>FLOH01000440.1_pt1 | contig 91340 bp, 61 predicted proteins | sample 756751 | NCBI WGS metagenome assembly FLOH01 (sample SAMEA4026879, study PRJEB14308) | marine metagenome | biome: coastal water; material: water | depth 74 m
TACGCTTGCATGAAGAAGCAACAGATTCACCAGAAGAATTCAAAGAAGAAATCTTATAGTAGTAAGTTGTGCTAGCAGTTAGGCCTGTATCTGAGTAAGTAGTTGTAGAACCAGAAGAAACAGTAGGTTCGCTACCTAGTCTTGAGAATGTTCCACCTGAAGTAGCACTTCTATAGATATCATAACTTGTAGCCCCGGAAGTCTCTGTCCAGCTTAAAGTCATAGCTGTTGTAGAAGCAGCAGTAGCGGTAAGTCCACTTGGTGTATCAGGAGCAGAAGCATCAGTAGCAACGGTTAGAGCAAAGAGGGAAAGAGAACCTGTGTCAGCTTCCACCCTTACACCTCCAACAACAGCGTCAAACTCAGCAGCAGTGTCGATAAGGGTCCTGTCTACAATAGGATCACCACTAGTATCCAAAATAATAAAACTACTAGGTAGAGAAGTGTAATCTTGAATAGCAGCATCAACTTTACTCATTGTCATATCTTCTACCTCAGCCAAAGTATCAATAGGCGTTCCATTTGTATGTGTAGTTGCAGCCAGTTGAGCCTTGGTTACAGTCTGTGAAACTTTAAGATCACCATCCAATGTTGTAACAGCTTGACCATTAGGATCATTCGCATCAACTTCAAAACCTCTTCCTCCAATTACTTCAACAGTTGAGCTATCAGGAACATTATTTGTTTGAGTAATACTAACAGTACCAGCAGAGCTATCTGAGCCAAGCACATTAGGTGGTATTTCAACCTTGGCACCTGAGGCCGTACTGTCATTAAAAATATCACTTTGATCCACAATACCTCCAATACCTGGGGTAATAGGCTTATTAGTTGGAGGTTTATTTGTAACAGTAGTTGATAATGCAATATCCTTTCCAGTTAAGGCTCCAGCAGATGTGTCAATTACTCCAGATGAATGTTCTGCTTCGGCAAATCCATCACCAATACCATAGGCCCTCCATTGTCCATCATCAACAGCGGCAGTATAATTACCACTAGCATCAGCCTGCGCAAGTACTTCACCACCACCAACTTTTCTAAGTCTTACAAATGCATTAGGAACAGCATTATCACTACCATCTTTCACAGTACCTGTAATGGTGTTATCAGCAGCAATAGTAGTAAGGCCCACACCGGTTTGATTAGAACCATTTACGGTAACTTTGGTAGGTGTGCCCACAAAACCAGATTTCTTCGGCTCAACTATATATTGGTTTGTTGCATCATCAGGAACAGAGAAGCTCCAAGTTCCATCAGAAGCTGTTCTTTGTTCAGAAAGAACACCTGTAGCTGGATTTTTTATAGTAACCAAGGCATTGGCCATATTATTATTTGAATCATCCTTGGCAGTACCGGAAACAACCCTAAGAGTAGGAATAGTAACGTCCAAGCCCTCAGCCGCACCATTCACCACCATAGTAGAACTAGCCTCAGTAAATGTAGTGTTGCCATCAGCAGCAGCAATGGCATCGGCAGCTAGAGGAATACTAGGAGCAGAAACCTGAACATTATAAGTACCGTCTGGAACGCTAATCGTTCTGGAAGTTTGACCACTCTCAAACTTAACCTCATTTTCATTACCATTAGCATCAACCAATTTCACGCGAGTGTCTTCAACTGCAGTCGACAATGTTACCGTAACAGTTCTTGCAGCGCCGGAAGAAACATTTTTGCTAGACACATCACCAGTTACAGCAAAAGCTGCAGTAGCAGGGAGCCTACCATTGTCAGGAGTAGAGGCCCTAACAACATAATTAGCACTAGCATCAGTAGGAACGCTAGTGGCGTAATTACCACTGTCATCAGTTACTGTGCCATTACAGTAACCTGTATCTATATTACACACCTCTACAAATGCCCTTTCGATCTCAGTTCCACCAACGGTAATTTGCCCAGAAACTTCATAGAAGGTGCCAACATCAGTCGGTGAAAAGTTCAAAGTATTGTTTGTGCCTGCAACAACAGTAGCAGCTTTCTCGGTCATTTCACCATATCCAGGAATATGAGCTCCAACTTTCCACGCACCCGGATCAACATATAGTTTATATTTACCTGATGAGTCTACAGGAGCATGAGCATGCCCCGGAGTTCCATCTGTTCTATAAGCATGTACACCAGCACCTTTAATTCCATTTCCATCAGCATCTTGTATGGTACCAGAAACAGTATTACTAGGAACTGCTGTCTTCAAGATAAAAGTGGTGGCAGCGGCAGCAGGAGTAATAGCTGTTGCCCCATCAATCCTCAAATAGGTAGTAGCATCACTTGTTACTTCTACAGCAACTTTTCTGGATCCTGGCATACCAGGAATTTGAGCACCAACTTTAAAACCACCTTCAGCAACATTTGCAGTAAATGTTCCATCAGATCCAGCTCGTGTAAATGTTCCTATGCCGTTAACAGAATCGTATGCAAAGATTTCAGCATTAGCAACCACCTTATTATTTTGGTCCTTTACTATACCCATAATAGTTTTACTTGCAGTAGTAAGGCTAAATACTACAGTTCCATCATTGGCCGTTCCACTATTTTCTTGTACAGCAGGATTAGCAACAATCACGTTAATAGGTTTTGTCATCAAGAATCCAGGTTCAGTAGGTCTAGCATTTGTAATACCACGTGATTCTGCAGGACCAACACCAACTTGCCAGTTTCCATCAGGAAGGCTCAAGGTAAAGTTTTCAGCACCAGCACTACCATCTAAGGTTACTTGCCTTTTTCTAAAAGCACCTGGACCGTGTGCAAATATATCTAATACTTCAGCATTAGGACCATCAATACTTAATGTAACAGTAGTACCACCAGAGGTATTACTTACAATAGTGAAGTCTTTATCAATCACATTATCATCGGCATTATCACCTGTAGTTGTATCAGCATTTTCATCCACCCTAACTCTTCTCTTCTGCAAGCCAGCAAACTCATCACCACCAATTAATACAGAAGGATCAGTGAAAATAGCATAGTCACCAGCAGGTAATCCTGTAAAACTATATGCTGCAGTTGTGCCACCAGAGAAATCATCTGTAGTAGCTGTCATAGGCCCAGTTTGAGGTGAATCAAGGTACACATCAAATGTGGAGGACTTGTCGTTTCCAGTAGCAGTTACAGTACCGCTTAAAGTATAATCACCACCTTGCTGAACAAAGAATGGTTGAGATGTAAGAGATTCAATAATTCTATCTGGAGTTCTAGTTCTAACCGTTACTGAATATCCATCAGTTGTTGTATCTTTAGGTACACTTGCACTAGTAATTCCATCAATATCAAAATTCAAGAAATCATATCCATCACTATTAGTAGCAGCAGAAAGTGAAACAATTACCTTTCTTGCTGTTATATCAACAGTTATACCATCATCAGCAACCCCACCTCTAGTAGCAGAATCACCACCTGCAGCAGAATCCCCTGAAACAGTAGAATCTCCGGAACACAATTTAGTACCTAAAGTAGAAGTATTACATTCAAATTTAATAGTTCCACTTCCAGGGCCGTTAATATCTTGATGTGCAGGACTAAATGCGTCTTGCTTTGCACCACTCACATCAAACCCTTGAGGGAATGTAAGTTCAACAGTCCCATTTGAAGCTAACTGCTTAGAAATTGGAAGACCAACATGATAAACTGTGCTTCTTCCAGCCATGGAGTTAAATGGCCTTACTTCAGCAGCTGGGGCAAAACCAAAGGTTGCAGCAGGGAAATTATCAGGCCTTGGCTCTCCCATAAACTCGTTTTTTGTTCTACCTTCACCAAATCCACCAGGCCCCATATCACCACCTGTTTTAGAACTATTTTCTATTGTTGCCTGTGCAAAAGCACCAGCACTTACAACTAAATTTCCGGATATATCCTTAGGATTATTTGCACCGGAAGTGTCTAAGGAAATAGCAATATCAGTACCAACCTGAGCAGAAAGCCCAAGCCCGGACATCATTACAGTATTATGTTCACCATCCCAAGTAAAGGTAACACCACTTAAACTGATAACTGTACCAGCTGCGTTAGGGTCAAATCCAACTGCTCCATACTTAACAATATTGTATGCAAGGGGATTAAGAACACTGCTCGCAAAATTATCCGTGTCCAAAGGTCCGGTTGCATTCATTGGCTCATTAAACGTAAGGAAGCAGGCATAATCATCACATCTCATAAAATCAAGCTGAGGAGCAGTAGTATCAGCAGCCCCAGTAGTAAATATTTGAGATACAGCTGAAGTTAGAGCAACTCCATTTTGTCCCTGTACGGCAGTAGTAACATTCACTGTGTATTGAGTCTCACTACTCAAAGCAACAGAAGGAATGATAATTATTTCACGATTCATTGGATCGTAAACCACATCAGCATCAACTTTTGTAGATCCAATAGAAAGGTAAGCGGAATCAGATGAGATTGTACTTATATCCAAACCTTTATTAAAAGTAAGAGAAACATGTCCAGCATTCACAGGATGATTAGTAGCTGCAGAAGCAGGATAGGTAGCAGCTAAACTCGGAGCAACTGAATCAGAAGAGGAGCCGGTTTTAAAATCTAAGATAAACGCAGGATTTGTAGATTCAGAAGGTAGACGAAGTGATAAGCCATCTTGAGCTTTCGCACCACCCAATACCTTTAATCTATAGTCTGTATCAGAAGCAAATGTTCCACTATTGTATCCACCCTTCAAATTAACAGTTGCAGTTAAGCTACTCGAATCCAGTGTAACGGTATTAATAGCTGCAGTAGAAACGTCAGTTTCAGCACCAGTACTATTATTAACAGTATACAATTTAAAATTACTAGCAAGAGTATAGCCACCGCCATCAGCAGCCATTGGGTCAGAGAAGTTTACAGAAAGCTTTGTGTTTTTAGGCATTCCAAAAGTTCCAGGCTGAGGAGATGATCCTTTTACGTGTGGAGGAGTAAAGGCACCTTGCCCAAATGTTCCACCAGATATAGTATCACCGGAGCTAAAACTGGCTGTAGAGCCTGTCATAAACCCAAAGTGGTAATCCTGAGATCCACCCCTTCCTTCAATTTGATTACCAGCAGTATCAGTTACTTCAGAGGTAACCTGCACTCCTATCATTTTATTATCACCAAGAGTGTTTGCCCCGCTCAATGTCCAAGTCGCAGTATTTGTAGAGCTGTTATATGTCCACGCTCCAGTTGAAGTTATGTTAGTAGGAGACGCAGGATCGCTCGCATCATAAACTTTAAGGTTCGTAGAATTAATAGTTAATTGACTCATTGTTGAATCAAATTTCACAAAAATATTAAACCCGGTTTTTTCACCAGGTACTCCATTTTGTCCATCTCTAGGTCCGGTTTCAATTACACGAGGCTTGGTACTGTCACCACCAACACCACCAGCAGCACCTCTCTTAATTTTAAGTTCAACACCAGTAGATCCACTCTTCACACTCTTAATTATTCTATCACTCCATTGGCTTTTTAATGCTACTAAATCATAGTTGCCAACAAAAAGATTGCTCAAAGTAAAGGCACATCCAGGTTGAGTAGAAGTAGTGGTATAGAAGCCTGTGCCATCTGCAAATACAGTAGCTTCATCAGGATAATTACCACTTTGATCAGCAGCACAAGTACCACTATCATTATAAACAAGGCCTGCAATACTCGCAGCCCCAGCAGCAACAGAAGTTAACTGCACAGGACTAGCAGCAGATTGGAAGCTACCCTGATTACTACCATCAGAGGCAGTAACGTAATATCTTACAATATTATTAGCAGCCCCAACAACTGCACTCGGAATCCTCAATCTAAAATATCCACTACCAACATAATCAGCACTAGTACCTACATCAGATCCACCAGCAGTAAATGGATTACAATCAGACCCATCCGTAGCAAGATCACAATAATAAAGGGTAGGAACCAAAGCAGGTGAAGAAGTAGCATACGCAATATTATCAAAAACCCTAAAATGCATATCTAAATTTGCATCTTCTGTAGCTTTGAACACCGGCCTATGGAAAATTTCCGGAGGTTCTACATCATTTACAGATGTAACAGTTGTAAAACTCCTTAATTCAGAAGACTCAAATGAAGTACTAGAAAATGTAAGGCTTTCTATAGCTGTATCATAAATTTTAACATCCCAATAATAAGTAGTATTAGGAGTTAACTGTAGAGGCTGAGTATCAATCTTAAAATCACCAGCTCCATATTCTAAATCACAAACACTAGCATCACAATGACTACCATTAGTATTATTTACATCAACAGGTTTAGGGAATTTATAATTCCAAATTTCATTTGAGCCCTGCCCATCACTATAAACAGTTACTCCGTATGATTCTGCCCTTGCATCATCAGTAGGGTTAAAAGTAAGCCTAGGTGGAATTTGAACGTTTGTTTGTGCATTAGTAGGTAAAAGCAAAGAAAGTCCACTTGCTCCAGTTCCAAAAACACTAAATCCACCAGGAACAGTAATTACCTGAGTACCAGTAGTTATTACAATATCACGAGGCCCAGTAGCTGCATCACTCTTAATACTAAACGAAGCCGTTAGAGAAGTTGTAGTAACATTACTCACACTAGGGTTACCACTAGAACCATCTCCACCAGCAGAACCAATACCATTAGTTCCACCAGCTCCTGGAGGTAGGCCTATAGCCACAGTAGTAGAGCCGCTCCATGAAGTATTGGAACCTGTAATTGTAATACTCTGAGTAGCGGAGCTTTGAGGTCCACCACCTGGATTCACATTAGTTGCAGCAGGAACACCAGCTCCCTGAGTTGCAGATATATTAATTGTATAAGGTCTTGTAGCAGTAGCTGCATTGCCATCAGTCACTTTAAAAGTAATATTATAACTACCGGTTACATTAGCTGTAGTTCCGTAAACTTTTCCATCAGTATCAAGGCTAAGACCAAGTGTAGTTAAATTAGATGCATGAGGTTCTTCAATAGAAAAAGTATATGCAGCAACACCACCAGAAGGATCCAGATCCACTAATGGAGCACCACTATTTGTAACCTCACCAACATAGGTACCCCTAATTGATGGAGTGCTAATTACAGGAGGGCTTGTAAAATTTACAGCTGAAGTTCCCATTACATTTCCAGCCATATCCATAATCTTTGTAGTACCAGCAGCCAAAGTACTCTCTGTGCTAGTAAAATCTCCACCTGCTGCATTGCCATCAAGTGTAACAGTAGCAAAATTTTGTCCAAATTCATGAGATACAGAAGCAATACCCTTAGCTCCTCCACTATTATCTGTGTATGTATAATCCGTAGTAGCATCAATTGCGCCAGAATCAATTGCCTGAACAGGCTCAGAAAATCGAACGTTTATAGATGCATTTCCAGTAATTCCCTCAACAGCAGCAATAGTTGGGGCAGTTGTGTCCACCTTCATAGATGGAGCGGTAAATCCCTGTGCTCCGGAAGGTCCATTTCCAGCAGATGTTACAACCCCATTTTGTGCTACAGAAGCTAAAATTCTATCACCATCCGAAGCAGTTCCAGATGTTTTAATTGCCACGTAAAAAGTCTTTACACTGCCATTATTCAAAGCTACAGGTGTAGCAGGAGTTAAGGTTACGCTATTCCCAGTGTAAGAAGGTAGATTCAAAGCTACATTACTATCACTGCCGGTACTAAAAGTAGTAAGCCCTCCTTCGCTTGACTCTGTCCAAAGAGAAACTCCAGAAGTAGCCCCAGTAGCCAAGGCTTCCAAATCGCTAGTCGCAAAGCCATCACTAGCACTAAAGCTAAGAGTTACGCTCGTTAAGGTTTGCCCTGCGCCATCACCTGTCACGGCAATTTTCATAATACCTTGAGCATCCGAACTCACCTTAATAGGGGAGTCAAAAAAGCCATTCACCAATCCTTGTGTAGAAATATTAAACGTAGGTGCCGCAAAAGTCATCGGCAAACTAAAGGCAAATGTTCCAAGAACAATAGCCCATAAGGAGAGATGTGAAACTATGCGTTTCACGAAGTTTGGGAACTTCATAGGAAAATGAGGTTAATTAAACAAATTTTAGGTGCTTTTGCACATTTTCCATTATTAACCATTTCGACTAGCCACTCAACAACTTACAAATGACAAAACACACATCTCAATTCTGACTATACGTAAAGCCAAAAATAAACAACTAAACAACCACCCCATTTGTAAACCCCTAAAGCCCTCAAATTTCAAAAAACAAAGCCGCCAAAAAGTCAAAGCGCCTATCCACAACAAACCCAAATTTACTCCTTATATATATAGCAAACATTAAAATAGCAAAACAAACGCCTGCACAGGTACAAAACGAACAGAAACGAGTCAAGCGATTACTCAAAACTAAAAATACAACAACAAAATCATCACATGACAACTACTTTTTTGAAACAAAACATACGCAAACCAGTTATACAGTGTGAACATTAACAGGCTTTTTAAAGCCAAAAACGGCCACAAAAGTGCTATAAGTAGGGTATAAAGCAGCAAAGATTACCCCACCCTTGTCGCACAAATAAGCCAAAAACGTTTGACGTTGACTAATCACTTTGATAGATTTTACTGTGATTAAATCGAAAGCCATTCGCGCGATATTTTATATCCGCAATAAATGGCTGCTATAAGCGAAAAAGCTAAGGTAACCACTCAGCCAGACCCATTCACACCTTATATATACAGATAATTTGATCCTTGAAATTTAGGTAGCAGGCGATTCCATTCAGGCACATAGCCTTCAGGAGCGCCGAAAAAAAAGTTCTACCCGAGGTAGAACAACAGAATTTAAAACTAAACTGTTTTAGAGGGAGGGCTCGGATGGCCGAGGCCAAGCTTTAAGGCTTTATAAAAATTTTTTTCTTAACTTTTTTTCCGTTTTGAAAAAAAATCCGTTTCAAATCCGTTTCAAATTAATTTTTTAACCATAGATATTATGGATAAGTTTCGTAAAGTAATTGCCTCCATCTCAATGGTGGCGATCCTTTCAACTTTTGTAGTATCTGCTACTGCCTTCGCGGCTTTCAGCGACGTGCCTGCCAATGAATGGTATGCATCATACGTTTCTGACCTTGAAGGTGCTGGTTTAGTATCAGGATCAAAGTTTAATCCTGGTGTTAACCTGACGAGAGCAGATGCTGCTTTATGGCTTGTTGGTCAAGCTGGTTTACAGGCAGACGTTCCTGCAACTGCAAGTTTCAAGGACGTTCCTAAAGGCCACGTTGCCTTCAACGCTATCGAAACTGCTAAAGCACGAGGTGTGATTAGTGGTTACGCAGCTCCAAAAGATGGGTATTTCGGTCCTAACGACGCGATTACTCGTGAACAGTTTGCTAAAATGGCAACTGAAGCTTTTGGTCTAACTCCACAAACTGGTTGTAGTAGCTTCCCAGATTCTAGCTCTATTGCTAGTTGGGCATGTGACTACGTTGGTACTGTTTACCACTGGAGTGTAGTTAATGGTTACCCGGACGGTACTTACGGTCCTGCTCGTAACATTAACCGTGCTGAAGGTGCTAAAATGGTAGTTCTAGGTAAAACTCCGGTTGCTAGAACAGGTACTACAACTCCACCATCTACATCTACTGGTCCTCTTACGGTTTCAGCTGGTTCTGAACCTGCGGCGGCTTACCTAGCTGATGCTACAGCTTACAACGAAGTTGTAAGTGTAATGCTAAAAGCTGGTTCTGAGGATGTTTCAGTTACAGGTATGACAGTTCTAAAATCTGGACTAACTGCTGACACAACAGTTTCTGGTGTTTCAGTTCACGATAGTGCTGGTGTAAGACATGGTAACTTCGTATCAGTTTCAGACAAAGTTGCTGAAATTAACTTTGATTCTAAACCAATCCTAGTTAAAGCTGGTATGACTGAAAAAGTAACTGTTAAAGTAAACCTAGCAGCAGTTGATGGTGCTACAGGTACTCTTGCTTTCGCTGTTTCTGCGGTAGAGTCTAACGCTAAATCTGTTTCTGGTCTTCCTGTACAAGGAAAAACATTCAGTGTACAAGATGGTAGCGGAACAGTTGGTACTCTAACTGTTGATGGTCAAACTATCTCTACAGCAACACGTAATGTTGATGTAGACGCTGTTGATCAAGATATTACAAAATTCTCTTTCACTGCTGGATCTAACGAAGGTATGGATGTTACATCTCTTACTCTTCTAAATAACGGTACAGCTGCTGATGGTGATGTTAAGGATATTGAGCTACTAGACAAAACTGGTAAAGTTTTGGCTAAAGGTCAACTATCTGGTAAAGAAGTTGTATTCGATTTTGCTGACTCTCCTCTAAAAATTAAAGAGGGTGTTACAGAAAACGTACGTGTACGTTTAGACATCGTTGACGGTTCTTCAAGAACAGTTCAGCTTGTTCTACAAAACGACTACGACGTAGTTGCTTATGGTAACGAAACAGGTATTGCGGTACTTCCTACTGCTACAGCTTCTGTAGATACAGCTGGATTCCCAATAGCTGATGGTACAAGTACTTCTAGTGCTACATATAACCAGCTTACAATTTCAGCTGGTACACTTACAGTTTCTAAAGATTCATCTTCTCCATCTGGTAAATTTGGACAAGGTGTTCAAGAAATTACTGTAGGTACATGGAAACTTGATGCTTCTGGTGAAAAAATGGAAGTTCAAAAACTATGTTTTGATCTTGTAAATAATTCAGAAACTATCGACGTTGCTGACTTTACAGGTACTCTTCAAGTGAAAACTAGCAATGGTAAAACTGTTTACAGTGCTACTCCTGCTGCTGCTCACATTGATGGAACTTGTGATCAATACACTCTAAGCTCATACTTCACTATTGATCCTGCTAAGGATGAAACTATTTCATTGGTAGTTAGTGTTTCTCAAAATGTTACAGCTGGTGAGACTATTGGTGCTGAATTCGGTTCAGTTTACTACAAGAAGTTGAACTCAAACACATTTGCTACAGCTGCTTCTACTGAAATTGCTGCAAATGTATTAACTGCTGAAGCTCAAACTTTATCAGTTTCTGAAGATACTTCTTACCCGGATCAAACTTTCGTTGAAGGTGGTACAGTTAAACTTGGCCAATTCAACCTACAGGCTGGATCTGCTGAAGCTTCAAGCATCCAAACAATCATTGTTGATGTTAACAGTGTTGCAAACCTTACAAATCTTAAATTGATGTCTGGTACTACACAATTGGGTTCAACAATTGCTAGTCCTGCAATAACAAACAATAGCTTCTCTGTTTCCGGAGGACTAGAGATTCCAAAGGGTGGAACATCTTCAATCGAAATTTGGGGTGATGTTGCTTACCAAAGTGCTAACCCTGTTACATACACATTCCTAACTAACTCAGGTGATATCAGCTTTACAGGTGTTTCAAGTGGAACATCTTCAACAGCTCCATCTGCTACAGTTAACTTCCAAGGATTAACATCTGCGGATGCAGGTACTCTAGCAGTTTCAAATCCATCTCAAGCTGCTTCAAGCATCTTGCACGCTGGTGAAACTGGAAAGAGACTATTAGACTTCAAATTGGAGGCTACTAACGAAAGCATGGTTGTTGACACTGTTTATGTGACTACACAAAACGGTGGTGGTAATCTACAAAACTTAACTCTTAAGAGAGCAGATGGCACAGTTGTTAAAGCTGGTGCAACTTCTATAAACAACCTAGTAACATTCTCTGGTCTTTCAGAAAGTGTAGCTAGAGACACTCAAAAGAGTTACTACGTAGAAGCTGATACTACAGCTTCTGGAGCACTTCTATCTGGATACAAGGTATTCCTTGCTCTAGCTGGTATTGAGGCTACAGGTGTATCATCTGGTACAGATCTAGATGCTTCTGCAACTGCTGATGTTGTTGCTTCAGCTGCTTCAAGTACAAAAGCTTACTCTCTAGGAGATATTATATTCAGTAGTGTAGCTATAAGTGACTACCATGTTGCGAACGCTGCTGTTGCTGCTGGTTCAGATATTACTGGAGCCCTATCAACATTAGCCGCAGAAAATGATGCTGCAGGTGCGACAGGTGCAACTGCTGCTGAAAAACTTACTTCTGGATTCCCAACAAGACAAGTTTACACAGTTCCAGCTACAGTTGGATCTAACAACGCTTGGGAAGTTGGTACTCTACTGTTTGTAATTGATGACGGTACAGATGCTCAAACAGGTATGGGTGTAGTTACTGTAGCGGTTGCTGCAGACACCCTAACAAATGCAGTTGGATCACTAGACGTCGCTCAAATTGACACAGCTACAGCTACGATTACTGCAGTTACTAACGATGACGTTGTTGAAATCGATACTTATGCAGGAGCAGCTATTGCTTCTACTATACTTCCATTCGATCTTAATGCTGGTGATGTTATCTTCCTATCCGACGTTAGTGTAGATGGTAATACAGGTTTCCATATGGTAGACACTTCTGTGGCTGCTGGAGCTGTTATTACAGGTGCTGGAGCAGTATTGGCTGATGATTCTCTTGCTGCTATAACACTTGCAAATACTGATGTAGTTGCAAAACTAAAAACTACTTGTACAGAGACTGTTACTCTTACAACTGGTACAGCTGCTTGTGATTACTATCCTGGTGATGTTGTTTGGTTCGAAGATACTTCTTCTACTGACGGATTCGTTGTAGTAGAAAGTAGAGTTGAAAAAGGTGATGTATGGGCGGCAGGCTCAATTGGTGGAGCGTCAACCCTAGCGTCAACTGATAGACTTACTAAAGTATTCTCTCCTGCTGCTGAAGGTGAATTACACGAATTACACGACGTAGAACCTGTAATTACTAACTCAACTAAGAGCTTCTCTAAGACTCTTACAGGTGCAGATCAAACAGTTGCTATCTGGGACATTACAGCTAGCGGTGCTAGAACTATGTATGTTTCAGCTATGCAGCTTACATGTACAGGTTCTTACGCAGGTAACACAGGCGCTGGAGTTAATACATTTAAAGTGTATGTAAATGACACTCTAAAAGTTACTAAAGCTGCTACTAGCGATTCATGTTACACAGGTAACGGAACTACTATTACATTCACTAGTCCAATTGAAATTTCTGCAAACACTTCTGCAGAATTCAAGATTAACTACGACACTCAGGTTACATCCGGAGCTGCTAGTGGTGAATCATTTGTACTACAACTTAATGGTACATCAGGAGACTTCGGAGCTACTCAACCTCTAAGCTGGTATTATACAGCTGCAGGTGCTTCTCCAGGTCTAGAGCCTACTCAGGTTCTTCCTGAAACTCAAAGTGATAGTTACCCAGTAAACGGTGCTACACTTACTTACTAATCTTTCATTAATCTGTTAGGCAGAACTGATAAATTAGTCAAAAAGCCCCCCTCCTTGCGAGGGGGGCTTTTTAAGTATCTAAATAACCTTGAAAAAAGCCAAGAACCCACGGATAATAGCCGGGCAAATTAACCAAGCAAACAATGAAAATTAAATCACTAATAGCACTTACTATTTCTGCAATATTATTAAGCTCATGCTTAAGCCCGGCAGTTCCAGATAAAGTAGACGAAACTACTATAATTACAAACAAGGATAATCCTGATCTTTTTGGCCAGGTAATAGATCTTTTTTTAGCCGAAGATAACACAGCGGCTGTTCATCACTTTACACCGGAGAAAAAACAAAACATAAAGGTATCCAAAAACGGTGAAGTTTGGGATACAGAAAGTTTTGATCAAATATCCAAAATAAAGCTTACAAAAACTGGGGATATTTATTACATAGCCCAAAATGGAGATAAAACCCCAAAGCTATACAAAAATAAAGAAATGATCCTTGAATCAAACATCAAAGATCTATATGTAAATCAAAGTGATGAACTCTACATAAAAGAATCTAAAGACGGCAAAGAAATATTAAAAAATCTTAAAGGAGAAGTACAAAGAGAGGCAAGATTTATAAGAGAAGTAAATTTCGATAATAATGGTCAGATAGTATACAACTACTCAGATAATGATGAAGTATGGCACATTGCCTACAACGAACACGAAGATACTGAATCTTCATACATCAGCAAAATAGCATTTAGCGAAGAAAATAAGATTGCATACATTAGTAGGGATATTGAAGGAAATTTTGAAGTACATATCGGAGAAGAAACAATCAAATTAGAAGAATCATTCACAGAAATTGCAAACATAGCATTCTATAGCGAAGATGAAATAGTATTTGCAGCATACAGTCAAGCAGTTAAAAAATGGTATATAAATATCAATGAAGAGAAAATCGCAGAAAAGGACGAAGTGTACAATTTAATTGGAGGGGGAAAAAACATATACATCACAGGCCGCAACGCAACATCTAAAGTCAAGGATTTCATATTCAGTCTAAAAGAGAAAAAGGATGTAGCTGAAGTAACTGAAATTCGATATACAGCACTTACAAGCACAAATCGCCTAATTTACGCAAGAAAACGTGCGGGTACTTGGCTTATGCAGCTTGATGGAACATTTGTACCAGGTGGCTACTCAACCAAGGGCTACCTTCGGATAAGCAATTACATAGATAATGGCAGAGAAATAAGCTTTATTGGTGAGCAAGGCTCAGGTGACATTGTACTAGCTACAATCAACATTGCTAGATAACAATAAAACATTATCAAATTCCGTCTAGAAAAAACGACTAATCAACACCCGTTTTATTTGTATCACAAGACAACAGTTGATATAATTCTCAGCGATATCTATATCTCAAATCCTATTTCTTAATTTAAAAATATGAGAAAAATAATGATACACATTTCAAGACAGTTTTTGCTCTTGGCAATTACAGTCGGAGCACTTTCACTTTTCGCCTCAACGACTGTATTTGCGGCAGACACAATTGCTTTACCAGCAAGTGTTACATTTTCAATAAATGATAGCGCTCTGCTTCAGACAGGTGCAATTACCATAACTAATACAGATGGGAACATAACCACAGATGGGCTGCGCCTTGAAATTGCGTCAGCTGCAACAGGTTTAATATGGGATACTTCAATTACAACATGGACATGTGCTGATCTTAGTGGTACTCCATGTACTACTATAGGCGCAAAAACAGTGAGTTACGAGGACTCAAATAGAACAGCAATAATTAATGTGGATGCCAACTTGGTAACGGGTGGTGATCAATTTACAATAACTGATTTAGCATACAATCCAGCCTCAGGATCTGCTTTTGCCGCAGGAGCATATATAACTATGGAAGTTACAGATACGGTTACAGAGGCAACGGCTGCACAAACACTAGCTCTAGGAGCACCAACAATTGCAGCTACAGCAGCAAGCCATGTGTATGCGGTAAACCAAGCGGATAAAATTGTAACAAGTGGTATAACAGTTACAGAAGATGGAACCACTCCAACCTGGAACGTCACAGATGATGTTTGGATTGTTCTACCAGGTTCAGCTACAGTAGGTCTTTCATTTGATGATACTGATCTTTCAGTAATATGTACCGACGTAGCAGGAACTACCCCGTGTAACGATCATTTTGCGGTAGTATCTGGGAACCCTATAACAATAACAGACGCTGAATATACACAATTAGACGGAACAACTGCATGTACAGCAGCAGCCCAAGATTGTAAAATTATGAAAATACCAGTTGATGCGCCTACAGACCAAGGAACAGAATCAGTAGTGTTTACAGGCTTTACTTTACAAGTAGGTACGGCTGCAGCATCAGACAGTTTTGAACTTGAGGTAGGTGGAGACGTTACTGCAGGTCACACAGCAACAACAGGTGCAAACCACTCAGTAGGTGCCCCAACAATTGCAGGCACAGCAGCAAACCACATCTATGCAGCAAATCAGGCTAATAAAGTAATAACAAGTGGAGTTACTGTCACAGAAGTTACAGCTACTACATGGAACACTACGGATGATATATATATTATATTACCAGGTGCAGCTACGGTAGGTCTTTCATTTGATGATACGGATCTTACAGTAATTTGTACCGACGCAGCAGGAACTACACCATGTTCAACTAACTTTGGAGTGGCATCAGGAGCCGCAATTACAATAACAGATGCTGAATATACGACAAACGGATCAGCTGCATGTACAGCAGCAGCAGAGAATTGTAAATTTATGAAAATTCCTGTCACTGCAACAGCTAGTACTACAGGCGATTCAGTAGTATTCACGGGCTTTACAGTACAGGTAGGTACGGTTGCAGCAGCAAGCTTCGAACTTGATGTGGTTGGTACAGACGCAGGTGCTAGCAACACAGCATCAGCAGGCGCAAACCACACAGTAGGTGCGCCAACAATCACAGGAACACTAAGTTCGAGCTACTATACAGGTATGAACAGCCAGCCATTAGATTCAACATTAACTGTTGCAGAAAGCGTCACTGCTGCTGGAATCAGTGCTCTTAATGATTTAGTTATCAAAATCCCATCTACATTAAATATGAGTTTTGATCCTGCAGACACATCAATAACCCTAACAGATGTGGAAGGTACGCCGATTGCAAGTACTAAAATCACAGGATGTTCTGCATCTCCATGTACTTTCACACCTGCCTACAAAGCAATAGACGGAACTACAGCATGTACCGGCGCAGATTGTAAAACTATAGTATTTCCTGTTGCTACAGATTTTGCAGCGAGTGACAGTTTCTCAATTTCAGGAATAACAGTTTATGAATTCTCAGATGTTAATACTGCAGACTCTTTAGAGATAGAAGCTGCAGGTGTAGGTAACTTTGGATCATCGGCGACGGACGATGATACTGAAACAGTAGAAATACTTGTATCAACAAGTGCTCAGTCTAACGACAAAGAAGGTCCAGTTGCTCCTTCAGGGCTAAAGGCTACAGTTAACGACAAAGGACAAGTTGTGCTTACATGGTCAGACCCATCAGACAGTGATCTTTCAGTAGTACAAATCCTTAAAGGTATCAGCCCAATTCCTGTCAGTGGTGATGCAGTAACATCTGTTGCTAAGGGGGTAAAAACATATACAGACACAACAGTTAAAACTGGTCAAAAAGTTACATACATGGTTAGAGGAAAAGATGCTTCTGGCAACCTTGGAGCAACAAGTGCTTCAGTAACAGTTACATTATCAGCTGATGCAGATCCTGTAATAACAACTACAGACACAACTACAGACACAACAACAGACACAACAACAGACACAACAACAGACACAACAACAGATACAGCAGTTACAAACCCATCAAAATCATTCTCAGATCTTCCTGCAGACCACTGGTCAACAAGTGCAGTAGAGAAAATGGTTGCAGCAGGAATTGTAAAAGGTAATGAAGATGGAACATTCAAGCCTGGTGGAAACCTAAACCGTGCAGAGGCGGCAGCATTCGTACACAGAGCAATTGGTCTTGCTGAGCCTAAAGCTCCAGCAGCAGCACCATATACAGATGTAGCTACGTCTACTTGGTACGCTGGATATGTTCACGGTCTAAAAGAGCTTGGAATTTTGAATTCAACAAAGACTGCTTACAACCCGGCATCAAACATGAACCGTGCTGAGTTTGTACAAATGGTAATGCAGGCTTACTACCACTACACAGGTAAAACTATGGGTGATGCAGCTGGAACAACAGGATTCGCTGATGTTGCTAAATCACAATGGTACTACAATGTAGTTCTACTTGCTGAACAAGCTGGATACGTTAACGGATCTACTTGTACAGCTGGAAAATGCTTCAAACCTGGAGACAGCATCAACCGCGCAGAGGTTGTTGTAATCCTTGATAGAGTATTCGGAGCAAGTCTATAAGAGATAAAACACTTTTCAAAAGCCCCCGCCAAAACGGCCGGGGGCTTTTTTTGTTGCACACATAAAAACCTTCAGAAAAACTTCAACAAAACTTAATAAATATTTAAGAAGTTTTAGCTATCTTAATCCTGCTTAAAGATTCTTAGTTGGGGGATGAGAGTAGAATACAAGTAATTGTCTACCCCTCGCAGGATCAATAACAAAAAGGCTCCGCTGCCCTAAAAACAAAGATCTCCAAGCGGAGCCTTTACCAAAAAAAATTGAAATTATGACAATTTTTGCGTACGAAAATTATAAGGATTTAATAAAAGAAAGAGCAGCTCACTATAAAAGAATTAAGGAATGTTATTGTCCAATTCTCCAAAGGAATATTATATTTAACTCTAAGGGATTGAGGCATTTTAAGTATGATGGGACAGGGCGCGCACGCTCAAAAAAAGAGCACATGTATAGGATGGGTTTGATTCCATTAATTAAACCAGTAATACAAACTGCAACGAAAATATCAAAATACACACCGCCAATTTATGTAAAATCATTAGGTAAGCTTGTAGAATATTGGAAATTAAAAGAAGTGGTTGGAAGGCAAAAGACAACTGTTACAGTTATTCTAAGGAGAATTGGAACAGGAAATATTACTTTTTATAGCGTATGGAAAAAATAATTAAAAAAATCGTCTTAATCTTAGAGACGATCTTTTTAATATGTCCACTTTCGGCATATGGAATCTCCTAGCCGAACAAAGCTTACGCTTCATGGACACGCCTGAAATATACATTAATTTTGTCAAATAGTCAATTAAAGATGCATCCCCCTAAACCAATTTCTTTAAGTTCTCAGCCCTGTCTGTTCGCTCCCAAGTAAAACCCTCGTCTGTGCGGCCAAAGTGTCCGTAAGCGGCCGTATTTTTGTATATAGGACGCTTTAGATCTAGAGTCTTTATAATTCCAGCTGGTGTGAGGTCGAATTCCTGGCGAACTATCTCAGCCAAGCGTTCGTCATCCGCCTCTCCAAAGGTATTTACATAAACAGAAACTGGCTCTGCAACGCCAATTGCATAGGCAACTTGCAGTTCACAGCGGCTAGCCAAGCCTGCTGCGACAATATTTTTCGCCACATAGCGCATCATATATGCCCCACTCCTATCCACCTTAGATGCATCCTTACCAGAAAAACAGCCTCCTCCGTGCTTACCAGACCCACCATAAGTATCAACAATAATTTTTCTACCTGTAAGTCCACAATCTCCCGGCGGCCCACCAATAATAAAGCGCCCGGTCGGGTTAATATGGTAAATAGTTTTTTCATCTACAAGATCACCACAAACAATCTCTACAACTTCACGAATTATATCTTTCTTAATCTGTTCCTGTGTGGCCTCTGGGTCATGTTGAGCAGAAATTACAACAGTATGTACACGTACAGGTTTATTATCCCTATATTCAACAGTAACTTGAGCTTTCCCATCAGGCCTTAGGTAATTCAAAATTCCATCTTTTCTAACCTTAGCCAGTTGCGCCGTAAGTTTATGCGCAAGAGAAATAGGCAAAGGCATTAGTTCCTCAGTTTCATCGCAGGCCATGCCAAACATCATTCCTTGATCCCCGGCGCCTCCAGTATCCACACCCATGGCAATGTCGTTACTTTGTTCATGAATAGCAGTAATAACGCTGCAAGATTTGTAATCAAACCCATATTCAGATTCTGTATAACCAATTTCTTCAATAGTTTTGCGCACAACATCTGGAATATCACAATAAGCAGAAGTGCGAATCTCACCAGCCACCATCACCATACCAGTAGAAACCATAGTTTCGCAGGCCACACGGCTTTCTGGATCTTGACGCAGGATATCATCCAGAATTGCATCTGAGATTTGATCCGCCATTTTGTCCGGATGCCCCTCTGTAACGGACTCCGATGTAAAAAGATAACTAGACATATATTTTTTAAGTGCTAGAATGCTTTCAAATTGCCAAAATTGTATATGAAAAAGCCAAAAATAGCAATCGTAATAATCCATTATAACACACCGGATTATCTTAAAACCTGCCTAGATTCCATTTTTAACCAAACCTACAAGAACATTGAGGTGATTTTTATCGACAACAACTCTCCATCCGAAGACGGCACAGAATACATGCTAGAGAATTATGGGCAGCACAAAAACCTAGAAATTATAGCCAACGAACACAATTCCGGATACTCAGGAGCAGCAAACCAGGGGATTAAGATAGCGATAGAAAAGCAAAACCCTGCCGACTACGTGGTAATTACAAACCCAGACATAATCTACTCCCCAACATACTTCGAAAAAGTAATACACCGCATTGAGAAAGACCCAAAAATAGCAGCGCTAACTGGCAAAATATATAAATACGATTTTCCAAATAAGAAAGCCACAAAAACTATAGATACAGTGGGGCTGATCGCATACAAAACACGCCGCATTGCCGACGACGGCCAAGGCCTCGAAGACAAAGGCCAGTTTGACGAAGAATGCGAGGTATTTGGAGTTTCTGGAGCTTGCCCAGTATACAAAAGAGAAGCTTTAGAGGCCGTAAAGATTGGAGATGAATATCTTGATAACGATTTCTTTATGTACAAAGAAGATGTAGATATCTCTTGGAGATTTTTACTCTTCGGTTACAAATCAATCTACTACCCAAAAGCTGTAGCATTTCACGGAAGAGGAACAGGAATACACAAAAGATTTTCACGCGCAGAAATACTAGAAAACCGCAACAAGCTAAGCGAATTCCAAAAACACTATTCATTCAAAAACCAACTTTTGATGCAGGTGAAAAACGAAATGCCAGGTAATTTTTTTAGAAATTTACCTCACATTTTATTTACAAAAATCCTCACACCATTCTACATCACCATAAAAGAGCCGTACCTTTGGAAAGCCTATTTTGCTTACCTAAAACAGCTACCTAAAATCCTCAAAAAACGAAAAATAATAATGGCAAAAAAGACCGCAAGCGCCAAGGATATGCAGAAATGGTTTGTGGGGAGATCTAAGTATCTTTAATTACCTTACAACCTCAGCCAATTTCAAAGCTAAATCGGAGGCGCTAAAGTTAAAGCCCTTCAGTTTTTTAAGTTTATCTCCAGCCTCGCCATTGAAGTATGCGGCCAAACGAGCAGCATCATATCCTGGCATTCCCTGTGCCAAAAACGTACCGACCATACCAGCCAAAACATCTCCACTGCCACCAACTGTCATCCCAGCATTTCCATTTTCATTAAGCTCCATATAACCGTCATCAGAAGTTACAAAATCTATATGCCCTTTTAGAAGAATACTAATATGTAAATCCATCGCAACAGAACGCAGTAAAACCACAGACTGAGTATCTTTCGCGCCAACAGTCACATCTCTATCAACAAGCTCCCTAAATTCATTTTGATGAGGAGTGGCAACAATTATTTGATTCAAAGGAAAGCGCTCAATATCTTTTAAAACAGCAATAGCATCAGCGTCCAGCACAGTTGGGATATTCAAATTTTCCACAACATATTTTACAGCCTCAATCACTCCCTCATTTTTTCCCAAACCAGGACCAATCACCACGCTATCACATTTTTTCTTAGCAAATTCCACAAGCTCTTTTGCGGCGGCCATATTAAAATTTTCTCCCTCATATTTTTGCACAAAAAAATCAGGATAAAGGCTGCGACTACAATCAAAATTGCATTCCGGCACAAGAAGATAAACAAGGTCCGCGCCACTATACAAAGCGCCCAATCCAGCCAAAACAGGAGCACCATAATATTCAAGACTACCTCCAATAATCATAACTCTTCCATTTTCTCCTTTATGTGAATCAGGCTTTCTAGCCTTCATCAGCTTGGAAATCTGTATGCCTTTAATTTTCTTCAGCATAACTTGCGGCTAAATTATGAAACGCCTTACCCGAAACAAACTCCGCTCTTTCCCCAAGCCTCTCTTCTATACGTAGTAGTTGATTATATTTACAAATTCTATCAGTGCGTGAAAGAGAACCAGTTTTAATTTGACCAGTTTCTTTTGCCACAGCCAAATCGGCAATTGTTGTGTCCTCAGTTTCTCCACTTCTATGTGAAACAACAGCAGTCATACCAGCCTCATGTGCCATATCAATCGCGGCAAAGGTCTCAGTTAAACTACCAATTTGATTAACCTTAACCAAAATTGAGTTAACAGTTTTTTCATCAATAGCCCTCTGAAGTCTTTTTACATTTGTAACAAGAAGATCATCACCAACAAGTTGAATTTTTCCTTCTGTAGTTTTTAGCATATGAGCAAATCCATCCCAGTCATCCTCACCATGACTATCCTCAATAGAAATAATTGGGAATTTTCTAAGCAAAACATCATAGTAAGCCGAAAGTTCATTTGAAGTAAGCTCTTCCTGAATACCATCCACTTTTAAATGGTACTTTCCGTCCTCATAAAATTCACTGGCAGCAACGTCAAGCGCGATCATAATATCTTGCCAAGGTTTATAACCAGCAGTTTCTATAGCCTTAACCACAAATTCCAAAGCCGCTTCATTGCCAGGCAAGTTTGGCGCAAATCCACCCTCATCACCAACAGAAGTAGCATGACCAGCCTCTTTCAAAAGTTTTTTTAATGTATGAAAAATCTCAGCTCCCATTCTCAAAGCCTCCTTAAAATTAGATGCTCCAACCGGCATGATCATAAATTCCTGAATATTCAAGCCACTATCAGCATGAGCACCACCGTTGATAATATTCATCATTGGTAAAGGTAGCTTTACGGCCTGAGGATTCAAATATTCATAAAGATAAAGCCCTCGCTCGTTCGCACTCGCTCTAGCCGCCGCCATAGAAACACCTAAAATGGCATTCGCACCTAGGCGACCTTTGTTTTCTGTTCCATCAAGATCTATCATTTTATTATCAATTGTACTCAAATCATCACTATCCATTCCTGTGATCTCTGATGCAATTTCTCCTTCTACATTTTCAATAGCCTTAAGAACACCTTTGCCCATATATCTAGACTTATCGCCGTCTCTAAGTTCCACAGCTTCATGAACACCCGTAGATGCTCCACTTGGCACAATTGCACGTCCAAAAGATTTTTCGGTCGTAATTTCTACTTCAACAGTAGGATTTCCTCTAGAATCTAGCACCTCTCGCGCCTGAATTTTAGTAATCTTAGACATCGGCTGAATACTAACTTATGAGGTGGGAGGATGGCAAGTGAGATTGTGGGTGGCGGGGATTGAAGCCCCCTTGGGCTGGTGGGCTTGGTGGCGGGCTGTGGATGCTGGCGGATTTTTTTGGCTGATCTCATCCCCGGGGATGGGGAGTTTTGTAGCTAAGATTATACAATGATTTTTAGGAGGTGGCGAGGATATCCCCGGGGATGGAGGGGAGTGATGGTGGGATGGAGGGGAGTGATGGAATTTTTAATCCCCGGGGATGGGTATTGGGTTGTGAGTTTTCCCCGGGGAAAAAGTTAGACTTGACGATTTTTGATGATTTTGTGGCGGGCTGCTGGTTTTTGTGTGAGGGGAGATTGGAGAAATTTTGAGTTTTGTGGCGGAGTAAGCGCGGAATGTGCGCGTCCGGGGGCTCCTAGTATTCGAGAACGCCCACTCTCAACGTTAATATCAAAAGAGATTTTAGAAATGTGTTGTTTTAGCTTTCTGCTGCGGTTTTTGGCTGGTTTTTGTGCTGGGAATTTGCTAGTATTTAGGGCACTTCATAACTTTAAAAACTATGACAAATAAGGAAATACATCACAGGTTTAAGTGTTTGGGGCGCGAGCATCGCGCCATAATCAACCAACTTATTTCGATGCTTCCGGAGATAAACAAAAGGGAAATTTTTAAGGAACATGGCTGCAGCTCAATTTATGAATACGCTGGAAAATTTGGAGGCCTTTCTCATAGCGTTGTGCAAAAAGCACTTTGGGTGGAAGAAAAGCTAAACTATGCCCCAAAGCTCAAGGAGGCAATAAAAACAGAAGGAATCCATAAAGTCGCACTTTTTGCGACCCTCGCCACTAAAGAAAATGATGCAGCCCTAGCGGATAAGGTGAGAAACATGAGTAAACCCGCTTTACAAGAACTTTCTAAGGAATTGAGAGGAAACACAGAAAAGAAAGTTTTCATAGATCTAGATCCTGAAATGCAGTTTTTGCTAAATAAAATTAAGAGCGAATTAGGTATAGAAAATGATAAAGAAGTTTTAAAAATAATTCTTAGAAAATTTAGAAATCCCATCCCCGGGGATGAAAATAAAAACCCTCGGAAAAGAACCATGAATAAGCCCCAGGCGGGAGCCGAAACCCGTTATATTACAGCGCATCAAAAACGCGAAGCAATCGCCAAGACCAACGGCAAATGCGCCTACCCAAACTGCACAAAACCCTACGAGCATCTCCATCACACGATCCCCTTCGCCTACTCAAGAAACCATAAAAGCCTTGCTCCACTTTGTAAAATCCACCATGAGTATGCCCACAACGGCCTTATAGCACACCAAAGTCAGGAAACAAAAAACTGGAAACTAATCCTAGATAGCAAAACAAATTACTATGATGAAATGTACAAGAAAGCGAGGAATCGATAAGCCCTTTATTATCTCCAAAAATCTATATATAATGCCCCAGCAAAAGACAATTAACTAAAAGAAATATGGACATCATATGGCATGGAAAAACTTGTTTCACAGTAAGGGCTAAAAAGGTTACGGTAGTAATTGACCCAACTGAGGCAGCAGGTAAATTAAAAGGTGATATGGTACTTAGTTGCCTTAAAGATAGAGTAGAAGTTGAAGGAGGTAAAAAAGTTATAGACTGGCCAGGGGAATTTGAAGTTGCTGGAGTACCTATTGTTGGATTTCAGGCTTGGACAGGGGGAAAAACAGATGAGAAGGCTGAAGAGATTGTTATCTATTTTTTCAAAGTAGGTGGGGTTAAATTCTGCCATCTTGGAGAACTTGGACACGTACTTACTAGCGAAATGGTAAACAAGATTGGAGACATAGATGTACTTATGATAAAGGCAGGGCCAAGCTCTAACCTAGATGCTAAAAAAGGACTTGAGATTGTAGAAGCAATAGACCCAAGAGTAGTGATCCCAATGGGAGATGTAGAAGCTGATAATTTTCTAAAGGAACTTGGGGAGTCAAACCCAGAGGCTCAAGATAAATTTACAATATTATCTGCTGCAGATTTGCCAACAGACAAAAGGGTACACGTTCTATTAAAAAAGATTTAACAATTTGTCCTCGTAGTTCAATGGATAGAACAAGGGTTTCCTAAACCTTAGATGCAAGTTCAATTCTTGCCGAGGACACCAGGAAGTAGCGAGTTTTGTGATCCAAAGCGGAAGCAAAGTAGCACCTTTGCTGTAGCAAAGGAAAACTTTCAATAAATTTGCCGCGGCCAGCGATAGCAGATTTAGTAGAAAGTTTAACAAAACCCTATTGAAACCAAGCATAGATTTCCATATCATACCCGCATGAAAAGCTATCACCTGTATACATTTGGTTGTCAGATGAATTACTCTGATTCAGAAAGAATGGAGGCGTATCTTCAGGCTCTTGGTCTAGAAAAAGCGGATAAGATGGAAGAAGCCGATCTTATCCTTTTTAACACATGTTCAATCAAGCAAAAGGCCGAGGATAAGGTGTACGGTTACATGAGGCAGATAAGCAAAATTAAGCGTGAAAGGCCTGATTTAATGGTTGTTGTTGCAGGCTGCATGGTACGAAATTCCAGCTCAAAATATTCAGAAGAAAGGGATAGGCTTTTTTCTACAATGCGTGAGCTAGACATCGCAATACGCACAGACGAGCTCCCAAAACTAGCCTCACTAGCACGTGAGGTTAATCCAGAAAACAACCTTGCAGAAATTTACGAGGAATCACTAGAAGATTATTTCAAAATAATCCCAGCTCATAGCTCTCAAGAATCTAAAACGCAGGCATTGGTAGCAATATCAAATGGTTGCGACAAATTTTGCACCTACTGCATAGTTCCGTATAGCCGAGGCCGCGAAAAATCCCGCGACATTAATGACATCATAAAAGAATGCACGGAGTTAGTAGAAAACGGAGCCAAGGAGCTAACCATAATAGGCCAAACAGTAAACTCATATGGCCTTTCCAAACACGACTCAGAACACGAGACCTTCAAACACCTCGGAGAAAAGGAGCCATTTGTGCATCTTCTCGAAGAGCTAGACAAGTTATCCGAAAAGGGCTTAGAAAGAGTACGATTTACATCGCCCCATCCTAAAGATATGAGCGACCAATTAATCGAGGCACTGGCGACCCTCAAAACCCAAATGCCATATCTTCACCTCCCGGCTCAAGCGGGCGATAACCGCACCCTAAAGCGAATGAACCGCACATATACGGTGGAAAGATTCCGAGATATAGTAAAAAAATTACGCGAAAAAATCCCAGACATTTCAATAAGTACAGACATAATAGTTGGCTTCAGCGGAGAGACAGAAGAGGAATACAAAAACACCTATGATTTCTTTGATGAAATGAATTTCGAGCACGCATACATCTCTCAATATTCAGAACGCACCGGAACCACAGCCCAAAAATTCATAAAAGACGACATCTCAGCAAAAGTAAAAAAAGAACGCTGGACAGAACTAAACGATTTACTCAAAAAAATATCAAAACAACAATTGGAACGCTTTCATGGACGCACTGTAAATGTGCTTGTGGAAAATCAAAAAGACAAAATTTGCTTTGGACGCAGTGAACATTTTAAGCCAGTGCAATTTGAATCAGGCCGCTCACTGATAGGCCAAATAGTTCCAGTAAAAATAACTGAATGCGACGATTGGCACTTAAGCGGGGAGCTTCTCTAAGCCCCAACTACAGCCTTTATTCTCCTTACTCCGGCACCACAACTTTCTTCCTTTTTGATTTTGAATGATACAAGTTCAGAAGTATTTTTCACATGTGGACCACCACAAATTTCTATACTAAATGAGTCATCATCTTCACCCATAAAATACACATTCACCTTTTCACCATACTTAGATTCAAAAAGCCCAATGGCACCACGAGCTTTAGCTTGATCAACTGTCATTTCCTCAAAATGTATTGGTAAAGCTTTTGCAATTTGATCATTCACAATTTTTTCAACTTTACTCTTCTCTTCATCCGTCATTTTTTCAGGATGTGGAAAATCAAATCTCAAACGCTCTTTTGTAATATTAGAACCTTTCTGTTGAACATGTGGCCCCAAAACGTCACGCAATGCCTGATGCAAAAGGTGAGTAGCAGTATGTAAACGAGTAGTTTCCTCACTATGATCAGCCAAGCCACCAGCAAATTTTTTCTCTGCTCCGGCACGAGAAAGCTTTTGATGCTCCTCAAAATAATGATTGAATTTTTCCATTACATACTCTTTATCTGATTCATCACGAATCCATCCGTCTGCATCCAATTCCTCAATAGTCATCTCTACAGGAAAACCATAGGTTGCTAGCATTTCAAAAAAGAAATTTTCTTCAAAAGCTTTAACACCTTCACTTTTTTTATCTTCAATTTTCAAAATTTCCTTTTCTAAAATCTTAAGCCCTTTGTCCAAAGTGTGATTAAACTTTTCCTCTTCACGAGCCATGCCCTCAAAAATTTTCTCCTGATTATCTCTAAGCTCTCCATAAAAATCTCCATAATTTTTCACAACAATACCGGCAACTTTACGAGCAAAATCCACCTCTATTCCAAGTTTCTTACCATATCTAACGGCACGTCTAATCAAACGTCTCAAAACATAACCCTGATCGGTATTAGAAGGAGTAATTCCAAACTGATCACCCATCATAAAGGTAGCGGATCGTAGATGATCCGAAATTACACGCTCCCCACGAAGCTGATCCTCATCCGGTTCAGTGTATCCAGCCAAAAGTCGCACCTCTTCAATAATTTCAGTAAATAAATCAGTTTCATACGGTGATTTCTTACCATTCAAAACAGCTACAACTCTTTCCAGCCCCATTCCAGTATCAACATTAGTTTGTTTCAAAGGCTCAAAAGAGCCATCTTCTGTTTTGTTGTATTGCATAAACACATCATTCCAAATCTCAACCCAACTACTATCTTCAGTATCAAATTTGGCCGGCGCAGCACCCTCACCAGTCCAATAAAACATCTCCGTATCCGGACCACAAGGCCCCGTAGCTCCCGCCGGCCCCCACCAGTTATCCTTTTTACCCAAGAAGGCAATCCTTTCCTCTGGCATTCCAAGCTCACGCCAAATTCCAGCAGATTCTTCATCACGCGGAGCATTGTCGTCACCCTCAAAACAAGTTACAGCTAGCATAGAAACATCTAAACCAAGTTCCTCAGTTAAAAATCCAAAACTCATCTCAATAGCCTCCTTTTTAAAGTAATCTCCAAGAGACCAATTCCCCAACATTTCAAAGAATGTGAGGTGAGTAGCATCTCCAACTTCTTCAATGTCGCCAGTTCTTACACATTTTTGCGCATCTACAAGTCTCTTGCCAGACGGATGAGGTTCACCCAAAAGATAAGGCACAAGAGGATGCATTCCAGCAGTAGTAAAAAGCACAGTTGGATCATTTTCTGGGATCAAAGAGGCTCCCTTTATTTCCTTATGCCCATGCTTATGCACAAAGAAATTTATATATTTTTGACGTAGTTCATTTGCGGTCATAATTTTTGCTTAAATGTGCGCTTATTCTACGAAAAATAACTTTAACTTACAAGGGATCTATGAGATATTAAAACAAGTAATAAAAAGCTTTATGGGCAGAAAATCGAGCCAAAAAAAAATAGTCCGCAAAATTGTTGAAGAAAAGTCTGAAAAAGAAAAGTCCAAATTGGGTTTGTTGAAAAAAATTACTGGGCAGAAAAAAAGTAAAAAAGAGATAAAAGAAGAGGCTGTAAAAGAAAGTAACAAAAAGGTTAAACATTCAACGAAAAAGGAAGTTAAAAAATCAAAACCCGAGCCAAAGGTAAGTGCTTCAAGGATCAAAACTAAAGATATACTTGGAGCAGCACTTACAATTATCATGATTGCAATTCTTGCTACGGTGGGGTATTTGCTTTTTCAAAGAGCGTTTCGTCCGCAGCCTATAGCAAAATTTCTTCCTCAAAGTACAATCGCAAGTTTTGAGATTAACAGTAATTTTAGTCACAATCAGTTTACTAAAGGTTTTGAGCACCTAAAGGAGTTTCCGGCGTATAGTCAGGATAATTTTAAGAAAACTATTGAGGATAAGTTTCTTGTAAATTTTGAAAGCGAAATTGCTCCATGGTTGGGGAGGCAGGTTGGAGTAGCATATTTAGCAGCAGTAGATAATCCAGATGAAATTAACAGTATATATTTTGGAGAAATATATAGTAGAAAAAATGCGGAAATTTTTGTAAACAAAATTACAGAACCAACAGATTACAAAGAAATGAAGCTTTATACTCTCCCAGAAGATAGGGGAGCTGTGATAATTAAGAACCAATATCTATTCTTTAGTCGAAATAAATCTGCACTCGAGCAGTTAATAGATTTTTATGCTAGCGGAGAGGAAAGTCTAGATAAATCACCAAAATATCGCAAAATCTACAACAATTTGCCAGTAAGTAATCTTGCGACTTTATATCTAAACTTTAATGAATTTTCAGACAGCTTCTTTAGTTTTGTACCTTTCTTAAAGGAAAACGCCCTTACAGATGATCTTATTAAGCCGTTCCTTACACTATTTGATTCAGAGGGTTTTGCGCTAATTGCCCTAGACGATAAATTTGCAGTTCAAAGTTTCCTAAATCTAAAAACTGATAAACTAAAAAATAAATCTTTTATAACATTTAAAGAAAAATATCGTGCAAGTTTGGCACAGTATGTACTCCACGACTCTATAGCCTTCTGGGGTGGTAAAAACCTGGAGTATCAATTTAAGCGAATTATACAGGCACTGTCTGGTGGCGAAGAGGACCTAATGGACGCTACAGATAGTGTTCTTCAAAATTACACTCAAAAATATTTTGGTTCGGGTGTTAGCTTAGGTCAGGATATTTTGCCATTACTAAGTAACGAATTTGCTTTTGCCATTGAGGAATTTGAGGGAAAAAAAGTTTATAAATTAATAATTGAAACAGACGATTCTCAGCAAACTCTAGATCAACTAAATAAAATGAGCGACAACTTTGCAAAAGTAGGTGCGATTTTTGAACAAAAAGTTGTAGACCACACGCTTCCAGATGGAACAGCAAGCAGGGAGATAATTGCTGTACCAAAAGAGGTGAGCAAGATAGAGCACGAATATAATAATACAAAAATTTATGAATTACATGTGAGCGATCAAAAGCAGTTTTATTATGCAGTTTCTAAAAATATAGGCGTGATTTCAAATCACATAGAAGGAATAAAGAGTCTTATAGATTTACAAAACGGAGATAAGGCTAGCTTAAGCTCTTCCGAAGCCTTCAATCAGCTTATTGCACCAATACTTTTAAGCTCAGACGAAGTTTCATATTTCAATTTAGAAAAATTAATAGAAGAAAAAACATCACTATTTTTGCCATTTACATCAATGAGTTCTGGCAAAAATTATTTTAACGACGGTGTCTCCACAATCAACTACCTAGACATAAAATAATGGGTAAAAAAATCACCGACCTAACAAACTCGGATTCCAAAGAAAAAATCGACTTAAAAAAAAAGTCGCAACATTCGCAAGAGGATGTAATTTTAGAGAATAAAAAAGGATTGAGCCTAAAGAACATAGATACACCAGTTACAGAAGTATCAGATATTAAAGGGGCAAAAAAACAACATTATTCTTACGTTCGTGGGAAAAAATTTACACCACCAAAATTCCTAGACAGCCTCCTAAAGATAGGATCAATTGGGCTTCTAATTCTTGTGATTATTAATAGCGCAAATGTTTATTTTAAAAGTAAATCCTTAGAAGAGGAGCTTTCCAAAACTGCATACGAGGGCTTGGACTATCTTATTGATGCAGGAAAATCAGCTACAAAAATTCAGTTTGATAATGCCATTACCTCGTTCGACAAAGCCTCAGCAAATTTTGAAAGTGTTCAAGATCAGTTGTGGTTTATAAGTCAGGATAAATCAATCTACAACAAAGATAACTCAATAGGCCAGGCTGCAAATGGGCTTCTTGAAGGGGGTAAGCATTTCTCTGTTGCAGGAAAAAATTTCCTAAACGCCTTAGAGGAGTTTAACAAAATTCCACTCTACTTTTTTTCAAAAAATAATTCAGAAACTCAGTCAAACAAATCAATAACCGATACATTAAAAAATGGACTAGCCGAAACAGAACTTGCTATAGACGAAATCAACTTAGCTTCAGACCTTATTGGAAAAATTCGTGAGGACGGGCTTCCAAAAGAGCTAAAATCCCGTGTAATTTTTGCTAAAGAAAAAGTTACAGAAGTTTCTGACATACTAAATTCCACAGCAAAACATTTTCCAGCAATACTTGATTTATTAGGAGACAGGTATCCGCATCGCTATTTGATATTGCTTCAAAACAACAACGAAATTCGCCCATCAGGAGGATTTATTGGGAGTTATGCAATTATGGATATCAACGATGGTTATATTGAAAAGTTGGACGTACACGATGTTTACGATATAGATGGCTCATATGGAGGGGTGATAGAGCCACCAGAGGAATTAAAAATGTTTACTTCAAACTGGCGTTTCCGTGACAGTAACTATTCTGCCGATTTCCCAACATCAGCAAAAAAGGCCAGATGGTTTCTTGAGAAGGAAGGTGGATCAAGTGTGGATACTGTAATTGCGATCAACCAGGGCCTCCTAAAGGACTTAATGGAAATTACCGGTCCAGTACAGGTTGGGGAGTTTGGAAAGCTTACATCGGAAAATTATGCCATTCTACTTTCTTATATAATCGAAGGTAAAGTTTGGGGCGAAGAAAACCCAAAGCACATACTAAAGGTTTTCATTCCTGCTTTTAAAGAAGCTCTGTTGAAAGAGGAAAATGTTGGAAGGGTAACAAGCAAGCTTTACAAAGCAATTCAGCAAAAACACATCACAGTATATTCCAGTCATGATGAAGTTCAGGGTCTAATTGAGGCCATGGGCTTAAGTGGAAAAGTTAAGGAAACTCAAAAAAACGAAGACTACTTAAGTGTAATAAAAACCTCTTACGGAGGCACAAAATCAGAACAATTTATGAAGGAAGAGATAAACCACGATACCTATATAGATAAATCAGGAGCCGTAATAAATGAGCTTAGAATTACGCGCCAGCACCAATGGTCAGACCAAATTTATAGACAATGGAAGCAGATTTTAAGAGCCTATGGTTTTGACGAAATGCCAGATAAGCTAATAGATATTCTTGGCCGCGGAGGGAATAAAGTTGGGATTCGTGTGTATGTTCCAGATGGAAGCACTCTAATAGAAACTAGCGGATCAGATGTAGAAACAAAGTTCGATAAAGACATAAAGAAAACATATTTTTATTTTAAGATGGAAATCGAAGCTGGAGAAAAACAAAACATATGGATAAAATATAGACCAAACATAGATCTTAAATTCAAACCAACAGCGACATATAAATTAAATGTAGAAAAACAGCCAGGAACCGTAGGATCAATATTTACAAAAACTTTACACCTCGAAGATGATCTAGAAACCCTACTAGTCTACCCAACAGACGCTCAAGTTTACGAAGACTCCTCAGCCCTATACGCAAAAGACCTCGTATACGATAGATACTTCTCAGCATTAATCCACAAATAATGGAAAATTGCAAAAACTGCCAAGAACAATTTGAAATCCGTCCAGAAGATCACGAGTTTTATGAAAAAATAAATTGGCCAACTCCAACGCACTGCCCGGATTGTCGCCGCCAAAAAAGATTTGCCATACGCAACGAACGCCATCTTCACAGACGAAGCTGTGACAAATGTAGCAAGAGCGTAATTTCTGTTTATCCACAAGAGTCACCCTATATAGTTTATTGCAACGAATGTTGGTACAAGGATGATTGGGACCCAACAGAGTACGCTAAGGATTTTGATTTTTCTAAGGCCTTTTTCGACCAATACAAAGAAATGGAATTAGTTATTCCACATTTTGCAATATTTCAGGAAGGAGAAAACCAAAATTGTGAATACACAAACTATGGAGTTGGAAATAAATCATGCTACCTCGCTTTTTGTGCTTTTTCTGAGGATATTTACCACAGCCACGGTCCTATACAGAGCAAATCTTGTGTAGACTGCGGCACGGTTACTGGTTGCGAATTGTGCTACGAGTGTATGGACTGCACTGGTTGCTACAATCTATTTTTCTCCAAAGATTGCTACAATTGCTCTGATTCCTATTTTTTGGAAGACTGCATAGGTTGTAAAAATTGCTACTTATCAGCAGGACTCAGAAACCAAGAGTATGTTTTTAAAAATCAAAAATTATCCCAGCAGGAGTACGAAGAAAAAATTCAAAGCCTAAAGCTTAGTAATGAGTTAATAGAAGAAAGCCGAAGTGCACTACGAGAAATATCTTTAAAAATACCAAAAAAATACTATCATGGAAGAGCTAATGAAAATGTTTCAGGAGACTACATTGATAATTGTAAAAATCTCTATAAGTGCTTCGATTGTTCAATTGAATTTGAGGATTCTGCCTACTGTGATTTTTCCGGAATGAACACTCATCACGTTTACGATGCTTATGCAACAGGAATTGGAACCGAGTTTAGTGTGGAAATAAATGGAACAACTTACGCTAATAACTGTAAATGTCTTTACTACACTAGGACTATGGACAGTTGTGAATATTGCCAAATTTGTTTCAACGGCAAAAATTTGTTTGGATGTTTCGGGTTAAATCACAAAAAATACTGCATCCTAAACAAGCAATATACCAAGGAAGAATATGAAGAGTTCTATCCAAAAATAATTGAACACATGAAAAAAACAGGGGAGTATGGAGAGTTTTTCCCAATCAAAAATTCACCTGTTTATTACAACGACAGCCTGGCTTTCGATTATTTTCCAATGAAAAAAGAAGAGGCGCTCGCAAAAGGGTACAAATGGCATGAAAAGGAGCAAGCATCAGTAACTGGGCAACACCAATCATGCAAAAAGTGCAGCAAACAATTCAAATACATTTCTCAGGAAGAAAAATTCTACGAAAAAATGAAACTACCTCATCCAGAAGTTTGCCCTGAATGCCGTTATCAGAAACGATTTAAACTCCGTAACCCTTTCAAACTCTACGACCGCAACTGCCAAAAATGCCAAGCCCCATTTCAAACATCCTATTCACCAGAACAGCCGGAAATAGTGTACTGTGAGCCATGTTATTTATCTGAAAAATAATGTCATCAATCTACCTCTACTTAGGAATCTACATCGCAGTTCTTCTTACAATTGTTTATTTTATTTCACGCAGAGAAACATCAGAGGATTTTTTAATTAGTGGCCGAGACCGTAAAGGTTGGCAAATTTTCCTTTCCAAATTTGCTGGCTCAATAGGAGCGAGCTGGTTCGTAACTTACACAGCATATGCTTATCAGTATGGCTTCGGAACATACGGAACGCTTTTGGGGTTCATAGCCGGATACTTCCTTTTTGCATACTGGGCCGTTCCAAAAATTTATAAAAACTCTCGCAGCTCAAAATTTTACACTCAAGGTGATTATGTATACAGCGAAATAAAAAGTACAACAGCAAAGGTCGCAACAAATATGCTTTCAGTAATAATACAATGGTCGTGGCTTTTAGTAGGAATCGTAAGTGGTGCAAAAATAATGAACTATTTCGGATTCATTTCTTATGAAGTTGCACTATTAATAACTGTGGGAATTGTTCTCGCATATATACTTTTGGCAGGATTTAAAGCTGTGATTATTACAGATATATTCCAAGCAATAATAATTTTTGTTCTCATGACAATGTTGACTTTTATAATAATAAAAGACACATCAGTCACAGAAATAGTAACAGCAGATACGGGTAACTTAACCTTTTCGGCATTCATTGGATTTTTTCTTTATGGACTAATGTCGGTGTTCGCTCTAGCAGATCGCTATCAACTCGTATATTGCGCCAAAACAGAGAAAGATATAAAAAATGGCATTGGATACGCAATAATTCCAATATTAATTGTAGCTACATTTCTTGTAATTATAGGCGTGTTTATGTACATGCAAAGCAGCTCACTTGATCCAGACTTAGTCTTCCTACAGGCAATGAAAGATTTTCTGCCTAAGTCCCTAATACCAGTAGGTATAGTATTGTTTTTCGCAGGTCTAATGAGCTCAACAGACACAAACATCTACACAATCGCTTCACATTTTGTATTCTCATTCGACAAAAAAGAGCGTAATCATGTTAAAGAAATTCGCTATACAACAATTGTTCTCTTACTAATCAGCACAGTAATTGCTCTCGTATTCCGCAATATAGTAAACATAACAATTTTCGGAGGAGCAGCTACACTCTCAATAGCCATACCAATGATCTACATTATCAAGGGAGGAAAGAGCACAGCAAAATTTCTCGGCTCAATAATTGCTGCCATCACAGGACTATTTCTCGGAATTGCATTCTTTGGTTTTGAACCAGTCATTGCTTTAACTGTGCTAATAGGAAGCGCCTTAGGCCTACTTACGCCCAAACATCTTCCCAAGTTCATCACAAAGTAAGTGAAACTTTTAATATGTACTCCATCTACCTTCTTCTCCTTCACATTGGAAGAAAGATTTTTTAAGAGTCATCTTATTCATTAAAAAGTCATAGTCATAATATTCTTGACCAGAGCATCCAGCATCACCAAAGCCAGCAATTACAGGTACAATATTTCCTTCACGTTTTCTAAATTCTGTCATTGTTGTGCATCCATCTTCTGATGGATAATTTGCTTCCGCAAGGCTTCCGCTATCTACAGAGTAACGATATAAGTGTCCAAAAGAGCAATACTCTCCTGATGACATCAATATTACAACTCCAGCATCAGCTGCATAACATAGCTCTCTAACCCCATAACTGTTATAACTTTCATTCCATCCATCGAGAGTAATATTTTTACCATAACCTTTTAATCCCAATTTATTGAAATCAGATTTTAAATCTGAGTACCACTTTTCATTTTTATATTTCGTTGGGTTTCCACAACCATCAAATGCAATTACACCTTCTCCATCAAAAATATAATTTAAGCTAATTTTTGTCTTTTCAGTAGAGCCGTCTTTAAAATGAGCAATAAATTCATAGTTATTTCTGCCAGCTTTTAAGTTTCCAAATCCAGTATTAACTCTATAGGTAAATTCACGATCACCAGCCTTAAAGTTTTTCAAAGTGTAGTCATCAGTATAAGAATAAACATGCTCATTTTCTTCACCTTCAGCAAGAACCTGAATTTTTGTAGCACCCTCAGAAACTTTCCCAGCAAATACGATAGGAGTTACATTGAAGGTCATTAGGGTTTTAGATGGGGATGTTATTTCAACTGAGTGTGAACCAGATTTTTTCACTACCACCTCTTCCTCCTCTACCACCTCTTCCTCCTCCTTTTTCTCACAATCACTTACTTCCGTTCCACATTCTTCAACAACGTTCTTAGGTTCTACAATTTTAGGCTCCACAGTGGTAGCCGCAGGCTTTTCTTCCTTGCTCAGGCTAATATCAAAATTCATAAAAAAGATAAGAACACCAATCGCAACAACTAATATAGCGATAACTGCATACAGCCATCCTTTTGAATCTGATTCTTCCATAATATAGAGATTAATTTTATCCTCAAAATTATACACTTTTCTCAATTTAGCGCAATTTTGGAGCCTCCTACTCTATGTTTAAAAGTGGATATACATCAATAGCCGGTTCCTCATATGGATGTGCAGCCCTAACTGCCGCCAAAACATCATCAAGCCTTTCTGCCAAACAAATTACTTCTATCCTTTCTTCTTCTACCTCCTCAAGCTTCCCAACTTCACCAATAGCGGGATTTGATCCCTCAAGAGGCCTAAACCTTCCCACACCACGAACACTAAAACTACAGTGATCGTATTTATTAAAGCGCCCAGCCCCAGAATCAGCCATTGCACCCCTAACAGCATCAGCATGAGCCACATCAACGTAAACGGCTATTTTTACAAATTTATTCATTATCAATACTCTTTAGCATTTTTAACATTTTATCTAAACTCACACCTTTACCATCATCATCCTTGTCTGCATCAAACACAACTTCTTCGGCCTCCAGTTCCTTCACCTTAACAGGCGTGATAACAAGCCTATTTGAATCTATTTTTGAGCTCATAAGTAGAAAAATAGAATATACTTACTATAAATATCATACTAAACCCCATAATTCAAAGTTTCTTTGCCATGTAATTCACGAACACTATCTAAGGCCTTAAAAAGCCTGTCATTTTTACTACTATCCTCAAATAAACTCAAATTATAATTTTGAATAAGCCCAGAAACACCCATGCCAATAAGGCGTACAACTTCTCCCTTTTGGTGATTTTCTAAAAACAAATTCTTAATTGCAGGAAACAAATCTCTATCACAGGAGCCCAAAGTTCCTAAATTTTTTTGAACACCTATATCTCTAAATCCATGACGCCCATTACCAGAATTTCTATATTTAATTTTAATAAAAATAGTACTCGCCTTCATATCATAAGTTCTCAAATTTGAAAAAACCTTAACAGAAAGATCTTTTAAAGTTTCTATACAAACTTTTTCAGTGTTTACGGTTTCATAAAAAGTGTGTTCCTTGGAAATAGATTTAGGCAAAACGCTATCTGATTTAACATTGCCATCGTCAAGGCCTCTGCATTTTTTCCAAAGGGGGATCCCATTAAGCCCAAATGTTTGTAAAACCTCAGAAAAGTGAAGTCTCCCAATATCTCCAATTTTATCAAAGCCATATCTCTCCAAAACAGCAAAAGTTTTTGGACCAACTCCAGGCATTTTTTTAAGACTCAAAGGGTATAAAAATCCCCGCTCACTACCAATAGGAACAACGGTAAGTTTATGTGGCTTATTTAAACCAGAGGCCACTTTTGCAACAGTCTTATTGCTAGCAAGGCCACAAGACGCAGAGATTCCCAGAGATTTATATATATCCATCAAAATTGCCTTAGCAACATCGTGTGGATCACCAGCCACCCCAGTAATATCTAAATAGGCTTCATCAATAGAGGCCATCTCCACATCAGGGGTAAATTTACAAAATATCTCATACATCCTTCTAGAAAAATCTCTATAAGCATTAAAATTACCATGAACAATAACTGCATGTGGGCACTGTTTTTTAGCCAAATACATTGCCATGCCAGATTTAATTCCAAACTTTCTTGCCTCATAACTGGCTGCAGAAACAATTCCTTTTTTATCAGTAGGACCGCCCACCAGCACAGCTTTACCTCTCAAACTTGGGTTTAGCACCTGTTCCACAGAGGCAAAAAAGGCGTCGGCATCTATGTGAAGAATATTACGCCTCCTTTGTTTTAATTGTAATTCAAACATATTTAGTACATTGCCATTTGGCCATCAAGGTAATAATGCTTAGGGGATAAAGCTTTCTTTAAAACTTTAACTTTTTGCCACACAGTAGTTTTCTTTATTTCTGTGGATCTTCTCCATCCACGAGCTGGATTTAATTTTTTTTTAGTCATGTTAATTTTTTTGTTTTTAGCAGCTGTATTGATTGTTAATGTAATAAACATAGTAATTTTGGTTAAGTTTAATAGGGTCAGCAAAGAAGCTGTTTTAGATAAGCTAGTTTTAAGAGTTTCTAGTGGTACTGTCGTATCAGAGTTTTAATTACTCCCTGAATTGATAATTCATTTTCAGGAAAGATATCGGAGTAATCCTTATTTTCGGCCTTTAAATAAGTTTTACCATCTTTTTTGACTAGTCGTTTTAAAGTATTTGAACCATCCACAAGCGCTACTACTATGTCTCCGTCTTTAGGTGATTTTTTCATATCTACTAAAACTAAATCTCCCTCGAAAATGCCCGCGTCTACCATGCTATTGCCAGTAACTGTAAGTAAGAAATAATCTTCGGCATTAGAAGCCATCTCTTCTCCTATATTCATATAACCTTCTACATATTCCTCAGAAATAACAGGACCACCAGCAGGAATCATTCCAAGAATTGGAAGCCTGAAAGATGACCCGCCACTTAATTTTTCTTTCACTGAATTGAGCAAACCAATTCCTCGTGGAGTATCATCTTTTTTTATAAAACCTTTTTCTTCCAAAGCTTTTAAATGTTTAAGGATGCTGTTATCAGAGGAAACGCCAAAGTTTTCTTTCATCTCACGGATGGTAGGAGATTTTCCATATTCAAATTGATATGTTCTTATGAAATCTAATACCGCCTCCTGTTTTTCTGTTAACGTTTCCATATATTTTTTTTAAGGTAAGTGTATGCTCACCACTAATATAGGTGAGGACGCACTCACCGTCAACAGTAAAATGAAAAAAACAATAACCTCCCACAAATAAAAAATAGCCAAACCATGAAAAACGGCTAGGAATAAACAAAATCACAGCACAGAATAAAAACAAAAATTTAAAATATGTCAAAACTTTTTACATTTCGTACCTTTCCACAGCTCCATATCTCACCACCGCACACACCGGTCTCATCCACCACAGGCTCCTCCTAACGTTATGATGCTCAACTTTAGTATTAAACTCTTCGAGAACGTCAGCAAATACGCTCTCCACTTTTATAATCTCACTCTTGTACTCCAAAAAATTCACATCACGGGCCCCTTCGCCACCAACATTAAAAATTTCTCTCAAGGCGGATCCAAAATCTTTTTCCAAGCTAGATTTTTTAGCACTCGGAAAAGTTTCACGTCTAGCAAAATCACGCGCGCCAAGGGCCTTGGTAACAAGCCTCTCGTCCAGCTCATGCATTCTTAAAAACTCTACAAGACCGGGCAACAGATCATGCCTTTTTCTATAATTCAAATCAACCTTACGCCAAACTTGTTCTATATCCTTGCGCATTCCTTTCGCATATCTAAAGGCTACAAAAAACCACAAAATAAATAAAAATAAAGTAGAACCTATCAATAATAAAACTTGCCACATTTATTTTAAAGTTAAGGTGTTTTTAATTACTTCTGCGCTATTGAGCCAATTATATTTATCTTTAAGATAGACTGTTTGCTTTACATATTTATCTCTAACTCTCTTCTTTTTCATTTCGTTTAAACATTTTACAAAACTACCTTTTCTCTCTCCACAAAACATTACAAAGCCTTCAAAAAGTTCCCTATGAACATCAATATTAGAAACAATTGCAGGAGCAGCCTTATTAGCAGCTTCAAGAATAGGAACGTTAAAGCCTTCTGTTTGAGATAAATTCACAAAACAAAAACAATTTGCATACAAAAAGGCCAAAGTATCTTCATCCAAAACTCCAGTCCTTACAATATTTTTACCATCAAATGAACTATTCTTACCTCCAACTAAACACAGAGGCATTTCAAATTTAGACTCCTTATATTCATTTACCAAAAACTTAACATTCTTTCTCACATCATAACCCCCAACATATAAAATATATTTTCCAGGCTGCAACTTTAGTCTTTTAAGTACTTTATCAGCATCCTTCAACATCGATTTCTTTTTATAAACTTCTGCCACATCATTATAGGCTACAAAAATTCTCTTTTTACTAATCCCACAAACCTTAGCCACCAATTTCTTAGACGTTTCTGAAACTGTTAAAACTTTATCAGCCATCTTAACGGCCTTCTTGGTTTGCCAGTGATAAAGGGCAGACATCAGCCCATGAAGATAACGTTTATCTGTCCAAGGAATTACATCATGAACAGTAACCACAGTTCTGATTCCTTTTTCTAGCCAGCTAAAAAACCAAGGATTACAAGGGTAAGGAAAAAAAGCAGCATCTATTTCTGATTTTTCAAAAAACGCCGGAACTTTAAATTGCTCCCATTGAGTTTTTTTCATACCAGCAGTGCCAAAGCTCATCTCAGGAACCACCTCAAGTTTTACGTTCTTTGGAAAATCAATTTTTACATTTCGAGGCACACAAACAATGTATTCATTTTGCTTATCCAGTTTAGATAATTGCTTCAATACATTCGCAGTATACTGGCCAATACCAGTATGTGGATATAATAGAAACCTACCATTTACACCTATTCTCATTCTCCTTCTTTAAGAATTAAATCAACAATTTGTTTTGTGCCATTTTCTACGCTGGCACCACTATTAAGTTTGTTTCGCGCCGTCATCATAACGGAACTTAAAAACTCTTCGTTACTTATATTACCACTTAAAACCGACCAGCCAAACTTTCCTGATAAAGCCTTTGCATTGAGCTTTTGTTCTCCGCGGCCAGTAGCCAAAGGAATCACAAGAACCTTCTTCTTTAATGACGCCAGCTCAAGAAGACTATTAGCGCCACCACGAGTAACAACTAAATCAGAAGCCGCATAAACATCAAAAAGTTCCTTATCAATATATTCAAACTGTTTGTATCCAGGATAATTTAGACCAATATTTAAATTCCCCTTACCTCGAACATGAACAATCTGAAATTTTTTCAAAAGCTCATAAATATTTTCTTCAACAAGCTTATTAATTTGGTTTGCCCCCTGACTTCCGCCCATTACCAAAAGAACAGGCCTGTGTTTATCAAAACCACAAAATTTCAAGCCAGAAGAACTATCCCCCCTAAGATCTCTAATGGGGGAGCCGGTTACAACTACTTTTTTCAAAAGCCTTTTGCCTAAATATTTTTTAGTTTCCACAAAGCTCAAACAAATTCTCTTAGCAACAGTGAATGCCATTTTATTAGCCAGGCCAACACTCACATCAGATTCATGCACAACAACGGGCACACCCAAAAGTTTTGAGGCAAATACAACAGGAACGCTCACATACCCTCCCTTACTAAAAACAACATCCGGCCTAAAATCCCTCAAAACCTTAAGAGACTGAAAAAATCCAACAGGCACTTTAAAAAGATCTACAAAATTTTGAAAAGAAAAGTAACGTCTAAGTTTTCCAACATGAACACCCGCGTATTTCACGCCAATTTTAGATATCATCTTTTTCTCTACGCCATTAATCGAACCAACGTAGAGGATTTCATGACCACCACGGGATTTAAGATCTTCTATAACGGCTACGTTTGGGACTACGTGTCCGCCTGTCCCTCCCCCTGTTAAGACTACTCGCATAATAGTTTGTATGTTGCGAAATATTTAAAAGTATAGCAATTCCCACAAGAGATGCTACCAAAGATGAGCCACCATAGCTCACAAAAGGTAGAGTAATTCCGGTAACAGGAGCCAAAGCGGTATTAACCGCAATGTTAATAAATGCCTGTATAACTATCCATGTAGTAATTCCTATTGCTAGGTACATTTCAAAATTACTGCCCGCTTTATTGGCGATAGCAAAACCTCGTAGGGAAATTAAAAAGTAAGCCAGTACAACAAAAATTATTCTCAAAAATCCAAGTTCCTCAGAAGAAGCAGCAAAAATAAAATCATCAGAAGCCTGTGGTAGCCAGTAGGATTTCTGCACACCTTGTGTTAAACCCTTACCCCAAAACCCACCTGTAGCAACTGCAATGTTTGCTTGCTGAGACTGCCAACAATAATCCTCCAGGCATTCTTCGTCCACCTGCATAAATCCCTGAAAACGCTCACGTACATGTGGAACGGCAGAAATTACAACAATAGCGCACATAACTGCGACCAAAAAAGCCATGCCCAAATGTCTCAAACGAGCACCAGCAACAAAATACATAGTGCCACAAATAATTGCGATCACCATCGTAGCCCCGTAGTCGTTCTGCAGAACCATAGGTAAAAGCATAATCCCAGAAATAATAGAAAATGGAATAAATCCATCACGGAAGTCTTCCAAATCTTCTTGTTTCTTTTTACTCAGCCAATAAGCGAGATAAAGAATTACGGCAAGTTTAGCAAATTCAGATGGCTGCAAAGAAGTGTTAAAAACCACAATCCAGTTAGTAGCAATAGTACCAAAACTACTTCCAAAAACCACAACAGCAAAAGATAAAAGAACAACTCCTCCATAAAGAACAGGAGAGGTTTTCTTCCAAAATTTCAGAGGCAACTTAAATGCAATAAGGAAGGCTAGAAGAGCAACTCCAAGTCTAAAAATATGTTTTTTGAAAAGTAAATAACAGTCCACCTCCGCATCACCACAATTTGGATAAAGCACATTAGGTGCAGATAGAGAGATAGATTTAGGCACACCAATACTCGTAATCATAATCAGCCCAAATATCAGCAAAAATAAAACTGCAAGGGCTAAAACTGTATCGAATTTGAGGGGCTGTCGCATGGAAATATATTAGCAGACCGGCCTCTCATAATCCAACCTAATACACTGTATTTAGGTAACATTTTTCACAATAAACACTTACAGGACTTTCTTCGCTATAACTTGTCATAACACCTTCACCACATTTAGAACATTTTCTGGCAAAAGTTTTTCGCGGTGCTCTCTGTAAAACACGTTTTTTGTATCGTTCATCAGGATGGAGCTTTGGCAAAGATAGCCCATGGTTTTTATAAAACTTCAATTCATTTTCTACCATCTTAAAAGACCTGCCACTCTTTTCGCAAATTATTACAGTCTCTAAAATATCATCTGGAGTACCAACAGACTCATCATCCTCTCTCCATCTCCAGCCTTTATCCAAAACCTCATTTTTACTTAGAGGAAAATATTCAAACGCCACAGTTTCATTATAAGCAAAAGGTGAAAGATTTACAGGAAAAAACTCACCCCAGTCTGCTCCCATGTGCTCAATAATCCGAGGAACCAAGGCTTCATACTCCTCCTTTGTATATTGTTTGTTTAAAATACAATAACTCGCATGTTTCATACCAAGGCAACCAAAGAGGTCATGGGAATTATTAACGCAATCCATACAATAAGTTAGGTCATGACAATCACTAAATATGCCAAAACAAAATCTCAAATTCTGAGAGCTAGTACCGGCAATAAATTCATAGGCATTGTTAATACGATAGGAAAAATCAGTGTCCATGGAATTCTCACCATAAATATGACCCCAAGCGAATTTAATATCCTCGCAATGCCTGCAGTCAAAAGCTTCAAAAGTATTTTTGCATTCGGAAATATAATTACCGCTCACATTTTCATATTTTACTCCCCATATAGCAGGAACCACAGCCTTGGATTTTACACGTTCAAACTCCTGCCAATTTTCTTCAGAATACTCTTTCACAATCTTTTCATACTCCTCTTTTGAAAGCCTCTTATTTTTATAGCAATACTCAGAATTACGTAAATTCACACACATAAAACAGTTTCTACAATCCCTACAATTAAACAAAAAAGAACTGTCACTACAATTTGTAACATTTTGTGAATAGGAAACATTATAACAAGTGTCGCCATCTATCACCTCATAGCATTTTTTGCATTTATTCACATTGTAGCAATCTATTATATCTTCAGATTCCAATACTAAGTAGGAGTAATAAGCATCCTCACTCGTACCAACTCTCTGACACATATAACAATTTTTCGAATTATCACAAAAATTATTATATTCACAATTTTCAGATCTCAAAACGCTGGAAGAAAAGCGTGGTACCTTTTTTATCAACTCAGCAAACTGCTCAAAAAACGGCCGATCAAAATCAAATTCCATTCCAAAATCCTGTGCATCCCATTTATCCGACCACCAATATTCCTTATCATAAACGGGAAATGGTGCCTCTTGTGGATAAACGGCAATGATGCTTTTACCAGTAGCATCACACTTCCTCTTATAAAGATTCCTTTCATTTCTAAAAGCCGTTCTCCTTTGGTGCCTTGCATAAGGAGGTAGGCTTGGTTTAGGCACCCCCATAAGTTTGTAAAATTCCACATCGTCCATGTGGAAAGTATACGCCAATTGAAAATTCACACAAAACTCTTTATTATGCCTGCATGAAAAAAGCAATATTCAAAATCACAGCAGCAAGTATTTTACTCGCAGCACTTGATCAGCTCAGTAAAGTTTGGGCAATAAGAAACATAGACCATATATTTAATAATGGAGTAGCTTTTGGAATAGCAATTCCCAAAATATTACTAATTGGATCAACAATCGCACTACTAATAGGTTTTACAATTGTAGCCTTTAGAGAGTTTAAGATAACAGGCCGCCTCGCTCAAATTGCGATGAGCTTGATAATTGCAGGTGGATTCTCCAATCTTTTAGACCGCTTCACTTACGGAGCAGTAGTGGACTTTATTAATATTAAAATTTGGCCAATTTTCAATATAGCCGATGTTTATATTATTGTAGGGGTAGTTCTTATTGTGGCTTTTTATGAGAGGTTAATGAGGAATCCAAAGCGCTCTTCATAATCTCAATTGGACTCTCAATTCCAGTCCATATTTTAAACTGTAAAGCAGCCTGGTATAAAAGCATTTTTTCGCCAGTTACCACGGTCTTTCCCAAATCTTGTGCAGCCTTTAACAAAGGTGTAATTAAAGGTTTATAAACAATATCCATCACTAAATCTACACCACTTAAGAATCCAGAAGGCAACAAATCCTCCAAAATCGCATCAGGATTAAGAGTCCAAATTGAAGTGCTTTGAATCAAAATATCAAAATCATCACTCAGCTCATCTAAGCCAAATCCATTTTTTCCAGCCAACAAAACAGCTCGATCAGCATTTCGATTAAAAACAGAAACATCAGCCCCATCCTTAACCAAGCCATAATAAATTGCCTTTGCACTTCCACCAGCGCCAATTAAGGCCACGCGTTTACCCGAAACATCCCCCAGCGCCTTAAGAGCCCCAGACCAATCGGTATTATACCCAAGAAGTCGCCCCTGTTCATTTACCACAGTATTCACCGCACCAATGGCTATGCCCGCCTCATCAATTTCATCCAAATATTCAATAATCGACTCTTTGTATGGCAGTGATACAGAAAACCCATCCAGATCGCTACGTGCCATTTCAATAAAGTTGCTAAGTCCATCCGCAGCAACATCAAAAATCTCATAACTCGCATCAATCTCCAAAGCCTTAAAGGCCGCATTGTGCATTATAGGAGAAAGTGAGTGCTTTGCCGGATGTGCCAAAATTCCATATTTTCTCATGACAAAATATTAGCATATTCGCACAAAAAAGCCATTTAGACTTGCGTAATTTTTGCGTAGACTTTATTATCCTCTCCTAGTAAACTGGAGTAAATTACCTATTTGCAAAATGACAGATGCTCTATCGATATTTGATATCGCAGGACCAGTAATGGTGGGTCCATCAAGTTCACACACTGCCGGGGCCTGTAAGATAGGACAATTTGCTCGTGCACTTTTCCATACAACGCCAACAGAAGTTACATTTTATCTTCATGGTTCTTTTGGTGAAGTCTACAAAGGTCACGCCACAGATAGAGCACTTCTTAGTGGGGTGATGAAACTCAAAACAAGCGATACCCGTATTAGCGATGCATTTAAAATTGCAGAAAAGAAAGGGCTCAAATATAAATTTGTAGTTAAAGATTTAGGTAAGGATGAGCACCCAAATACAGTTAAAATAGTATTAAAAAATAGCAGAAGGGAAATGTCTGTTACAGGATCGTCTGTTGGTGGGGGAATGATAGAGATTAACAAAATTGATAATTTTAAAGTTCTGTTGCACGGAAGAGCTGGAAAATACTTATCAATTGTTGTTCAGCTGGAACATAACAACAATCATTTGCTAAATTTCCAAAAGGCAATCGACAAACTTGGAGGAATAAGAGTAGCGGCAATCGACAAAACAGATTTCAAAGGGAAAACACTAGCAGTAATTAGTTTAGAAGGACGCAGGATTAAAGTGGAAGATGTAGTTGGTCTAGAAAAAAACTGTGAGGGCGTAGACTTTGTTCGTTCACTTTCAAAACTTGAAACCCAATAAATATGGAATACCATTTTAAAACAGCAGAGGAAGTTTTAAAACTTTGCAAAAAACACAGGATATCAATATCAGAGGTAACCAAACGTTACGAGGCTGAGCGCAGTGGTAAAAGCGCCTCTTCAGTACGTGAAAAAATGAAACGAACCAGGGATGTTATGTACGAAGCAGTAAAAAAGGGAGTTAGATCTAGTGAAAAATCAAAAATGGGAATGGTAGGTGGTGATGCAAAACAGCTTTACAGTAATTTGAAAAATATTGGGAATATGATGGGTAACAAAGTAACCCTAAGAGCAATGGCATACGCAACTGCCGTAGGAGAACAAAACGCGTGTATGAAACGCATAGTTGCATTCCCAACAGCAGGAGGGGCAGGGGTTGTACCGGGTGTACTTTTTAGTTGCTCAGAACATTTTAAAGCCGGGAAAAGAAAACTTCTAAGAGGAATGTTTTGTTCATCAACTATTGGATTAATAATTGCTGAGGGTGCCACTCTGTCCGCCGCCAAAGGCGGCTGCCAAGCGGAGGTGGGCGCCGCCGTAGCAATGGCTGCCGCAGGCCTCACAGAAATGCGCGGCGGCGCCCCAGAACAATGCTTCGACGCAGCTGCCATGGCGCTAAAAAGCTATCTTGGCCTAGCATGCGATCCACTTGGTGGGCTAGTAGAAGTACCTTGTATCAAAAGAAACGCAATAGGCTGTATGGCCGCAATCGGCGCTTCAGACATGGCAATGTGTGGAATAAAAAGCTTCGTTCCATTTGACGAAGTTGTCCAAGCCATGAACAATATAGCCGAGATAATGTCACCAAAACTCCGAGAAACAGCATTGGGTGGATTAGCGGTAACAAAAACTGGAAACATGATAAAAAAGAAACTAGGATTAAGAATAACCACAGAATTATAATGAACATAGCAGTACTAGCATCAACAAACGGAACGGACCTTCAGGCCATCATAGACGAAATGGAGGCTGGCAAAATGCCAGGCATAAATTTAAAACTAGTGGCATCAAACAAAGAGTGCCCCGCTCTTGAACGCGCCAAAAAACACAAAATCCCAACCCTATATATCGATCCAGAGAACAAATCCCGCGAAGAATTCGACCAACTATTAATACACGCACTTCAGGCTGAAAAAATAGACCTAATAGTATTAGTAGGCTACATGCGCATACTCACGCCAGAATTCATAAAAACCTTCCCAAAACGCATAATAAACGTTCATCCATCCCTAATTCCCAAATATTCCGGCCGCGACTTCTACGGCAAATCTGTCCACGAAGCAGTATTGGCCAACCACGAAACCGAAACAGGAATGACAATCCACTACGTAGATGAAGGTGTAGATACCGGAGAAATAATACTTCAAAAATCCTGCCCAGTTACACCACAAGACACCCCAGAAACACTCAAGAAAAAAGTTCAAATACTAGAAAAACTTCATTATCCAGAGGTGATTCGTAAACTTACCTCCACTTAAGAAAATATTTAAATGCACTATTCACGTGTATCCAAAAAATCTTCTTTCTCAAAAGTCCAAATAGAGAGCCACCACTTAATCTTTTATGATTATGGGTTACTTCTGTTTTCGGAAAATAAATCACCTTTTTGCCAGTCTTAGCAATTTCCTTACACAGATCAAAATCTTCCATAAACAAAAAATACCTTTCATCAAACCCGCCAACCTTTTCATACACATCACGCGGAATAATAAAACAAGCCCCAACCAAAAGATCAACTTCGCGTATCTCCTCATGGTTAAAATCCTCCATTGTATATTTATCAACCCGCCCCTTAAGAATTGGAAGCCTACTCAAAAAAGTACGCTTAATAATCAAATCAAAAAATGACATATTCCTTCTGCATGAATCTTGCACCACACCATCTGGATAAACCAATTTAGGGCCTAAGATCCCCACATCAGGATGCTCATCCATATAATCAACCATCTTCTGCACACTGTCCTCGTTCACAAAAATATCAGGATTTAAAATCAAAACATATTTACCCTTTGCATGCTTTGCGCCCAAATTATTTCCTCCACCAAATCCAACATTTTTAGGAGACTTAATTAGATCAACAAGCCCGCCCTCTGCCGCTTTTTCCAAATAACCCAAACTAATTGGATCAGTAGAGTCATTATCCACGGCCAAAAATTCAAAATCAAAATTCATCTTTGCGCGATAAAATGCCTCAACACACATCTTAGGAAAATACTTACTATTATAATTCAGCATAACTGCCGAAACTTTTAGGTTCATAATTTTTTCTTAAAATCTTCACGATCAGACGAAGCACTTCTTTTATTCTCAGAAATTTTAAGTTCAACCTTAGCTCTAACAAAACTTCCTTCATCAATATTTTCTGCAACAACTATACCAGCTCCAATAAAACTATCACTTCCAATTCTTATACCAGGCATAAAACTAGTGTTAACACCAACCCTTATCTTATCACCAGTAACAAGCCCAAACTTAACACTTTGAGTACTCACTTTTTTACCATCGTAATCCATAAAAATTTCACCTTCATCAAGTCTCAAATTTCCAGTAACAGTTCCAGCCCCAAAAGAAACATTATTACCAATCACACTATCACCAATGTAATTACTATGGGTCCAAACCTCATCACCAAGAAAACTACGCGCCACCTCCGTACTAAAACCAATTACACAGCCTTCTCCAAGATTACTATCCCGCACCAGGGCATTAGTCGCCACCACAGTGCCGCGCCCCAAATAACAAGGGCCATTCACAACCGCTCCATCCATAATCTTTACATCCTCATCAATAATAACTTTTCCATTAATTACAGCAGTTGGTGCAATTTGCGCACTCGAAGCCACATACTTATCAGATTCATTTATAAAAAATCTAGCAACTTTCTGAATGTGCCATGGATACTTAATTGGTTGCCAAAAGCCCTCATAAGAAATAGCCTTCATCTTCGCTCCAGCAGAAATCATATCTGAAAGTGCCACTTCGTACTTATCATCTTCATCACTTTCAACCGCTTCTAAGGCCTCTATTAGATCTTTAGTGTGTTTATGAAGATGTACTACCAAATTCACAAGATCGCTTGGCTCATTGCCCTCCCCTGGCTTCTCAACCACACGCGAGATCATACCATCGTCATCAGTTTCCAAATATCCTCCAGGAAAATAGCTCTCAACCTTTTTACCCAAAATATAACTATCAAATTGACCAGGCTCAAATGCCTGCTTCAAAGCTTCAAATGCAGAGGCCTCAACAACATCGTTACTGCTAAAAACCAAAACAGATTGACCCAAAATATATTCTTTAGCAGCCAAAACCGCACCACACATACCTTCGTCCAAATTTTCTTGCTCAATAACCTCGATATTCATATCAAGTCCATCAGTAACATCACGAAGTTCCTCAAGATTATGCTTTCCTCCTACAAGCACAACATCCATCAATCCAACAGTACGAAGCATCTCCAGTTGCCACAAAATAAGTGGCTTTCCCAAGAATTTTAAAAAGTTCTTGTCCCTTACCGGCTTCATTCGTTTGCTCCTACCAGCAGCTAATAATAATACTTTCATTTTTCATTCGCTTTACAATGTGTATAATTTATAGCGAAAAGCCAAATATATAAAGGCAAAATGATGAATTTGTACCAAATAAAGACAGATCTAAAAATCACAAAGAACAAAAAACTGGAAAAATCAGCCAGATTTATTAGTGAAAAGATGAAATTGAGCGCAAATGTGATAACTCTTCTAAGTTTTATTTCCGGGGTTACAGCTTCACTTTATCTTTTTGAAAATCACCTTCTTTTTTCAATTTTCATAATACTTTCACTATTTCTGGATATTTTCGACGGAGCAGTAGCCCGCCTCAAAAAAACAACTATAGAAGGTTGGGTAATAGATAGAACTGCAGATCGTTTAGTTACCTTACTAATACTTACTAAAATTACAATTTACTCTTCTAGCTTCTTACCTGGACTCTTACTTTTATTATTTATATTACTCACCGGTTTTATTTTTTATCAGAACATAATCAAGAAACGCCATTTTAATATTGTTTATGGAGATCCATTTTTCCACTTACTTCTAATATTAACGCTCACTCAAACAGCAAGCTACTACCTATTTGTGCAACTACTATTCAACCTTGGCTATATAATTCACAAATTTAAGTCAAAATCTCACTAAGCCTATCTGCATCTATTGCCTCTTTAAGCTCCAAGGCTATTCTTTCACCATAACTCATACTCTCACCATACAAATATCCGCTATAAGGCGTAAATTTAGTTCCAGGTGATCCGGGGATTCTCATGCTTACATCAAATATAACAAACTCCTCTTTTCCACTGCCAGCAGCAACTGCACCCTGCAAAGCAAAAGGCCCAATCATTCCAGGAGGCACTTCCTTTTTCATAACCTCAACAAATTTTTCACCAATATCAAAAGCCTTTTCCACTAATGATTCCTTCATTGTTACAGAGTAATGACCAGTTTCAATCATTGAAGGAGAGTAACCAGATTGCAATAAATGAGTTTGATCAACAGCATTAAGTCTCAAAAATCCATCTAGACTAGTTTGTCTCCTAGTATCTGTACCCATAAGTTCCAATTCTCCGTGAACAACAGAGTAAAAGAAATTCAAATTCACATGAGCACCAATAATATATTCTTCAATCACTGCATTATCAGCATTTTCTTGAGTTATTTGCCCGCTTTTTACTCGTGCCTCAACTTCATCAAAATATTGCCCAGCATTATTAATAGTAAAAAACGCTCTTTCATAACCACGATCCGCTTCATTAGCCTTCACAAGTAGGGGGCCACCTTTTTTACTCACAAAATGATCATCCAAAACTTTTTTAAGCTCATCTTTACTCATCGCTTTTCCTCCCTCTCTCAAAATCTTCGGAATCCTAATACCAGCCTTTTCAAGAAGCACATATTGATTATTTTCCACATCACGCTCTTCAAGCTTCACACCTTCACGTAAACCATAAATAGGAATCCTAAAATCCTTTTCAATTTTTTCAAAATCACAGTAAACCCAGAAATATCTGTTATGTATAAACACAGTATTCAAAGCCTCCAATTCCTTCTGCACGCTTTCATCTGTAATATCTCCAAACTTATCAACCAAAATAATATTCCCAACACACCCAACTTCCTCACCATTGCGAGTACGCCTTTTATAATATTTTTCATATGTTTTCTCACGCCCCTTCTGACAAACAACCACAGTATCAAAACCAAGTTTAGTAGCACCTTGGCATACGTCTAATGCACTATGTCCTCCCAGGACTCCGATTGTAATTTTCTTATTCATAATTTTAGCCAAGTACTTTTTCTAATTGATCAGCCTCGATAGCTTGCTTGATATCTCGAGCTAACCTTCTTCCGGTACTCATAGGCTCATCGTATCGTAGCCATGTGTAGGGAGAACCATGCACATAAGGGTTTGTACCGGCCACAATTCTAGCAGAAATTTCAAAAACATAATAATTAAGTTCTGGATCAATAATTCCTTCAAGACAGAAAGGGCCAAAGAGCCCACCATCAACCAATTTTTTAGATTCATCCACAACTCTCTGACCCATATCAAAAATCTCAGGCAACAAAGATTCCCTAAGAACAATAGGAACGTTACCAGTGATTGTATATGTAGTATCAATGCCCACATCAACCTGATCCTTCGCAGCAATTCTACCGATAGAATCAGCATTTGACTCATATCTCTTATCAAATCCCATCACTTCAAGCTCGCCGGTTAAAGGGCTGTAAAAATAATGTGTATAAACAGGTACCCCAACAACGTATTCCTGAATAGCAAATTCCTGATGCCCATCTTTACCTTCGTATTTCTTATATTTTTCATAAAATTCCTCTGCAGATTTGGCAATAAAATATCCTTTTCCACCATGAGCTCCATGAAATTTAATAATCACAGGTCTATCAATGTCTTCAGGCTTATCAAAAACCATAGGCAGTTTAATATTCGCGGCATCCAGCCATACTCTTTCCTTAGTGCGATCCGATTCCCACTCCAAAATACCTTTAGTCCCATAATACATAGCCTTTAAATCCATCATTTTCTCATGACCAATATATGCAACAAAAGAGCCATGAGGGATCATGATCGCATTTTGATCAATTAGCTGTTGTTCAATAGAAAAGAAATCCTTAAAACTATCCACTTCAATAATTTGATCAGCAACGCCATAACTACGATAAGGCTTATCTCTACCCTTTTCACAAATACAAATAGTTTCAAAACCCTCATCTTTTGCCCCCTTAAGAATCTGAAGCGCTGTGTGGCTACCTATCGTTGCTATTTTGTAATCCTTGATATCAGCCATATATAAAATTTAGATCTTTTGACAATCATACAAATAAATCGAGGATTTGTCTACAAAAAATTACTAGTTAGCAATAAGTAATATGAGAAGAGGGGTGAGCGTATACTCACCACGCAATGATTAAAATCAACCTGCAAGCCAAAAAACTAGTGTCCGACCTTAGTTCGGTATAAAATATCAACAAATAAATTAAGAAAAATGATACCAGAAGATTTAAAGTTACATCAACAATTCTCCCAATGTGGCAAAAATGCACGTGAATGGCTACGCAAGTGTGCAATTATGTTACCGAAAATTAAAAAAAAGGAGATATGGAGGAAGGCTGGATTTAAGTCAATTTACGAATACTCAGCCAAGATTACAGGCATGAACAATAATCAGGTAGACGAAGCCTTAAGAGTTTTAAAGAAAATCGAAGATAAACCGGCAATCCAAAAGGTTGTAGAAGAAAAAGGACTTAATAGGGTAAAACCGATTGTTACTATTGTTACTCCAGAAACTCAAGAATTCTGGGCTAAAAAGGCCATGGAAATGAGTAAAAATGCTCTGGAAATATATGTTAGAGATTATAAACAACAAATCCTTCCTAGGAAGGGTAATCCTCGAGAAACGCAAGTAAATAAGCCAAATAAAATTACAGTTTCAATGAAACTGGATCAGAAAACTTTTGTCAAATTGAGTAAAATAAAAGGAACTATGAATTGGGATGCGGCTATTAATCAGCTAATTGAATCACACGAGAAGCTGGACATACAATTTAAGAATGAATTGGAAAATGAAAAACCTGAAGGTGTAAAGACTCAATCGCGTCACATTCCAATTGTAATCGAAAATTATATAAAAACCCGCTCAAAAGGAACATGTGAAGAGCCAAATTGCACACGCCAAGCCAAAAACATTCATCACAAAATTCCATTTGCAATAAAAAAAGAACATGATCCAGATAATCTAGTGCATTTATGCAAAGAGCATCACGATATAATTCACCATGGTCTTATTGATGAACGCTCATGGCAAACGTTAGAAAATCCAATAAAGAATCTTATAAATGAGAAAATAATGAGATTCAAATATGGCTAAGCAAAACCCCTCCTCCCAAAACCGCCAAATAGGCAGCAAATACAACTAAACTATGATTTTTCAAGAATTTCATAAGCCCCCAAACGCTCAAAAGGCCAAAACCAAAAGCACTAAGAAACCCAACAGACAAAACAGCCCAGTCTACAGCAATCCCACCTCCAAAAATTTCTATTCCCTTCAATAAACCAGCCCCAAAAATAGCAGGGGAGCCGAGTAAAAAGGAAAATCTTGCAGCCTCTTCGCGTTTCATTCCAACAAATAATCCAGCAGTAATAGTAGATCCAGATCTAGAAACGCCAGGTATCAAAGCGAGCATTTGAAACAGTCCAATCATTAAGGCTTTCTTAAAACCAAATTTAGACTCACCATGTTTTCTAAAATACCTTTCGCCCAAAATAAAAAATACAGCAACAATAAGCATCCACATAGCCACAGAAGAAACGTTCCTAAAAAGCCCATCAATCCAATCCTCAAGAAAAAGCCCTGCAAAAACCACAGGAATACTGCCCAAAATAATATAATTAAGCATCAACACATCCTTATCCTTTTTTCCACAACACAGTTTCCCAAAACCCTTAAACAAATTCAAAATATCTTTCCAAAAATAAAGCAAAATAGCGAGAAGAGTGCCAACATGTACGGCAACATCAAAAACCTTCAAACCATCTACATCAAGCCCCAAGAAATATTCCCCCAAAACCAAATGGCCACTGGAAGAAATAGGAAGAAACTCAGTAACTCCTTGAAGCGCCCCCAAAATAAAAGCCTGAAACAGATCCATAATTAGTGCCTAAAATATCGTCTTCCAGAGAATACCATACTCACACCAAGCTCGTCAGCTCTCTTTATTACTTCTTCGTCATTCACAGACCCACCTGGTTGGATAAATGCAGTTACACCAAGTTCAGCAGAATCTTCAAGCGCATCAGCAAAAGGGAAGAATGCATCCGAAGCCATCACAGAGCCCTTTACATTTTCACCACCTTTAAATCCTGCAATTTTTACACTATCAACTCTAGACATCTGCCCAGCCCCAATAGCCGTAACGGTATTACCCTTGGCCATTACAACAGCATTAGATTTAACATGCTTACATACAATATTAGCAAACAGCATAGCCCTAATTTCCTCTTCGCTAGGGGATTTCTTTGTAACAACCTTTAAATCTTCCGCCTTCAATTTATAATTATCCTTAGTTTGAATCAAAATCCCACCAGCAACCTTTTTAATATCAGTGCTAAGTAAATCAAGCTTAAGCTCGCCACATGTTAAAATTCTCAAATTCTTACGAGTTTTTAAACGCTCAAGAGCCTTTTCTTCATATGAAGGAGCGATTATCATTTCCGCAAACATTTTCTTATCTTTCATGTAGTCCAGCATTTCATTTGTAACCTCGCGATTCACCGCAATTATACAACCAAAGGCTGAAAGTTCATCAACTTGATGCGCTGCCCTAAATGCCTCATCGATAGTCTCAGCAACAGCAACCCCACAAGGATTATTATGTTTCACAAAAACAGCAGCCGGACCTGAAAATTCCTTCACAAGCTCCAATGCGCTATCTCCATCCACAATATTGTTAAAAGAAAGTTGCTTACCATGTAAAACCTCCGAATTCGTAATATTTGAATCATGATTTTGAGGATTCCTAAAGAAAGCAGCTTTTTGCTGTGGATTCTCACCATATCTAAGGCTCGTAACCTTCTCATAATGTAGATTAAGTAACTCATTTTCACCAAGAACATCTCTAAAGTAAGAATTAATAGTTTCATCATAATCAGCAGTCATACTAAAAGCTTTACGCGCCAAATGCTTTCTGAATTCCACGCTGTCATCATCCAGCTTCGCCAAAACCTCATTATAATCATTAGAATCACAAACCACATAAACATGCATAAAATTTTTCGCAGCACTTCTCAGCATACTCGGCCCACCAATATCAATATTCTCAATCGCTTCTTCTTCACTCACACCTTCCTTAGCAATAGTTTCTTTAAATGGATAAAGATTCACCACCACAATATCTATCATCTTAATATCATTCTTAGCGGCCTCATTCATATGCTCTTCATTATCTCTCAAGGCCAAAATACCCCCGTGAACTTTAGGATGCAGCGTTTTTACACGGCCACCCATCATCTCCGGAAATCCTGTGTAATCAGAAACATCAATTACCTCAAGCCCTCCATCTTTAAGAGCCTTTGCAGTACCACCTGTAGAAAGAATTTCTACGCCTTTATCTGCCAAACTTTTAGCAAATTCAACAATGCCGGTCTTGTCCGACACACTAATTAAAGCCCTCTCTGTAGACATATTTTCTTAAATTAAAGCCCAGAAGATTCTACTCAAGAAAATTAAGACGGTCAAGGCATATGAATAAAACTTTTGACGCCTCGCAAAATCCACCCTATTATGAGCCCCTATATTTTAACCAACAAAACATGGCAATAGGAAACCTAGAAAGTAAACCATCAAACCCAACAGTAAGAGCTGCTCACGAAATCGGACTAGAGGCTTTTAAGAACGCAGGATTACCAATAGAAGGAATGGTGATACAAGGTACTGAAATTGGAATGTTTGCAAAACTTAAAGTAAGCCAGGCCAATCCATTAACGACAGAACAATTCAATCAACTAGAATCCGCAAATTTAAGCCTATCAATGAAGCTGTATGACGAAGGAAAACTTGTAGAAATAATAATAGGCTTACCAAGCGTTATGGCTCATCAAACAGCACATGAAGTTGGAGTTGTTATAGACGAGACAATGCCAATGAATGTACAAGAAATGATGATGGCAGCACAAGCTGCAGCAGAAACAGCCGAAGCGGTATTTATGGTTGATGTAGAGGCATGGTTTAGGAGAGCAGCGGAAGAAGAAGTTTAAACCTCATCAATCCCACCTTTACTCCAGGGATTGCACCTCAATATACGCCAAATAGCCTTAATTAAGCCCCAAACAATTCCATGTTTCAAAATGGATTGTTTGGCATATTCACTACAGCTTGGGTGATATTTGCAAAACCCACGTCTACCCATCAGGCGACCCAAAAGCCCATGATCAAGCGACAAAAACCTCTGATATAAATCAATAAAAAAAGCAGCCGTCCTTCTGGGCGCCTGCCATACAAACTCATAAAACCTTCTCATCCTAATAATAATTACCAGGATATTGTTTTACACCATTCTGACTAACTTCCCAGTGAAGGTGAATTCCGGTTACACCATATACACGCCCTGTATTACCCATAATACCAATAACTTCACCCTGACCAATTTGCTGTCCGACATAAGCATAAACATCACTCATATGAGCATAAAGAGTTTGTAATCCATTACCATGATCAATAATCACATGGTTACCATAACCTCCACCCCAAGTACCTGTAGACACTTTTACAACAGTACCACCACCGGCAGACCAGATAGGAGGTTTGCTTCTATCTGCGATATCAAGAGCGTAGTGCCCTGCATGGAAACCTTGAGTAATTTTACCATTTGTAGGGAATATAAATACTCTACCAGCTGCAGGTGCAGTGCTACTACCAGAATAGTCTCTAGATGCAGACCTGCTAGTAGTTGCAGTTCTTGATGCTATAGCTGTTGGAGGAACAATTGGCTCAGCGGCAGGAAGGAATAAAGTTTGTCCTTTAGTAATTAGCTCACTTTCAAGGCCGTTATGAGCCAATATACTATCAACTTCTATGTCATACTTTTTAGCAATTTTCTCTAAATTATCAGCACCCTGCACTTTATAACTAATACCATCTATAGGCGGAACAAGCAGTTTTTGCCCTATTCTCACACTATGAGCATTACTCAAATTATTTTCCCACATTATTGTAGAAACATTTACATCGTATTTTTCAGCAATAACAGATAAAGCTTCTCCCTTTTCCACTGTGTGAACAGCAAAATCAGTAAGACCAATTCTGTTTGAAGCATCAGTCTGAGGATTCATTTTTACTAAATAACCATCATAATCAGCTACAAGTACATCTCCAACCCCATAAGAATCAACATACTCGCTAGCATAACCCATAGAAGCGGCTGTAAACGTGCCCCCAGGTGTTAAAGAGGTAACTAAAAGGGCTGAAATGGAAAGGAAAGCGGCCTGAAACATTAGCTTCTTTTGAGGCGCAGTAGGTACAATCTCCAATATAGAGGTGCTAGATGTATGTAAAAAATGCCCAATTTTTCCAATAATTGGGGCATTAGCCACAAAGGCAAAAGGTTTAACAATGTATTTCACAAAGTCCGAGGCATGAGCCCTAACCAGGGACCATTTAGAAAATGTCTTAAGTTGACGATTACGTCTTGCCAGCTTGTTTACCTGTAATGTCTGTTCTGCAATTTCTATGTGTAGGTGGTTAATATTTTTTAAGTCCTTAAGCTCGAAAATTTACCAGATTTCTATAAAAAAGTCAACTACAGTCGCCTTTATTATCCTTCATTTAGCTATCTCCTACAAGACCGGAACCTTGACGTTTCGATAAGAATATGGTGGACCGTATGAGAACAACAATAAAGAAGCCCCAAAAACCTTATGTACAAGCCAAAACCGCCCTCTTGACATAACGAAAAAGTAAAAAGCCCAAAAAAATAAAATATTGACATTTTCACTAAAATATTGCCTTTTTCCCTTGCAAAAAAAAGCTCAGCTTGGTAGATTCCTACTGCTTTATAAGCATTCTGCTCTGTGCTCATACGTGGTATAGGGCTTAAGATTCACACTATATCTTAATCCACAGAAAGTATGACTGAATCTACAAGTACTGAAGAAGTAGCTATTCAAGGCTACGAAATAATGTTCATTGTTAAGCCTGAATTAGGTGAGCAAGGAACTCAAGAAGTTCTCGAACAAGTTCGTGAGCTTATTGCTAAAAACGGAGGTAAGGTAACCGATGAGGACGTTTGGGGTCTTCGCGACTTAGCTTATACAATCAAAAAGCACGATAGAGGCTTTTATGTTGTACTAGATTTTACACTTGAGCCAAGTAAGCTACAGGCCTTCAACAAGCCATTAAATTTGAATCAGGAAATTCTTAGATATCTGATTACAAAAACTCCAGAAGGTTACTCTCTAAAAACAATTGAAGAGTACAATAGTGATGCAGAAAAAGAAGAAGCTGAAGCAAAGAAGAAAAAAGAAGAATCTACTAAGAAACAGATCGTAAAAAAATCTGTTGAAAAGGCGAAAAAAGCAGAGGTAAAAGAAGAAAAAGTTGAAGCTCCAGAAGCACCAGTAGAAAAGAAAACTAAGGAAAAGATTGATGAGGTTGATGAGAAGCTTAAAGGTATTATCAACGATCCGGATATTTCCCTATAACATAACCCATAAATAAAATGCCAACTTATAAAGGTCGTAAATGTTATTTCGCAGACAATAACATCACATACATCGACTATAAAAACATCCGTTTACTTAGAAGATTCCTTTCAAAATACAACAAGATTGTGCCTAAATACTACACAGGAACTTCATTAAAAAAGCAAAAGCAATTAGCTACAGCTATAAAGAACGCAAGGATCATGGCACTAATGCCATTCACTAAGTAAATTTACTTAAAGAAAATCATCTAAAGCCCTTTCCAAAAAGGGCTTTTTTTGGTATAATGTCTGGATAAAAACAAATAAAAAAAATGACAAACAAATCTTACTTTGATCACGAAAAGATTGCATGGCAAGCGCCAGAGTATCTGCAATATAGAAAAGGCAGAACCTGGAAGCTTGGTTTAGCGCTTGCTACAGTGCTTATGGCTGCAGTTGGTTACTACTTTTTATCTTGGACATTCTCATTAGCAATTATAACTTTTGCCTTTGTGTACACGTACTTAGACAAAAGAGACCCACAAATTTTAGATGTAGTTATTTCAGATTTAGGAATAAAAGTTGGAAAAAAGGAATATTCATACAGCAAAATTGATGGATTCTGGATAATTTACAATCCACCATACGTATCAACATTAACGATTCGCGTAAAAGGAAACGCATTAACAGATGTAGATATTCAGCTTGTTAGCCAAAATCCATCTGAGATACGCGATTTCCTCATAGAAAAAATTCCTGAATATGAAGGTAAGGAAGAATCATTTACAGATATTTTACTAAGTTTACTAAGAATTTAAAATGTCAGAAATTTTACCAGAAAGTAACAACTCAGAACGCATTGTAGATGCAGAGATAGCTGCTAATGAAAAATCACGTAGAGCTGATTTTATTAGAAAACAGCTAGGTCAGATTAGAGAAGTTCAAGAAGGAGCCGTAACTGATCGTCAAAAATTTGCCGCATCTCAAGCCTTTACAAAACTTGCAACAGCCCTTGAGGGAAACGAAGCAAAATGGGAACAGACAATTAATGATAAATTAAACGAAAGAGCTACTCTGTCTCAGCTTCGTGCAGAAACAGACAAGATACAAAGAGAAATTGAAGACGACGTTAAAACAATAGCAGGATATATACACAGTATGGGTTTAATAAATGAAAATGATTTACCAGCAATTTTACACAGCACATCACAAAATGCTCAAAAAATTGTTGAGATACTACATGAAAAAAAGAAGTATCCAGAAGTTGTGGAGGCTCTCAAATTTGCTCTTGGACAAACAGACAAAAAAGAGGAAGCCTTTGCGGCATTTGAGCATCACCTAGAGGGTGATAAAGCTGAAGTGAAATCATTTGTATGGACAGCAATGTCATTTATGAAATCAGCAGACAAAATTGAATTTGCTGAAACTTATGCTAAGAACAGAGTTTTATATGCAGAGGATGTTTTGAGGTTTTTGGAGGAAGGAAATAAATTTGGAGTTTATTCTCCAATGGAAATGAAAGCTGTACTTGAAAACTTAAAAGATTACGACAAGGTAAAAGAGGATTTTGATGCAAAGAAAGAGCAGTACGCAGCAATATATACAATTACTCATGACTTTAAAGAGGAGGCATTAAGGCTCGCGGGAGAGAGTTATGGATCAAAAAATGCAGCATCAGAAATGCTTACAGGAAAGAATGCAATAATTTTCATTGCTCAACTTGCTGCAGGATTAACAATTGCCGGAAATATAGCTGCAAACGTTTTCGAAGGTGGAAAATTTCACCCCACACACATAAAGGGGGCATTTAATAAACCAACAAAAGTAGCAGCGGCAATATTATTTGCCTCAACTCACCAGAACGAAATAAAAGAATTTATAAAACCAAAGGCTCAAAGAGAAACTGATAACAAAACAGTGGCAAGAAATTTTCTAAACAAAAAACTGAATTCAAATCCATATTTAGAAGATTTTCTTTCAACAAATGGGACATATGCAGCAACAAAAGTATTCAAAGAATACACAGATTACGTACAGCACACATATGGAGATGATAGCCCAGAATTTCCAAAGAATATGGCCACAAATAATGGTTTTGAAATATGGCTAAATTTAAAAGCTAAAACTTCAAAAGGAGCCTCTATTTATCCAGCAATTCTTGCTCAATTTAAAAGCACAAATATGAGCGATAAAGAAGTGGGCGATTTAGCAAAATCAGTTAGAACTTTAAATATAAAAGATGAAAATTCTTACAGAAAACAAATAAGCATAATTAATAGAACCACATGAGTCAAAATGGAAAGCTAACACTTAGGGAGGCCGCAAAAAACCAAGCATGGATTGGTGAAACTGGCTTGCTCGGAGGAGTAAGTACAGCAAATAACACAGCAGTAAAAACATTTACAAATTATGTTTATTCGCTTAAACCAAACAAAACTGGCGCTGTGCCAATGAATTATGAAATAGTAAATCCAGAAGGGTTCTTGGAATATATAGAAGAGCAGAAGGATGACAAAATGATAGCAAAAGTAAAAGATATGCTATCAAAAGGTGAAATGAACTATGACAATCTAATGGAATATGTGCAGCTTTTTGATGAACTTGCATATTATAATGATCCAAAATCTATTGCTGTTGCTTATCAACAAGATTTAGCAAAAACATTCAATGATCCAAGATTAAATACTGCTGCGCAATCTACGCAAGGGCAGAGGGCAACAACATTTACACAATCATCAGCACCTCAGGCTGTAGAGTTAGTAAAAACAGAAGCTAAGAAAGTAGAAGCTCCAAGAATAACAGAAGATGCGAAGGTAAAAGTAGAAGAGCCAAAAAAAGATGAAAAAACAGAGAATAGCGAACTGAATCAATACCAAAGGAATCAGGCACTTAAGAAATCAAAAACAGAAAACAAAGCAAGTGAATATACCAGCAGCAATTCATACGGTGCACCTAAGTCAGAAACTAGCTCAGACGAAGAGGCAGCTAGTCCAGGATTTGAGAAATTAAGAGAAGATGGTGCTCAAAATACAGAGCCACTACAAAATCTTCGTGAAAAATCTGGGACTAGTAGGAGGTTTGAAAGGCCACAAGAACAAAACCAAGTAATACTTGCACCAAAATCAGAAAGAAAAATTACTAGAATTATAAGTTCAGAAGGAGGAAAAAGAATGAAAGTTGCACAGTCTGCAAAAAAAGAACCAAACAAAAAACATCAAAAAACTAATAAGCAGGTTCCAAATGAAACACAAAACACGAGATCATCAAAAGATTCATTATCAGTTGCAAATCCGGCAGAAAACATTGCTTCTCCAGGGTGGAAATATTTCCGCAGGACAGCATTGGCCACAGGAGGGACAATACTTCCAATCGCTCTTTCTTCTCAGGCAAACTCAGCAACAATGCATCACAACTTAATAGAAACAATTTTAAATTTTCTCTTCTAATATGAACTTCACAAAACTAAAATGCTGGATGAAAAAAGGAGTAGTAGCAATACTACTATCTGTGGTTGTGCTAAATGCATCTGTGGCTTTAGTTGGACAATTTGCAAACACACAAAACATTGCATATGCAGCACCTGGTGACCCAGAAAAAGCTCCAGCAAAACCAGCAGCCCCAAAAACCGAAGCAGAGAAAAAAGCAGAGGCTGATAAAAAAGATCCAGTTGCTCAAACCAGCGCAGAAGTAGACAAAACACTAAGAAATTCAGTGGCATTTATGATAGCCATGCAGAAAGTAATGAATAAGTTGATTTGGCCAGTGCTCGTAATGATTGGCGGCCTTCTTGATAACAGTATTCTTTTTGGAAACGGAATGGAGGAGAGATTGAGAGAGATTTGGGTGCCTATTAGAAATCTGGTGAACATTTTGTTCGTAATAGCGCTAGTGGGTATTGCTCTATACAACGTGCTTGGAATAGGTGACGAAAGTGGAAATTACTCTATTAAGAGTATTCTGCCAAAAATAATTGTGGGTATAATTGTGGTAAATTTCTCATTCGTTGGAATTAAGGTTTTCCTAGATTCAATCAATGTACTTACTACATCAATTTTTGCCCTACCTGATCAAGTAAACGAAGGACTTTCCGCAATCTTAAATCCGCAAACACCGGAAGATAAAGATAGAGCAGAGAGATTTTGTAAGGCATCACAAGGAAAATCCCCTGGAGATAAAATAAGTTCAGAGGCATTAAAAGCAGAAACGGAAACAGGAATTTATCGTGAACTTTCACAAAAATATGGAGATTCAATTTTCCAAAAAGATCCAAAAAACTTTATAGCCATAAAATCAAACGATACAAGAACAGTGATGCAGGGCAAAGTGTATGACAAACTCACATCAGAAAAAAAGAAGGAATTTGATAAGGAATTTGGTGAAAGAAAAGACAAAAAAATATGTAATGGAACAGTCCTTAGCGATGAGGGAATAATTTTCCTAAGAAAATACAATAGCCGTAATGCTGCATTAGCAATGGCACTTAACATGAGCAATATACTGTTCTACGAGGACATCGCACTCGGAACAGATACAGTAGAAAAATTCGCAATAAATACAATTTTCTCACTAATGCTATACATAGTTTATGTAGCATCCTTCCTTGCACTATTCGTGGTGTTATTGGCTCGCTTGGTGGTGATGTGGGTTGCAATTGCACTTTCACCGGTCTTGCTGCTTGGAATGGCAGTGCCGGTAATCAAGGAAAAAATTTCAGGCTTCGGTGATATCACAAGCAAATTCATGCAAAACGCTTTAGCGCCTTTAGGTATAGCAATCTCAATGACAATAGGTTGGATAATGCTTAAGGCTCTAAATTCAGTAAATTCTTATGAAAGTGGAAGCGCAATATACCTTGGCGCAGGTTCAGGAATTCCTATCGTAGGTATTAGCACTATCCAAGATCTAATAGTGGCGCTTGGTACAGTTGCAGTGATCTGGTTGGCAGTATTTACAGCAGCTAGTCAAAGTATTGCAGCCCCTGTTACAGATGCTCTTAAGGGTGCAGTACAAAAAGCCGGGAAATGGATTGGCACAACACCTCTACGCCACGCTCCTCTATTCCCAATCACTATTGACGGTAAGAGCGAGGACTACACAGGAAAACAAGTATTTACAGCCCTTCGTGAAATGGGCGACACAAGCCAGAAAGATAGGGCACTAATAAACAGAATAAATGGTCAAGACGGAACAAGAGGTGTAAACGGAATGCTTGCCAGTGCACCAAAGACAAAAGACGACTTTATGAAGGGGGTGCTAGAAGATAGAGGAAGGGTTACCACTTTAGATAAAAACACAATGGAGAATTTAGGTAAGGTAATGAGTAGAAATAGTGCATTTAGAAGTATTCCAAATGTAGGTAAGAATTTGGAAAAGGCAATGAACGGAGTAGGTAAGAAAAAAGACTCGACTGAGTACAAAGATGGAGTAAATGCCGCAAAAGAAGCAATAAAAGCAATAACCGGCCAATATCAAGTAAAAGACACCCCTAAGGGCTCAGCAGCCGCAACAGCCGCCGCCGCAGCCGCAACAGCCGCAGCCGCACCAACAATAGCGGGAGATACACAATGGGGTAATGGAACGCTAGCTCAAAAATTTGCAGGGAATGAAGCACAGATGACAGCCGCAGCAAACAGCATATCTCAAACTTTAAACGGTATGGCAAACGCAACAACGGCTCAGCAAGCAGAAGACGGACTTAGGGCACTGGCATCAATTGCAGGAGGACCAACTGGCGAACAGTTTAAAGCCGCTTCACCAGCTGCATTCAAAAAAGCTGAAGAATTACTTAAAGAACAAGGCGGCGTAAGTGGTACAATGGCAAGTATTAAAAACACCGCAGCTGCCGCACCAGCAGCAACCCCACCTAACAACCCAACAGCATAATGAGCGTAAACACAGCAAAAAAAATCGATCAAAAACAAAACCTCCTTCCGGAGCTTGATTCACTAAAGTCTGAACTAAAAGACCTAGATTTAGCCAGCGTAATTCCGCCAGACGAACACCAAGACAAAAAAGACAATAAAACAGATGCAGAGCGCATTATTGAGCTCGCAGCACAAGGTAAAATTGATCTTAAAACTCAAAAAGCCGTAACCGAAACCCTAAAGAATGCCGACAAAATGAAAGGCAAAGGCTACCAGTATTTCATGCGTGCTTTAGCAAAAAACAAGTTCAGCCGCCGCGGAAAAACATCGGTAGGTTTCCTAGACGCACTTTCCCGCGGCGGCCAATCCGCAGAAGAAGCAACAGAAATGCTTCGCGAGCTTGCAGAGTCTGCGCAAGGCCCAATTTCTGAGCCAAAGGAAAAAGGAATGCTTAAAAGGCTGAATGAAATTTCTGAGCAAGAGTTAAAGGAAGAGGCTCAAAAAAGCACAGGCGCAAAGGCAACATCAATCCTAACTCAAAGTGAACAAACCAGCAAATTAGAAAAAGTTCTAAAGCTAGAAATCAACAATCTCAAGATTCCAGGAATGCCAAAAGAGGTTGTAGATAAGCTCGATGAGTACGGAATCGAAGAATATAGATTGGTAAAACAGGCAAACCCAAAATATGTAGAGCTAGACGCTCTTGAAGATCAAGAAGAAAAAACAAAAGATCCAAACATAAAAGCAAAACTCAAAAGGCAGATTGATATCTTAAAACAAGAAGTTGCCGCTATTGATAAGCAAATTGAAGCTCTTAGGATAGAAGCAAAAGACTGGGTGGATAAGCAGACTAAATATTTTAAGAATGTAGTTAAATTATTTAGATCAGATGATTTGGTAGAAAACGAAGTAGGTATTAAGCCTAGTAAAACACAAAATCTTGCTTATTGGGAAAATGATAAAGAAGGAACTCTTACAATAGAAGAAGTTACATTCGAAACAGTTGAGTCGAAAGACACAGGCGAAAAAGACGAAGAAGGTGTAGATGTGATGGTAAAATACAAGGATGAAAAAGGTAAAGAATCAAGGGATAATATTCTTGTATTCCAGCAGCTACTCAAAAACACAAAAGCCGAAAATACAGACGTAGAGCTTGAAGAGTTTGAGGGTTTAGCAGAGGGGCAAACATACACTGCAGAAGTTTTAGAAGATATAGACAAAAAAGCCACAAGGCAGTTTAAGGTAGAGAGTGTAAGCAAGGATGAAAGAGGTGATCCACAGATTAAACTTGATATAAAAAAGGAAGCAATAACGCTTGGAGCCTTCCAAAAACTAGTAAATACAAAAAAATATCAAAGAGATGTTCCAACAGATGAAGTGCAAACAGTTCTAGATAAATCCGCACAAAAACGTGCAGATAAATATAACGAACGCATAGACGAAGGTTCAGAAAGAATACAAAAATATTTCACCCCAGCCACTCCAGATGCACCAAAAATTCCTAAGAATGGAGGTTCATCAGACGTGGTTGTAAGAGAAAATGGAAGACCAAAAAAAGCAAAACTAAAAGTGGCTACAGATCCAAAAACAGGCGAAGATGTGTATGAAACATGGAGAAAAGGTGAAAAAACAGGGACCTACAACAAACGTCAATTCCTAGCAAAAGCAGAAAATGAAGATCTAATGGGCGCTCCACAAAACCAAGAAGATATGGCCGATGCGGCAATGGATGCGTTTAAACCATCATCTGGATCATTTGAAAATATTAAACTTCCTGAACTGGAAGCTCCAGACTCTACCAAGACTCCACCAGAAGCTCTAGCATATGATGAAGTATATAAAGCGGGAAATCTTAGTGAAGATGAAAAAGGAGCCTTGCAAGAAGTCTGGATGAATACAAGGTTCTTATCTATAGACGATCTTTGGGAAATGGGTAAGGCTATGTACGAATACTACACACGACGTTTTGAGAGACGCCAAAAAGAAAAATATTCAACAATTGGTCAAGAATTACCATTCTTTTCTCCAGAAATGCGTCGTATTAATCAGGCCTCAGAAAATGAACAAGTAAATCAATTTAAGGAATCATTCGAGCAAAAGGGTGTGTATGAAATTCAGGCACGTCTAAAACAAACGCACAATAAAGATGAAATGAAAGCAGCATTTATTGTACTTACAGATAAAGGGCAAATGAGATGGGATGATTTAAGTATGTGGAAAAATATGAACCGCTTCTTAACAGACGAGTTCTCAATCAAAATTCCAGAAAATGGTGACCCATATACCTTGATGTTTGAGAATGACGATAGAAATGCGATGTCTCAGCTCAAAGGGGCTATTGATTCCATATGGGGAGAGGGTACATATAATGATTGGTATAGTAAGAACAAATCTACTTTCCAATCAAATGCAAAAGGCTACTACGAGGAAGGTAAAGAGCTGGAGAACCTGGAAGGTGGGCACGGAAGAAAGCTTGCCTTGTTACTCAGGGAGCACAAAGAAGGGCGATATGTGGATCCACATGAGTATGAAGGTTTGATACTTCATGCAATTGAGGCCGGAAAAGGCTCTATGCAGTCTAAGGTTTACTATATGATACAAGGTGTTGCGTTTGAAAATAAATTTGGACGAACCATCCTAAGTATGGATCGTCTAGCGCATATTAATTCAGAGATGTTGGTTCGCTTTCCTATTCTTGAATATCTTTGTGCCAGTGTAAGTCGTAAAGGTGGCCTTTCTCATAGATTTACAAAGGACGATTACCAAGAGTGGCTTACGGTATTTGATGATGGAAACTCAATGAACTGTAAACCAACGCAAAAAGTACATGAATTTCTCTGGAAATATGTTATTCCAAGTGAAGAGACCCAAAATCGTATCAACAAAGCACTTAGAGATGGTGAAAGAATTGATCATGATGATATGTATGCATACCTGCCTCCAGCAACAGAGCAAGTACTTACAGATGCATGTAAATCTACAACAGGTTCTAAGAAGTTCGTAACCGTTGAGGGTTATGCAAATGCATTTCCAGGATTTAGCCAATATTTCAAAACACTAGCTGGCAACAACAACAAGAAAAAACTTACTGAAGGAATTAAATCATATGTTAGATATGCAGGAATTATGACAAACCGTTTTGAAAAAGGAAAAGACAGCTACCAAAGAATGGATGACTCAACCTTAAATTCATCAACTATCGTTAGTTCTGAGCCTCCACAGCAGTTTATGGATGAACTAGATGCGCTTGTGAAAAGTATTGCAGTTGCATATGGAGATAGCGATCTCACGGAAATGCTAGATCTCATATATAGCAAAACTGGAAACATGGGAGATCAAAGCGAAAAGAAGAAACAGCAAAACATTGATTATGCATTTCAAGAGTTTGGACGCAAATTTCACGAAGTTATAGCAGTTGATGGTGGACAGAGAATGATAGATATCGTTGGCGGAACAAAGCTAACAGGTATGCAATTCACAACTGATAAAGAAAAAGATGAGCGTCGTGCGCAAAGAAAAAAAACAACCGGTGAAGTAGAATAAAAAATCTGTGCCTAGTGAGTATTGACAAACTACACACAGAGTGCTTTAATAGTGGGCAATGTTTTTCTTATATAATTATGAATTTCCCCAAAAAATTAACTACAGGTATTGTGCGTAGGACGGACGGAACTGTTCAGGAAGCCAAAGATAAAGGAGCTAATATCCTAGCAAATGTGGCCCAAGTAACATCTAGTATTTTTGATAGAGTTCTAGTGGCTGGTGGGAATATGTCTGCTATTTTAGCAGAAAGAGCAAATAAGCTAGTAAAAGATCATGAGCAAGATACTGAAACAGGGCCATTAGCAAAAATAGCCAGAACTACGGCATATCACGCCTTAAGTGCAGCAAGAGAATATCGATTACTTTACACAATCGACGTAAGGCAACTACCTAGATTACATGAAGATGAAGAAAAAGATTTAGAATTTAAATATGCATTACTTGAAGAGCTAGAATCGACACTTGGTATGATGCGTCCAGCAGCTGAACAATTTAAATCAATTGCTCAAAGCGCATTTGAATATGGAATTCCTCCAGAAAGCTTAACATTAGCTCTTAGTAGCGATGCAATTCTAGGGGCCCTTATAGATGAAATAGTAAATTATGACTATTCAGAATTCCGTGGGCATAATCTAGCTTCAATGGCAGCATCTACAACTGCAACAATATCTAAAAAATTAAAAAGATTTACTGATAGCACAAACAAAAAACAAGTGGATGCTGAGGTGGAAGAAAAATGTGAAGCATATTTGGAATACTATTCAGAAAAATACAGCCCATACTCAAACAAAAGAAGTCTAAGTAAATTTATTAGAGCTTTAAAAGAAGAATATCCAGATTATGATATAGACTCTTGGATAAAAGGAAACAAAGAAAAATTCATAGAACTTGTTCGTGGTAAAAAAAGAAAAAACATAGGGAGAGTTGTTAATAATGTTTACACGCAGTATGCAAGAGCTCAAGACAGGCAAGCGGAGTATATCGAAATGTGTTTACCGAATTTTTTTGTATTACGAACAAATAGTGATTTTGATTCAAGTATTGAAAACACAGTAAAGCAGAAATTTTACAAATGGGTTGCTCCTAAATCTGAGAGCAGCTTAGTTGGCAAAAATTGCAGCGAATCCCAAATTAGGGAAATGATGATCGATACAATTACAAAAAGAGTAGGAGGGGAAATATACAGAAAGAGAATAGAAAATATAGTAAAAAGAGCAACAAGAGAGCCGTTATCAGCAACAGGAATTAATGAGTTTCTTCAGGATCCAGATCAAATTCCAGAAGATATAGCCACGGACTATCAAACAATGTTTCCAAATGATCAATTCGACAGAGAGGCATACAAAAACCTATTAAGAAACATGTTTGAAGTAGCCGAGCAATCAACTCTTCGAGATGTTGATAAGGTAAAAATGGAACATTTCACCTCTCTTGAAGCAAGGTTAAGAAAAATCTTTAAAACAGCAAATGATCATATAGCAGATGAGTTCCAGGATTCAGGAATAGAAAATGTCCCACTCGATGATGTAGTTATGAATGCTAACGAATATTATGAATTAATCAGAATAGCAGTTACAAGCCCAGACCCTAAAAGAGCATGGGATGCGCGTCTTAAAATTGGGAAGGCCTTCTCAATTTATCACACCATATACAATAGAAAATATAGATTCAAAAAACACGATGCAAGACAGGCAGAAATTAGGATGGAATTGCCGGAAGACGGTATTAAAATTGATCCTACACCAGTATTAGTTAAGTATTTTGAAGATAAAAATGGGAACGTTACTCTCGTTGATGATGAAAAAAATATACCAGAAAATGTAGACACAATTGGGGAGATGTGGCTATTAAACGGAACTATAGGAAATATTCCATGTCACTTTATGACAGCCAATGGAGATGGGAAAGATGGCCTTAAGTTTATAGGAACAAAATCATTAAAAAGTTGTACTTCTAAGCAGGTAAGAAAAGCAATTAGTGCTAAAGACACTACAGATTTGCAAAGAATGACCATAGTAACAGATAATCCGGAGGACAAAGCTGCAATAGTTGAGTACTTAAGCAAAAACTACTTCAATATGTTTAGAAAAGTTTCTGCGACAAGTTATGGAAATGGTGAAAAAAATGCTGAATACACATCAGACCAATATAAAGCTGATAAATATCTTATCGACGTACTAATAATAGGAGACGTTAAAGGACAAATGACAGTTGATGAAACAGGATATTTGGTTACTGTAGAGGTAAGATTCGTAGATACCTACACAGCAGCTTGTGAAAAAAGTAAAAATCATCCTATAAGTCATAAAGTATTCGAGAAAAAAAGAGCACTTGAGTCAGTGGTAAAGTACAGACCAAGATCAAGATTCCCGGAACTTTATATGGAACAAGAAATTGATAAAGACAATCTTTTAGCAAAAAGGAATAATGGTGTAGCAGAAAGGTACGTTTTAAAAACAGAAGCCTAGGCCCGAGCATCTTCAAGCATCTTCTTCCCCATATCCACAAAATCATCAAGCTTCATAACTTCCTGCTTTTTAGTTGAGTAATCTCTTACAGCTACAGTTTTATCTGCCACTTCCTTTTCGCCAACAACAAGCATGTAAGGAATCTTCATCATCTCAGCATTTCTGATTTTCTTACCCAAGGTTTCATTAGAATCATCAAGTTCTACTCTAAACCCAGCAGCCTTAAGCTCTTTCAAAACCTCTGCAGCATATTCTCCAAATACATCAGACACAGGTAAAATTCTTACTTGCAGCGGCGCCATCCAAAATGGGAATGCACCAGCATAATGTTCTATTAAAATACCCAAAAACCTTTCAAATGATCCATAAATTGCTACGTGTAATACAGCTGGCCTATGAGAAGATCCGTCCTCACCAGTATATGTCATATCAAAATTCTCAGGTTGATTGAAATCTAATTGGACAGTTGTAAGCTGCCATTCCCTACCAATAGCATCACGCACCATTATATCTATCTTAGGGCCATAAAACGCAGCCTCGCCTTCCTCCACAACATATTCACTACCCCAACGTTTTACACTTGAAATAAGCTTCTCTTCCGCTTTGGTCCATAGTGCATCATCTCCAAAATATTTATCAGGATTTTTTGGATCACGTATAGAAATTTGAGCCTTATAATCTTTAAAACCAAACATCTCATACAGTTCCTTAGTTAGTCCAAGTATCATATCAATTTCTTCTTCTATGCTCTCATGTGTAACAAAATGATGAGTATCATCTTGAGTAATACATCTAACTCTTAGTAGTCCACTCACTTCACCACTTTTTTCATTACGATACACAGCAGTATTTTCTGCATACCTCAAAGGCAACTCTCTATAAGAGTGAGATTCAGAATTATACAGTTCAAAATGATGAGGACAATTCATAGCCTTCATTACATATCTCTCGCCATCTGAGGTTTCCATTACAGGCATCATCGCATCGTATTTACCCATATGCCCACTCTTAATGTAAAGATCCTCTTTAGCCACATGAGGAATTCTAACAAAGCTGTAGCCATTCTTCTTTTTAAGATCAGTAATATATTTTTCCAAAACCTCCAAAAGAACAGTTCCTTTAGGTAAAAACATTGGGTAACCGGCACCCACTAAAGGGCTAGAAGTAAACAACCCAAGCTGTTTGCCAATCACACGATGGTCTCGCTTCCTAGCTTCCTCCATTTGTTTCAAATAAGCATCCATATCCTCTTTAGTCTCCCAAGCTGTTCCATAAATTCTCTGAAGCATTGGATTTTTCTCATCACCACGCCAATAAGCACCAGAAACTTTCAAAAGCTTAAATGCACCAACCTCACCAGTATGCTTAGTGTGCCCACCTCTACAAAGATCCACAAACATTACCTTTTGATCATTTGGTCTAATATTTTCATAAAATGTAAGAGTTTTTCCCTCACCAGCAAATTCGCGTGCCAACTCAACCTTGAAAGGCTGATTAGCAGCCTCCAAAAACTCCACAGCTTCATCAGAACTAACTTCACGGCCAACAAATGGCTGTTTCTGTTTAACAATATGCTTCATCTTTTTCTCCAAAAGAGGCAAATCCTCAGGAATTAAAGTGCGAGGCAATTCAAAATCATAATAAAAACCATTATCAATCGTGGGTCCAATTCCTAGCTTAGCTTCTGGGAACATTTCCAAAACAGCTTGTGCAAGCACATGTGCGCAGGAATGTCTCAAGGCATCTAAATGAGAATTTTCTCCGACCTTTGACATAATAAGTTTTTGTTTATAATTTAAAAAAGATTACAATCAAAATAGAATGAAACTGAAAAAACTTCAACTAGAAAACTTCCGCAACTACAAGGCTTTGACCTTCGAATTTCCGCAAGAAAAAAACATTCTTATTTTGGTAGGACTAAACGGAAAGGGTAAAACAAACTTTTTAGAAGCAATATATACACTCTCAATTGGGCGCTCTTTCCGAACTCTAACCAACGAGAACTTAGTTAACTGGGAAGGAGATTACCTAAGAATAAAAGGGGAAATGAATAAAGACGATGAAGATGAAAGGCTTGAGGTATTTTTTTCAAAAAAGCCAAAACGTCAGAAAAATTTTAAGAAAAATGACGTTAACCAAAAAAATAGCGAATACATTGGAAATCTTCTAACGGTTCTTTTCCACCCCGAGGATTTAAATATGCTTTATTTAAGCCCTTCGTATCGTCGGAGGTATTTAGATGTGCTTTTATCTCAAACAGATAAGCACTATTTATTTTCTCTGATCCAATACAGAAAAATTCTAAAACAAAGGAACGCACTGCTAAATGAAATTCTAAAAAATCGCCTAAAAGGCGGCAATACTAAGTATTTAGAAGAAAATTTAGATACTTGGGATATACAAATAGCAGAACACGGAGCTCGAATAATAGAAAAACGTCAAAAACTAGTAGAATTTTTGAGATCTCATATACAAAACATCTATCGCGAAATATCCGGCTCTAAAGAAGAGGTAGACGTTAAATATACTACAAAATTAGAAGGAAACTACCTAGAGGAATTAAATGATAGAAGGAATAAAGATATACGCCACTCTAAGTCAACCATGGGTCCTCATTTAGACGATTTATCGTTCACAATCAACGAGCTGGAAATAGAGACAATGGCATCAAGAGGGGAGTTTAGAACGCTCTTATTAGCGATAAAATTAGCAGAAATAGCATATATTCAAGAACAAACCGGCAGATCTCCACTCCTGCTTCTTGATGACGTTTTTTCCGAATTGGACGAGGAGCGCCAGAAACACCTAACCTCGATTATCCGCAAGCATCAGACGATAATCACCACAACACACATCGAAAACGTCCAGGATCTTTCAGAAATTAGCGAAATCATCGCCATTGATAATCTGTAGTAGATATGGTATAATATACAAATGGGTATAAATATATAACTCATTTTATGCCTCAAACACTACAAATCATTGGTTCAATTTTTTTAGCAGCAATTCCTGCGTTGATTTGGGGTTATATTTTTTATAAAAGAAGCCCTGAGGGTAGAGATCTTACTGTAATTACCTTCCTTGTAGGTGCATTGGCAGTTTTTCCAATCCTATTCTACAAATTTCTATGGCAGTACTTTCCTTGGATAAATGCTTTTAAGATCGCAGAACTTTATCGCGGAGATTTAATAGGTCTTACAAACGTAACAATAATTCCACTAAGTGTAATAATCACATTCATGATTGTGGGGGTAATAGAGGAGCTAATGAAAATGTTCTCAGTAAAATTTATTGATAATGAAGAGTTTGATTCTGTAGACGATGCAATAGAGTTCTTCATTATAGCGGCTCTAGGCTTTGCATTTACAGAAAACATCTTATATTTCTATAATATATGGGTTAGTCAGGGGCCTCAAAATCTCCTTTTACCATTTTTATTTCGCTCTTCATTCTCTACTCTTGCTCATCTTATTTTCTCTGGAATACTTGGTTATTACTATGGAGTTGCACATTTTGCAAAGCCCATCCTCCAGCAGGAGATTAAGGAAAACCGCAGACACTGGACAGTCTTACTTCACAGACTATTTAATATAAGAAAAGACAAAATGTTCTATGAGGAACAGATAATGGAGGGGCTTTTAGTATCAATTGGACTACACGCACTTTTTAACATTCTATTAGAGATAAACTTAACTTTCTTAATAGTACCTTTCTTGGTTGGGGGTTATATGGCGTTAAATTATCTATTTGATAAAAAGGAAAACCGCAAAAACTTCAATAGGTTCCTTACTAAAATCCGCAACCACTAAATCCTTGAACAATAGGAAAAATCATGCTAGAATCCTCACTTGCGTGGTATTTCAATTTTAAAAAATGGCAAACGACAAAATAGTAGTAAGGGGAGCCAAGATCCATAATCTGAAAAATGTGGATGTGGAGATACCTCGAGACAAGTTTACAGTAATTACTGGACTTTCTGGTTCTGGTAAATCTTCTTTAGCCTTCGACACAATTTATGCAGAAGGACAAAGGCGTTATGTAGAAAGTCTTTCAACATATGCTAGAAATTTTCTTCAGCTAATGGATAAACCAGAAGTTGAGTCTATTGATGGCCTTTCGCCTGCAATCTCAATTGATCAAAAAACTGCACCAAGAAACCCACGCTCAACAGTGGGCACAGTTACAGAAATATATGATTTTCTACGCCTACTGTTTGCAAAAGTGGCCATTCCTCATGATCCAGTAACAGGAGAAAAGCTAGAAAAGCAGTCTGCAGAGCAGATCTTAGAAAGGATAGCGACTATGAAAGAGGGAGCTAGGGTTTTGGTTATGTCTCCGGTAATAAGAGATCAAAAAGGGCAGCATAGAAAAATGATAGAAAAAATTAAGAAAGAAGGCTTTATAAGAGTGAGAGTGAATGGTGAAGTTTACCCTATTACAGATGTGCCAGAGCTAGATGAAAACAAGAAAAACAGTATAGAAATTGTGGTTGATCGTATTGTAATAAAAGATTTGAACAAAAAAACTCAAAAATTCTCTACAGGCGAAGAGATAGACGTTCCAAATCCAAACCGCACGCGTCTTGGAGATTCCATTGAAACCGCACTAAAATATAGTGAGGGGGTTGTTATGGTAATGGAGAATGACACGGGCGAAGTAGATACATACTCAGAACATTACTCATCTTCAACAGGAACGGTTAATATTCCAGAGATAAGTCCACGCACCTTTTCATTCAATAGTCCACATGGTGCCTGTGAGGCCTGTCATGGACTAGGTACTAAGCTTGAAATCGATCCAGATTTAATTATTCCAAACAAAAAACTAACACTTAGCGAAGGTGCAGTTATGCCTTGGTCTACAACAACATCACATTTAAGCTGGTACAACAAAGTTTTAGAGAAAGTGGCGAAGAAATATGGATTTTCAATGAGCACTGCAATCGAGAAGCTAGATGAAAAATCACTAAAAACCGTGTTATATGGAGATGGCGACACGAAATACAGTGTAAGTATGAATCATGGTGCTGGAGCAGGGGATTACGAAACAACCTTCGAAGGAGTTATTCCGAATTTAGAACGACGTTATTTAGAAACAGACTCAGACTATGTGCGAAAAAAATTAGAGGGCTATATGCGCATTCTTAAATGTCCATCATGTAAAGGTCAGCGCCTTAAGCCTGAAATTTTAGCTATAAAGATAGGAGAATATTCAATAATGGACATCTCAGGATTTTCTGTTAAAAAGGCTATTGAATTCTTCAAAAACATGAAGCTAAGTAAAATGCATAAGGAGATAGCTGAGCCTATAGCTCGTGAAGTGCTAAATCGTCTATCCTTTTTGGAAAATGTTGGTTTAGCCTATTTAACATTAGATCGTTCAGCAAACACTCTTTCGGGTGGAGAGGCTCAGCGTATTCGTTTAGCTACACAAATTGGATCAAAGCTTTCAGGCGTAATTTATGTATTAGATGAGCCAAGTATTGGACTTCACCAGAACGACAACGATAAGCTAATAAAAACTTTAATCTCACTGCGTGATATCGGGAATACAGTAATAGTAGTTGAGCACGATATAGATACCATGTTAGCAGCAGATTATATTTTAGATATTGGCCCTGGAGCCGGTAAACATGGAGGAAAAGTTGTGTCAGCAGGTACGCCTGAGCAAGTTATGAAGGATAAAAAATCCGTTACTGGTAAATATCTTTCAGGAAAAGAATCGATAAAAACTCCAGAAAAACGTAGAAAGGGGAATGGAAAGAAAATTTCTGTGATAGATGCAACAGAACACAATTTAAAACACGTTACGGTAGAATTTCCACTTGGAACTTTTATTGGAGTTACAGGAGTTTCGGGCTCAGGTAAATCTACTTTAATAAATGATATCCTTGTAAGAGCGGTATCTAAGAAGCTTTATAAATCCAAAAAGGTACCAGGAGCCCACAAAGAGGTTACAGGCCTGGAGAACCTTGATAAAATCATTAATATTGATCAGTCGGCAATTGGAAGAACTCCTCGCTCAAATCCTGCAACTTATACAGGAGTATTTACAGATATCCGTGACATTTTTGCTCAAACACCTGAAGCCAAAACAAGAGGCTATAAGTCTGGTCGTTTTAGTTTCAATGTAAAAGGTGGTCGTTGTGAAACTTGCAGAGGAGATGGAATCAAAAAAATAGAAATGCACTTCCTACCAGATATTTATGTTCCTTGTGAGGTCTGCAAGGGGAAACGTTACAATCAAAGTGCCTTAGAGGTTAAATATAGAGGTAAAAATATTTATGAAATACTAGAGATGACGGTAGAAGAGGCATTGGAATTCTTCACTGCGATACCAAGTATCAAAACAAAGCTTAAAACCTTATGTGAGGTAGGTTTGGGCTATATACATATGGGACAATCGGCCACAACCCTATCCGGAGGTGAGGCTCAGCGTATTAAATTAGCTACTGAGCTTTCAAAGAGATCTACAGGAAAAACTATATACATATTGGATGAACCAACAACGGGGTTACATTTCGATGATGTTAAAAAATTATTAACTGTATTGCAAAAGTTAGTTGAAAAAGGAAATACAGTATTGGTAATTGAACACAACCTTGATGTAATAAAATCTGTAGACCACATCGTAGATTTGGGGCCAGAGGGGGGAGATAGCGGTGGCGAAGTAGTAGCACAAGGCACCCCAGAGGAAATAATTAAGATAAAAGAGTCCGTTACAGGTAAATGGCTCAAAAAGATTCTTTAATAAGAACATATTTTAAGACCTTGAAAACAGTTTTAAGATTTTTCAAGCAGGCACAAAACCTTTAATAAAGTTTAACTAAATTAAGTAAAGTTTAATTAAGTTTAATCAAATTAAGTAACTCAAACATAAAAAATAAGGAGTCAATACTGCCTAAAGTTTAATAAACATAGATAAAGTTAAAAAAACTATTGAAAAGCATAATTAACTATGATAAATTTCAGTCGGGTTAAGTATGACACTTTGAAAACAAGGAGAATGTTGAAAGCTATTGCAAAGAATGCTAAAGTCTAATAAGCTTTAATCTATTTAGTTAAAGTTTATTACATTTAATTCAATCTATCTTGATGGAAGAAAAATTTTTCACCACAGAGCAAGTAGCAAACATTCTTCAACTTCATCCCTTTACAATCCTAAAGTTCATTCGTGAGGGAAAGTTAAAGGGCCTAAAACTCGGCAGAGTATATCGAATCAAAGAGAGCGATGTAAATCAGTTCATCGAAGATAGAATGACTCAGCCGTCAAAAGTCAGAAAAAAAGAAGTCAAGGATTCTCATTCCAACGACAACCCACCTAAGAAAGAATCTCAAGTTCGAGATCCTTCTAAGGACGATCACTATTACATCATCTAACACCTCTAGCCATGATCATCAGTTGCTTATCCTGTGGGAAATCAGTATCAAGCAATGGTCATAGTTGTCCCTATTGCAGGTGTGAGATAAGCAATATGACACTACAGCTCAACGGATTAGAGACTAAAGATAATTTAACAGAACGCGTCCTAGACCTAGTATTAAACTTTGTTCACAGATAATTAAATAAAAATCTTCAATTGCCCAAAAGTTCGTTTGCCCACGAGCTAAATCAAGGCCCTAGAAAAGCTTACAAGGACCCCGCAGTGTCGGGGCCTTTGTTGTTTTAGGTGCTAATTAGAGGGGCACTGCTTACTATTAATAGTATCAGAACATTTCTTAAGTTGAGACAGGGGCTTTTGACTATCATTCAGGGCTTTATCCACTCGCCTTAATTCTTCCACAAATCCCTCAGTAGCTCCGTCGCCCGTAACTTTATATAATACCTCAAAGGTACTCTTTAAAGTCTCTCTCATCGTAAGTAAATCGTATGATCTCTCAGAGCTAGCCAGCTCACTTAGAAGGTCGCTCTGTGTTACAACTTTGTTAGAGGGGCTGTATTTTTTATCCAAGTCAGTCAAAATCTGGTTAACTCCTTTTTTATCACCAAGTTTATTTATATTTACGTTTATCAAGCCTTTTAAATAAGATTCAAAGCTCATATTTGTGAGAGCTTCGACAAGTTTTTCAGATCTTCCACCAATAGCCTTTTTAGATTTATCAAACGCTGGCTTAATACCAGCTGAATTCTTAACAAATTCATTCCATTTCTTCTCAACCTCCTCCCAAGAGGAACTTTTACATTTCACGTAACTTTTCTTCCTGTCAGAGTACTTTGTTTCAAGTTTTTCAAAAAATACATCAAATTCATTAGCTTTAAGTAGCTCCTTTTCCACATATCTAGCTTTCATGTCACCCTTAACCTTATATGAAGGGGTGTATAGGCTTGCATCATTTTCCAGAAGACGAGTTGTTAAAATATCAGCAGGCAAACTTACTATAACCTTTCCATCAACAATATTTCTCACATAATAAATTTCAGCACTAAATTTATGAAAAGCACTTACAAGCTGAGGTAATTTTTGAGTATTACATGTAAGGAAGGCATCTCTAATATAGCTTCTAACCTTATCTCTTTGTTTCATTAAATTAGACACGTCAATACCCTGGCACTGATTTCTAAATAGAAAATCATTAAAAGGCTCTATAGTGCCATTGTAAATGCCATCAGAAAAACTCATTGCCTTCAAGAATTCTATAAATTCAAAATTACCCTTTGCTGCACATTGAGCCAAAACTAGCTTATTTTTATCGTATGGTGTGATATCTTTTTCAGCAGCATATGCAATGTTACTGCCTGTAAGCAGTGTGAGAAGAAGCAGACTATAAAGCCATTTTTGCATGTTATTCTATGTTAGGTTTTTTACCAATTTCATTACAAACTTTTGCAGTATCCTCAAAGAGTTTAAAATAACTTTCAAAGAAAGAGGCTAGTCCATCCAGTTCTTTTAGAACCACCTGTGCATATAGTTTTTTATCTAAACCGTCACTACTAAGTTGTTTAACTGCTAGATCAGAAAGAGCCTTAGCCTTATCGGCAGCTAAAGACCTTTCGAGCTCATTTAATATATCAAGCTGAGTTGTATCGGCAGGTGCATTATTTGTAGCAGATTTTATGTAAGTCTCAGCTTTTGGTAAAAGTAGAGGCTGGTATCTGGTAATAAATTTATTCCACTCATCAAAAACATTACGACCAAAAATTAAATCATCATTAGGTGGAGCAGGGACAGGCGCTTTAATGGTAACAAACTTCATGTCCACAAGCGGCTCATATGCAGATTTACACTTAGCGCTTTCCAAATAGTTACCTGTAACTTTATTTGGTATCAAGCTATGCGAAAGAGTTTTGTCCATAATTTTATTTATTTTTTGAATTTCACAAAGCACGCAGCTATCATTTTGATTTGGTATATAACTTGTAAGAGTTTGTTTTACATACTCAACTTCCAAGCAAAGGGAGAAATGAACTTTCAGTGCTGGCTTTTTATTTATTGTCTTAGCTGATTGCTCTAAAACAGCAGTAGAAGCATTCCCCAAGCTATTAAATTTACCACTTCCACTAAATTTAACATTTGGTTCTGTGGTATTGCCCTCCAGAATAGGGCACCATGTTTTAAGCCAATCCGCAGGCTCCGCCGGCTTAAGCTCTCCACTACTGCTTCCAGATTTATTATCACCTCCACCTGCACCAAAGCCACCAGCACCTCCACCACTGCCGGCTCCGCCCGTATCCTTAAATTCGGAATCTCCATTATTGGCCACATAATCTTTCAAAGCATTGCTAAGAGGCTTTTTCAAAGGTGTTGGGCAGATATCATTCAGTAAGACATTTACATCAACAGTTGTTTCTCCAACCTTTATTTTAACATTTCCAGGTTTTAAGGAACCATCTTTAACACTACTTCCAAATTTAGTATTTCCGCCTGAAAATAAATTGATAGTAGCTGCATCGTTTTCACTACCTACATAATCCTTAAGGGATTGATCGTCGTCTGTAGGAAGGAACGGGTTAGAAAGCTGATTTTGGTAGGGCTGCCCCAAAGTATTTTTAACAACATCAACAAACAAAATTTCTTCCATTATCTCAAGATCATGAACCAAATCAAAACCACTATCACTTAAATCTCCATTGCTAAACATTTCACTTGGTTTTGCAGCTAAATCAAGCTCTTGCTGCAAGGTGTATAGCTCTTCAAAGTGATTATAGTCATCAATGATGTTTTCCATTATCAGTAGTGCCTGCTCTTGAGTAAGTTGGCCAGAATTTTTATTCGGATTATTAAATATAGGGGTTTTTGACCCACCTTTAACCCTATTTACCTCATCTACCGTAAGGCCATAAGATTTTGCTACTTCCTTTGCCGCATCTTCCTTAGGTTTATAGAGCATTTTTAAATTAACCAAGGCGTATAAATCCTTACCATCATTGCCACCAGAAAATACATCATTCCAATCAAGAGAATCAGCGCTAGCCACCAGCTTATCCCACGCCCCAAGCTCAGCATGTGTAGTTTCAATTGGACGCAGCCAAATAAGAATACTAAGCGACAAAACGCCAATCAAAAACCCTAAAATATTACCTTTTTTCATCATTTACATGTGGGTGAAGTGGCATCAATAAATTTGCCAGGAAAAGTTTCAACTTCTTCGCGAACATTCTTAATAGCTATTTTAAATTTGTTTAAGGATTTGATAATTTTCTTGTATTCCATATGAGTAGGGTAGGCCATCTTAAATTCATCATATAATTTAATAGTTTGCTCCATCACCATTTTGGCATCCTCGATTTCAAGCTCAATTTTTGCATTCCTCAAACTAACATCACTAAACAACGAGCTTTGATTGGAATCCTCATCTACCTTCGGCAACTTAGCACGAACAATAAGAATAGTTTCAACATAGGCCATATAAAGTTCCAAGGCGCCCATAGAAACACAATAACTGCTTACATTTTTTTCAGTACACTCACCTTCAGCGCTAAATTCAGGCTTTTTTACATAATCTTTCTCATCCATCATATCTAAAAGGAAATCAACCTTCTCGTTAAAGTAATCGTTCATTGCCTCATGATAATTCGATTTAATAGTATTAAAAGAATCATCCGTATCAGCAAATTGGTCAGTATATTCAATTATAGTGTCCGCATATATTGAGTATCCACTGTAACCAACAATTACTATTGTTAGTGCCACTAGTAAGCTCCAAATTGTACTTTTAAAAAATTGCATATTTAGTTTTGTACACACTGCTTAAGAAATCCAGGTAGCTTGTTATCAAAAGTTTTGTAATATCCATAGAGCTGAGCCAAAGCCAAATTCATCTTTCTTAAGCGATCCGAAAGGGCCTTAAATTTTTCTGCCATAACGGTAGATTGTTTCTGAACACTGTTAGTTTTAATAAGCCGAAGCATCTGCTCCTTGGCTAATTTTAAATATGTATTCTTAACCTGATCACAGCGCACATAGCTATCATAAACAGAACTAAGGCTCTCATTCTGAGGCTTAATCTTTTTATAAGCAGTCTCAAGATCCTTTTTATAAACTCCATATTTTGCAACGGCTGTATTTATTAAATCCGTATTATCACTTTTACTTTGAAAGTGGGATTCCAAAAACTTAAAGAATTCAACAGTTTTAATATCATAAATTTGACCAAGCCTTGCCATACATTGATTTATATCTGCATTTTCCAGCCCAGCCTCTAGTGCTGTGGCATGCGCACTCAATTCCTTTGGAAATTCATATGCAAACACACTGCTATTACTAGAAAGAACTAGCAGCATCACAATCAAAATTTTAAGAGTTTTATTTAACATCACCAATAACTATATCGTTACTTTTAGAGAATATATGAGTTTCATCAGAAGTGGAAATTACACTGAAGAAAATATCTCCAGTAGCCACATCTGCTTTATTTAGTAGAGTAGAACCACAAGGACAAGTGCTGCATTCCCCCGGAACAATATAAATTCCCTTATCTCCCACAACTTCAGAAACAGTACCCAATTCAAATTCATCTGGCTCATTTGCAGTTTTTTCCTTTGTTTCAAAACAGTTATAAAAATCCAAAACTCTAAGTGCCATTATCATCATATCTCCACGAGTAAGGAGTTGTTCAGGATTAGCAGCCTCTTCTTCTGTGAGTATAAAATTATTCTTTAATCCTCCAGCAAAATTCAAATATGGAGTTAAATCTGTGGCTATTTTTACATATGGTTTGTACCAAGGTGCTTCAAGCTGAATTTCCCCCAAAGCCAAAACTCCCTGCATTTCCAAAGCTTCTAAGATAACTTTTGCAGCCTCTGCTCTGGTTATGGTGTTGCTGGCTTTATAAGGAGTAAATCCATTTGAATCAACTTCACCCTTGTACCCATTCACCAAGCCTCTCAAAGCCGACTCCTTAACGTAGGAGTAGTACCATTCACCCTTATCACTTATATCATTAAACAAACTTGGATCCTCATAAGCTTCTTTTCTTGGAACAATACAAAGCATATCCAATAATATTTTTACAAATTGAGCTCTGTTTACCGGATCATTAACCTGCAAAGCGTTACCGTTAGCAGTTGGAATACCATCAATAATGCCATTTTCATAAAGTATCTTAGCAGCATGTTTTAATTCGCTATTAACCTCTCCAATATCAACAAAAGGGGAGTCAGATTTATCTGCTGCCTTTTTGGTAACCTTGCTAGGAATACTTATAGGCATATCGTTTGGCCCAACTATTTCAGCCTTTTTATTAATCACATATGCAACTTCAGCTACAGAATTAGATCCAACAAAAACTTCTACCACTGGAGAATCTATTAGATAGTTATTTTCCTTTTTCTTTAAGCCAACACCTTGATCCATTTTCACTAGGTTTCCAGAGCTATCAACAATTAGGATGCTCTTACTTCCATCGTTCAAAGATGCGACACCCGGATAAAGCTTATTATCTGCACCAAGTTTATTCCATTTCATAGATCCAAAACTTTTCACATTTATACCATCATAAATACCATCAATTTGTACATCAGCATTAGCATCAGAAACAAGGTAGATCTTTGCCATTTCATTTGCCCCACCATCAACAATAGATATGTAGCTCGCGCTCTTTAGCGGAACCGCTTCATTAACTACGGCTGTATAACCCTCCTTCAAAATTTTAAAATTACCATTTTTAGTATTAATCTCCGCAACCACAACACCAAGACTGTTTTCAACCAAAATAATATCGTTCAGATCAAGATCACTAATTTTATATGAACCATTGGCTGCAGTGCTTGAGCTACGTACCTTATCAACACGTGGTACAAGATTTAGCTTTCCACCACTAACCCTGTAAACATATCGATTCCTCATTAGATTAAAAGGTATGCCGCCAATCTCATCATTAATAGAACCGCTAGCAACTCCAGTATGCGCAAAACTCTCATCAAGGCTTATTTCTGGCACAAAAATTTCTACACTTATTTCCTGCTTAGAGCTATTGCCAGACTGATCAACTACATGAAGCACGCCCTTATTTTTTCCTATATAAGCCTTATTATCAAAAGGGCCAATTTTAAATTTTGGATTTGTTTTATCATTCCAGGAAATCCCATCGCCATTTTCATCAAAGGCTAAATTAAGATCACTCCAGAACTGTTTACCACCAAACTCAAGATAATACTCTTTCACCTCTCCGGATGGGTCAAAGGCATTGCTCGCATCAATTTCCAGATTACCAAATATTGGAACTTTATATTCTGTAGTTGGCAAAGTTGGAAGTGGAGCATCCTTATCTAAACAAATTTGAGGCGCAACAATTACTGTACTAGAAGCTATAGATCTCTTTCCGTCTGCATTTACTTCAAAGACCGTGGCATAGTAATTTCCATTTTCAAGATCCAAGCTCACACTGCCACCAGTAGCTTCAATAACCTTAAATGGTTTTTCAAAGCTCTCAAAAAGAGATTTTCTTAATACCACTTCATATTTTGCATTATCTTTTTCAATCCAACTAATCTCAGATTTTTTATTATTCTCATAAGGAACATCAACACCTTGAACGCTATTTCCAGCAACAACAACAAAATCACTTATGGAGCTTTTCTTTACATCAATCAAAAGATCACCCTTTTTAGAACTATTATTCTTCTTGTAGTTTTCTTTTAAATAAACACCATTGCCCATTGAGTAAACTATATCGGTATCACCATCATCATCTACATCACTAAATATACTATTTACAGTTTCACCCAGCTCATCAACGTAGTTTAAAATACTTTCATTCTGATTTCCAATTACTATAAAAAATCCTTTTGGAGTAGGGACGCTTTCCTTTGCAGCAGAAGCAAAATCTTTAGGATCATAGTTATCGGCAATAAGTTTGCTCTTAGAGCTTTCCAAAATCACACTCTCAGTTTCTTCACCAAGAAAGCTTAAACGTCTCTCTTGCACATCTCCAACAACTCCTTCCACACTTGCAATTTGCCTTGGACTTGTATCGTACTTCACTAATAATTTCCCAAACTCACCAAGATCATCGATATCCTTTAACATGCTATTTGATTGATTCAAATTATCAACATACGCAATTAGGGAATCCCTAAGTTCTAGCATTGCAGTATCCGGCTCTATACCTCTAGAGGCAATATCACTTTTTACTGAGCTAAGAGGTCTATTTAAAATTGGGTCATCAGAATGCAAGAAAGTCTGGCTAGCAGTTAAATAATATTTATCAGGCAAATTCTCTTGCTCCATACCATCTATATAACTTTGCAAATCATTGCCGCTATCTTTAAGTTTCTCAACCGCCTCATCCAAAATTTGTTGGAAAGGGTAGTTTGTATATTCTTCAACTCCATCCACAAAACCTTCAACACCTTCATTAATCAAATCTGCCCCATTCTTAACCGCATCATAAATAAATTCAGTTTCCACGCTCATGTTAGTTTTTGCATTGATACGTATTTGCTTAACAGAATCATATTTTATCGCTGGCATTTGAATACCCAGATCCATCATAAATGGCAGGGTGGCCTGAACAGTTGACTGAGTAAGAGTTTCTATCTCAGTGCCGAGAGAACTTTCAGGAACAGGCACTAATCCCTTCTTAAGTAAGCAAAGGGCCTTCATAATTGGTTTTAAATCCTTTGCAACCTTTGCGGTTTGACTTCCGATATTAGGAATTTTTGGTGGCCTAGGTATGTCTGGAAGATTAGGCAAGGGTAATGGAGGTAAATCTGGGAAATTAGGCAAACTCACCTCAGGAAATTCCAAGAGCCACTTAGGAATTGACGGTAGTTTATTCAATAACTCTTCTAGAATTTTCAAATCATCTATATTTATTTCAGCACCCTTAAAATTTAAATCAGGGGATAAATTGATAGTCGGAAGATCAAAAAGAGTAATAGGTTCGGGCCTAAACACTAGATCAGGCCAAATTATGCGAACACCAGTTTTTACCTGAGAAATATCAAAAACTATATCAGGCCACTTTGGAAGTGGGATAACTGGTAAATCAGTTGGCAATGAGGCAAAGAAGCTCAAAAGTATTCCAAGCTTACTAAATCTATCATTTTTACAGGTATCACAAGATTTTTGATAATCAAAAGAGATATCCAAAAGTACCTTCCAGTTTTTAAAGGTTTTGACGGCATTTTCAGCAGCCTTGGACCATGATTGAATAGTGTTACTCTGTTTGTTGATATAACCTCCAGTATATTGAGTCGCGGCGTCCATATAGCAAATCAACTGCGTTGCATACTTAGCTTCAAGCTGACGCCACTTCAATATTTCACCCGGCAACCTACCAATTGCATCAAGCTTTGCCATTGCAATTTTTACATTACCAATTAAATCTCCAAGGTTAAGCTGAACAAGATCACATATAGTTTTGTTGTAATCATTTTCCTTACATTTCATAAATTCATTAAACCTCTTTAACTGTTCTTCTTCATGCTTCACCCACATTTGAGCCTGCCTTTTCCATTTTTGAATTTCACCCTGAGATATAGCAGGTACTTTCATCAAAACTTCTTTTCCTTCAATTTGTACCAAAGGCCAACTATTCAATGAACTTAAGAAATCATTAACGCTCTTAATTTCCTTGGGCCCTGGATTTTTTGAGCTCTTAGAAATTAAAGTACTTAAATCCGGATATATAAAATAGAAATCTGGTAAATCCAAAAGTTTATTATAAATTTCCTCAGTTTGAGCATCTAGCCAATTCGTTATCACACTAGGAAATCCAGGAATTCTCACATTAACTTTCGCATTAGTGGCAATAGGAGAGGAGCTTGACGAGGAAGAGCTGCCCTTAATTGCTTTGGAATCACCGGCTGTACTCCCATCAGAAACAATAGTAGAAAGACCAACATCTGGATCAGAAAATACATCTTTTGCATTTGCTATAGCATCGTTAACAGAATCCAAGAACTTAGGACATCCGCCTAAAAGCTTAGGAGGAATAGCAAAGGCATAGCAAACACCTGTGCCATTTGGGCCAGTACAAATGGCGGTACCAAGCCCCATGTTTAAGGTAGGGCTAATGTAAAACCTTGAAGTGGAAACCACAGTTGTAGGTGCAAATATAGCAAAATAAGGTGGATTAGGGGTATAGGCTACAGCCGGATAGCCAATTGGGCTATCGCTATCAGGAACAAGAAGAGCTTTGTTGTATGGAATAGGCAAGCATCCACCTCCAGAACATCTAAATGTTGCGGTAAGATTTTGAATTCCATCAGCAAGAGATTGTGAAAAATCACCGAAAGAGTTGTCTGTTATATCCAGCTCATCAATACAGCCATCAAAATCACTGTCTTTATGAGCTGAGTCCTGCCATTGAGTCGCAGCAGCAAGGGGGTCCTTTGAGGGATCTGTAAGGCCTTGTTTTTTAGCTTCCTCAGAGTAGAGATCACCCAAAGTTTTACCATCACTACTGAGCTCCATGGTTTTATATATACCCTGTCCTTTCGTATTTAACCCAGTTGAATAAAGGTAGGTGAGTATACTGTCTGGGTTTACACCCGGACGAACTCTAATATCATAATATTCATCTGCAGTGCCAATATTTGCACCCTTAGCATTTTTGAATGTCTTTCCTAAATCAAAGCTAAGCTGTGGAATCTCCACAACTTTCATTTTATATTTAATAGTTCTCTTCCCACTAGAAGGAACGCTGGCTCCTTTTATGATTGCCGATCTCAAACTATAGTCAGTACCAATAAATTCCAATTCATCACTACAGCCGCTGTCCAAGCACTTAAGGCTGCCCGGAACAATTTCCATTGTTAAAGGAGTTAAATCAGAAATCATTAAATTATCAATCTTGCCAGCTGCACTAATAGACAAAATAAATTCAATTTCATCATTGAGTCCAACACTTCCACCGTTTATATCCAAAGCAAATTTAGTTGTATTTGCATATAAAGGAGTTTCAGAAGAGTGAATAAATTTCACAGGATTTTCAATGTCTGGCAAAGCAAAATCTAAGAAATTAATAGGACTATTTTTCTGCCCCGAATAACTAAGGTACAAATTATCTTTCAAATTAACCTTAGTGTTAATTGAATATCCAAAATTCCAATTATTGTTATCCCCAAAGCTTGTAGATATGCCCTTGCAGCTCTTTCCGTCAGTTTCATTATAAAAAATGCGTAAATTTCCAGCAGAATCACTAACTATTAAATCTTCACAGTTATTCGCATTCATATCAGCAGATTTCATCTCAAAAACCTTACCCTCTATAAGTAAATTCAAAGTACTCCTTTCAAAATGTCCTTTTTGATTTTCATACAAAGAAACGCAGGTCTCTTCAGATTTACAGCTCTCTTTTGTGCCAACTATCAGATCATCATAACCATCGTTATTTACATCAATACGTGTGGCACTAATAACACCGTTAACGATATTCAAAACATATCCAGCATCTCTAAACCCACTTGAGCTTATTTCATTCATTAGAAGTCGAACCAGGCCGTCTTCATAGAGAAGCAAAATGTCATCACGACCATCAGCATTGTAATCAAATTTGATCATTTCCTTAATTTCCTTTTCGCCAACAAAAAGAGGCTTTCCAATATCTTTACTAAATCCAGAGAGCTTACTTACGAGTCCTACAACCCCAGTAACTTTCAAGTGAACATTAGGATCTCCATATATGATTGAAGCCTCAGAAGAATATGCCATCAAAGATTCTCCCACACTATTGCCTGCAGCAAAATTAAGCATGTGTTTATCCTCACCTTTAAAACCTGCCCCCATTGCATCACTTAGTCCATAAGGTTCCATCTCAGATTGAAGAACATTATCCTTATCTACCATCATTACGCCAAACTCTGTTTGATTAGAATTTCCGCTAAAGCTTTGTTCAAGAGAGTAGTTATCAGATTTTGTAAGAACTTTGATATAAACACCAGGAACAAAACTTGCCTGCTTCACATCATTAGAAATTACTTTGACACTTAGTGCAGAATCATCACCACTTGGCACAGTAAATACTTCGGCTAATTTTTCACCACCAAAACTGTCAAAGAAGATATTTCTTACATACGCAAACTCCGTAGACCCCTCAGCCACCTCCATATCAATATTGTCACCAAGAATTTCATGATTACCATTCGAATCTATTCTGAACAGCTGCTTAGATGATAAAGAGCTCGTAAGGGCGCTTACTGCATTTACAGTTCCACTGTTTATAAAACCTTTTGCCAGATTTTCCTCCCCAGCACCAAAATTTCCACCAAGAATAGAAACATAAAGAGCCCTGGTATTAAATTTCTTAATACTATTTGTATCTATCTTTTTTGCAACCTTTAAACTTAAAGTTCCATCATCAAGCCCAGTAGAACTTGCTATAAAATTTAACTTACCAGATTTTGAGCCTCCCTTAATAATTACAGAGGCAATTCCATCAAGAGTTACGGCAGATTTTGCTCCAACAAAACTAACTAAATCTTTTGTGGAATCAGTAGGAACAAAATTCACCAAAACATCATCCCTATTTACTAGATTTCCATATTCATCCTGAACTCTTGCTTCAAGAACCACCTCTTTTCCGGGTCTAATTATTTCTTCTGAGGCCGAAAGGTTTAAACCCACGGCTGGTCCAGCAGCAATATCCAATTTTGCCACTTTAGAAACAAATCCAGGCACCTTAACCAAAATTTCCGCTTCACCAGCAACAGTGCCAACCTTAAAGCCAGCAACCGGCCCATCCTTACTCACCATTTCAACTAAATTTGGAGTGAGTATTTCATATTCAAATTCACCTTTATAATCCTTAGCTGCAAAGCCATCAAGCAGCATTATAGTATTTAATTTAGTTTTAAATTTACCATTAGCTGGAACTTTTTGCTGATCAAAACTCAAAATTAATTCTGCCTCCTTGGCAATTTTTATTTTTTTGGAAGCTCCAATATATTTTCCAAAATCAATATTATCAAACTTATTCCCGTTGAGTAAAAATTCTTCTTTCAAATCATAATCCATCAAAAGCACAATAACGCTCGCCTCACCAGTTTCTTTTTTAGAGTAAAGGTCTATAGAAGTTTTACCTTCCAACATATCTATTTGAGTGCCCAAAATTTCAGAATCAACATCTAAATTAGCAGGAAGAGCAACTTTGTCATTCACATAAATTCCAATCTGAGAATAAGAGCCAGAAGCAACGTCTCCGTACTTATCCTTCAAAGTAATATCAAGTTTGGTTTTAGATTCTCCATTTGCAACTAAGGCACCAGTATCGCTTGCCACTTCAATTGCAACAGCTCCGCCTGCCAAAAGATTAATAAATTTTTCACCATAGGCATAACCATCAACTTCCGCTTTCAACTTAAAATTTCCAGAAACTTTGCCACCTTTAATTTTAACAGAGGCCACTCCATCAACACTGCTAACTTCATTACCACCAACAAGCTGAACCAAACCAGGACTACTCAGATTTACCAAACTAAACTTAACTGATTTAGGTAACTGCTCTTTTTGGCCATTATCCATAAGATAGGCCTCCACCTCCAAAATGGATTCACCATTAGCAATAAACTCACCTACCTCATTTGCAAAAACTATCTCCACTTTCTTAGAAGCATTAAAATTTGAAGAAACGCTATCAAAAGTTGGCTTTACTTCTTTCTTTGGCTTCTCGCCCTTTGATTCAGCTGCAAAATCACAGGATTCTTTTAGATTTGGAGTAGAGGTAAAATA
>FLOH01000378.1_pt1:0-65000 | contig 91253 bp, 98 predicted proteins | sample 756751 | NCBI WGS metagenome assembly FLOH01 (sample SAMEA4026879, study PRJEB14308) | marine metagenome | biome: coastal water; material: water | depth 74 m
GCTATAGCGGATGTTGTGAGGTTGAGTTCTTGGCCATAGAGCTTGAGCGTGCGGTGTTCTTTGCCTTGTCGTCGTACTTCGTCGGCGGCGGACAGCAACATCCCACCTGACCCACATGTAGGGTCGTACACCGAGTCTCCGGGTTTGATCGCCAACATCTGTGTCATGAGATGCACAAGTGTTCGATTCGTATAAAACTCTGCTGCAGTATGGCCAGAGTCATCAGCAAATTTCTTGATGAGAAATTCGTAGGCTACGCCAAGTTCATCTTCGGGGACACTGGCAATACTGAGGGTGACACCCGAATAATGCTCGACTAAATCACGGAGCACAGAGTCTGGAAGGCGGTCTTTGTTGGTCCATGGAGCATCACCGAAGACGCCACCGAGGCGTGGGTTGGCTCGTTCGATCTCTCGAGCTGCTTTGGCGATTGCTTTGCCAACATCGGTCGTTGTGGCGCGAATGTCGGTCCAGTGAGCGCCAGATGGAACTTGAAAACGGTGCTGCTCTGGCAGAGCTGCATATTTCTTGTCACCATCTGATTCGGTGAGAGCGATTTCGAACTCTTCGTCATAGACGTCGCTCAGTCGCTTAAGAAACAACAGCGGAAAAATGAAAGCCTTGTATTCTCCAGCATCGATAGTGCCGCGCAAAAGCGTTGCTGCACCCCAGAGATACGACTCAAGTTCGCCTTGGCTAATTCTCTTGCTCATGAGATTCCCATTTCAACAAGAAGTTTCTTCAGTTCATCTTCGGCTGTCCAAGCTTTGTCAAGTGCATCTTTGAGAGCGGCAGTTGCTTCTTCTACAGATGGAATGACCTCATCATCAATTTTTGAAACGTATGCAGTTATGTTGAGGTTGCCATCTTGAGCCTGCAACTCCGCAGTAATAACAACTTTGGATAAGCCATCAACATCAGCAAAACCCTTGTAGGCCTCATATAAGGCGACTACATGTTCTGGTTCCAAAGTGTTCTGGTTGCGACCACGCTGAAAGAGTTCTGATCCGTCGATTAGAAGGATCTTGCCCTGGTGAGCTTTTGTCTTCTTTTGGCGACATACGACAATGCATGCTGCAATTCCAGCACCATAGAAAAGGTTCGGGCCTAATCCAATGACAGCTTCGATTAAGTCGAGTTCAATAACTTTTGAACGAATCTTTCCTTCTGCACCCATGCGGAATAGCGCACCGTGAGGCAATACAACTGCAAGGCGCCCACTCATTGGAGCCATGGAAGTAATCATGTGTTGAACCCAGGCCCAGTCGCCGTAACCCTTTGGCGGAGTGCCGGCGATGTTGCGCCCCCAGGGGTCGCTTGCCCAAGCCTCTTCACCCCATGCCTTGAGTGAAAAAGGAGGATTAGCGATTACGCAATCAAACGTTGCGAGTCGATCCCCAGAAACGAATGCTGGCTGTCGCAATGTGTCACCACGAACAATATTGAAGTCTTCCGCACCATGCAGGAAGAGGTTCATTCTGGCAATGGCTGCAGTTGTCAGATTTTTCTCTTGGCCGAACAAGCGGCCTAACATCAAACGATCATCGCCACCATTTTCGCGAACATGTTGAAGAGTCTCGAGCAGAAGACCTCCGGTTCCGCAAGCGGGGTCATAAACAGTCTCGCCTGGTTTTGGATCAAGGATATTTACCATTAGTGAAACAACTGAGCGAGGAGTGTAGAACTCTCCAGCTTTTTTGTTTGTTAAGTCTGCAAACTTCTTGATGAGGTATTCGTATGCATTACCCAATACATCATTTGGCACAAGTGCATTTGAGAGGCTCATGCCACTGAAGTGGTCAACGAGTTTGACAAGAAGTGAGTCGGGAAGACGCTCTTTGTTTGTCCATTGGACATCACCAAAAATTCCATACAAGGTATTTGGATTGGCTTTCTCAATTTCACGCATGGATCGCTGAATGGCTGGGCCAACGTTGGTGCTCTTCTTCTGAAGTTCTGTCCAATGACATCCAGAAGGAACCTGGAAACGATGTTGCTCAGGAAGGTCTGCATAGTCAGTATCGCCACCGGATTCAGCAAGAGCATCCAGTCGCTCTTCGTCATAGACGTCGCTAATTCTCTTGAGGAAAAGGAGAGGGAAAATGTATGCCTTGAAGTCGGAAGCATCTACTGGACCGCGAAGAATATTTGCGGCGTCCCAAAGCCATGATTCGATTGACCGTTCAGATACGACAGTACTCATTCCCTATTTCCTCCTTTCACATGTTTAGAGCAGCTTTCGACAAAAAAATGTCAACTATTTTGATGAATTTAGTGCGCACCACTTTTTTCTATCGATAAGTATCGTTCGAAGCAAAGAATCAATCTTAAATCATCCCAAATCGGCAGATTTTTGCATCTTTGACATTCCTGCTTCAATAAGACTTTCAGCCTCGCCTGCCCCGATATCCAGAAATCCATCTGGCCAATCCGACCCAATCCCACCAAAGTCATTGATTGCAGGCGATTGATACCGGGTGATTCCATCCTTCTGTTCAGCGAAGAGAATTCCCACGATCTCCTTTGTTGCGCCTGATTCGTCTTCCGCAATTCGCCGTCGAAGTCTATTTACTAGATGCTCACTATGGGTCTCAATGATCAATTGGCGTCCACTCTTGCAACATGCAAGTAGAAAATCGGCTAAATCCATTTGCAACTTTGGATGCAAGTGCAACTCTGGTTGCTCAATCAATGTGATGGAACCCGGTTTTGCCATAAGACAGGCCACGATTACCGGCAATACTTGACTCACTCCAACACCGACTGATGTCAAGTCGACTTCGTGTCCGCCGTTGATCAAATTCAGACTCAAACCAATTCCGAGGCGGCCGTTATCAACCGTTTTGGCTTGATTTGCAAGACCAAAAAACTGTAGCCAATTATTGACTGCAGAAATCAGAGCCACTCTCTGTTCCGTGCCATCAGCTAGAGGAACCAAGTACCGAGTTCGACCGATTTCATTAAGCACGAAAGCTGTGTACTCTCCACGCGGACCAAAGTCAGACCTCGTCGTATTCGGGTCATAGTTTACTTTTGGAGTCTCTCGAATTGGCCCAAGATACGTCGTTCGATGACGGAAAAGCATCTGAGTCAAACGAGCGACAGCAGAAAGAGTGTCCGCAATTTGATCAGTACGCTGCCGGAATGATTCACCCTCGATGAATGGAAGTCCTGAAGACTTAATCAACTCCTCGGAAATACTCTCAATTGATGACCAAGCCCCACATTCAGCTAAAGCTTTTTTTCTTGATGGAGTCAGTTTGTCTATTCGTTCTCGCAATGAGGTTAAATAATCACTGTAATCAATCTCTGTGGTTTCTTCAAAAAGTTCAATAATCGGTCGGACAATCTCCACTGCCCTCGCTACAACTTTGAGTAACACCTCATCATTCGCTGGTCGGTTTTGCTCTGCATCTCGTTTCTGCTTACTTACCTGATCTTTGAGAACATCATGAATAGCATCCCAAATAATTTCAGCAAGAATTTTGGATGTATCAATTCGCTCACTCAGTATCGTTGGAAAGAGACCCCTAAATTCCACTCTCGCAACACTAAAAGCCTCAGACGTAAGGGAGTCAAATGTAGTTCCAGTACATTCTCGTATTCCACTACGACCACCGTTGCCAATTTGATCTGCCGAAAATTTCAGACTCGATTTAATAAACTGTGGCGCAATTGTCGACCCAATTTCACTATCTCTTTCTACCTCAATGTCGATCGCTGTAACTTCTGCACTTCCAACATTGATAGATCCAGATGGGTTTAACTCAAATTTAATTGAAGTAGAAAAAGACGACTGCTCACGATTTCGGAGTCGACCACCCAGAAAGTTCGTCTCAGATTGTTCAATTTCGAGTTCAAATCCAATCTGAATCGGTTCGGTATTCGAATCAGCAAAAAAACTTTTAGTTTCGGCGAAAGTACCTAATCGTATTTTTTCACCATTAAATGGAAAGTTTGTACCATGTTTATCTTTTGATGTGGCCTGAGCAAGAGACAGTACAGACTGCAATAACGTGCTTTTTCCAGAACTATTTGCTCCGACTACGACAGTTAAAGGGCTGATTTGGATTTCGGCTTCTTTAACTGACTTAAAATTCCTCAGAAAAATTTTTTTCAGCGGAAACTGTTTGTGTTCGAATTCAGGCATGACTCCTCTATTTCTTTATACAGTTATCAATTGTCGATTTTTAGGTGAACTATTCAATGTCGACTCGAAGTCGATCCAGAGTTTTTGGCTAGTGATGATTGGTATTCCAGAATTTCGAAGAGGACTTGCAGCTTTTGTTCGTCCATCGGTGATTACTTCTACTATTGCACTGTCCTCAATCTTGTTTTCAATCGAAATTAATATGCCTAAAACATCGCATGCAACGCGATGCATGGCATCCGCAAATCCCCCATCTGGAAAACGCATGCTCCAGAACTGGCGCTTATTTACACCGAGCGCAATGATAGATCTACGGTCTTCGCTGCTCAACATAATTTTCTGCTCTTTGATCAGTTGCAAAAGTTGATAAATTTCTCTTTCATCGCATACATTTTCCTTGAAGATATCGACATCTAAAGTAGCTTCATTTTTTGCCTTGCTACCAAGTTTGGTCGACACGCAATCTGCACATAGTGCTCTAAATATCTTTCCTTCTTCTTCTTTGAAGCGCCAGCGAGGATCCAAAATTCCACGAATGTAGTAACCGGTGTTCAATTCCCCTGCTTGCTCATCTGGATTAGATGCATGAATCAAAATCTTTTCCAGTAGAGGCGAAGAAATTGACCCTATTTTTTTAGATACTTGGCTTCTCCAGATAACACTGCATAAATCTGTCTCTACAGCCAAGTCATACGACATTGAATTTTCGGTTGAGCTGACGATCACATCCACGATGGATCCCATGTCGATATCTTCATGACATAGCATTACTTGAAAATAATCCTCAGAATTATCAGCCTCAATAATCAGCAAAATTCGATTATGAGAAAATACTCCGTTTTGATTGTCTACGACAACTAAGTCTCCAGGGACAAAAGGTTGGACTCTTTTTTCTGACATTACAAGTCCCTGTTGGCGAAGATCAAACTGCAGGCTTCGACCAAATCGTAGGTAGCGGCTCGTAGCGAATCTCCTGAAAATTCAGAAAGATCATTTTGAATTTTTGAATACACATTCTCACGAATTTTTTGAACTGTAGGGCGAGATACCTTCAAATATGGAATCAGCTCAGAATCCGATAAAGCTAACCCTCCCTTTAAGGCCAGGACGGCTACTTCGTTATCATCGAGCTTGTTCGCGTACTGAGTAATGAATTGTCTCATTTCGATCTCCTCATAGGCCCCTTCGACTTCCGACCCTCGGTACCCACCGACCAAGTTAGGTCGATTGGATTTCCGTATTGATACGTCGTCGCTTGCCAAATTCGTGTTGTCATCAATATTGTTGAGGGTTTTTGGAAGCGAATCTGTCAACACTTCCTTCAAGATATTGTCAAAATCCCGCAAATATAGGCCTCCTCGGCCTTCAAGGACTCTGTCGACTAGTTCATTGAATGCAGCCGTGGACCAAATACTGGTAGCGCGCACCGAATTTTGACTGTAGGGAATTCGAGGTATTTTTCGGATTTCTTCAATTAATGCACGAAATGTTAGATCTTCAATTTCTAGTGGCGTGTGATCCGATCCAACTGGCCTATACCAGTTCCCGGTTGGGGTTTTTACGGCTTCATATTTGTCGTACTTTAATTTCTTTTTTAGCCGAGTTATTACGTTGGTTGCGAGTGTTTTCTGTAATCTCTTATTCAGAATTCGTCTAAGCATTTCATTTAACAATTTATTCAATGACTCAATATCTTCCGTAACATCAAAAAGGTAATCAATTTTCCCGTCGCCCAACAGCGTTGATGCAATTAATTCAGAAGCAAGTTCCTGCTTTTCCTCCGTACTCCACTTCGATCCATTGTTGTAAAAATGTGGGTCATATCTGGAATAATTACGTGAAATTACGAATTGATTAATGTGATTGAACATTAATTCTCCAACGTTTCCCCTCAACTGCTCACCGCGACTATTTCTCGCCATTTGATTCTTCGTCTGAGCTGTGCTTCCTAGTCGTTTTGAGGGTTGAACCAAATCAGTATTTTTCCTGAATGACAAATACTCGTCTTTAAGATCGCTAAAGGAGTTCATTTGGCATTCCTGATACTTGACATAAGTAATGAGTCTTCGTCTTCATGACAAGAATAGGACGCCGCGGAGATTTCCGAGCTTGTGACACTCACTGGAATTGAGAGTTTGACCCACCCATCTTTGTTTATGGCACAAACACTTTGTCCGTCATGCAATGAATGCGCCGAATGAGTAAAATCTCCTGGCCGGGTAGACGAGCGTGCATAGCCACTCACATTTGGCCCATGTCGCCCAGGATTGTATTTCGTCTTGATCACAACAGGATGTAGCCCAATATTGCTTGAAAATGCTTTCCCGTTTTTATTCAAAACGATTTTGTCATTTTCCACAAGAAACCAGGAACCACAGTCATATGGTGCGTCAAGCTCAGCGCGCAATAAATCAAAGACACTCGACGATGATGGCGACACAAACGTAATCATAAGCCCACTACCCGACCGACCGAAATGTACTAATACTGGTCATGTTTGGGTGAATCTAATGGAATTTGAATACTCCAATTAAGGACTGATGAACGCGCAATCTGATGATTCGATGATTCCATTACTGGACCAATACGGGGTAATTCCAGAAGTTCCTTAATCATGCTGGCAAGTTCGTACATCAACTCTGAAAGACATGTATTTGTCGAAGCTAGGGATGTGGCCATAACTCTCAATTAAGTATGTTTCGTCAAGAAATTGTAAACACTCTACAAAATCAGATTTGCCTATCTAGCTTTTACATTTTTACAATCATCCAACCTTAATGTGTGAGTAAGTCTGACAGGCTTTGTTTTATTTAATTAGCAATCGGGGGCAGTTTCTATGATCGCTCTCCAGTCAAAAGGTATGGCAACATGAAGAGGTTTAAATATATTCCAACCCAAAACGACAATGCAGTGATGCGTCGTTTGTTACGTGCCCTGAGTGATGCCGGTTTATCAAGTGACATTGAGGCTCGCAATCTCACCGTGAGTTCGCGTGGTTTTAGTATCACTGGGTTTTCGCTCAATGAGTTCTCGGCATTTACTAACCAGATTGAAGACATTGCCCAGTTGGCTGCTGTGCAGCGCGGCGTGAGTCGCAAGCACAAGACGATGACTGCTGCTGTTGAAGAGTCGCGTCCATTGCCTGCTGATTACACCCGTGCTCGCGTAGTCAAAAAGACAGGAGTGCGCTCATGACATCCCTCGGCATTTTCAGTGAAGAAGAGCTCGAGTTGGTGAGCAACATTGGATACATCATCGCGCCAAGTGAGCGACTGGGTGAAGGGTTGACCGTGCAGGTCGTTGACGGTCTGCGCACTTGGTCATGCGCTACCAAGTTTGGTCAGATCATGGTCAAGGGTGCACCGGCCAGTTTTTCTGGTTCGTACACACTCTCTCCCCGCTTTGTGCGTATTGCCGAACACCTTGCCAATTTGGGTGACCCTGTCGAGATCACCATCGACGACGACGTGGCCTGTGCAAGTAACGACATGGGCAAAGAATTCATGGCCGTGGCAACGACGCAAAGTTTGGTTGAGAGTCTCGATGGCGACAACATCACCTTGGTAGAGATCTCTCAAGCGTCGCTCTATCACATGCTCAATTGGGGCAGTTCTGATCCCGCGGCATATGTGCCTGAAGAAGAGATGAGCAAGGTGCCCTGCGTGAGCGTGTTCAAAGTGGAGCCCGACATGCTAGGCATCAACAGTTCATACGACGAGGTTGGGTGCAACCGCATGTCAACATTTCAATTTGCCACGGTGACTGGGCCCGTCGGTGAGTTTGCTGTTGATCGCATCATGATCCGCCGTATTTCATCATTTTTGCGCCTGCCGGGCAATGTCCCCATGACAGTCTCGTTTGATCTGGACAAGGGCACAGTTGTGCAGTTTGCCGGGGCCAACTGGAAGATCATGCTCAACCGCATGAATACCGGGGCTGGGCGTTACCACGAAGACTTGCTGGAAGCACTGCGCGACGCCAAGTTTGACTTTGTGGAAGGCGATGACTCGCGTATCTGCGTCAATTACGAAGGGCAAATCATTGTGCTCGACTTATTAGACGGTCGCTGGCCCATCGTGCGCTGCACTATCGAATTGGTAACGGGTGTTGAACGCACACTTGATTTACTGAAAGAGATCGATATGCAAAACGAGGGTCGTGTTAACACTAAGTACTTCATGCGTGGCGACACAGTGATTGCTTGTGTAGACGTGCGCTGCGACGGGATTGAGCACTTCAAGCAAGAGTTGCTGTCACTGGTGGCCGACTCAGACTTGTTGGGCAGCTACCTGGCATCGCTGGGCATTGTGGGCGACGAACTCTCCCTCCTCTAACATCACTTATTTAGGAAATTTGCCAAACCACGAAAAAATCGGCAGGATAAAGCAGATTTCCACAAGTGGGAGTTGCCCAGGATTGACTACCCCAATAGCCCCGTCAGGCCATCCCATTCTGCGGACAAATCAGGAGCAGCCGGAAAGTCGAGCCCTAATTCGTCAAGAGTGAAGTAAGACTTTCCAAAGTTGCAGGACCAGCAACTCGCAACGATATTTTCCAAAACATTGCGATCACTATCGGAACTTTCAGACATCGGCGATACATGATCAAAGGTTGCCGTCACGAGAAACCGAATTCCATGTCGCTCAGAATTTCTTTTACCGTTCGGGAACGCGCTCTTTCCCACCAACTTTGTAAATTTTTCTAGTTGCTTTTTGTGGACAAGTCGAATGCCACAATAACGACATTCAAAATTGTCTCGCCTAAGAACTTCTATTTCCCTATTAGCGGGCCATTGTTCCCTCGCTCCCGAGTTTTCACGCTTCTTGAATTTTTTATTTACTTTGATTCGATATTGACCAGAGTTTTGCCCCACATCAACAAACCAAGTCAACAATTCCTGCGAATTGATTTTTGCAAGCAAGACGTGAGATTCTTCCAGCAACCCTTCTGAAGCAAGTTTTGCTGCATCAACAAACGTTTCGATTTCATCCTCAAACCAAGTTGGATATGGAACCAAACAATTTCTTGGCCACACCGAAGGGTCATTACCAAGAATCTTCTCCAAATTCGAATAGTCAGCCATTGCGGAAACCATAACCGAGCTACACCCATCCCATATATTCATAACGTGGACAAACCGCCGATAGACGATGGAGCAACGCAGCGACTTTGGTACTGGTGCTATATCGACGAACCAAACGGTATTTATGTCCGACTAAATGAGTCGTACTCAATGGAGAAATACAATCCACGAACTGGACACTGGGAATCCATGAATGACCGCTACCTGATGCGAGCAGTTCAAGACCCAGAATTTACAGAAGTATCGCAGTTGACACAGTGATATTTGGTGTTGGTTTCATCCGTAACACAACCACCAAGCACGAACCTACTTTGGAAGCCGCATTAGCCTGCAGTCCTAGGTGATTCAAACTGTGATCGGGTTGCCCTCCAATTCGCATGCCACACCCCTTATATAAGGTGTGTCTGTGTACGAGGCAGTTCTTCTTGATGAACACAATGATGCGGGAAGCCGGCACCTCATTGCCCGAACGAGTTCTGGGGGAATTGAGCTCGTCGGTCAGGACCTCAATTCCGGCCCAAAAGAACATCGAATTTTTGGTGCGAGGGAGTACGAATGGACTCAGACAATCGCTTGGGATCATGTGCCGGCATTTTGCACATTACTAGGTGGTACACCCGGCGATGATGTGATCAAACTCCTTTCCGAACGATATTCGGGGAAAGCAAGTGACGCACTAGCACAACTTCTTCGGACAGCGACATTTCCGATCAAGTTTTGGAGTTGGTTTTCACCAGAATGACCGCCGCTGAATCCCCAATGTCAATTAGGAGGACCAATGGCCGTACTAGGTGAATGCATAAGTGTTATCAGCAGACTTTCGACTATTGATAACAAGTTTCCAGGTGGGCTAACGAATTTTCGGTCTTGTATTCCGAATCAGACTTATTGCAATGATGGGTCACTTGTAAGAGTTGGTTTTATGACTCCGGCAGATGCGTCTGTATGGGTTCGATCCTTGGAGGACAAAGGATTAGTTTTCTTTCGCGAAATTGATGGAGAGTATTGTGCAATTGACATTGTCGTAGTGGACCAAGTTGACGGGCCGACTTGTAAATGCGATTGGATCGAATCTGAAATAATTGGTGATAATCGGTGGATATGGCTTGCCGGAGATTTACCCGGTGAGTTGGTGACCCCGTTTAGTTGGCGACCCGGAAACCCTGAGGATCTCAAAAAGATACTCCAAGATGAGTTTGAAGCCTTGCCAATTGCGCGTTCAGGAAATCTAGATACCACGCTCGACTCGGATACAGCTACACCCCGATACATTGGCCGTGCATTTGGCCAGCAACAGAATTTTGACGTACTAATTCGTAAAGCAAAGATTGAATTTCGACTTAGACACTACGAAGACGCATACACATTGTTTCTTGAGGCTGAACAAATCCAAGCATTAGTCGGTCCAGAGTGTATTGAAGCAGCACTCTCCGCGAGTGCTCTCCTGCACTCTTCAGACAGCCATGAAATCTGTGGTGATGCCATTCGTCGATGGACGGAAATCACCGAGATTGGACCAGGGATGGGCAATGCAAATAGTTGGGCAGAGCGAGCGGCGGTTGAAATGTTCAATGGCATGATTGCACAGTCAATCAAGAGTGCAAATTAAACACATTACTTAATTCAACTATGTCTAGCATCGTTGCTACGACTTAGAGTAAGAGATCTGACTGACTCCATTGATAGTTGCGCGCTCATCGGGACTGAGGTTGAACCACTCTCCCCGTATGCGAGAGTGCCTGTACCTGTAATGCATCTCCGCCTCTGCCCGCGAATAGTCATCAGATTGAATTGAATGCAGTAATTCCAGCGGCTTGTCAAGTTGACGTTCCAACTGCTTCTTTCTTGAAGCAATATTTAGTGCCTTGCCGATCTTCCAAAGTTCTCCATCAAACATGAGATAGACAAAACCCTGTTCGGGGATAATCGACTCAATGTCTTTATCCACATTCTTTCGTAGGATGTATGAGGCGTTAACTCGAGCCTTAAGAAATGCATCGTCATTAAATGCAGTGGCAAAACGATTCTTTAGGTCATAAGCATCTACCCGAGATGGCTCAAGGTGCACAATCCATTTGTCACGCCAATGGCGAAACCCTTGTGATCCAGGCTTGATTTCGAAGCTCACTTCTTTCCAACTTATTGAAACTGTGGCCGTGGGTTGGTCTGATTGCAAGACATGACCTAGAGCCTTGATCGACGCGGTTCTGGTATCAGAAAACCAATTAAACAGGAGCAAGCCATCACCAGTTTGAACGCCTTGAGCGAGTTTGGGGACATCGGTATATTCGCTGATACCAGTAGGTTCCCAGTCCTCAATGGCACTTGATCCAATGGCTATATAGAACATTGGGCAATCATAGGAAACCATGCAATACCCAGGTGAGATACTTGGTCCATGAGCTTTGACGTGATGGAAGAAGGAACCCCCTGCGATTATTGCGGGCAGCCAGTTGGGTTTTTAGACGATGACTGGGCGGTGTGCCCTACTTGTCGAACCGAATACATCAACATGGATTATGAGGGTGGCGATCTTGAAACCGATGGTCCACTCGAGTACTGATCAATGACTTTAGTTATCGGTACATGGAATCTGGAATGGGCTACACCAAAGACGAAGGCTGGTCCACGGATACAGGAAATCATTCAGCAACTTAATCCGGACATTTTTGTAGTTACTGAAGGCTGCGCAGATTTATTACCGTTTACTGGCCATGTGATTGATGGCGGCACTGATTGGGGATACGAACTTCGCGATGTCCGACACCGAAAGGTTCTCGTGTGGTCTAAACATCCGTGGAGCGCTGTAGATCAAATTGGTTCATCTGATCTTCCACCTGGACGATTTGTTGCTGGCACTACACAGACCACTCAAGGAGATGTTCGAGTCATCGGTGTATGTATTCCGTGGCAGAGCGCGCATACAAATACAGGTCACAAGAATCGTAAGAATTGGGAAGATCACGAAAGGTATTTGACTCACCTTGCACCACTGCTGAAGGTTGGGCCCACTCCCCTTATTGTCGCAGGTGACTTCAACCAGCGAATCCCGCGGGGTCGACAGCCACAACGCATGTATGACGCTCTGGTGGAGACATTCAAGGGACTTACTGTGAGCACTGTGCAGGCCGAAGCACCTGCATTAATTGACCACATCGCACACTCACCAAACCTTCGTGCGGAATGCCTGACGATCATCCCCGACACAGACGAACTCGGCAAGCTGTCGGACCACCGAGGTGCTGTAGTTAAGTTTGCTCTGGCTTAAGACGATCAGTTGCTCTCACCTGCCTCTGGTGGTGACTCGTCTCTGGCGAACTTGGCCATAAGGTTTTCGTACATCGCTGATGCGAAGGCTTCGAGCTCTTCTTCGGTCATTTCACTGACTTTTTTGGGCACCTTGTAGTAGTGGCGCTTTGCCATATTGGCGGTCCTTTCGATAATGGATGAGTATCCATCAAGAGGCCGCCAAAAGTTTTATGCACTTTCGTGCATCACATCCCCTGGCGGGAAGCACCGCGGCCTGGCTGGCTCGGTTGCTGTACTCATTGCTGAGTCACTCTTGATGTTGAATTCACTATATACAGGGAGTGTTACAGAGAGGGCTCAATGCTGACGATCAGCAGATCTTTCTCGAAGCGACCGTTACATTTCGGACAATTGACAAACATCAATTCATCCAGTTCCTCTTTGGTCCACTGTTCACCTAACGACAAGTTCACAGAGGCACGATGCCATGTAACAAACCGTTCTCCACAAGCTGGACACTCAACTTCAATATCCTCTACTGGGGATGTCATTGGGAATCCTTTCTTAAGGATGGGTGATTAGGAAGAAACGCAGCTATCCACTCGTCAATCCATTCAGGAGTCCAAGCCCCAACGATGTCTGATGTGTAGTCGTTGACCGAACAATCATGGTCGACTTCCCTTTGCAATTTTTGGAGCTCAGACTTAGCCGTTACTTCATAAGTTGTTTCTTCAATGTTCTCTGTCATCCGCCTCCTCGTTGGCTTTATGTCGATACCCGAATAGTACGGTGAGGGTGTACCAGGGTTCGTATAGCCATATTGAAAGGCGGTCACTAATGACACTTCGATCGGAATCCATTGCAATACTTCAAGTTTTTCTAGACAAAGGATGTGTCGAAGCCGACATTATTCAATTCAATGATTTTGGAAGCGCAATAGTATGGGCAGATGGTTGCATCATCGAAGAAGGCATGCGTTCCGGATTCCAAGAACTCGTCGAAGGTAAGTACGTCACCGAATACTCAGCTGGTCTTGGGATTACTGCTAGAGGCCTAAACGAAATTGTGACTGGATAACAAATTCGATGCGGTTGATTTCTTGGAACATGGCTGGGGCTGGCTTTCATACAGCCTCCTCTCACCAAGATGCATGGCATTGGCTAACAAAAGAGTGCGATTTTGACGTAGCTATGTTGCAGGAATCTACTCCCCCTCAGTGGGTATTTAATGAATTTTCTGTTGTTATTCATAACCCCAAGTACCCACAAAAAGGTCAACGATGGGGAACCTCGATCATTTGCCGGCAAGAGATTTACAGCCAATACGTGCCTGAACCAGAAGAGCCGTGGCTCGAGAAAATAAGAGGAGCTGTAAGCATTGCAGAACCTAATGATCCTGAAGGTATTTGGCTCGTGAACATTCATTCCAATGCCTATTCTCTCCCGAAGTCAATTCTTGCGTCGTTGGACAACATGGCGGTTCCCCATTGTCATCCTCAGAAGATTTGGGAGGTGGAGGTTGCTGCACATTTCCTGGAACCACTTCTAAAAGGAAAACGATTTGTTTTCGGTGGCGATTTGAATAGTGGATATCTATTCGATGTTGTGAACCGCTACGAGAACAACAAGATCATGTTTGAGAACATGCGCAAGCAGGGATACATCGATTTACGGCTAGCTCATTCAGATGTTGAACAACAGACCTATTTTAAAAAGGGTAAAGGCCCGTTCCAGTTAGATCATCTCTACGGTGATACCGATACAGCTGGCCACACCACGAGATGGGAAGTCTTATCTCATGTTGCCCGCGACTTAGAACTGAGTGACCACGCCCCAGTAATAGTCGAAATTTTGTAACCACCATCTTGACAGTGTGACGACTTTGCACCGTTTGCTGTCCTTTCGATAATGGTTGAATATCCATCGAGAGACCGCCAAAGGTTTTATGCACTTTTGTGCATCACATCCCCTGTCGGGAAGCACCGCGGCCTGGATGGCTCGGTTGCTGCACTCACTACTGAGTAACCCTGATTCGATGTCACGCATAAAGACTCCCCTGCACTTTCCCGTAGCGTGAAAGGATGAGAAATCGTGGTCAGGGCTTAATCATCTGCCTTGGTCTGCTGGTTGGCGGTTGTGGCCAAAACGAAATGGTGGATGTTGCGTCGGCGAAGGATCCTGCGACAAGTATTACGACCGTTACCACATCAATTACGAATGACACTCAAGTGGCACCTCGCATCAGTATCAATCAGCGGGTCGTGATTATTGGCGACTCGACAATTGCTTCGTTGCGCTGGGTGCGGCAAAGCCAAGTAGCCCTGCAAGGGTTTGAGGCAACACTTGATGCTGAGTCATGTCGTCGTTTGGTGCGTGCAAACTGCAAGAGCCGCGAAGGCAATCAGTCAATGAACACCGTGGGAGTGATCTTGAATCTAAAAGTCGATACCACCGATATTTTGGTCATCGGCGTTGGTTACAACGATGAGTCCGTTCGATTTGCCAATGATTTTGACCAAGTCATCGCCGCCGCTCGTTCGAGGGGAATTGCTCGGATCATTTGGTTGACGTATCGAGAGGTTTCGGGATATGACTTGCCTGGTCGAGATTATGCATCGGATTATTCGTTGATGAATGGCATTCTCAACGACAAGGTTTCATCTGGGTATTTTGACGATGTGGTCATTGCAGATTGGTGGTCTTATACAAAAGAGGTACCAGAATGGTTCAAGGCAGACGGTCTCCACTACAGAGATGTTGCGGCGTTTGGCATGGCGGACTTCTTGTCACGAACAATCGCCGCTCTCGATGGTGAACCATGCCCACAACCTTGGTCGGTTGGCGAAACTCCCGAAAATCCCTGTACGAGGCCAGAAGTTGTGGTTGGCGGCCGACAAGTTGTCGATGTGTTGTCTCTTTACGAGAACTAACGGACGCATGTATATATGAGTTCACGCGACAGCCTCCATGCCAAGGTGAGGGCCATTCTCGAGAAGGCCAATCATCCCACCACCCCACAGGCCGAGGCAGAAACGGCATTGGCTCTCGCCTTTCGGTTGATGCAGAAATATGACTTGGACGAAGATGCTGTGTCGGGCAGGCAGGCACGAGATGCTTCCTCTCATGAAGTGACGAGCAATGTGTTTGTGATCAAGGGGCCCTATCGGGTGCGGCGCGGGACGCTGTTGTGGGCAATGGCAAAGACATTGAGTTGTCATGCATATCGCGACATGATGGAGACGAACCCGACCGAAGTGACGATGGTTGCGTATGGCACGGCCAATGATTTGTTTTCGCTCGAGACGTTGTTTCAGGCGGCCGAGATGTTGGCGTTGCGCACGATGCCTGCGGGCGATCGACGGTTTCGCACATCGTGGTGGATTGGGTATTGCGAAGGCATAGCGCGCAAGTTGGAGCAAGAGAACCGAGTGATCGTGAAAGAAACGCCGGGCGTTGGGTTGGTGTTGGTCGAGCGATCAGAGCGGGCGCGGGCACACATGGTTGCTTCTACCCCACACTTGCATGCGGTGTCGAGCAGTTACTCGAGCGACAAAGAGGCCTATGGTGCGGGGCATCGTGCGGGGTCACAGTTTTCGGCTGGGCGCAATGGTGTTGGAGCACAACGACAGATTGGCGTGGGTAGGCGTGACAAGTAGCGAAGCCTCCGGCACATATGCAGTCGAGGACGCATTTGAGTTGGAGATGCCCACACGGGTGTTGGGGCTCGATGAAGCTGGTGAGTGGTTGGTGATGATTGCCGAAAACGAAGGTGTTGATCACCCAGTTGTGTCGCAGATGGCAATGTCGCGCAGTTTGCAGGGGCTGGCCTTTGTAGATGAGTGGTGTATTTCGGTGCGCAAGAAAAAGATGAGCCAATTGTTGTTGGTGCACGAGATGGCTCACTTGGTGTGTGCAAATGGTGGACACGGGCGTGAGTTTCGAACACAAGTAGTGACGTTTGTGCGGCGCTATGTGTCGCTTGCACATGCGGTGCGACTACACGAGATGTATGTGGCTGCGGGGCTTGGTATCGAGCCCTTTGCGGCCACTAAATAAATAAAAATAAAAAAGTCTGTTACACCCCTGAGATGTAATTGGAATATGAATTTCGGTACCTACTTGAGAGGTGCAAATCGGTGACCATGTTGCAAACTGTGTGACACACACCCCTATAGTGCTCGACCTGTTAGCCAGATTCAACAGGAGGCACCATGACAGAAGAACAAGTACCGAAGAGAAATGAGAGATGGAAGTGCCCGGCGTGCAAAGCATGCATCACCCTTTATGTACGAGTAAGTGAGCCACCAATGTGTGGAAACAAAGAAGTGCACTCAACCAAGCAGGTCGAAATGATCCGAATAAAAACGACAGAGACAAATAAGGGGGGCTGACAATATGGAAACATTTACCGCCGAAGAGATAGCCGAAATCGTGCACGAGCTGGGCCTGCCTGCCGAGGTTGAGACGGATGAGAATCACTACGCCACCATCGAGGTCAAAGATGATGAATTAGTGTGGGGAATCCTGCTGGGTGACCAGGGTCCATTCTTCACCTCAATTGCCCTTACGGCCAAAAAATCAATTGATGGAGAACCACTCGCCTATGCAAATGACTGGAATCTCTCGCATATTGCCCCGATTGTTGTGTTTGATGATCCAGCATCCGAATCTCCGTTTGTGGACGAAGACGGCAAATCCTTTGTCATGATGTTTTGGCGGATCTACTTTTGGAGTGGGGTTTCGAAAGAATACTTATCTAACTCCATTGCTTCGTTTCATGAAGACGTCTGTGAGTTTCTTGGACTAGAGATGGTCGATGATGAGGCCGACGATGACGATGTGTCTGTTCCGGCGCGGGGCGAACACGAGCCGATTGATCGGTTGTTACAAATTCAATTGGAGCTGCGCTTGAGGGCTCCCCAATCGTCGCGAGAGTTGGCACGAGCTCTCAAGACCACCAAATATGAGGTGAACAACGTGTTGTATCACCAACCAGAGTTATTTGAAAAAGAAGGAACCTCACCACCGATGTGGTCGAACAAAGGAGAAATTAAATGAGTAATGAACTAGGTAATGCAACGTGGTCAGTGACCGGAGTCTTGAGTGACTTTATGGAAGACACGCGACGTGCAGAGATGCACATCGCTGTCGAGGAAGGGATTGTTGTGCTGTTCTTGCGCGTAGACAGAAGCGGATCGACTGATGCGGTGCTGCAAGCCGCACGAGACTTGACTGGCGAGCGGGTTGTAGCCACTGGACTGATCGAGCCCCACACCGATACGAGACTGCGCTCGCCCTACTTCTTGAGCCCTTCGACACTGGCCGCCGCCTAGAGTTGTTGCACATGGGGGCACGCACCAAATGACGTTTGACCGAATGATCGTGCTCGACTTTGAGACCACGGGCCTGCAACCTGGGTATCGGCCAGTCGAGATCGCGTGGCTCGAATTTGACTCCATATATAAGGTGTCGCAATCGGTGACCTCGTTGATTGACCCGCAGATCCCCATAGAGCCTGGGGCCCAGAAGGTGCACGGCATTTCGTCCGAGATGTTGGTGGGCAAGCCCACGCTCGAAGAGTTTTTGCATGGCGAGCACGCCGACAAGTTTGCCAACGAGCACGTGTTGGTGGTGGCGCACAATGCGGCGTTTGACTTGCCGATGTTTGAGCCTTTTTGCAAGAAGGCAACGTCGTTGTGCACGATGAGGTTGGCGCAGGCGCTCTACCCCACGGCCGAGAATCATCGGCTCTCCACATTGGCAAGCATGTTTGCAGTTGAAGTTGAGCCGACGCACCGAGCCATGGCCGACGTTGGCGCGTGCTTTGAATTGTTGCGCACTATTTCGAAAAAAGAAGACAAGTCGATAGACGAGTTGTTGGTGATTGCGTCATACACATCGCCCGAGAGTTTGATGCCATTTGGCAAGCACAAGGGCAAGATGATCAAAGACTTGCCGAGTGATTATGTGGCGTGGCTGTCAACAACGCTCGAACCAAGCCACTGGATTCACCCAGTTATCGCCCTGTTGTAGGCTCGGGCACATGACACACCCCACACTTGACGTCACCAACACTCCACAACGCAACCGACTGACGGTTGCATTTCGTGCGATCTTGGCGATTCCACATGCGGTGGTGCTCAACATATGGGACAACTTGATCCAGATCGTTGCAGTTATTCAGTGGTTCATCATTTTGTTTACCGGCAAGCGCAATAAGGGCATCTGGACATTGCAAAATTCGTGGTTGAGTTATGCCGCTCGCGTTGAGTCGTATGGAGCACTCTTGTATGACAAGTGGCCATCGTTTGGCGAGCCAACTGCCGATGACATCATTCGCTATTCATTTGAATACAAAGCAGAAGCAAGCAGGGCGTCCAACTTCTTTCGGATTATTTTGGTGATACCAGCATTCTTTGTGTACATCTTTTTGGTTCTTTGTGGAATCTTCGTGGCAGTGGTGTCGTGGTTTGCAATTCTGTTTACTGGGCGTCACTCACAGGGAATGTTTAACTTTTTGTTGAAGGTCACTCGATATTCAATGTCAATTCGTGCCTATATGGCATTGATGACCGATGAGTATCCAACGACTCGGGTGCAGCCGGCTGCGATTGCTCCACGGCCTGCTACCAATTGGGCTCCGCCAACTGTTTAGTACTTGACAGCCAGAGCGCGAGCTGTGTAATGCTCGCCCCATGCTTCACATTTCCTTCCCCCGCGTACACATCAATGGCATCAGCCGCCTACGAAGGGAAACCCAATGCAAGCAATTTCAGTTTCATTCTCCGATTCAGAACTACTACCCAACATGAACGAAGACCTCGACGACCGTTGGCGCGAGCCAGTTCTGAGACAAGACCTCAGATTGTTCGCTGCTCGAATCGACGCCGAATTCAATAAGTTTCGCACGGTTGTCGTTCATGGATTCGATCAGACCAACCAGCGATTTGACTCTATTGATTCGAAGCTCACTGCCATCGATATTCGGCTCGACTCAGTTGACACTCGGCTTGATTCTGTTGACACTCGTCTCGATTCTGTCGATGCTCGTCTCGACTCTGTCGACGCGAAACTCAACTCTGTCGACACGAGACTCAATTCAATGGACGTCAAGATGGGTGGGTTTGAAAAACAATTCGAGTCGATTCAATTACAGTTTGCTGGTGTTCATACGCGATTTGACGACCTCAAATCACAAATAAAAAGTGACAAAATTATGACGCATCTCGGCTTCGTCGCGGTCGTCGTCGCAATTTTTTGGCAGGGACGCTAGATCGTTCCCGAGTCGAGCAACTGTTGAAACTTCGCTGCGTCAATTATTGGGATCTTGAGTTCGTTGGCCTTCGTCACTTTTGATGCGCCGGGGTCAGAGCCCACGACTACGCAATAGGTTTTGGCACTCACTGATCCTGGTGATTTGCCACCGCGATCTTTGATCGCTACTTCGGCTTCTTCTCTCGTAAAGCCCTCGACACTGCCAGTAACAACGATGGCTTTGCCAAGGAGTGTTTGTGCAAGTTGCGACACCTGCACGTTGCCAAAGTCGACGCCTGCTTTTTTGAGCTTGGTGATGATGGCCTTGTTTTGTTTTTGGTTACACCAGTTGATGATGGATTGAGCGATTGATGGACCAACGCCATCAATGGTGCTCAGTTGATCTTCGGTTGCTGTCACGATGTTGTCGAGATTGCCAAATGTTTTGGCCAATGACTCCGACGCTGCAGGGCCGAGATGTTTGATGCCGAGTGCGGTGAGCAACTTGGGTAATGGCTTTGACTTTGATTTCTCGAGTGCTTGCAACAAGTTGGTGGCGCTCAGTTCTCCGAAGCCTTCGATCTGCAACAACTGTTCTTGCGTAAGGGTGTAGAGATCGCCGACGTCTTGAATGAGTTGCAAGTCGGATAACGCAAACACGGTTTTCTCGCCGAGACCTTCGATATCCATGCCGCCGCGAGAAGCAAAGTGAATGATGCGTTGGTCGCGTTGAAACGGACACGATGGTTCTACACAGCGTGTGTCTGACTCGCCCTCGATCTGCACGAGTGTTGACTTGAGATCACATGGGCAAGTATCGGGAAACTTCCATGGCTTGGAATTCTTTGGACGCTTGTCGAGCACGGGGCCAACAACTTCGGGAATAACGTCGCCCGCCTTGCGCACCACCACGGTGTCGCCTGGGCGCACGTCCTTGAGTTGCACTTGCTCGCGGTTATGCAGGGTGGCCATGCCAACAGTGGAGCCGGCAACAACAACGGGTTGCAGCACGGCAAATGGTGTGGCGCGACCGGTGCGACCAATAGAAACCTGAATGTCGTTGAGGATGGTGTTGCGTTCTTCGGGTGCAAACTTGAACGCAATAGCCCATCGTGGAGCGCGCGATGTGAAGCCAAGTTGCTCGCGTTGAGCAAGGTCATCGAGCTTGACTACTGCCCCATCGATCTCGTAGTCAAGGTTGTGGCGGTTGGCTTCGGCGCTGGCACAAAATGCTTCGGCTTGTTCGAGCGTGTTGACCAGCTTGTGCTCGGGGTTAATAGGAAACCCAAGTTGCTTGAGATAGTTGAGCGTGTCGTGATGACTCGTGAGCGCGGGCATGCCTTGCGTTTCGCCAAGTTGGTAAGCAAAGAATGCGAGGTTACGCGACTTGGTAACAGACGGATCTTTTTGACGCAGACTTCCAGCACCAGCATTGCGCGGGTTGGCTGGCACTGCCTCTGGCTTTTTGCCTTGCTTGATACGTTGCTCGTTCTCGCGTTCTTTGTCGGCTTTAAATTGTTGAAAGGCGTTGATCGGCATATACACCTCACCGCGCACTTCGAGCACTTGCGGTATTGATGTGCCCTTTGGGGCAACAAGTTGTTTTGGAATGACGGAGATGGTCTTGATGTTTTCGGTGACGTCTTCGCCCACCTTGCCATCGCCACGCGTGGCGGCTTGCACAAGAATTCCATTTTCGTATCGAATGCTCATTGCTAGACCGTCGATCTTGAGTTCGCAAATCAGTTGCATCGGCTTCGCATTGTCAAGACCCTTCGCAGCGCGCTCACCCCATGCACGCAACTCGTCGATATCCATTGCATTATCAAGACTGGTCATTGGCGCACGGTGGGTCACCGGGGCAAACGTGGTGAGGGTCGTCGCACCAATCTGGGCCGTTGGAGAATCGAGAGTGATCAGACTCGGATGTTTTGCTTCGAGCGCAATGAGCTCACGCTTGAGTTCGTCATATTCGGCATCACTGACTTCGGGTGAGTCGTGAGTGAAATAGCGCTCGTTGTGTTGATTGAGCGTGTCGCGAAGGTGTGCTGCGCGGGCGATCTCATTTTTGGTCAGTTTTGCGCTCGCAGCCATGTTGACAACATTACTTGCGGGCTCCACCACCCGACTAACGACAGATCGCGCGATGAGCGCATACCCAAAACGCGGTGACAGCCGCTATTTCTCGAGAATATCGATCACTTCTTGAGCGGTAAAGATGCGGCCATATGACCCGCCAGTCGATTCTGTGATGATCCCCACCTGCTCGAGGCGAGAGGTAGCCGTATTTGCTGCTGGATAACTAATTTGATGCATCTTTTGCACGATCGTTGGGGTGAAGACGGGCCGCGTGATCAGGCTTTGGGCCAACTCGAGTGCAACGCCTCGCACGTTGTGCACTCGGCATACTGCAGTAAATCGATCGCGTAAAACAAGTAGTTCGTTAATGATGCGCAACGTATCGTCGGCTTGAAACCGAATGCCTCGTGCAAAGAAATTGACCCACTGATCGATGTCGCCTGTTTGGCTCACTTTGAGGAGTGAGTCTTGATAGTCATCGTGAAAGCGCTCGAACCAGGGCGAGATAGAAATAATGGGATCACGTAATACCTTGCGACGCAGTAACTGCAGGACCATGAGCAACCGACCGATACGACCATTGCCGTCGTTGAATGGATGCAGGGTTTCAAATTGATAATGCGCAAGTGCAACTGCGACCAACGGCGGAACTAATGGGAAGTCGGTATTGATCCACTTGATGAGTGCGCGCATGCCGTCATCGAGTTGGTCGCCAGGTGGTGGCGGAACAAAGCGCGCATCGGCAACTCTCATTGACTGTGGTCCGATAACGACTTGGCGCTTACGAATCTTGCCGGCATCGGGGCCATCGCTGCGTGTGCCCGAGATTAGTAAGCGATGTGTTTCGAGAATGAGTTGCAGAGAGAGCGGACGGTCGCGGACGGACCCACATGCGTACTCGGCTGCGGTGACGTAATTGAGAACCTCAAATATTTCTGGTGATTGACTGTGATTCGATAACGGATCGTTATGCAAGATGTCGTGGATTGGAGCAAATGTTCCTTCCAACGCCGATGTGCTCTGCGCTTCTTTGCGCAAAATTGGACGCTGCAAAATGCTGGTGTCGTCAAGCTGTTGGGCAGCCTGCTCGAGTCGTCCGAGTGAATGCGATGCTGCAGTGATTTCGGCCCACGTCTGGTTAGAAAGATCAACGTGATCTGGAAGAGGATGTGGAAGAAATGCCCAGTGCTCGTATGGTTCGTTGAACCGTGAATCAAACCCGCTGATCGGGATGACAACACCCATATTGGACGCGGCAAATTGACTCTTTTTCACATATAAAGTTTATAGCCTATAACTTACAATTAGGTGAAGAGATTGTAAGTATCCAGTTTTGCGCTCTTAGATAAAGGTTCTCAATGTTGGCCAATGTTGCTCAACCTTTAGGCTCGGTGGCGTGATTAGCACATTGTTGGCAAAGCTCGCCTGGCCAGTTCGGGTGCTGTGGCTGATTGCGGCGCTGTTGCCCAACAATCTCACCGACACGATGTCGTCTCACTCACAGGTTTTGCGCACCACCATGAGCGTCGAGCTGTGGTTGCTGTGGGCACTCGTTGCTCTGGCCACCTGGTTGCACCACCCCATTTCGCTCACCACCGCTCGTTGCATCGTGCCCGTCGTTGTAGCGCACTTACTTGTTGGAGTACCCGATAGCTCGTTTGGTGTTGGCAATGTCGTCGGTGCAGCGTGTGCGCTTGTTGCCTTCGTCCTTATATATACATCTGACTACGGCTCGATTCATGTGCAGGCCGGCGCATACGGCGACGAACGCCGTTACTTGTTGCGCGTGCCAGCCCCCATCGTGATGCCGCTCATTCTCGGTTGGGGCGTGATGGCAGTTGTGGTTTGCATAACGCCGCTGATGTTGGCTTCTGAGCAATACGTAATTGGCGGCGTTGGTGTTGTGCTCTCACTTGGTTTGTTGTGGCAATTACCCGTGCGACTGCATCGCTTGTCGCGTAGATGGTTGGTCAAGGTTCCCGCCGGATGGGTTGTGCACGACGACGTGGTGTTGAGCGAAAACTTGTTGGTCAAAACACATGATGTCATGTCGATGGGTTTAGCACTTGAAGGAAGCGAAGCAATTGACCTCACCGGTATGACACGCGGCGTGCCAATCGAAGTGCAGTTACGTGAGATGACCGACGTGCGACTCACTCCGCTTGCTGCAAAGTTATTGAAGACGGTTGATGCGTTGCACGTGAAGGCATTCCTAGTCGCTCCAACACGCCCCGCCTCCCTGCTCACCCCGTAATTGCAATTTACTGTTTGTCAGGATATCCTGACATCGTGATTTCAATCAGTTCCAAGGAATTACCTGTCGATCCGCTTAAAGCACTGAAAGAAATTGTTCGGTGCGAAAAGCAACTCGACAAACTTCGATTGGACCGAGTGAAGGTTGCACGGTCGCAAGGTGCATCTTGGGATGAGATCGCCTTGGCTTTGGGTATGTCACGACAGTCTGCTTGGGAGTATTACACCTCCCGATTTCGAATTGAGTTTTCTCATCGGGTTAAGAAGAACCCCAAACTTTCTGATGATGCTGCAATGCAGCTTGCAGTGAGCGAGACTAAAGCTGTCCGCCGAGCAAAATAGTCCGACCGTAGAACACCCCTCTAGTAGGTTTCCCTGTAATGCAAAAGCTTGAATCCAACGTCGTACTGAGCCCTACCGACTTGGCCAATCACCTGGCTTGCAAACACCTCTCGTGGCTCAACTATCACTCGCTTTACGGCGGTGCACGACCGTCGAAAAATGATGACGAACTCACCGAGATCTTGCAGCAATACGGTGCCGAACACGAAGCCACATACTTTGCGGCTCTGAGCGAACAACTCGCCGCCGTCAATCGCACCATTGTCAACCTCGATATTGATCGCGACATGGATGCGCCATATTCGGTTGAAGCATTGCGCGAACGCGCCGCACTCACCGCACAAAGTTTGGCTGACGGACCCAACGCGCTGTACCAGCCAACGTTCTTTAGTGAAGACGGTGGCATTGCTTGGGTTGGACGCGCCGACTTTTTGGTGCCCACCGATGTCGCTTCACTACTTGGCAACTATTCCTTTGAACCAGAAGACACCAAACTCGCGCGAATCGCCAAAGTAAACGCCGTATTGCAGTTGTGCTCATACGCCGAACAGCTCACCAAGTTGCAAGGCACCGAGCCCGAGTTCATTCACGTCGTCACCGGCTCTGCCAAAGAAGGCAAAGTCACCATTCGACTCTCCGAAGTGTCCGCATATTTCCGACACGTAAAAAAGAATTTGCAACAAGCCGTCATCGATAAATTCGAAGGCCCTTCCGAGCCAGTGCCGGTAGAAAACTGCAACATGTGCCGCTGGAACAAAGACTGCGCACAGTGGTGGCGCGAGCGCGATCACTTGTCGTATGTGGCGGGCTTGCTCAACGGGCATCGTGAAACGCTGGTGTCACACGGCATCACCACACTTGCGCAGTTGGCCAATAGTCCCGATGACTTAGCGGTGCCCGAGTTTGAAGACGAAACGTTGCATCGCTTGCGCCATCAAGCTCAACTGCAATACAACACTCGTGTGGCGAAGAAAGCAGACCCTGCTGCATTGCCCGAAACCGAATTCATCTTGCCCATCAAAGACTTCCGCGGTTTCAACATGTTGCCAACGCCAAACGCTGGCGACCTTTTTTATGACATCGAAGGCCACCCCTATCGCGGCGATGAAGGTCTCGAATACCTGCACGGTTTCTCATGGAAAGAGGCCGACGGCACGCTCAAGTATCACGAGATCTGGGCGCACACTCCAGAAGAAGAGCGTCAAGCACTTCTCGACGTCATTGCATTTATTCAAAAGCGCCGCAGTATTCCTGGTTTCGAAAACATGCGCGTGTATCACTTTGGTCATTACGAACCATCGGCCCTTCGCAGGCTCTCAACCCGTTACGCAACTGCCGAAACCGAACTCAACTCGCTCATTCGCCAACGCGTGTTTTGCGACTTGTCTCGCGTTGTTACCCAGGCCATGCGCATTGGCGTCGAGTCGTACTCGATCAAAAAACTCGAACAGTTATATGTGTTTAACCGCACCGACTTGGTTGCCGATGGCGGCTTGAGCATTGTGTTTTACGAAAAATGGCTGCAGTCAATCAACAACGGTGGCTTTGGCCCCGAGGGTGACACGGCCGTGTTGCGCGAACTCGCCGACTACAACATGAACGACTGCTACTCCACCGATGGCCTGCGCGACTGGCTCGAGATACAACGCGCACGACTCGTCGAGCAACTCGCCGATAAGCCGCTCGAGCTCGAAATGCTGTCTCGCCCGCCACTGCGCCCCGATCTGGACGAAGAGATTTCGATTGGCAAAGGCCTCGTGGCGCAACTCAATCAACACCGTTACGACACCGACCTCACTGAAGAGCAGATCATCGACTATCGACATCGTTGGCTCATGGCCGACTTGCTCGACTTTCACAAACGTGAACAAGCAGTCGATACGTATGAGTTCATCAACCTGTTGTCGATGGAGCACGAAGAGTTATATGACAGCCCAAGCGCATTGGCCGGCCTCAAGTTTGTGCGCGAGATCGAAACCGGCACCACTAAGTCGAAGAAGTGGGGCTTTAAAGCCATTCGTCAATACAAGTTTGACCCTGCACAGATCACCAAGATTGGGCCTGGCTCATCGCTCTCGTCATCGTCCATCTGGCCGCCGCGCCTCGACACCGAAGACAACGGTCCAACGGGCGAAATCAAGATCGTCGACATCGACCTCGACAACGGAACCATCGACCTCGACGTGCGTGGAGCAACCGAAGACATCGCTCACCCTGAGTCGGTATTTGAACGCGAATACTTTTCGAAAAAACAGTTTGAAGAAGCGCTCGAAGAACTCGCAAGGCTTGTCAAAGACAACAAACACAATTCGTATGCTGCAGCACACGATATTTTGGGGCTTCACCCACCGCGCTTTCGCGACAACTTCGACATTCACCAAGTGAGTGAAAGTATCAACCCCGACCCACTGCAGATCGCCGAGGCTATTCATCACCTCGACAACTCATACCTCGTAATTCAGGGCCCACCGGGCACAGGCAAAACATATTCGTCAGCCAATGCCATTCTCGCGCTGATCAAAAAGGGCCACCGAGTTGGCATCACGGCCAACACTCACGCTGCTGCCCACCAATTGCTGCGCGAGATCACCAAGTTTGCTAAAGATCACGGCTTTACCACCGACGAGCCATTGCGTATTTGTGTCAAACCAAAAGATGGCGACGCCCCCCTTGTTTTTGCCGAGCAAGAAGTAGCTGGCAAGAGTGTGAAAGACGCAAAAAAGATTTCTGCCGATGCACAAAAGTTTGATGTCATTGTGGGCACGAGCTTCTTGTTCTCTAATGAGTCAATGCGCAACTCGGTCGACACTCTCATCATTGACGAAGCCGGACAGCTCTCGCTCGCCGACAGCTTGGCCGTGTCGCTTGCTGCACGCAATACCGTGCTTGTAGGCGACCCACAGCAACTCAAGCAACCAACCCGTGCCGCTCACCCAAGCACATCTGGCTTGTCGGGTCTCGAGCACATCAACCAAGGTCACGACGTGGTGCCGCCAAACTATGGCGTGTTGCTGCGCGTTACCCGACGCATGCACCCGCTCATCACCGAGTTCATTTCGGAACAGGTGTACGAAGGCAAGCTAGGAGCCGACGACCCGTGCGCATTGCAAACGATTGGCGAAGGCGGTCTCGTACAGGGCTCCGGACTGAGATGGGTGCCGGTGGCTCACGAAAACTGTTCGGTGCGCAGCGTTGCCGAGGTCAAAGCAGTAGTCAAGATTTATGAGTCTGTGTTGGGCCGCGACTTCACCGACAAGTTTGGCAAAGTACGCCCCATCACTCCTCGCGATATTTTTGTGATCGCCCCTTACAACGCCCAGGTGCAAGAGTTGCGTCGCCAACTGCTCTCGTGTTCATCGGCAATCACATTTGGTCTCACCGAAGACTTGTTGCGCCAGCGAGTAGGCACTGTCGACAAGGCTCAGGGCAGCGAAGCACCGATCGTGTTGGTGTCATACACCAGCTCGAGCGCCGATGATGTGCCCCGCAATTTCGAGTTTTTGTACAGCAAAAACCGCTTCAACGTTGCAGTCAGCCGCGCACAAGCAATCACCGTTGTGGTTGCGTCACCCGAGCTGCTCAATGTCAACTGCAAAACAATCGAGCAAGTACGACTAGCCAACATGCTGTGTCGCTATGCCGAAATGGCCACCACCATCTCCCTGTAAGTCGTTGTGGTGAAGCAAATCGGTACTTGACAGCCAGAGCACGACCTGTGTGACACTTTGGCCAACCTCCCGCACACATGGGTGGCATGACCCAAACACTTACAGGAGCAGCCATGACCGATACTGAAGTTGATCGCAAATGGGACGAACTGGCCGATCGTGGAGATTTGCGCACTGCAATGCAGCGCATCGACAAATGCTTTGATCGCATCGACAAACAGTTTGATCGCATCGAGCGCCTGCAATGGATCAAGATCATCACATTCGTGTGCGGGCTAGTCGCTATTTCACTGAAGTAATTGACCGTTACATACAAAAAGGGCGGGCCGCCGAAGCGACCCGCCCTTTTTTACTACTGAACTACTGAACTCAGTTGCCACCTTCGGTCAGGGTGACAGTGATTGGTGCAAATGCTGCACCATTGATGTCGATTCCCATTTCGGTGAGCAATGCAAGTGCTGCAGTCACGATTTCATTCGTGTGTGCTGCTGCATCTGGAGCCTTGGTCAACACGGTGCCGCCTTCGAGGTTTTTCGCTGTCTGCGAAAGATCTACTGTGCGTGTCCATGCTGCCTCGTCGATCATGCCTACACCTGCTGGTGCTGGCCAGATCAACTTGTTGACTTCATTCATCTGCCACAACTGGTGAGTTGCGCCAAGCTTTGAACCCTTTGCTACAACGATGTCTGTACAAGCCTGTGCGTCATCGCGACAGAATGCCCAGCCCATCAATGAAGCAGCAACAAACTTGACTGCTGTTGCGTTGTAGTCGGCGTCGAACAAACGGTGACCGTCAGCCCAAATTGCGTCCTGCAACATTCCAACACCTTCGTCTTCGTACGAGACGACGTTCAAGTCATCTGCTGTGTACAAAGCCTTTGTTGCTGGGTTGATTGATTCCAATACCATTGCATACTCGTTGTAGGTCATTGCTTCTCCAGCGTCGATGTCTCCTGCAAGCAAGCCCGACATGTCGAACTGCTGCTGAATGAGTGTGACGTCCTTGGCTGGATCAAGTCCGGCCTTGGTCAGAGCTGCAAAGATTTCGAACTCGTTGCCGTAGCCCCAGTTTCCAATCTTCTTGCCCTTGAAGTCTGCTGAAGACGCAATTCCTGAATCTTTCATCGAAACTTGCAATGTTCCTGAACGTTGGAACACCTGTGCGATGTCCACGATGTTTGCTCCACCTTCGCGTGATGCAAGAGCCTTTGAGACCCATGAAATTGCGAAGTCTGCTTCGCCGTTGGCGAGAACAGTCTGTGGTGTGATGTCGACTGCACCTTCGAGGATGGTTACATCGAGACACATGTCTGTGTAGTAACCGTTCTCAAGAGCTGCGTAATAGCCAGCGAACTGAGCCTGAGTGAACCACTGCAACTGCAACTTGACAGGTGTTGGTGTGACGCACTCATCTGTTGTTACTTCGGCTGCTGCTGGTGCTGCTGCTGTTGTGTCTGTTGAACTGCTTGAACCACCGCACGCTGCGACGACCAAAGACAGAGCAGCGAGACCCGCAACTGCGAGCTTGATGCTTGACTTCTTCATGTTTGGTACTCCCCCGAGAACCGAAGCTCTCTACTTGTTGTTGTTGGTTTTACTTGCAACGCCACCCCGAGAGGCAGCGCTTTCTAGCACTATGGATACAGCGTAGAAGGTTAATCCAAGAAGGCACGCTCCGAGTACGTAGGCCCAGGCTGCGGCGTTTTTGGAATTGGCGATATTGCTGGTAATTCGGCTCCCGAGACCATTCTGGGAGCCCCCGAAATACTCGGAAACGAAGGCCGTAATAACCGAGACCGGAGCCGCAATTTTGAGCGCTGTAAATAGGTATGGGACCGCATTGGGAACCCGTACTTTGCGCAAGATTGCAAAGTCGCTGGCTGCATACGACTTCATCAATTCGACATGGGTCGACTGCACCTGAGTGAGTCCTTTGGCCACATTGACGAGCACGATGAAGTAGACAACGAGCGAGACCATGATGCGTCGTGGAATTTCGCTGGTAATCGAATACATGTTGTTGAGCACTGCCACCAATACAAAAATTGGAATTGCATTGAGAGCAATCGCGAGTGGTGTGACCAACTCGCCGAGGAAGCGATATCTGCTGAGCATGAAACTCATTGCAACACCAAACACCGTTCCGGCAATCAGCCCGATCAACGCATTACTGCCAGAAACCGAAGTTGCATCCCAGATACGTGCAAAGTTTTTAAAGAACTGCTCAAAAATCTTGGACGGTGCTGCAAGAAAATATGGCTTCAGATCGAACCCCCGCACGACACCTTCCCACAACGACAAAAACGCCACGCCAAAAGCAAGCGGCGGCAAAATTCGTCGGATGCGATTTGCGTTAATCATGATCAGCGATCTTCTACTCCACGAACAGCACCGGCATTTGCGTGATCGGCATGCGTACCTCGAAGTGCTTCGCGCACTGCGGTGATTCCAGTAAAGAAATCTGCCGCTGCTCGTGTATCTTCTGTGCGCTTTGCGCCAAGGTTGACATCAATCAGGTTGGTAATACGGCCTGGACGCGGCGACATCACAACAACCCGATTAGACAAATACACCGCTTCGGGAATCGAGTGCGTTACAAAAACGACTGTCGTGGATGTCTCTGCACAGATGCGCAGTAACTCACCTTGCATGTATTCACGTGTCATTTCGTCGAGCGCACCAAACGGTTCGTCCATCAACAACAACGGCGGGTGTGCAGCGAGTGCACGAGCAATTGCGATGCGCTGCTGCATACCACCCGACAACTGCCACGGATACATCTCGGCGAACTCTGGCAGTTTGACGAGCTCCAACATTTCTTGTGCGCGTGCTGCACGCTTTTCTTTGTCCCAACCCTTGAGCTCGAGTGGCAACTCGATGTTCTTTGCAACTGTGCGCCAGTCAAACAAACCTGCTTGTTGAAAGGCCATGCCGTAGTCCTGATCGAGACGCGACTGAGAAGCCGACTTGCCATTCACCGTGATCGAACCTGTTGTTGGCTCAAGCAAGTTGGCGATTAGTCGCAACAACGTGCTCTTGCCACAGCCAGAGGGCCCAATAAGTGAAACAAACTCACCAGGCTCGACTGTCAAATTGACATCTATCAACGCATCCACCTGCTTTGGTGTGCCCTGATTAAAGATCTTGCTTACTCCTGTTACTTGAACCGCACTCATGAGCTGGTCTCCTTCGGTCGATTACGCATCAAATACACATCTGAGATTGCAATTACTCCTGCCATCGTGAGCCCAAGTGCCGCAGCGCCAAACACTGCGGTAAATACCTTGGCTGGGTCGGCTGTTGCTTCGCGCGCGTACTCAATAATGAGTCGTCCGATGCCGCCTTTGAGGCCAGTCGATATCTCTGCAACCACTACACCGACCACTGAGCCAGATGCACCGAGTTTGAAAGCAGGAATCATGTATGGAATTGCTGATGGAAAACGAAGCTTGAGCAAAATCTGCTTCCACGACGCTGCGTAGCTTTCCATAAGTTCAACAGATGCGGCGGGCGCGCTCGCAAGCCCGCGAAGGGTACCGACCGCAATTGGGAAGAACGACAAAAATGCACCAAGTACCGCTGCTGACAACCAGCGTGGCCACTCAAAACCAAAAATGTGTAGCTTGCCGCCCCACAGTGCAACAAGCGGAGCGAGTGCGATCAATGGAACTGTTTGCGACACAACGAGATATGGCAACAATCCACGTTCGACGAGTCGAAAACGTGACATCAATACCGAAAGACCAACGCCGATCGAAGAGCCGAGCAAAAAACCGACGATTGATAAGCGAAACGAAAACCAAGCACCAGCGAGTACTACTACCCACACACGTTTGTCAGAGCCGCGTACTTCTGGTCGGCCATAACGGCTGAGCATTGTCCAGACGTGCGGCATTGCCGTGTCATTCGAGCGAGGTAATACTCCTGCACCAAACAACTTTCCACCATCTTGCGGGCCCACAACTTTGTACATTTCCCATAACGCAACAACGAGTACTACCGACAGCAAGAACATGCTGGTCCGGTATGCAGCGCGTCGGACAAAACGATTCATTGCCTGGCTTTGCTCATCTCCTGTATCGCCGGCAAAATCGTCTCGCCATACGCTTCGAGAGTTGCTTCTTTGCCGTCATGTTGCAAATACACAGCAAACTGATCGACTCCGAGTTCTTTGAGTTCAGTCAGTCGACGAATGTGCTCGTTGGTATCACCCAATATGCAAAAGCGATCGATGATCTCGTCTGGAACAAATGTGGTGTGGCTGTTGCCCGCACGACCGTGTTCGTTGTAGTCATAACCCTTTCGTTCCTTGATGTAATCGGTTAGTGCTTTTGGTACTGAAGAGTCGTCGCCATAACGCTCGACGATGTCGGCAACGTGATTGCCGACCATGCCACCGAACCAACGGCACTGATCGCGCATGTGCGTGATGTCGTTGCCAACATACGCAGGCGCAGCAACACAAATCGTGACACTCTTTGGGTCACGACCTACGCGCTCAGCGGCTTCGTGCACAGCCTTGATTGTCCACTGCGCAATGTCTGCGTCGGCGAGCTGCAAGATAAATCCGTCAGCAACTTCTCCGGTGAGCGCAAGAGCCTTTGGCCCATATGCGGCAATCCATACTTCAAGTTCACTCTTGGAAGCCCACGGAAAACGAATGCTCGAGCCGTTGTAGTCAACTGCTCGGCCGTTGCCAAGTTCGCGAATGACATGAACGCTCTCGCGCAATGTTGCAAGGTTTGTTGGCTTTCCGTTTGTAACGCGCACAGCAGAGTCGCCACGACCGATTCCGCACACAGTGCGGTTGCCATACATCTCGTTAAGCGTCGCATATATGCTGGCAGTGACTGTCCAGTCGCGCGTTGCAGGGTTGGTGACCATTGGTCCAACAATGACGTTGCGTGTCTCGGCCAAGATCTGGCTATAAATCACATACGGTTCTTGCCACAAAATGTGACTATCAAAAGTCCATACGTGCGAAAAGCCATACATGTCGGCCTTTTTTGCAAGGTCGATCACGCGCGCCGATGGTGGGGTCGTTTGTAGTACTACACCTATGTCCATAACTCTCCCCTCGTTGATAACAAAACTAGTTACAAAAAACGTTGCTAAAAACTTCTAGCGATTAGTTGGAAAGCCCAAATCAACTGCCGAAGTGCGTGGGTCTGGCCAACGTGAAGTGACGACCTTGCCGCGCGTAAAGAAGTTGATGCCTTCTGGGCCATACATATGTTGGTCGCCAAACAGCGAAGCCTTCCAGCCGCCAAATGAGTAGTAGCTCACAGGAACCGGAATTGGCACGTTGATGCCAACCATGCCGACCTGCACGTCGTATTGAAACTGACGAGCAACGCCACCATCGCGGGTGAAGATTGCTGTGCCATTACCAAATTGGTTGTCATTGATGGTCTGCAAACCTTCTGCATAACTCTTGACGCGCATAACGGTCAGAACCGGTCCGAAGATTTCTTCGTCGTAGCACTTCATGCCTGGCTTGACGTTGTCAATGAGGCTTGGGTTCAAGAAGAAACCGGCATCTTTGGCTTTGTCGGTGCCGTTGATCACGACAGTTGCGCCCTCGCCTGCAGCGTTATTGATGTAACTCGCAACTTTGTCACGGTGCTCGCGGCTGATCAATGGGCCCATCTCTGCAGATGGATCGGTGCCGGGACCAACTTTGATATTTGGAACGCGTGTCGCAAGTTTTTCGATCAAAGCATCAGCGATCGAGTCGACTGCAAGCACAACCGAAATGGCCATGCAACGCTCGCCTGCCGAACCATACGCTGCGCTCACTGCAGCATCGGCTGCCATGTCGAGGTCGGCGTCTGGCAACACGAGCATGTGGTTCTTTGCGCCACCAAGTGCTTGCACACGCTTGCCATTCTTTGTGCCGGTCTCATACACATATTTTGCAATTGGTGTTGAACCAACAAACGAAATCGACTGAATGTCTGGGTGGACGAGCAAGCGATCTACAGCTTCTTTGTCGCCATGTAGAACGTTGAATACGCCGTCTGGCAAGCCAGCTTGGCGCAGTAAGTCGGCAATAAACATCGACGCCGATGGATCTTTTTCGCTTGGCTTCAAGATAAATGTGTTGCCGCACATGATTGCATTTGCAAACATCCACATTGGCACCATTGCAGGAAAGTTGAATGGCGTAATACCAGCAACAACGCCCAGTGGCTGACGGATTGAATAGACATCGACTCCACCAGATGCCTGCTCTGAGTAGCCACCCTTCATCAATGCCGGAATACCGCAAGCAAACTCGATGTTTTCGATACCGCGCGCAATTTCGCCGAGTGCGTCACTTGGCACTTTGCCGTGCTCGAGTGTCAAAAATGTAGCGAGTTCTTTGCGGTTTGCATCGAGCAACTCGCGTGTGCGAAACATGATCTCTGCACGACGCGACATGCCGGTTGCACGCCACTCAGGAAAAGCTGCTTTCGATTTTGCAATGACCGCGTCAACTTCTGCGGTGCTCGCAAGATCGACCTCTGCTTGCTGCTCGCCCGTTGCCGGGTTGAACACTTTGCCTGTACGACCTGATGTGCCAACTACAACCTTGTTGTTGACCCAATGACTAATGCGTTGCATAACTTCTCCTGCTAAGTGGTTTTAGGGGTTTAATTTAGTTGAGATATTGGCATAGGCCACGCTTAATGTATTTGCCGTGACCCTTTGTGCCTGTGAACTTGTCTTTTTCGACAACGACTTTGCCTCGCGACAAAACGGTGTCAACTTTGCCATCCACTTTGAAACCTTCCCACGATGAGTGGTCCATGTTCATGTGGTGCTTGTCATTCACACCAATCTTTGTCTTACCGTTTGGATCCCATATCAAAATGTCGGCGTCAGACCCAGGAGCAATGATGCCCTTTTGCGGATACATGCCGAACATGCGGGCTGGTGATGTACTGCAGGTTTCAACCCAACGCTCAAGTGTGATCTCGCCTTGCACAACACCCTGATAAATGAGTTCCATGCGGTGCTCAACTGAGCCCAAGCCGTTTGGAATCTTCGAGAAATTGCCAATACCCAATTCTTTTTGATCCTTCATGCAGAACGGACAGTGATCGGTTGACACAACAGCCAACTCGTTCATCCGCAATCCCTTCCACAAATCGGCGTGGTGATTGTGCTTATCGTGCTTGGAGCGGATCGGTGGGCTGCAAACATACTTTGCACCTTCGAAGCCGGGCTGAGCCAAGTGATCTTCGAGTGTCATATAGAGGTATTGCGGGCAGGTTTCGCCGAACACGTTGAGACCTTCATGACGAGCTTCTGACAATGCGTTGAGCGCCTCTGACGCCGACATGTGCACGATGTACAACGGCACGTTGCCTGCAACTTTTGACAACACGATTGCGCGGTTGGTTGCTTCGCCTTCGAGCAAGCTCGGGCGGCTGTAGCTGTGGTACTTCGGGTCGGTCTCGCCACGTGCGATGTGCTGTTGCACCAACACGTCAATTGCGATGCCGTTTTCGGCATGCATCATGATGGTTGAACCGTTGTTGCTGGCCTGCTGCATTGCGCGCAAAATTTGGCCGTCATCCGAATAAAACACGCCTGGGTAAGCCATAAACAGCTTGAATGACGTGATGCCCTCGTTCTTTACGAGGTAATCCATGTCGGCAAGCGCCTGCTCGTCGATACCGCCGATGATCTGGTGAAACGCGTAGTCGATCGAGCAATTGCCTGCGGCTTTTTTGTGCCACGTAGCGAGCGACTCTTGCACATTTTCTCCGTAGCGCTGCACAGCAAAGTCAACAATGGTTGTAACGCCACCCCAAGCCGCAGCGGTAGTGCCAGTTTCAAAAGTATCGCTTGCATTGGTGCCGCCAAATGGCAACTCCATGTGCGTGTGTACATCGATGCCACCAGGCACAACAAACTTGCCTGTTGCGTCAATCACTTGGTCGGCAGTGATGTTGAGCGAGTCGGACTTGCCCCGCTCGAGCAACGCCAAAATGGATTCGCCTTCAATCAGCACATCAACTTCATGCCGACCGGTTGGGCTAACGACTGTTCCGTTTTTGATCAGTGTGCGTGCCATATTTCCTCGTGTTCGATTGAAAGATGATGTAACAGTTATTTAACGTTCTGAAATTTCGTGGTAAGCGTCTGGTCGACGATCGCGGTAGAACGGCCAACGATCGCGCACCATGCGGATCTTGTCCATGTCGAGATCGCGCACGATGAGTTCATGCTTGAATGCATCGCCGACTTCACCAACAAACTTTCCTTCTGGGTCTACGAAATAGCTCTGACCATAGAAGTCGTCGGTGCCGTACTCTGACTCGATACCAACGCGATTGATCGCGCCGATGTAATACATGTTTGCAACAGCCGAAGCTGGTTGCTCAAGGCGCCAGATGTATTCCGACAATCCGCGACTTGTTGCCGATGGGTTGAACACAATTTCTGCACCGTTGAGTCCGAGTGCACGCCAACCTTCTGGAAAGTGGCGGTCGTAACAGATGTACACGCCAACTTTTCCAACTGCTGTATCAAAAACAGGATATCCGCCGGTGCCTGGTGTGAAGTAATACTTCTCCCAAAAACCAGGAACTTGCGGAATGTGTTGCTTGCGATACTTGCCGAGGTAACGACCATCGGCATCGATCACTGCAGCTGTGTTGTAATACAAACCTGGCTGCACGATTTCGTACATTGGCAAGACCAACACCATGCCGAGTTCTTTGGCGAGCGCTTGGAAGCGCTTCGTCGTCGGACCATCGGGGATTGGCTCGGTGTACGAAAAATATTGTGGGTCTTGTACCTGACAGAAGTACGGACCGTAAAACAATTCTTGGAAGCACATTACTTGTGCGCCTTGCTTGGCTGCTTCACGGGCTGCTGCCTCGTGCTTGTCGATCATCGACTCTTTGTCGCCGGTCCAGTCGGTCTGCAATAACGCTGCTTTTACGATTCTCGCCATGGCGGTCTCTCCCCTTTGAGTTACAACCCTAATTAATGAATACCTAAGGGATTCAGGCTAGTTGCCGCTGCATCAAACGGTAAAGTCGCAATTGGGATAGGTGGTTTATAAGGAAATAACGGCTCTGCGGGCTGGCAAAAATTTGAGAGCAAACATTGCTCCGACAAGCGCAACACCTGCACCCGTAAAGCATGCAGTGTGAAAGCCATGCATGAATGCATCGCTCACTGCTTGGCGTACAGCTTCGGCCGCTTCCGGGGTTGGGGCCCGTTCGGCCACTGCAAAACCTGCACCTGCCGACTCTTTAGCTAACGCCACGGCCTCGGCTGGCAAATTGAACTTGGCAACCAACTCACCAAGCTTTGGACCGTACAACGAGGCAAATATTGAGCCGCTAATTGCAACGCCAAGTGTTCCGCCCACCTCACGACTCACGTCGTTGACTGCAGAACCAACACCCGCCTTTTCGCGCGGCAATTCACCCATGATTGCATCAGTTGCTGGCGAAGTAACGAGTGCCAGACCGTTGGCAAGAAACACCATGCTGATGATGACCGGACCCCAATAAGCAGTATCTGCTCCACAGAATCCGATAATGACCAGACCGATAGACATGTTGGTGAGACCAATTGCGACAATCAGTTTCGTTCCAAATTTCAATGCAAGTCGCGCAGCAATCGGCGCAGTGACACCAGCCCCAACCGCAAATGGCAGCGTATGCAAACCTGCCGACAGAGTGCTGTAGCCGCGTACAAATTGAAAGTACTGCGTTACGAGAAACGTGAACCCGAACAAAACAAAAAATGCAATGCCGATCGAACCAGTAGCTGCCGACAACCTTGCATTGCGAAATACTCGAACATCGAGAAGCGGTTCGTTGGTTGAAAGCTCTCGCTTCACGAATGCTGCGAACAAAATTACTGTGCCAGCGAACGAAGCCAATGTTGCAACGCTCGTCCATCCGCGATGTGGTCCTTCAATGACTGTGTACACCAGCAAACCCACCATCGCGATTGAAAGTGCAAAACCCGGAAAATCGATTCGATGTGGATTTGGATCTTTTGACGTTGGAATAAAGATTGCACCAAGGATGAACGCAATTACACCGACCGGAACATTGACGAGAAATACCGAACCCCAAAAAAAGTGCTCCAACAAAAACCCGCCGGTGATTGGCCCAAATGCAACGGCCATTCCCGAGACCGCAGACCAAACACCAATCGCTTTCGCGCGTTCAATCGGATCACGGAAAACATCGATGATAATTGCGAGTGTCGCCGGAAAAATTGCTGCAGCACCAATACCCATTGCGCCGCGAGCAACAATCAACGAAGAAGTAGATGTTGCAAACGATGCCCACACCGAGCAGCCAACAAAGGCGATCATGCCAACTTGAATTGCGCCTTTGCGCCCAAAGCGATCACCAAGGCCACCAAACGCCAATAGCAAGCATGCGAAGACCAGCGCATACGAATCAACGATCCATTGCAATCCACTCGTTGTCGCGCCAAGTTCTCGCGACAATGTCGGCAGCGCAACATTGATGATCAGGTTGTCAACCACAACCATGAACAAACTGATGCACAGCACCAGCAAGATGATCCAACGGCGGTCGTGAATTTTGGTGGCTGGGTGCGTATTCATACTTGACAGTGTCTAGTGGATTAACTAGATAGTGTCAAGTCGTGGCTCCAATCAAGACTGAACCCCTGCGCAGAGCAGTACTTGACGCGGCTTTAGCGATATCGGCCGAAACCGGACCAGACGCCATTTCGTTGCGAGAAGTAGCCCGCGAAGCTGGTGTTTCGCATCAAGCCCCCTATCACCACTTCGGCGACAGAGCAGGAATCTTTGCTGCGATTTCAGAAGAAGGTTTCCGCTCTTTGGCAGAAGCAATTGAAGCCAGCACAACACTTGGCACTGCAGCAATGTGTGAGGCCTATGTTCACTTTGCTCTCGCCCACAAGGGACACTTCCGAGTGATGATGCGCACCGATTTGTGTTCACTTGAGGACTACCCGTCGGCATTGATCCAAGCCGATCGAGCATTTAATGCGTTACGAAACGAAGTCGTTGTCATTCTTGGCCAAGATGCACACGACGATGACGCAAACGCACACACTGCCTACATGTGGTCGGTGGCACACGGCCTTGCAACTTTGCTTCTCGACGGTCCACTCGACAAGAAGCTCGGTGGAATTGCTGACGTCAATGCTCTCGTGACGCAAGTCGCTCAGCTTGCTTCTGCATCAAATCATGCTTAATCAGTTAAACAAATCATGAATGAATACACATACAATTATTGAGTGAAGTTAATTCGCAAATCCATGGTCGCAATTGCAATTGTTGGATTAGTCGCTTCGTGCGGCGCTGCCACCAACAATCAAGTTGCTTCAGTTGGATGCGAGCTGGGCGCACCTGTCACTGGAATACTCTCCATCGCCACAACCGTTGCACCAATCACCAACATCGTCGCAAACATTGTTGGTGGTACGAGCACCATTGTTGCCGGCATTGTTCCCGAGGGTACTAACTCTCATACGTTTGAACCAAAGCCAAGTGATGCTAAAACTCTTGAGAATGCCGACATCATTTTTACCAATGGTCTCGCACTTGAAGAACCTACAAAAGATTTGGCACTTGCCAATCTCAAAGATGGCGCAAATATTTGCGAACTTGGCACTGAAGTCTTGCCAGAGTCTGACTATATATATGACTTCTCGTTTCCGAAAGAAGGCGGTAAGCCAAACCCGCATCTATGGACGAGTCCCCCGTTGGCAAAGCAATATGCACAAGTCGTGCACGACGTGTTGGCGCGTCGCGATCCAGCCAATGCCGCAACGTACGACTCCAACTTTGCTGCGTTTAGTATCAAAATCGATGCGCTTGACGCAGCAATGGTGACAGCAACTGCGACCATCCCCGAGTCACAGCGCAAACTCGTGACGTACCACGATTCTTTCGCCTACTTTGCCAAACAATACGGCTACACCGTTGTTGGGGCATTGCAGCCCTCGTCGTTCAACGAGCCAACTCCAAAGGAAATCGGCGACTTGATCAACCAAGTCAAAAATCAAGACGTCAAGGCAATCTTTGGAAGTGAAGTATTCCCAAGCCCTGTACTCGAACAAATTGGCGCAGAGACCGACGTGAGATATGTGGACGTGCTTCGCGACGATGACCTCATTGGCAAGCCTGGCGACGCCGAGCACTCGTGGCTTGGGCTGATGCGCTTTGACTTTGTAACCATTGTGGAAGCCCTCGGGGGTGACACATCTGCACTGAAATCTTTGGACGTGCGCGATGTAGCTAAGGACTCTGCCGTCTACCCTCAATAGGGTCGTTATGAACCCCAAGCTGCTGATCGACTGCTCGCACGTTTCGTGCACTTACGGGAATGCACCTGTAATCGACGATGTTTTTCTGCAAATCAACCGCGGAGAATTCGTTGGCATTGTCGGTCCATCTGGTTCAGGCAAGACAACGCTGCTCAACGCAATTATGGGTGCGCACCCTGTTGCACACGGCACCATCACACTGCCACCCCACATGACAATTGGTTACGTGCCGCAAGTTGAAACTGTCGACTGGTACTTCCCTGTCACGGTTGAAGAAGTCATTGTGATGACTCGCGCAAAACCAAGTTGGTGGCCTCGCATCACTTCGAATGAACGCAAAGCTGTTCGCGAGGTGCTGGGTCAACTCGGCATTGCCGATGTTGCTCACCGGCATATCCGCGAGCTCTCGGGAGGCCAGCAGCAGCGCGTATTTTTGGCACGCGCAATGTTTAGTCAACCAGACATTTTGATCATGGACGAACCGACATCTGGTGTCGACGTGCGCACGCGCCACGAGATTTTGCACCTTCTTGCCGATCTACACGAAAAGGGTCTAACGATTCTTCTCACCACCCACGACCTCAACGGTTTGGCCGCTCACTTACCTCGCTTGGTGTGCTTTAATAAAAAAGTCATTGCCGACGGCAGTCCGCGTCAAGTTCTTACTCCACAAGTTCTCGAACAAACATATGGTGCACCGATGGAAGTACTCGAGCACGGTGGCATGCCTCTTGTCGTCGATCATGGCCGAGTTCTCATGCGAGGTGAAGGCAAATGATTCTTGCATTTAACCTAATGGAGCCATACGGATTTCAATTTTTTAGACACGGACTTGTTGTCGCCACTATCGCAGGCGCACTGTGCGGACTTCTTGGTGTATTTGTGGTCTTGCGAGGCATGAGTTACATCGGCCACGGGCTCTCGCACGCAGTGTTCGGTGGTGCAGCGGCAAGCGCCGTGTTGCGCATCAATTATTTTCTTGGTGCTGGCGTATGGGGCATCATCTCGGGTTTGCTCATTGCCCGAGTTGCAAGACGACGCGTAATCGGTGCCGACGCAGCTATCGGTGTTGTCACCACAGCATCATTTGCACTCGGCTTGGCACTGATGAATCGCTATGGTCAGGCCGGCAAGAGTATTGAGGCAGTGTTATTTGGCAGTGTGCTCGGAGTCCAGATGGTCGACATTTATGCAGTTGCTGGCGTCGCCATACTTGGTTTGGTTGTTGTGGTGCTTGGCTACCGCAGATTGTTGTTTTCAACATTTGACCGCGACGTTGCACAAGTAAGCGGAGTCAATGTTTCTGCCGTTGAAGCAGGACTACTTGCCATGTTGTCACTGACCATCTTGGTCACAATGCGCGTCATCGGCACATTGCTTATTTCAGCACTGTTGGTTATCCCTGCTGCGTCGGCACGTATGACCACCAACAGTTTTGCTCGCATGTTGTGGATCTCACCGATTATTGGTGCGACGACCTGTTTCGTTGGCATGAATCTCAGTTATTTTCTTGATACTTCTGCGAGTGCCACAATTATTTTGCTTGATGCATTGGTGTTTGTCGTTGTCTACGCAATTGCCGGCACTCGCAACCGTATGAAGATGGCCTCACTCGGCCACATCTAAATCAGTTTGCTTCAGGGTTAAACACAGCAAATCCAAGTTCACTCGCAGCGTTGCACAGCCGCACATCGGAACTACCGAATAGATCAGCGCTCACCGCCATAGCTGATGCCAAATGAATTGCATCGAGTGAGCGGAGCCTGGTGGACTCAGCGATCTCGCAGGCAGACTCTGCAACCTGCTCCGAAATCTCCACAACAGTCAAACGGGCCCACAGGTCGTCAAATGTTTGCGCAACAATTTTACTTTCCTGTGACGTGATGCGTCGATCCAGTTTTCTACGAGCGAGTGTTGCTCGTGCTTCAATGCGTAGTAGCCGTGAAGAAATAAGTACCGGATCGCTATCCCACAGCATTTGAGCTTGCGAGGTTCCCTGCTCATCAAACAACAGCTTCAGGAAAAGCGACGAATCGATATACGCGATCACTCGCCACGCATTTCAATTAAGAGCTCGCTCATTGATCCATCAATTTTTATCGGCTTGGGTCGTGGTCGAGTTGCATCAAGTGGGGGCTTTACAAGACCCGCATCTATGAGCTGTTGTAGTTGTTGATGCGACCCATCGAGCGCAACAAGTTTGACCACAGGTTTGCCGTGCTCAGTCACAATGACCTGTGAACCATGCTGCACCAAGTCGATGTAATGACTGAGTTTGCTCTTGAGTTCGCGAACACCAACTTCTACTCGTTGATTTTTGACGCTTTTTGCCATAACTAGATTGTAGGCACATTAAGTACCTATTTGTAACTACATTTTTAGCCATACCTATATGTGTACGGCAAAGGTCTAGTTGCGAAAGCCCCATTCGGCGCCTTGTGGCGTGTCTCGTACTTCCACACTGATCTCGGCCAACCGGTCACGAATCATGTCTGACAAATCGAAGCGCTTGTCTGCTCGCACCTGCACTCGCAAGTCGAGCAACACCTGCACAAATGGCCCAACCACTTCGCGTGGGTCGCGCAAGCCACCAGTTGCTGCACCGGCAAGCCGAGTGATCATGCTGCGCAATACCGATCTCGCATGGGAAGCATCGTCGCTTTGCAATGTGTCGATCGACCAACCCGCAATAGCGTCATCCAAATCGAGTGCAGCACGCGCAGCAGCATCGGCATCGCCTGCAGTAATTGCTTGTGTAAATGCATCGTTGAGCCGTTCGGTTGCTTGCCGTAAATTGCTGTCAAGTACATCAACATCTTTCGTGGCAGTATCACTCGCTTCGGCATTGCTCGCCGCAACAGCAGGAACACCAGTTTTAATACCTGCAAGCGGATTACGTAGGCGATCAATTGGCAACACTTCACCACTCGCAATCTCGGTTGACACACCTTTCACGCGAATGGTGAGCACGCCCTTGCCCACAACAGTTGCGGTCTGCGCATCAATATCAATCACCACACCAGTGTGTTCGTCTACACCCAGCACATAGACATCGTCGGGTAATTCGCGTTCGAGCATTGAGAGGCGGCGCTCACCCATGTAACAAAAGCGGGTGTCATGGTGACCACCTTCGGCATTGTTGTAGTGCGGAATCAGTGCAACGTTGATACCAATCTCGCCAAGAATATTGAGGCCTTCAAGCCAGCGTGGGTCTTGCCCTACTTTGTAGATTTCGTAGACCGGCAACGTGAAGCGACCAAGGGTAAGTGCAGCTGCAGATGCAAAAGTGACGATGCCACCATCGCGGAGTTTTTTGGTGAGCAGACCAGCAAGCGGAGTACCCGCCCATTGACGTAAGGCATAGGTTGGCGATCCGGGCCCTGCAAAAACATATTGTGCATCAGATACCACTTGGAGACCACGCTCAACTGCAAGCGCGTCGGCATCGATTATCTGAGTAAGTCCTGCAACATCAAGTGCGATATTTATGCTGGTTTTGAAATACTCGACTGCCTTTGTCGCAAGCTCTGGCGCATTTTCTTGAAATCCGTACGGAGTGTCGAGCAATGTAGCCCGCGCAGGTTTTGGCAACTTTGATGCAAGCATGCGGTGAGTCGTCACCATGGTTGGCGCTGTCTCGCCAGAACCCATGATGGTCAAGATCCGAGGAAGTGTCATGAAAAAAATCCGTCTGTTATTGCTGCGTGAACAACTTCGGCGAAGCGCGAAGGGTGTTGGGCATGCAGATCGTGGTCGGCTGGGCTAAACCATTCAACCCGCACATTTGGCACTAACTGCACAGCGTGCTCAATGGCACTTCGTTTAGTTTCTGCAAATACCCCACCTGGCCCTTCGGCTGGCACAAACAACACGGGCACTTTGAGATCGTTATATAAATGAGTCGGCCTGTGTTCCCACAAACCTCGCAACACCAACATGTGGCGCTCGAGTGTGAGCCATGGTTTTACCGTGCCGTCTGACAGATGTTCCATGTTCGCCATCGCACCATCGATGCCGGTCTGTGGCCAATCGGCATGTGCTGATTGCATATATGCGCGCATTTGTTTTGCCGGTGTACCAATCAAATTTGGTGGGCGCAATGCAACTGCGCACGTCTCCCAGTCAGCAAAATTATTTTGCAATTCCAAAAACCCACCGTCAACCGGCACCACTCCGCAGATAAGTTGCGAAAATTTGTGGGCTAGCTCGATAACAACGTTTCCACCCCACGACTGCCCGCACACAACAGGCATCGCATAACCACGGGGCGCGATTGCAGTCAACAATCCCGCCAAATCTTCGGTCACCGAACTCATGTCGTATCCATCTTCGGGTTTGTCGCTCAGGCCATGCCCGCGCAAATCAACTGCCATAACAGGATGCCCAAGTTGTACAAGTGCAAGCGCTGCGCCTTCCCACAACATGGCATTGGAAGCGAGACCATGCACCAACACGATCGGTTTGCCCGATTGAGTTACTGGGTCTCCCCACTTGACCACCCGTAAACGCACTCCCGTACCAGTGGCAATCAGCTCGCTCATGGGTAATTCGCCATTCATGCCATTCACACTACGCTTCAACATTGATGTCACTCAATGTCCTCCTCGTCACATTGGATCAGTTTCGTGCAGAATGTCTTTCCATTGCAGGCCATCACCTCGTAAAAACACCAAACCTTGATCGTCTTGCGCAACAAGGCGTGCGGCTCACCAAGCATTACAGCCAATGTGCCCCGTGCTCACCCGGTCGCGCCAGTTTGTACACGGGCATGTATCAGATGAACCATCGCGTAGTTGCCAACGGAACTCCTCTTGACAGAAGTTTTGACAATGTTGCGCTGCTTGCCAAACGTGCCGGATATTCGCCTGCGCTTTTTGGATACACCGATCAATCAATTGATCCACGTGATGCAACGGGGCCTGACGACTGGCGACTCAACTCGTTTGAAGGTGTGCTCCCTGGATTCGACTGCAAACTCTTTATTCCCGAAAATCACGTGTTGTGGATTGAGCATTTGCGAGCAAATGGTTTTGATGTTCCGATGGACGCTCAGCAAGTGCTCAAGACCGAACCAGAGCGCCCTGCCGAGTTTGGTATTTCTGCATTTTTAACCGATCACTTACTTACATGGCTTGACCAGCAAAATTGTCCATGGTTTGCACACGCCAGTTACTTGCGACCACACCCGCCCTACGCTGCTGCCGGCAAATGGTCAACTGCATACGACCCAGCCGATGTCGAGTTGCCGATTCCACACGGTGACGATCTGCATCCTTCACACGAAATGTTTTTACAACTCCCCGATGCGTCGGCACCCCTTGACGACGCGGGAAAGCGATACATGCGTACGCAGTATTACGGAATGATTAGTGACGTCGACGAACAACTTGGTCGCGTGTGGGACAAACTTGCCGAGCTGGGTATGTGGGAAAACACCATGATCATCATCACAGCCGATCACGGCGAGCAGCTTGGCGATCATGGTCTCAAAGAAAAACTTGGCTTCTTCCCGCAGAGTTATCACATCCTCGGACTCGTTCGTGACCCACGTAATACCCAACAGCATGGAACTGTCGTCGATAAGTTCACAGAAAATATCGACATCCTCCCGACAATCGCCGAAGCGCTCGACCAACCTGTTCCATTGCAATGCGATGGGCTACCGCTAACACCATTTCTTGCCGGGTCAACGCCAGCAATCTGGCGCGACGCAGCGACGTGGGAATACGACTGGCGATCAGTATTTATTCGCATGGGTGCGCGCGATTGGCCGTGGGATCAGCGACTTGAGCAACAACATCTCGCCACTCGTTGCTACGACGATCGCGCATACGTGCAATTTGGCAACGGCTCGTCACTTTCATTTGATCTTGCAGCCGATGCAACATGGCGCACCTACAGTCATGACCCCGTATCGACATTGGCGATGGCTCAAGACATGTTGGTCTGGAGATCGCGACACACCAATCGCCAACTTTCAGGAATGCTGATTGAACAAGGTGGCATTGGTGAGTGGCCCACCGATGTTTCGTGGCGCGTTTAAACAAATTGTTGCAGCTGGGTCAGTGAAAAATACCATGCTCCAATTAGGCGCTAAGTAAGGCATGCACAACTAACATTCAGACTATTCATAGGCAGGCCCACGCTTGCGTTACCCCCGAAAGAATCCCCCCATGTTGATTCGTCTTGCTCGTTTTTCCGTACGTCGCCGTCGAATGATGATCGGATTTTGGCTGTTACTCGTCATTGCTTTAGGTGCAATCTCAAGTTCGGTCGGACCAAACTTTGCTACACAATTCGAGCTTCCTCAGAGCGAATCGAACGATGTTCGCGAGTTACTCAAGGCCAGTAGCCCCGATCTGGCAGGTTTTGGTGGGCAAATTGTTTTCACCTCGCCATCTGGCGTTGTCGCTGACGAAACAAAATCTGCAATGACCGACATGTTTGCCAAAGTCTCACAAATCGCTGGTGTTTCTGTATCGAGCCCATACGACGCACCAGGAAAAATCAACCAATCTGGCACGACTGCATTTGCGTCAATAGATGTCACCATGCGTTCGCAATCTGAGTTGATGGACCTCGGTACCGATATTCAAGGCATCGGTGACTCAGTCAACATCGATGGTTTGCAAATTGAATATGGTGGCGAAATTTTTGCGGGATTCGAGCTGCCAGCCAGCGAGATTTATGGATTGCTTGCTGCAATTGTCATTTTGGTTCTTGCATTTGGCTCGGTTCTCGCAATGGGTCTTCCGATCGGCACTGCGCTGCTTGGTCTCGGCGCCGGCACCTCACTTGTCACCATTTTTAGTCATGTCGTTGGCATGCCCGACTTCACGACATCACTGGTTGCGATGATTGGACTAGGAGTTGGCATCGACTACGCATTATTTATTGTGACTCGTTATCGCGAAGGTCTAGATAACGGACTCAGTGTTGAAGATGCCGTCGTTGATGCCGTCAATACTTCTGGTCGCGCAGTGATTTTTGCTGGCATCACCGTGATCATCTCATTGCTTGGACTGTTTTTAATGGGACTTGCATTTGCTCGTGGACTCGCGATCGGCGCAGTTATTGGCGTATTGCTCATGATCATTGCATCAATCACATTTCTTCCAGCCCTGCTCGCAGTTGTCAAACACCGCATCGGTGTCACAACACGAGCTGCAATGATTTCGCTCGTCGTATTTATTCTCTCTGCATTTATCTCTGTCATTTCTAGCTCGCTCCCAGTATTTCTCATCGGACTAGCGTTGACAGTTGCAATTAATGCTTTGAGCTTTGTTGTGAAGTCGTTGCGCAAGCCAATTCCGCACCGTATTGCCAAAGCAAAAGAACTCACATTTTGGTATCGCTGGAGTCGCTTCATTCAGCGTCGCCCATGGACAGCAGCCTTAAGTGCGACAGCTATTTTGTTGCTCCTCGCAGCACCACTTGCATCAATTCGTCTCGGTTTTGGCGACAACGGTAACGCTCCGACCAATACGACAGTGCGCAAGGCATTCGACATGTTGGCCGATGGTTTTGGTCCTGGCTTCAATGGTCCACTGTTCATCACCGTGCAGGGCGACACAGCATCGAACCCAGATGCACTTGCAACATTCGTGAGCACGCTGCAATCAACAGACGGGATTGCATTTGCTCAAAGCGCACCGGCATCTGCCGACGGGTCTTTGTCGCTCGTGATCGCATACCCAACCACCGCCCCCCAAGATGCGGCTACATACGACCTTGTCAAGTTCTTGCGCAGCGATGTCATTCCACCAACTGGTGTTGAAGCGAAGGTTGGTGGCTTTACCGCAGGCGGTGCCGACTTTGCAACCGCCATCGGTGGACGCATGCCGTACCTGTTTATTGGTGTCCTCTCGCTGTCGTTCTTGCTGCTCATGTCGGTATTTCGCAGTATTCTCGTGCCACTCAAAGCAGTAATCATGAACCTGCTTTCCATTGGTGCGGCATATGGCGTCATCGTTGCAATCTTTCAATGGGGCTGGGGTATTTCGCTGATCGGCGTTGGCAAGGCCGGCCCGATCGAGTCGTGGGCACCAATGATGCTGTTTGCGATCGTCTTCGGTTTGTCTATGGACTACGAAGTGTTTTTGCTCTCACGAATCAAGGAAGAATACGACCGCACTGGAGACAATGCTTCAGCAGTTGCAGATGGCCTCGCAGCAACGGCGCGCGTGATCACAGCTGCCGCATTGATCATGGTCTTCGTATTCTCGGCATTCGTGCTTGGCTACGACCGCAACCTCAAACTGTTTGGTCTTGGTCTTGCAGTTGCTGTATTCATCGACGCAACAATTGTGCGAATGGTCTTAGTGCCAGCAACGATGGAACTCTTGGGTGACCGCAACTGGTGGATCCCGGCGTGGATGAATCGTCTATTGCCAAAAATTGATGTTGAAGGCAAAAAGTAACTAAAACTTCACTAAACACTTGCGCGGGCCGTGCACTTGGCCACCCGCCCATGTCACATCAGTTTTATCAACGAGTTCAAACTCGGGAATTCTCTCGAGCCACGTTTGCAATGCGACACGTACTTCAAGTCGCGCCAAGTTGCTGCCAGCGCAACGATGAATACCAGAACCGAATGCAACGTGGCGATTGTGCTCTCTGTCCAAAATCACTTCGTCGGGGTTTTCAAATTGTCGCGGATCACGGTTTGCTGCTGGAAAGGCCATCAAGACTCGATCCCCCGCTTTCATCGGGCAACCTTGAAACTCAACGTCGTGATCAACAATGCGGGCCATCGTCACTGGCGCATACACCCGCAATAACTCTTCAATGGCTGTTGGCCACAAGTCTGGATTATCGCGCAATTGTTTGCGGTGCTCTGGGTGCTGGGCCATGTGCCACATGCATGATCCAATTGCAGACCACGTGGTGTCGACTCCTGCAACCAGCATCAAGTTACATACGCCGAGCACGTACTCAATTGGCACAACCTTGCCTTCAACTTCGGTGTTCATCAACTCGGTAATGAAGTCGTCTTCGCGAGGATTCTGTTTACGATCTGCAACTTGCGCCAAAAAGAACTCAATGATGTTCTTGCGAGCCCATTTACGTCCTTCTGCATCCATGATGTTTTCAAGAGCCGCACGCACCCATGCAGTGAAGTCAGACTCCATCTCAAGTGGCACGCCGAGCAAAGTTGCGATCACACGCACGGGAATATGCTGCGCGTAATCAGCCGCTGCGTCGGCAGTGCCTTTATCAATCACTTCATCAATTAGTGCGTTGCACAAGTCGCGCGTTCCTTGCTCAAATTTTGCAACTGACTGCGGAGAAAACACCGGCAAGATCAGCCGACGATGCCAGTGATGATCTGGTGGGTCAGACGTGATTGGCGGTGCTGTAACGCCGCCGTAGGCGCCTTCGCCTTGTCCAGGAAATGGCGGCACCACCAAAATGCCGCGCGAAGTAAAGGTCTCATACTCTTGCGCAATGGCAACGACATCTTCGTAACGTGTTGGCAACCACGAGCCTTCATAGCGTTCGGTGCGCGCAATCGGACAACCAGACTCGCGAATTTCAGAAAAACTTGGATACGGGTCTTTAACAAACTCTGGCTCGAAGATGTCGTAGTCAGTCAGCAAGTCTTGTACAGGTTTGCGTACTTCAGTCATGTCTTATAACCCCCCAAGTTATTTGTTGACAAAAAACTACTCAGTGATGACGATTGCCCGTTCTGGGCAATTTGATTCTGCTCGTCGAGTTTTAGCCTGCAACTCTGCAGGGATATCACCGCTGATCAGCACCGTGGCATTACCAAGATCGTCGCTTCCAAACACCTCGGGTGCGGCAATTGCGCACATTTGGTGTCCATGGCATGCATCATCGATAACAGAAACTCTCATGATCTACAGACTAACGACCCTCGCCCAACCCGTACGAGTTGGGAAACCCATTTGTCTTATTCGACCTTGAACGAAATAAACATTCCGGCCTCGTAGTGATCCGGAAGGTTGCACACGAGTTGATAGGTACCTGGCGTCAGATTCATTGTCAACGATTCGGTAGTGCCTTTGGCAAATTCGCCAATTTCGTCGATCACTTCGATGCCATCTGTTGGCTCAGCAAAGTGGTCTCCGTCAAGAGGAATTTCTCCGACTGCGATGTCTGTTTTAACCACGAGAAACTCGTGTCCGATTGTGCCCTCATTGGCAACTGTAAATGTGACATCGCCCGCCAATGCGGTTGTCGCGTCAACTTCAACTGCCCATTCGTGAAGTGTTCCAGTGATGTTGTTGCTTGTGGCGTTACCGCCATCGTTGCTGTCCGAACCGCAACCCGCTATTCCGACTGTCAGGAATAGTGCTACTGGAACTGCCTTTAAAATTGATACCTTCGTGATGATCCCCCGACCATTGTTTGCTTAGTTGTTCTGAGCATACACCTAATTCCAGTGATGGTACAGCTCAGACCCCTATCGTAAAAGTATTCCTCATCTCGATTCACTCCTAGCCTTCGCTGCAGCATCGCTCGCATTACTGGTTATTCCTGGCCCAGCCGTGCTGTACATCATTAACCGCAGCGTTTCCGACGGTCGAAGCGTCGCATTATCTGCCGTTGCCGGCCTCGAGATCGGCAATTTCTTCCATGTCATAGCAGCCACTGTTGGGCTCTCTGCCATCATTGCCGCATCACAAACTGCCTTTACGGCAGTCAAATGGATCGGCGCAGGCTATTTGGTGTTCGTAGGAGTACGTACCCTCGTGCGCAAACCTGCCGTATTTTCTGATACTTCAACATCAGTTACATTGCGCCGATCATTCACTCAGGGAATCATTGTCAACATTTTCAACCCAAAAGTTGCTTTATTCTTTTTGTCATTTTTGCCACAATTTATTGACACAGGTCGTGGTTCGCCGGCATTGCAGTCGCTCATCCTCGGGTCAACATTCGTATTTATTGGCTGCATCACCGACGCTACGTATGCACTCACTGCGAGTGCATTACGGACGCGACTACTCACCGGTCAATCACTTCCATTTGTGCAGCGGTATGTGGCAGGCACCGTGTTCATCTTGCTCGGCGCTATTGCAGGCACGGCCGCTGCGCCAACCAGCCCTTAACCGGTTACTTGCACGATCAGAAAAAAGTGTCGGCGATGATCTTGCCGGGATTCATGATTCTGTTTGGATCTAATGCTTTTTTGATCGTCGCCATCACACCAACCGCTTCATTACCAAGTTCGTCCACGAGATAATCAATCTTTCCAACACCGATGCCGTGCTCGCCCGTGCACGTACCCTCCATTGACAACGCTCGCCCAACAAGCCGAGTATGAAACTCTTCCATTCGCTCCACCATTGAGTGGTCATCTGGATCGACGCTAAACACCACATGAAAATTGCCGTCGCCTACATGGCCAATAATTGGTCCAAACAATTGTGATTCTGCAAGATCTTTCTGAGTTGCTTCGATGCAATCGCTGAGTCTCGAAATTGGCACGCACACGTCTGTTGCAAAATTGCGAGCATTCTTCACCAACGACCTACATGCGAGAGCAGTGTCGTGTCTTGCCTGCCAAAGTTTTCTACGTTCCGACTCATCTGTGGTCTGAGTAAAATCTGTTCCGCTATAGCGCTCCAGTACTTCCCTGATTGCCGCGATGTCAATCGCGTTCGACTCTGCTGATCCGTGAAATTCGAGAAGGAGCAAAACCTTTTCTGGCAGATTCGTTTGTGAATATTTATTGACAGCCATCACTGCGTCGCTGTCGAGAAGTTCTATTCGTGCAACACCGATGCCGAGTTGGATCACCTCAATTACGCCATCCACTGCCTGGCGAACTGTCGCAAACTGCATGGTTGCAGCAGCAATGGCTTCTGGTATTCCAAATATGCGCAGCGTCAGTTCGGTAATCACCCCAAGTGTTCCCTCTGAACCAACAAATAAGTGTGTGAGGTCGTAGCCGGCAGATGTTTTGCGCGCACGACGGGATGTCACAATCACATCACCGCTTGGCGTCACCACAGTCAGACTCATCACAAGTTGTTTCATTGCCCCGTACTTCACCGTGGTTGTGCCGGAAGCACCCGTTGCGGCCATACCCCCGAGGGTTGCATCGGCACCAGGGTCAACAGGGAAAAATAATCCGTGCGTCGACAACACTTCGTTCAGCTGCTTTCGTCGTACGCCGGGCTGCACGGTGCAATCCAAATCGGCATGACCAATGCGCAGCACTTTGTCCATCTGAGACAAGTCGAGTGAGACTCCCCCATGAATTGGGTTGCTGTTGCCTTCTAGCGATGTGCCAGCTCCCCAGGTCACTACTGGCGTGCGATGCTTATTGCAGATTTTGAGCACTGTTGCCACATCCTCGGTGCATGTGGCAAACACAACCGCATCGGGAAGTCGCGGTGTATGGAAGCTCTCATCTTTGGAATGATGCTCACGGATAGTTTCGTTTACTGAGACCTTTTCCCCCAGGGCAGCCTTCAGCTCATCAATGGCGCTGGCGTGATCTACAAATGTCGTCACCAAAACCCCCTCAGGTGTTACCAAAACTCTAGTGCTTCACCGTTATTGTTTATATCTATGAATTATCAACACATCAAGAAACGACTAGACGCCAAAGACATCATTGTTCTAGACGGCGGCACAGGAACAGAGTTGCAACGTCGTGGCGCACAGATGGACACCGCTGCTTGGTGCGGGCCTGCATCGCTCACCAACAGCGCACTACTCACCGAAATTCATCTCGACTACATCAAGGCTGGTGCCGATGTAATCACCGCCAACACGTATGCATCATCCCGACTCATGCTCACCGGAGCAGGCTTCGGCGACCGTGTTGCCGAGATCAATACGATCGCAGTTGAGGCGGCACTACGCGCGCGCGACTTAGCACCCGAGGGCCGCAAAGTAGTTGTTGCTGGCTCGCTCTCACACATGGTGCCTGTCGCCGAGGGCACTGCAGTTGTCGACCCAACGAAGACACCCCCGCTCAATCAAATATCGGACGCCTTCCACGAACTTGCACAGGTTCTCAAAACAGCAGGCGTTGACCACATCATGCTTGAAATGATGTACGAACCCACCCGTGTGCCGCTTGTGTTAGAGGCCGCATTGGCAACTGGGCTACCAGTTTGGTTTGGCTTGAGCGCACGGCGCACAACCGATGGCCGAGTCGTTGCATTTCATGCTTTTGATGATTTGCCGCTTGAAGAAATCACAAAGTTCATTCCAAAAACCGGAGTAGATGTGGCAGGCGTGATGCACACCAGCGCCGAAATCGTTGGCGAGTCGCTCAAGACCATTCGTAAAACATTCTCCGGTCCTCTTTCTGCTTATCCAGATGGTGGATATTTTGAAATGCCCGACTGGAGATTTGTTGATGTCATTGAGCCAACACGCCTTGAAACATTCTTTGAAGAGTGGACTTCACTTGGTGCTCAAGTTCTTGGTGGATGCTGTGGGCTCACTGTTGAGCATGTTGATGCTGCACAACGTGTTGCTCTAGCCAATCGCTAACCGACCAGTCGGAACGTGAGATTAACTCTCGGACCGACTGGTGTTTTCGTTTTTGCAATCTGATGCACCCAACAGTGCTGCGAGAGACCAGACATCACCAACAGTGATCCGTCTTCGAGCTCTGCCCGAACTATCTCTTTCGTCTCTTTGTGCCGCAGATCGAAACGGCGCGTTGCACCGAGACTTACCGATGCAATCGTTGGCTCCTTGCCATTGACAGCTTCATTGTCTGAATGCCAACTCACACCGTCTTGTCCATCTCGATACAAGTTGACCAGAACTGAGTTGAATGGTGCACCAGTGTGCGCGGTGCACATTGCTCCGATCTTCGCGAGCAGTGGCGTCATCGGGTGTGCCTCGCGCAGGATTCCCGAATACTGATACGAAATTCCACTATCGGTAAACCATGTAGAGAGCCCGGCCTGAGCATACTTTTTGCCAAACATGATCATCTCTGGCTGCTCCCACAACGTTGCTGATTGCAATTCATCAAATGCACCACGAGCAAAGTCGGCATCAAGAAATCGTGGAAACAGCACGGCACTGCCATCAAACGGAAGCAGCTCTTGCGCATCTGTGAACAAACTTGGAGTACTCACGGTTGTCCATAATTCTTGCACGACTGGTACCGTTTGCGCATGACAAATTGGCGAGAACTCAGTGCCAGAGCGTCGCTTGCATCACACCGGCTTGTCGGTTGGATTTATTGGGACCCAGATGCAATTGCGCGATTCACCGCACTCGGCGTGCCAAATGGCTTGGGCTATTACGTCACTTCGCGTTCTGCCCCACTTGCTTCAGTTGGAAACAACGCCGTCACCGCAGCGTTCTACTCAATTCGCAAAGAATTCATCGACGTGTGTCTCGATGTTGCTCGCCAGCACACCACATTTGAAGACGCATACCGAGTGCGCAACGAGGCAGTCGCTCGCGGACTGCGCGAGTACGCACCAGAGATAATTGACCCATTGGGCAAGTTGGCTTTGCCACTGTGGGAAGCTGCCGACTCGCTGCCTCTCGGCGGGCGAGTTTTGCATGCGGCGCATCGCGGATGGCCTCGTTGCGAAGACGACTCAGCGCTGTCTGCTTGGCTTGCCGTCAACTGCATTCGCGAGTGGCGTGGCGACACACACTTTGCAGTACTTGCAAGTCATGATGTGAGCGGCGTGCAAGCAGGACTACTGCACGACGCATTTCTTGGTTATCCAGGTGACTGGATTCCCCGCAGCCGTGGTGCCGACGATGCCCAACTTGAAGAAGCATGGGCCGCGCTTGATGCTCGAGGCTTTGTCGGTAGCGGACGCATCAATGATAACGGACTTGCGTTTAGAGAACAAATTGAAGACACCACAAATGAACTTTGCGAAAAAGCATGGCGCCACCTTGGCGAGCAACTTACTCTCGATTTTGTTCAGCTCATCGAGCCGATCGGCCACCGATTTTTGGCTCGCATAGATGCAACCGCTGGTGAAAACTGGATGCCAGCAGCGCGAGATTCACGTCGTACTTAGCCCTCTACTTCTGAGCACACAATAAAATCGCGGGACCATTTGGATGATTCGGATTATCTTCTGCGATCTCGATCTTGGTGAAGCCTTGAACGCCCAAAAAACGAATCATTGATTCCTTAGTTACCCAAGTTGCATCGGCAGCAGGGCCACCACAAAAACCTTGCCATTGCAGGGCGGTCAAATAGTTGTATTTAACAATTTCATATTTCTCACCTTCGCGATCAACCATGCGTGGCTCATCAAACTTTGCTCGCAACACCTCGGACGACCGAATTACTGACTTGTCGTAATAGTGCGTCCACAAAAACAAACGCGTACTGTGCTCAGCAATCAGTTTTAAGACCCGCAGGGGCTGTTGCATGTGATAGAGCACTCCACTTGCAACCACCCAGTCGTATTGCTTTTGAGTTGTCCCCAAATATTCAACGAAGTTTCCCAGCATCAAGTTGGCGCGATCAACTTTTAGAATCTCTTTAGCAATCAAACATTTCATAAAAGCCCGCGAGTTGGCCTCAACCGAATCAATTGACGCAGCGCCGAATTGTTGCAACATATAGGTGTGGCCAAGTTCAAGAGGCCCCAATTCGAGCACGGTTTTTCCGGCAAAACCACCGAACATCGTGTTGGCCCAAGTCACTCGGGGATCTTCAAATAGAGGTGCAGTACCCGGTGTCGAAACAACACCAGACCCCTGCGGGAATTGCGAACTCCACTCTCCGGCAAAAAGATCGACTGCGGATTGAGGGTTTGGTGCAGTTGTTATATATGAATCAAGAATTGACATGTCGTCCAACTTAGCAACGAATACCGGAGTGGAAACATCAACTCGTTAATCGTCGCCAGTTTTGTTTTTTGAAAACTGGACGTAGCGGCGTCTTACATCAAGAATTCCTACACTTCCAAGTACGACGATTAATGTGATGATCACTACATAAGACAACAACGGCAGTGATCGTCCGGCCGAAAACACATATACATCTGGTACCAAATACGCGACTACCGATGCAAGACCCCAGAGCAATGCATTTCTGCGACGCTTACCAACAAGCGCAAGCACAGTTCTCGCTGACGCAACTCCATAAATTACCGATGACACAATTTCTATAACGGCAAAAACTGAAGTGTTCACGCCATATTGCGAAAGCCATACGCTCACGACACCAATACGGATTGCACACCACAGCATCACAGCAACGAGCCATGCGTACGAAAACAATTTTTTACGTTGAGCGATCATCATTTCATGTTGCAGAGTAGTGTTGTTCGCGTGTCATCACTCAAAGCAACCGAAACTCGCCTCGATCTCATGATCCATGTTCTCACGGTCACCGGCATTTTTGCGGGCATGGCATCGCTGATTTCAGTGCTTGATAATTCACCTTCAAGCGCCATCGTTTGGATGATGATCGCTGTTGCGATCGATGGCATTGATGGCCCTATCGCTCGCAAATGGATGAGCGCTTCACTTGCACCTCGATTTGATGGATTCATTCTGGATCTTGTAATTGACTATGCGACATGCGTGATTGTGCCCTGCGCATTCATGTGGCAATTCGGTGTGGTCACACACGGACTTTCCGGTCAACTTGCCATCGCTGCTGTGCTCGGATCATCCGCCATGTGGTTTAGCCAGACCAAAGGTGAGTCTGACGATCACTGGTTTTCTGGTTTTCCCGCTGCCTGGAACCTCGTTGTCCCCACGCTTTGGATACTTGATGGCGATACCACCCTAAATGTCGTCATTGCTCTAGCGATCTCGTGGCTGACTCTCAGCAAAGTCGAGTTTCCACACACCATCAAGGTCAAGCGCTTTCGTATTCCCAATGTAATTGCTTCGACCATCTGGATGGTTTCAATGATCTATTTTTCCTTCAAAGTACCCAATGTTGGACGCATTGCCTCACTTGTGCTTTTTATCGGACCAATCACTATCACTACATTCGTATTAATACGTATATTCGAAAAACGACATACCCCACAAGAGGTTTTATGATCACACAGTTTTCTAGCGATACAGCACTACTTCTTGTTGATGTGCAAAAAGGTGTCGATGTACTCGAGCACTGGGGCGGACCAACAGGTCGCCGCAATAACCCGGATGCCGAGTCGTACATGTTGCGATTGCTTGCCGCGTTTCGCCATAATGGTCTCACCATTGCTTACACACGACATGACTCTCGCGAGGCAGCCTCCCCACTCAAGTTTTCTTTACCTACTGGCGCGCAAAAAGAAGGCTTCGAAGTGCAACCAACCGACATTGTTGTTGAAAAAGATGTCAATAGTGGCTTTATCGGCACCGATCTCGAGATTCAGTTGCGTCGCAAAGGAATCAAACGACTCGTGATTGTTGGTTTCTTTACCAACATGTGCATTGAGACAACCACTCGTATGGCTGGCAATCTCGGTTTTGATACATATCTTGTTCCCGACTGTTGCGCTACAACTAATCGCATTGGTCTTGACGGCGCCGACTACGACGCCGAGTTAGTGCACGACATGACAGTTGCCAACTTGCACGGCGAATTCTGCACTGCCATCACGCCAGGAGATGTACTCGCGCTACTCGACGCTGATGCGCCGCAACTCGACAGAGTTCAAGGCAACGAATAAATCGTTAATCCAGATATTTTTTCAGTAGCGTCGACGCTTGCGCATGTGCCGATTGTGCGTCATCCAACAGAGTGATCATGTTGAAGAAACCATGAAATGCACCGTTATATCGAGTGATGGTGCAATTCACGCCATTTTCAACGAGACGCTTTCCATAAGCCTCGCCTTCATCACGCAGCGGATCGAACTGTGCGGTAATTACTAGCGCAGGAGGCATGCACTTCAGCAAACTATCTTCAGCAACAATTGGTGATGCCTGAATATTTTTGTGGTCGGCACTATTGCGCATGTAGTGACTAACGAACCACGCCATTACCGATTTGGTCAGAATCGGCGCAGTCGCATTTTCTTCAATCGATGGAGACTTCATCGACATGTCAACGGCTGGATAGATCAATAGCTGAAACCTGAGCGGAACGACTTCAGCCAAAGCAACAGCGGCTGCCAGGTTTCCACCGGCCGAGTCGCCACCCACGGCGATTCGTGTTTTATCAACACCTAGTGATGAGGCATTATCGTGCGCCCAGCGAAGTGCATTTGCACAATCGTCATACGCTGCCGGAAATTTGTGCTCTGGCGCCAAGCGGTAATCAACAGACAGAACTGCATGACCAGACTTGTTGGCCAACGAGCGGCACACGCCGTCGTGCGAATCGAGGTCACCAATGACCCAACCGCCGCCATGGAAAAATACAAGGAGGCCGAGGTCCGTATCTGACGATGGCCTATAGAGCCTGCATGGAATGCCCCCTGCATCAACATCGCGTATCTCGAACACCATTTCTTCGCTTGGAATTTGCCAAGCGTTGTAGAGGGCTCGTGCGTCGTTAGGTGCCAGTTCTTCAAATGGGGTCGTGCGCATGGCTGCATAGAAATCTGCGACTGCTTGAGCTTGCGGGTGAAGTGGCATGAGAAATACTTTAGAGCCCGCGGAACACCGGCAACGAAGCGATCAACACTCCAGTTGCTGCAAAAATTGACATCAACACAATAAATGTTGGCTGTAATCCAAAATGATCAACACTCGCACCAACAATTAATTGCCCGACCGGAGGCCCCGCATAGAGCAATGACATCTGTAGTCCGTATACACGGCCTTGTAGATCTGGTTGCACTCGTGTTTGCACCACCGTGTTCCACAACGGATTAAACGGACCCCACGATAATCCTGCAAAAAATGCCAGAACCACAAACCACAACGTAGACGGCAAAAAAACCATTGGAAACAATGCAATGCTCGAGATCAGTACGACAAAACGCAACAATGTTTTAGTCGAAAAACGTGCGGCAAGTTTTCCGTACGAAAACGATCCAATCACCATTCCTGCAGCAAGGCTTGCAAACAGCGAGCCAAGAGCACGCGGGTTGTTGATTGACTCAAAATACGTCGGAAAAATCACGGTGTCGATTGGCATATATATCGCTGACAGAAACACGAATGAGATTGTCAGCGAGAGCAATGGTTTGTCGGTCGTCAAGACACGAAATCCACTTTTGAGCGAATCAAAAAAGCGTTCGTGTCCGTCGTCTTCATGGGCAATTGTTTTGCCGTGGGCATCGTCAACTTTCATGAGCAAGACGAACACGGTCGCTACCCCGAACATCACAGCAGTTATTCCAAATGCCAACATTGGCCCACTGAACTCGATGCACGCTGCACCAATTGCAGGACCGACCATCCATCCGATCGCAAAAATTCCCTCGTGCCGACCATTTGCCGAGTCAACATCAATACCTGAGGATGTAGCGGCATTGGGAATCAACGCCTTGCGCGCTGTGTAGCCAGCGGGGTCAAAGCATGCACCAAGCACCGCAATAACCAATATCCACACATATGTCAGGTCGCCGACCCAATTGATCAATAAAAACATCAATACCGAAATCATCGACATCGCATCCGAAAACATCGAGATCGCCCGTCGCCCAAACCGGTCAATTAATCCACCAACAATTGGTGACACAAAGATTCCAGGCACACTTGACAGTGCGGCAAGCAAGCCGGCCTTGGCGGCCGACCCGGTGAGATCAAGCACGAGCCACGGGATGGTGATCATTACTACGCCGTTTGATATTCCAGATGCAGCATTCGTCACTTGTAACAATGGAAAAGCAGCTTTATTGATCGTTGTTTTTATCACTGCGTTTCAGCGTAATTGACAAAAACTTCAGACAGACTGCATGCGATGAGCAGCATCATTGTCTCCGAATTGGAATATGGACCGCCAGGATCCGACCAATTATTTTTTGATGTGAGTTTTAAAGTCACACCAGGCGAACACGCAGCAATTGTCGGCGCTAACGGTGTCGGCAAGAGCACGATATTGCGAATTTTGTCTGCACAGATCGATGCAGATGGTGGCGAGTTTTCTATGGGCGGCACCATGCTCAACATGACACAAGACGTGGGTATGTCGCGACCTGATGACACTCTGCGTGAGATGTTGATCGAAGTTGCGCCTGTCGCACTGCGCACAGCTGGCCGCGCGCTTGTTGCTGCCGAGAAAGCATTGGCCGACGGCACCGACGACGGCATGGGCTACGCCACTGCGCTCTCCAACTGGGGCGATTTGGGTGGATACGAGCTTGAAACCAAGTGGCAAGCGTCGGCGCAACGCAGCGTTAAGTCACAAATTGATGATCTATCAACACGACTCGTATCCGAGCTCTCAGGTGGTGAACGTAAGCGCTTAGTTCTCGACTTATTACTCACCTCGGGTGCAGATGTGTTGCTGCTCGACGAACCAGACAACTACCTCGACATTCCTACTCGAGCATGGCTCGAAGAACAGATCAAGGTTTGTCGCTCAACCATCTTGATGGTCAGTCACGACCGCACGCTGTTAGAGCGATGTGCAACAAAGATTGTTGTTATCGAGGGATCCGGATGCTGGGTACACGGTGGCTCTTATGTAACGTTTCCCGAAGCACGTGAAAAACGCCAAGCATTGCTCGGCGACGACCTCAAGCGCTGGAACGACGAAGAGCGCAGACTATTCGCGCACATGAAGATCATGAAGCAGCGCGCTGCACAAAACTTTAAGAACGCAACAAAGGCCAATGGTGCCGAAACTCGTTGGGAGAAGTTTGTGGCAGCAGGCCCACCACCTCCGCCAGTTGCCGATCAACAGATTTATGTACGTCTTCGAGGTGCAGATGCTGCACGCCGCGTTGCAAAACTCGAAAGCGTGTCCATTGCCAATCTCTTCTTGCCGTTTTCCGAAGAGATTCATCACGGCGAACGAGTTGCACTGATTGGTCCAAACGGCACTGGGAAAACCCACTTACTGCGCGTGCTCAGCGGTCAGAACGAGCCGGACACCGGCAAGATCACCTTTGGTCCGCGCACATCAGTTGGTGTGTTTACTCAGATCAACAACCGCCCTGACTTCATTGGACGTGAGTGTTTGGCAATTGTGCTCGACCGAATTTCGGAAGAAGAACGCGCGATGAAAACTCTCGCGCGTTACGGTCTGGTCAACAATGCCCGCCAAAAGTTCGACACATTGTCTGGTGGCCAAAAGGCACGCCTCGAAATTCTGCGTCTCGAGATCGAGGGTCACAACGTGCTGTTACTCGACGAGCCAACCGACAACCTCGACATCGAATCATCCGAAGCACTTGAGCATGCCCTCGATGGGTTTGAGGGCACGGTTGTCGCCGTGAGTCACGATAGATCTTTCTTGGCGCAGTTCGATCGCTACATCATGATTACTGACGACGGTGAGGTCTACGCACTTCCCGACTTCGATATCGCTCTCAAAGGCCTGACAGAACCAGACAAACTCGCTTCACTTCGTTTGGCCAAACCACTCCACGAGTAAGTTTGTTCGTTGTGAACTTAACCAACCTGCGAAGCACGACCCGCCCAGTAGGGAGCGCGCAAATCGCGCTTCAATATTTTGCCAGAACCCGTCTTTGGTAGCTCGTCGCTCCACGACAGTGAGCGAGGCACTTTGTAACTCGCTAAAAACTCGCGCGCATGTGCATTGATTTGGTCTTCGGTCAGCGTGGAGTCAGGTCGCTTCACGACGACGGCATGCACCGTCTCACCCCACTCTTCATTGGGTATCCCAAAGACTGCGGCCTCATAAATGTCTGGGTGATTTTCAAGCACTCCCTCAATCTCGGCAGGGTAAATATTCATTCCGGCAGAAATAATCATGTCCTTCTTGCGATCACAGATATAGATGTATCCATCGGAGTCGCAATACGCGATGTCACCCACCGTTTGGTAACCGTGCTTTTGATCGGCCATGTATTTATCGTGCTGTTTGTAATAGTCGGCAAACACCGAAGGGCTACTGACAAACAGCTCCCCCGTGTGTTCTGGACCAATTCCTGTTACCTCATTGCCGTCATCATCAAACAGCTTGATGTCAACGAGGGGCGATGGCTTGCCGCACGATCCAGGCTTGCGCAATTGGTCTTCTGGCAATAACACGCAGTTCACGCCCAACTCGGTTGACCCATAAATCTCGTACAGCGAGTCGTGTGGAAATGATTCGAGGTACATGTGTTTGAGTGTCATGCTCCAAGGAGCTGCGTTCGCAACCATGCGCTTCATTGACGTCATGTCGTATTTCGCTTTTACATCAGATGGCAGGTTGCACACCATGCGTATCGGAGTCGGCGCGCTAAAGGTGCTCGTCACTTTGTACTTGTCAACAAGTCGCAGCCAATCAAGCGGATCAAACTTGCGCTGCACCACAACTGTTTGGCCCAGCGCCAGCCCAGTTGCCATAAACCCACCTGGTCCACTGTGATAAATCGGACCGGTTGTTAGATACACGTCACCGGGATGCGATCCAAGCAAACCGATCAACGCGATCCCCTGCTCCATGTTTGCGGGCGATGTACGCAGTGCGCCTTTGGGCTTACCCGTTGTGCCCGATGTGTAAATCATTGTCGCACCAGGTGCGCGATCATCCGATCGAACTGGCTCATCGGTTGATGCCACAGCCATCAATTCATCTGCGCTCAACATTCCGTCCAGGGCCTTGCCGCCGTAAACCAAGATTGTTTTAACTTTTGGAATCTGCGAGCGGATACGTTCAAATGTCGCGGCGTTGTCGGCGTCGACAAACACGACAGTTGCATCACAATGATCGGTGACGTAGGCCGACTCGTCATCCGATAATCGATAGTTGAGCGGCACGGCAGTTACGCCCAGCTTGCGCGCGGCACCGATCATCACCACAACACCAATAGAGTTTTGTCCGCACCACAGCACTTTGTTACCTGGTTTGGCGTGGCCTGTTTCAATCAACACATGCGCAAGTCGATTTGATTCGTTGTTCAGTTGTTCCCAATTCAGTGTGCGCACAGAACCATCCGGCCTGTCGTCAATGACGGCCGGCTTGTTGGGTTGTGATTCTGCGTACGCAGTCAGGTAGTCAGGCATCGCATAGTTGTATCAGGAACTCAGCAAGGAGATCGAAAGACAACGCATATACGACAAAAGCCCCCGCACGAATGCGAGGGCTTTTGTTCAAATTAAATCTGGCGGCGACCTACTCTCCCAGGGGGTCTACCCCCAAGTACCATTGGCGCGGGCGGGCTTAACTGCCGTGTTCGGAATGGGAACGGGTGTGTCCCCGCCGCTATGGCCACCAGAAATCATGTGTCTATTGGGATTCCCCCCAAAGACTTCAGAGTAAGCACGAGCATAAATCCAAGCCCTCGGCCGATTAGTACCGGTCAGCTGAAGATGTTGCCATCTGTACACTTCCGGCCTATCAACGTGGTGGTCTCGCCACGGGCCTTACTGCATTAACTGCATGGGTGAACTCATCTTGGAACGGGCTTCCCGCTTAGATGCTTTCAGCGGTTATCCCTTCCGGAGGTGGCTAATCAGCCGTGCCTTTGGCAAGACAACTGACACACCAGAGCTCCGTCCGTCCCGGTCCTCTCGTACTAGGGACAGCCTTCCTCAATTCACCTTCGGCTGCGGAGGATAGGGACCGAACTGTCTCACGACGTTCTGAACCCAGCTCGCGTACCGCTTTAATGGGCGAACAGCCCAACCCTTGGGACCTGCTTCAGCCCCAGGATGCGATGAGCCGACATCGAGGTGCCAAACCTTTCCGTCGATATGGACTCTTGGGAAAGATTAGCCTGTTATCCCCGGGGTACCTTTTATCCGTTGAGCGACCACGCTTCCACAAGCAATGGCCGGGTCACTATGTCCTGCTTTCGCACCTGCTTGACCTGTCAGTCTCGCAGTCAAGCTCCCTTGTGTCATTACACTCGACGACTGATTACCAACCAGTCTGAGGGAACCTTTGAGCGCCTCCGTTACAATTTAGGAGGCGACCGCCCCAGTCAAACTACCCGCCTGGCGCTGTCCCTGATCCGGATTACGGACCAAAGTTAGAGCTCCAAACTACGCAGGGTGGTATTTCACTAATGACTCCACCAGTGCTAGCGCACCAGCTTCAAAGTCTCCCACCTATTCTACACAGCTCAGGTCGAAACTCAACACCAAGTTATAGTAAAGGTCCACGGGGTCTTTCCGTCCTTCCGCAGCAAACGAGCATCTTTACTCGTACTTCAATTTCGCCGGGTCTATGGTTGAGACAGCGGGGAAGTCGTTACGCCATTCGTGCAGGTCGGAACTTACCCGACAAGGAATTTCGCTACCTTAGGACCGTTATAGTTACGGCCGCCATTCACTGGGGCTTAGATTCACAGCTTCGCCTTACGGCTAACCGTTCCTCGTGACCTTCCAGCATTGGGCAGGCGTCACAGCGTATACCGCGCCTTGCGGCTTCGCACGCTGCTGTGTTTTTGTTAAACAGTCGCTACCCCCTGCTCTGTGCCACCCATTCAGGCTGACGACGCGAAGTCGCTTCACCCTACGTGGGTCCTCCTTCTTCCGAAGTTACGGAGGCATTTTGCCGAGTTCCTTAACCATAGTTCTCCCGATCGCCTCGGTATTCTCTACCTGCCCACCTGTGTCGGTTTGGGGTACGGGCGCCATATCTACTCACTGCTGGGCTTTTCTTGGCAGCATGGAATTAATGACTTCTCACA
>FLOH01000378.1_pt1:70000-91253 | contig 91253 bp, 98 predicted proteins | sample 756751 | NCBI WGS metagenome assembly FLOH01 (sample SAMEA4026879, study PRJEB14308) | marine metagenome | biome: coastal water; material: water | depth 74 m
TGATGTTGTGTCCACATGCATGTCCAATACCTGGCAATGCGTCGTACTCGCACAACACAGCAACTGTTGCACCCTGTGTGCCGATTGTTGATTCGAACGCGGTGTCGAGTCCGTATGCCTTGCGAGTTACTTTGTGTCCGTTGTCGGCAATTGCATCGGTGAGCAACTTGTGCGCGTGATGCTCTTCAAAGTTCTCTTCTGGATGAGCATGAATGTCGTGACTGATTGCCTCGAGATCGTTTTTGAGGCGATCAATTGTTTCGCAGGCCCGTTGTTTAAGTGACTCTCGCAGTTGTGCAGTGGACATGGCTAAATAGTAGCCCTGCTGTCAAATGCCACTGCTGGCGAATTATTCAACGACGAGGGTGCCCATCATGCTGGGGTGAATATGGCAGTGAAATGGGTAATTACCAGGCTCAAATTGAGGCAATGCAACTGTCTCTCCAGCTGCAATATCTACGCTCAGCGTGTCGTCGAGCAGCATTAAGTTGTGCTCAACAGAATCACTGTTTTTGAGTTCGAATCGATCTGTCGACATCGCGTTTTCTGGTAAAGAAAACTGCATGTCGATAATCGTTATCTGAGAAATTGGCGCAGATGAATCGGTCGCAACAGATACCGAGTCGATATCGGAACCACAACCAAAAAGCGCGACCGAAATAATTAACGCATATGCAATTTTCATAGAGCCGACAATACCAACACAACCTGACCGTAGCCTGATTAGGTGATTTTGATCGATGCCCAAGGGCTCAAAGCCTCGCGGCCGAATCGTCCGTTGTTTGACGATGTTTCATTTACATTGAGTGATGGCGACCGAGTGGGCGTTGTGGGTCTCAATGGCTGCGGCAAAAGCACACTGCTACGCATCCTGAGCGGCGACTACCGACCCGACGCTGGCGTTGTGCGCAATGGACGTGGATCACGCATTGGAGTACTCGCGCAGCAACCGGTATTGCCAAAAGGCAGTGTGCGGGCAGCAGTCGGCGAAGACTGGCGTGCAGATGCGATGCTCGACAAGCTCGGAATGGCCGGGCTGCACGATGCTCAAACAACAGAACTGTCGGGCGGACAGCAAAAACGTGTTGCCCTTGCTGCACTGTTGGTGAGCGAATGGGACGCGCTCATATTGGACGAGCCAACCAACCATCTCGACCTTGATGCAATTGCATATTTGGAAGAATGGTTGGCAAATTATCGCGGCGGATTAATTCTCGTAACGCACGACCGACATGTACTTGACCGCGTCACCAACAAAGTGCTTGAGATCGATCGCGGACATGCCTACATGCATGTACCGGCTGGCCGCAATGCAGGCTCTGGATACGCCGCTTACTTGGCTGCGCGAATTGATCGTGAAGAAAAAGCTGTGACCGCAGAACAGCGGCGCAAAAACTTGGCACGCACCGAACTTGCATGGTTGCGACGCGGCGCACCTGCGCGCACTACCAAACCAAAAGCCCGCATTGAAGCCGCTACGGCACTAATTGCTCGTCGACCAGATGCCGCTGCGCGAAGTGGTGAGTTGGGTTTGTCGCTCGGCAATCAACGGCTTGGTTCAAAAGGTGTTGAGTTGCACGGCATTGGTTTTTCATGGCCATCGACAACGACTGGTGAGCCTGGAGCACTTGTGCTCAATCAGTTTGACCACGAACTCGAACCTGGCGATCGCCTCGGAATCGTTGGGCCCAATGGCGCGGGAAAGAGCACACTGCTCGATTTGATTGCTGGTCGACTCAAGCCAACGCATGGACAGATAGACATAGGAAGCACTGTAAAAATTGGTTACTACGACCAGTTGGGTCGCGACCTCAATGTCAATCAGCGTGTGCGTGAAGCAGTTGCTGGCGACAAGGGCGACCCTTCTGTTGAAGACAATCAATTAATGCGCCAATTTTGGTTTGATGGTGATGCGCAGTTTGCACCGATCTCCACGTTGTCTGGTGGTGAGCGCAGGCGCTTGCAATTGTTGCTCACGTTGATTGAGCAACCAAACGTATTGCTGTTGGATGAGCCAACAAACGATTTAGATCTCGATACATTGCGCGCACTTGAAGATTATTTAGATGAGTGGCCAGGCATTGTGGTCGTGGTCAGCCACGACCGAGTGTTTTTGGATCGCACTGTGATTGATGTGTTGGCACTCGATGGTCACGGTGGCGCAGCAGTTGTACGTGGCGGAGTGGCCGGATGGCTTGCACATCACAACGCTTCACCAACACATCAGATTGCTGCAGCACAACGCGGAAAACTCATCGCGCAAGATGCGCCGATTGTTGCGTCAGCTAGCGCAGCCAAAATTAAACCGTCAAAGAGCCCAAGCACACTCAAACGATTGCTTACCCAGGCAGAAAAAACTCTTGCCCAGGCAACTGCAGCAGAGCGAAAAATCGCAGAAGAATTAACACAAGCTGGAAGCGATCACACCGCGCTTGCACGCATCAGCGCAAACCTCGCAAATGCCCAAACAAAAGTCGCAGCAGCTGAGGAGAGTTGGATTGCACTTGCCGCTGAGGCAGAGGCGCAAGAAATCGAGATTCGCTGACTACCCTGAGTTTTGAACATGAATACATTTTCAGAATTGAGTGAAACCGATCCGACTGCGCCACGCGGCGATGAAGTTATTTTGCCACCACGTTGGATTGGCTGCGTTGTTGGTCTTTCAAGTGGCATCTTTGCCGTATCTATTGGCATGGTGGTTGGTGCATTAGGCAACTCCCGATCTTCGCTCGATCTTGTAGGGAGCTCATTCATTGATCGAACACCTCTCTGGCTCAAAGAACAAGCGATCCAAACCTTTGGAACCAATGACAAAACTGCACTAGAAGTTGGAATGATCGGAGTGTTAATCATTGCCTCTGTCGTGTTGGGTTTGCTCAGTAGCAGGCGGCTCGCTCCCCTTCAGATCGGCATTCTCGTCTTTGGATTACTTGGCGCAGTATCGGCATCCGAACACGTTGGAGCAGGCTTTATCTCGATCATTGCTCCATTGTGCGGAGTTGCTGCTGGTCTGTTCGCCGCCCACCGGCTGCATGGCTACCTCACCAATCAACGAAAATTGTCGCGCACTCCACAGCAGTCTCGTGTGCCACTTGGTTGGGATCGTCGAAGTTTTATTCGTACTGTTGGTGCTTTTAGCGCACTCAGTGGAGGCGGAGTTCTGTTTGCGCGCAGCCGAGAGCAAGCACGAGTGCAACAACTACAGGATCTAACACAAATTCCACTTCCTCCGCTTGCAACAGACAATGCACCTGCCGATCCAGTAACCGACTTTCATCCAACTGATCCATACATCACACCCAACGACAGTTTCTATCGCATTGATACGGCACTGTCTTTTCCAAGAGTCGATCGAGCGAAATGGAAACTTAGGATTCACGGGCTCGTGGAGCGCGAGAAGCTTTTTTCCATCGATGACTTGCAGGCACTTCCACAAGTGGAGCGAATCATCACTCTTTGTTGTGTATCCAACGAAGTTGGTGGTCCATACATAGGCAACGCAGTGTGGCGTGGCGTATTGCTCAAAGATGTTTTAGAGTCTTGCGGCATCAAAAAAAATGCGGAGCAAGTCTTAAGTACCAGTCTGGATGGATGGACATCGGGCTTTCCCGTATCGACCGCAATGGACGGCCGAGATGCACTCATCGCGATTGGAATGAACGGGCAACCGTTACCACTGATGCATGGATATCCCGCTCGACTTGTTGTTCCGGGATTGTATGGCTATGTGTCAGCAACCAAGTGGTTGTCAGAAATCAACATCACCACATGGTCGGCAGAACAAGGTTATTGGATTCCGCGTGGATGGTCGAGAGACGCGCCAGTCAAAACTCAATCCCGCATCGATGTACCACGAAAAGGCGAATCAATCTCTGCGGGTAAATTTCGCCTCGCAGGAGTTGCGTGGGCACAGCACACCGGAGTTCAACAAGTTGAGCTGCGCATTGACCGCGGTGCTTGGCAGTCTTGCGATTTGGGCGTCGACCTTACCGATGATGCGTGGCGACAGTGGATCTTTGACTGGGACGCAACTGCGGGTGAGCATACGATTCAGGTGCGAGCAAGCGATAAAAGCGGCTACACCCAAACAGAGGAAGTTCGACGCGTTGATCCTGACGGTGCCACTGGTTGGCACACGCGCGAAATCAGAGTGATCTAGGTAGAAACTTTCTCACAATTATGAGTTGCCAAGACTGCGATAAAAGTCGGATGGCGCAACCACGTCGTCGCGGTCAAGTTGATTGACATGCGATTTTCCAAGTCCCAACAACGCCGAGTCGATGCCGCCCCGAATAACGTCGAGCACATTTTCAACTCCTCCTTGACCATTAGCCGCCAAGCCCCACAAATAAGCGCGACCAATCATCACTGCGCGTGCGCCAAGTGCAAGTGCTTTCACCACATCGCTGCCTCTACGCACACCACCATCGAGCAACACTTCGATCTGACTACCAACGGCATCGGCAACTGCCGGTAACGCACGAATTGGTGCTGGAGTGCCATCCAAATTATTTCCGCCATGATTAGAAACTGAAAGCGCAGTAGCGCCAAGATCGACAACACGCTTTGCATCATCGACACGACTTACGCCTTTGACCATAAAAGGACCACCCCATTGCTCACGCAACCACGCAATGTCTTCCCATGATGGAAGCGGAGTTTGCATCCACTCGTAGTACGCACCAAAAAATGTTGGTGCCTTCTCGCCTGGCTTGGCCATGTTGGGCGCAACAAGATCGGGAAACTTGCCAGTCTTTGCAAACGACCACAACCAACGCGGACGAACAACAACTTCGGGTGCAAGTTTGAACATTGCTTTGAGATCAATCTTTTCAGGAATCCATGGGCTACCCCAGTCACGGCCATTTGAAAACGACCAGTCGAGTGTGACGATGAGGCCCTTTGCACCGGCTGCACGCGCGCGTTCCATGCGTTGCACAAGCGTGTCTCTATCGCCGCACCAATACATCTGAAAAAATGTTTGCGAATTGACCGCTGCGACTTCTTCAACTGATTTGCTTGCAAACGAACTGAGTCCCATTGCGATACCACGATTGGTAGCGGCACGAGCAATGGCAACTTCGCCCTGTGGGTGCACTGCCTGCACACCAGTTGGCGAGATGATTACTGGCATCGACATGTCTTGACCCATCACTCGCACCGACATCTCTCGGGTAGACGAGAGGCCCGCAACGTGAGGTGCGAAACCAAGTTGGTCAAACGAAGCGAGGTTGTCGCGCATAGAGAGTCCCTTTTCAGAACCAGCGATCAACGCACCGTAAACAGATTTAGGCAATCGTTTTTGCGCACGGCGCTGCGCCTCGGCGACAGTCTCAAACCATGCAGTTGCCATCAGGCTCTACAGGTTGGCAGGGATAACGCTTGGATGCAACATTTTTTCGCGTGGCAAACGAATATCTAAATAGCTGCGAATGCTTGCGTCAATGCTCTCTGGGATATGGCTTGGATAATGGTTGTCCAAAATCTCGCGCACCTTTTTGTGGGCAACGTCATAAATCTCAGGTTTGCCCACTTCTTTCCACTCTTTAGAGCTGAGACGATCGCCAATGGCTGGGTACAGGTACTCACTTTGCATGATGCGCAACGTTTGTTCGGCGCCAAGGTAGTGACCAGGTCCTCCGATGCACTGCGCGCGCATTGTCTCGATTGACAAAGACTCGTCGGTGACTTCGATGCCCTTGATGGTGCGCTGCACCGAGCCAATGGTGTCGTTGTCAATAACCACGCCTTCTAGGGAATAGCCCAACAAACTGCCGTGCATGCCGGCTGCTTCGTAAATGATGTTCATGCCGGCGTTGCCAACAAGTGCGTGATTAATTCCTTTTTCAGAACCAGACTGCGCATCAGGAAACTTTGCGTCACTGATACCCGACGATGTGCCACCGGTGAGGTTGTAAAAATGTGCCATCTGTGCACTGGCCGATGAGAGCAACACTTGCTCTGGGCTTCCACCCGACATCGCACCCGAGCGCAAGTCGGAAACGAAGCACCACAAACCAAAGATTGCTGGGTGACCAGGCTTGATCGCATTGACGTATGCAAGACCTGCCAAGCATTCTGCAACTTGTTGCACAAGTGCACCTGCAATTGCTGCAGGTGCAGTTGCACCAGCCTGACCAGCCGACAACAACAACACTGGCATCCCGCCATGTACGGCAACTTCAAGGCACTTACAAGCATCGCTTGCAAACTTGAGTGGCGGAACAACGAAACAGTTGGACTGGCTCACGAATGGACGCGCACGCCACTTGTCTTCGCCGCCTGCGATCTCGTGCAACATCTTGAGCGATGCTTCCAAGTGATCTGGGTGCACCCATGAAGTACCAACATGCTTGGTGGTTCCGCTCACGCTCAAGTAACACGTGTTGATGTCCATTGCCGATGCTTCAGGAATATCGCGTGGCACAACTGCTCGCTGATAAAAGTGCAGGTGCTCCATCTTGTCAACCAAGCGCGCGATGTCGTACGCATCTTGCGACACCGACTCGCGATACTCACCTGTGTCGTAATCGGCAATGTATACAGCAGCACCAGCAGTGCCGAAGTAGGTGTTGGTGCCCCACGGCTCCATGTCAAACTTTGGGTCTTGGGCGTACAACGGAAAGTTACGCGCAGCAATCTCGAGTGTGTGTTCGATCAGTGAACGCGGAAACAACAAGCGCCCGTTACTGTCGAGCTTGCAGCCCTTTGGCAACAAGTATTCGAGAGTTGATGGAATTGCATCGGCAATACCAATATTTTCGAGCACATTAATGGCTGCTTCGTGAATTTTGAGAACTTCAGAATCGGTGAGTGCCTTGTAGCGACCGCTCGGCATACCCGGGCGTACCGGCTTGATGTCGTCGGTAAGTGGAGCCGCGCGCATTGCGGTGCGAGTTGCCCGTCCTCCGCGTCGTGCTGGTGTAGTTGTCATGATTGCTCCTTCTTATAGTTCTTATAGTACTTATCGCGCCATCGACCGTTAGGCCTTGATACGCAAACTCTTTGGATCGTAAAACGGCTCTAACTGCACATCTGCCGCAACTCTCTCGCCTGCAACTTCAATTTCGTATGTTCCGCTTGTGATGAAATCTTTGTCGGCAAGGCCGTGATGATTTTCGACGTAGCCCATACCGAGCGACTTGCCAAGGTGATGACCAAACATGCCCGACGCAATATGACCAACAATTTCGTCGTTACGCCAGATTGGTTCGTTGTGATAGAGCAATTTGCCGGCATCTTTGAGCGCAACTTGTACAAGACGCTTTTTAACACCAGTCTCTTTTTGCTTGAGCAAAGCATCGCGACCAATGAAACCACCTACTTTGTTCCACGCAACAGTGAAACCGAGACCAGCTTCGATTGGCGTGTCATCTGGGGAAATGTCATGGCTCCAGTGACGGTATCCCTTTTCGGTACGCATCGAGTTGAGTGCGTGATAGCCAGCATGCTTGAGACCAAACTTTTCACCCACTGCAACAATCGCATCAAAAACACCTGTTGCGTATTCGGTCGCAATGTACAACTCCCAACCAAGTTCGCCAACAAACGTGACACGACTTGCGCGCACTCGCGCATAACCCAAGTCGATGATCTGTGAAGTGCCAAACGGAAATGCTTCGTTTGACATGTCGGTTGATGTGAGCGACTGCAACAACGCACGTGAGTTTGGCCCCATGATGCTCAAGACGGCCGAACCAGAAGTGACATCGGTAAGCGTTGCTCGTGCGCCGGCAGGAATGTGATTTTTGAGCCACTGGAAATCGCGCACCTGTGTGGCTGCAGCAGTTACTACGAGATAACGATCAGCTGCTTCGCGGGTAACGGTGAGGTCGGCCTCAATTCCGCCCCGCTCGTTGAGCCACTGCGTGTAGACAAGTTTGCCAACAGGCACCGACATGTCGTTTGCCGACACATTGTTGATGATCTGTTCGGCATCGACACCTTCAAGCACAAATTTGCCGAATGATGATTGGTCAAACATGGCAACTGCTTCGCGTGTGGCCTTGCACTCTGCCGCGGTGTATTCGAACCAGTTTTGACGGCCATACGTGTATTCGTATTCGGCTTTTTTGCCTGGAGGAGCAAACCAATTTGTGCGTTCCCACCCTGCGACTTCACCAAAACATGCGCCTTTTGCGGCAAGGCGATCATGCAACGCCGATCGACGCACACCGCGCGCAGTTTCTGGCTGACGGAATGGCCAGTGCATTGCGTACAACAAGCCAAGCGATTCAACCGTTCGATCATGAAGGTAATTGCGGTTGCGTTGAAACGGCATAACGCGACGCACATCGACATCCCACAGATCCATCGGTGGACGGCCATCAACAATCCAGTCGGCAAGCACTTTGCCTGCACCACCCGAAGACTGAATGCCGATTGAGTTGAAACCTGCTGCAACAAACAAGCCTGGCACCTCTGGCTGTTCGCCGAGCAAGTAGCGATCGTCGGGAGTAAATGATTCTGGACCGTTAAAGAACAACCGGATACCGGTTTGTGCAAGTAGCGGCATTCGATGTGTCGCGTTCTCAACAAGCGGTGCAATGTGTTCGAAGTCTTCTGGCAACGACGTAAACGAAAACTCTTCTGAGATTCCTTTCATGCCCCAAGGTTTGGCAACAGGCTCAAACCAACCGACGAGCAACTTGCCAGCATCTTCTTTGAAGTAACCGCAACCATCTTGATCGCGCAACACTGGCATGGTTGGCGAAATTCCCTCAACAGCTTCTGTCACAATATAAAAGTGCTCAGCAGCATGTAATGGCACTGTTGCACCAACAGAATCTCCGAGCTCGCGCGCCCACATGCCGGCACAGTTGACAACTGCATCAGCACGAATCATTTCACCTTCGGCTATCACGCCAACTGCGCGACCGTTTTCAACAACGATGCGATCGACCTTGGTGTTTTCAAAAATCTTTACACCTGCTGCGCGCGCACCCTTTGCAAGCGCTTGCGTTACGTCGATTGGGTTAACAACACCGTCGCCAGGCAAATGCACTGCACCAACAAGATCATCAACACGTGCGAGAGGCACCAAATCTTTTACGTCGGCCGGCGTGATGATGTTGACAGGCAGACCAAACACGCGGGCCATTGATGCTCCACGCTTGAGTTCTTCAAAGCGCTCTTCGTTTGGCGCAATCGCGACCGAGCCGCGTTGCTGAAAACCAGTTGCTTGCCCCGTCTCTTCTTCGAGAGTTGCAAACAAGTTGGTGGTGTACTGAGCCAAGCGCGTGAGGTTCTGCGTGGCTCGTAATTGGCCCACCAAACCAGCCGCATGCCAAGTGGTGCCACTGGTGAGTTGCTTGCGCTCAATCAGCACTACATCTGTAACTCCGCGTTTTGCCAAGTGATAAGCAACGCTGCAACCAACAATGCCGCCGCCAACGATCACGACTTTTGCATTACTTGGTAAATTCGGCACAATGGTCACCTCAGCGGTTTTGGTGGAGATATATCAGTGACCTATTATGACATACGGAAATTAGAAGGCGGTAAAGCTATAAACACAAGACAGGCGCACTTCGGCCCAATCGGTCCAAGCGTCTATATAGATGAACAAAATATATGAACAAATATCAACCTATATCTACGAGAGAAATAGACAGGGTCCGACATGAGTGAGCGCGTAAAAATTGTCATCATCGGCGGCGGCATTGCTGGGGTCAGCGCCCTCTATCACCTAGCCAAAATGGGTTGCACCGATGTGCTGTTGCTCGAGCGCGACGAATTGACCTCTGGTTCTACTTGGCACGCAGCCGGCAACGTACCTACTTATTCTGGCTCATGGAGCATCATGAAGGTGCAGAAGTACACAGCCGAGTTGTACACCGAGCTCGCCAAAGATCCAGACTTCCCAATTAGTTATCACGTCACTGGCTCGGTGCGACTCGCGCACTCCGAAGAGCGCATGGCCGAGTTTCGTCACGTCAAGTCGATGGCGCGTGCCAACGGCATGGAGTACGACATGTTGACGCCGAGCGAACTCAAAGAGCGTTACCCGCTGCTCGAGACACATGATCTTGCTGGTGCATTGTGGGATCCACTCGATGGCGACATCGACCCTTCGCAAGTAACGCAAGCTCTTGCCCGCGCATCGCGTGCGATGGGTGCAAATATTCGTCGCAATGAGCGTGTGATTGCAATGAAGCAACACGACAACGATCAGTGGACAGTGACAACCGACAAAGCAACCATTGATTGCGAAATTGTTATCAATGCTGCCGGCTATCGTGCCGGAGAAGTAATGGCCCTCATTGGTCGACACTTACCGATCATGACAATGGCGCACCAATACTTGGTGACCGAAGAAATTCCAGAACTTGCAGCACGCGAGTTTCCACTTCCACTCTTGCGCGACGTAGACACTTCGTACTACTTGCGTCAAGAACGCAATAGTTTCATTCTTGGACCATACGAATGGCAGTCAACCGCAATGTGGCTTGACGGTATTCCCGATCAGTTTGCAAACATGTTGTGGCCGGCAGAACTCGATCGTCTTGAAGTGCAGATTCTTGATGCAGGCAATCGTGTTCCACTCATTGGCGAAGCAGGTATCGCGCGCGTTGTCAATGGACCAATCCCCTACGCACCAGACGGCAACCCGTACATGGGTCCAGAGCGTGGGTTGCGCAACTTCTTCCATTGCAACACATTCAGTTTTGGTATTGCCCAAGGTGGCGGTGCCGGAAAAGCAATTGCCGAGTGGGTACTCAATGGTCGTCCAGAGTTTGATATTTGGGGCATCGATCGCCGTCGTTATAAGGACTATGCAACGACGCAATACACAATCGACAAAGCGCTCGAGGTGTACCAGAACGAATATGCAATGGGCTTTCCGTTTGAAGAGCGACCAGCAGGTCGACCTGGATACGTATCGCCGTTGTACGACTTGCTCAAAGAAAAGGGCGCTGCATACGGCGCACGCGGTGGTTGGGAACGCCCAACATATTTCGACACAAAGGGCGAAATCACCGACCACACTCTTTCGTTCTTCCGCAAAAACGATTGGCGCAAGGTGGTTGCTGAGGAATGTGAAGCAGCCCGCAACACCGTTGCACTGCTCGACTTACCAGGCTTTACCAAGATTGAAGTTTCGGGACCTGGCGCATTTGCCTTCCTCGACAACATCATCTGCACCAAGTTGCCAAAGATTGGCCGCTTGAGCCTGAGTTACGCATTGTTGCCAGATGGCAAGTTGCTCAGCGAGCTCACTATTGCGCGCTTGGCAGAAGACAAGTTTTATCTTGTTGGAGCCGCAAGCTCGGAATGGCACGACCTCGACTTGCTCGAGATGTCATTGCCAACAGATGGCTCAGTCACGATCAAAAACGTCACTGCAAACTACGGCTCGCTCATTTTGGTTGGTCCAAAGTCGCGCGAAGTGTTGTCAAAAGTAACGACAACATCGCTCGAAAATAGCGACTTCCCATGGCTATCGCATCGACTCATTGACACAGCAGTTGGCAAAGTACTTGCACTGCGCGTTAACTACGTTGGCGAACTGGGCTGGGAGTTGCACGCATCGAACGACCAAATGGTTGCGTTGTACAAAGCCATGTGGGCAGCCGGCGAACCGCACGGCATTCGCGACATGGGTATCTACGCGGTCGACAGCCTTCGTCTCGACAAGTGCTACCGCGGATGGAAGGTTGATTTGGAAATTGGCTTCTCGCCATTTGATGCATCGCTCGACCGTTTTGTTGACATGAACAAGGAGTTCGTTGGTAAAGCAGCGCTCGTTGAAGAAAAAGCGAAAGGCTCCCCATACCGCTTTGTACCAATGATTCTTGATGATGCTGGCAATGCAGATGCACCATTTTGCGCAAGTATTTTTAGTGGTGACAAGCGCATCGGTATCGCAACATCTGGTGGATGGAGCTTCACGCTCAATCAAAGCATCGCGCTTGGTTACGTGTTTCCTCAGTTTGAAGCTGCGGGAACCAAACTCGAGATCGAGATCTTTGGCAAGCGTGTTCCTGTCACCGTTGGTGCAGAGCCACTCTTTGACCCGAAGAACGAACGACTTCGCTCATAGAAATACAAAACAGCGCATTAACTGAGAGATTTTATTAATCAGCCAGGCTGACCAAATGTTGCGATGCTGTCAACTTTGCAGATCATCAACACACGGCGTTCGTTCATTGCTGGGTCACGCAATCCGTATTCTGGACCGCCACCCTCGCCAATGTACTTTTTCCAAATGCCGTTGACCTGTTCAGTGACCCATGCGCCTTCTTTTGGATCATCTTCAAGAATTTCGCGCTCAACGCTTACCTTCAAGCTGATCCAGTGGTACATGTTTTCTGGATTCATTAACAACAAAGTGATCTTTGGTGTTTTGCGAATCCATGTCGTCTTCTTTCGATGCTGAGCAAGATTGATTAACACTTTGTCGTCCTTGTAGTCAAACCACATTGGTGTCAGGTTTGGTCGACCATCGCCACCCATGACGGCCATCGTGCAAGCAATTGGCTTGTCAAGAAGTTGTCGATAAATCGGATCCAGATCATTGAGAGATGACAGTGACCCGTACTCACCAACGCCGAACTGTCCGGCCTGGGTGCCGTTGGCGACATCTTTAAATTTTGCAAGTTTGATTGCCATTATTTATTGTCCCGTCTTTGTAGTGATTTTTGGAGTTATTTTTGCTGTAATTGTTGTGTGTAGTAGTCCGAGCACGCAACCCGCGAGCAACGACACCGTCACGCTAACAAATACCCAAACAACTGGTGTCGAGGGCACCCCACCAAAGGCTCCAGCGCCTGCTGTGATTGGGCGGCCCAGCGCTGGCACTGTTACCCAGTGAAATGTGAAGTTGAGCGCAATCCCAACCCACAAAAAACTAACACTGCTGCTTTAACCGCTAGTGGTGGGAGTCTTCACCGACATAGTGATGCGCAAGAGGGTCGCCGCCAAAGTCAAACTCCAGGTCACGCCAAACTGAGTGAATGTGATTGACTCCCCTTTGCGTGTTGTCGTACTCGACAAATAGACGTGAACCCTGAAACCGGTAATAGTGCGGTTCGCCCTTTTCGATCCCTCCAGCCCACATGAAATGCAGGTCGTCAAAGTGATGACCATCTATCAGAGATTTTTGGCCGTCGGCGAGGTCGTCATGAATTCTTCCTACATACGCCATCAATAACTCACGGGCAATTTCCTGCTGCGCTGCCGACAACCCACCAATTCGAATCCCCTTGGGTTTCTCGCTAAACGAAACTTCGTCCAGGTGCTTCTGTTGAATTCCAAGTAGTGCGTCAGCTTTCGTCTGAACAAGCTCAATTGCTTTGCCAAGCTCACCATCAAATTGTTTACGCCACACGACTTGTAACGGCAATGCCGAATCGCCCTCTTTGAGAACAGTCCGATTGGCGCCAACTAAATCCGTCGGTGCAATTTCAGATACCCGAGTGACTTTTCGTTGTTCAGACGACAATGCGTGCACTAATTCGCGGCCAAAATCCTCGGCCGCTGCTAAAGGTCGAAGCAAGTGCGGCCCCAATAGAGGCGAATTTGCTGGGTCAGCTCCAAAGAAAAGTGGGGTGCTCGAAATCACTCGACCATCAACAATGGTGAAGTGCAACGAAATATGGTGGCCACCAAACCGCCAGCCCCAAGTGCCTTTCATCGATGGCGTTCCAAAAATACTCACCCAATACAGACCAGGATCACGCCCCCGATCACGCTCAAACAAACTCACAAAACCTTCGACTCGATCAAGAATATTTTCCATCGACATGATTACCGACGCTGTTACATAACCGGCTTCCGACAACGCGGTCGAGATCAACCGCATTACCAAGCGTTGCTGTGATGACGACATTTGATTCATCGGTAGTCCACCATGGTTTGTCGGCGTGTAAAACCAAAGTTTTCGCTCTTGATCAGATGGGAAAAGAAAAAAGGCAGATGACCGTTGTTCAACGGATAACGAATCTAGAAATGAACTTGCTTCACTCACCATGTGGTTGGCGTTCATGTCGTCTTCAATCTCCAGGCTTGTGTAAACCAAAGATTAACTCAGGGTCTGTTGGATCCCAGTTGTTCTCAAATTGCGACCGCGAGCCAATTCGACGGGTTCGTGCAAGCAAGCGACTCCCTACTGTGAGTTGTTGGGTTTCCCAAGAACGCAACGCATCATCCAAATTCTTATTTTCTCGAATTGCCGTGTCCAACGCCCATCCATCGTCAGAAGCTTTTGCCGTACCCGCAGCCGCATGTGGGCGAACCGCAAAAGCTGCGTCTCCCAACAAACAAATACGACCAAAGACCATCTTCTCTACTTCAATATCGTAAATCACCTGGATGAATGGCTCGGGAGTGTGTTGGATCACGCTGGACAAAATTTCTGGCAACACTCGCTGCGCAGTCGAACGCAGTTCTTCAACATGCTTGACCGCCACGTGCCCTGGTGGAACCGATATGTCACGACGGTTTCCCGATCGGTCGGTGAGTACGTCATTGAGTTCATCTCCTTCCGCATAATTTCTGTACCACACAAAATTGATCATTCTGTTTCCTGCAGAAACATCACCATCACTACTTGGGATTGGGTAAACCAAAATATGACTGTCTCGATACACGAAATAAGTAATTGAGTCTCCGAGTCTTTCAACGAATTCACTTGGCATCACACTCTCGGGGGCCATTCCGCGCCATGCCACATATCCCGCATACTGGCCCGTGGCGCTTGGCTGCAACTGAGTTCGCATCACAGATCCAATACCGTCAGCACCAATCAACAAGTCGGCATCCACAATTGAACCGTTAGCGAAGCGAGCCTGAGCGCCCGTATTGGTGTTTTTAAAATCAACCAATTCGTGTCCTAATACATATTTTTCGGGCTCAAATTGATGGAGCATATTTGAGTAGACCGTGTTCCAAGAACTAAAAAGATACGAGTGAGAAAGCTCATACGTAACATCGCCCTGCCCATTGAGATAGCGAATGAAATCGGTTTGCACACAGACCGAGGCGAGATCTAGGCCTGCTCGATCTTTGAGGTAGCGGTAAGTTGCGGGTAAAAACCCAATGCCCGCGCCACGTTGTTGAAGCTCGACTGCTGACCGCTCATATATAAGGACATCGTGGCCAGAGTCTCGCAACAGGCAAGCTGCAGTAAGTCCGCCAATAGATCCACCTACTACAACAATGTGGAGTGGCTCCACCATCAGATCCTTGACCTTGTCACCACGATTGCCTCATTTTTCATCTCCACGACACGCTATCTCAGTTGGGAAAACCTGATTGCCTTCGACGACTTCCCGAGTATTCCTAGGAATTTAACGTCTACAGAGTTTTTGGTAATCCAACTCTTACTGGAACACCTGGCGCAAACATGACGTGCGGTGTGCCAACTGGCTTGGTGAAACCTGCTGCTTCAATCAGCGTGTCGTCAAGAGAAATGATTTCGGCGCGCTGCAACTTCCATTGCGGATGCGAAATAGGTGCGTAACGAATACGCCGAGACCGAGTGTACGAATACAATCCCCACCGCGCACTAAGAAATATTTCGAGTGGTAAAGGATCAACAATCTCTGAACCGATTGACAAATGAATTCGAGTGTGTGCCTCGCCTCGTGGCCAACGGCGATCGACCGAGGTAATCAACTCATTTTCAACAAGCTGGTGCTTGGCTTTGCCAAAGCAATACGGCAACTGATATGTAGTGCGTGCAACCACAGTTGGAATAATTCGATTGATGTCAAGCGAACAAAACCACACACCTGGGATTCCATCCCGTATTACATAGGTGCGCACATTCACTTCAGGAAACGAGCCGAGATACGGCACCGACGGAAGATGTGGAATACCAATGCCGCGCATTGAAAATGGAATGAGGCCGACCCACGCGGAACCATCAAAAACATCCACCGATAATCCTGGCGGAAGTAGCCGCTGCACCTCTTGGGGGTCGTAACGAAAATGGATGTAGGCGAGGTCATACCAACCTTGTTTCATGACTGCTCGCTTGACCGGACTCGGACAATCTTGGGCGAAGGGCCCTGCACGTTCAACAAAAGTCATAGACCATTCACCATCTGAGCGACCATCACCGCGGACACCACTGCCCGCAGCGACCACGCGATAGTGCGCGGCCAATTTGTTGAAACCAACTTTGCTCCTACCCGTGCGTCAGGATTTGTCGCCATCTTTGCATGCAAAGGCACCGACAACAACACCGTGCAGCCAAGCGCGACAGCCAACAAAACAGCGCCAATCCATGGTAAAAACCAAGTGACTCCCGCGGGCTGTTGAGCCAATAAAGCCAACGTTGTCAGCCCCTCGAATGCCATCGGCAACGCCACGATATGACCAGTCCGGCGTTGATGTTCTGTGGCTACGGCGACTGCTTGCCCTTTTTCCACTTGGGCGAGCAAGGGGTAATGGACATGCTGGACAAACCAGATAATCCCTGTCATTAGGCAAGTCGCAGTCAGATTTACGAGCAAAATCCCGTTCAGCATGATCGAAGATTACCGTCATGAAAGTGTCTCGCAGAGTGTCAAATAACTCAGTGGATATCCCACTTTTAACGTTCCCGATGCAATAAATTTGGGGTCTATGAAAAAACGTGACCTCATCCAAGCAGTAGCAACCCATACAGACGTAGACAAGAAGACCGCAACTCTTCTTGTTGAAGGAACAATCGACGTAATCCTCGCCACAGTGGCAAAGGGTGAAGTTGTCAACATTTCGGGCTTTGCAAAATTTGCAAAGATCAACCGACCAGCCCGCATGGCGCGTAACCCGGCCACAGGTGAAGCAGTCAAGGTGAAGGCAAAGACCGTCGCCAAGATTTCGGCACTCAAAGGCTTTAAGGACATCGCTCTCGGCGTTGCTCCAGCACCAAAGTTGGTAACAGTTCGCAAGCCTGCTGCGCCAGCTAAGCCTGCGCCAGCAGCAAAAAAGCCAGCAGCAAAAAAGCCAGCAGCAAAAAAGCCAGTCGCTAAAAAGAAGAAGAAGTAATTTCTCGCAGGTCTCGTACCTGCAAAAAGAAACTACAAAATCCGGTTTGTTGCGCAAGCGACAAGCCGGATTTTTTATTTGTCAGCGAAGTTGAACTCAGCGTGATGCGTTTTAGTGGCAAGCAGGTTTTGCCGCAGCCACGTCAATACCTGGGCTGCGTGAAAAAAATCCGCTTGGCTTGAGCTGAAATCCAGCGCGTTCAACTGGCATAACCGGCCAGTCCTCAATGCGTGGAATGTGATTGGTGCCAAACACGTACCACAACACAACATCGGTGTTCTCGACATTGCGATCATTGCTCGTCCACTCTGGCAATCCTGCACCACCTTCGTGTTGAAACGGATAATCGCCAGCGGGATAACGCTCTTCTTCGACGTGCGGTGTGACCCACAGATGTTTGTACATAAAACCAGCTTTGCGACCAATCACCGAATCGGGTAACGCCATCGGAAATGTGGTGTGACCAGGAACCAATTTGTATCCGACTGGTTTACCCATGTGATTGGTGCGACCAAGATTGATGATCTTCCAGAAACGATTCTTGAACGGATCAATCACTCGTTGTGCAACAGATTCTGTAGCAAAAACTGTTTCACTTGTTTCGTAAGCGCCACCGTATGGATTCTTCGAACCAACGGGATGCGCAAAAGCATCAACTTCTACAACGCTGTTTGAGGTTCCGTCGATATCCATGTCGAGACGAGCGCACAAGATGTGTTGATGGAATGGCGCCCAAAGACCAGGCTCAATCTCGGTAGCTGACGGATGGTCGGCGCCAGGAAAATCGGAAACCGTCAACACAATGCCTGTCAACTTTGCTTCAAACTCGATCGACCCGTCTTGATAGAAATACCAGAAATAGCCGTATTCATAATTGTTGACAGTGACAATCGATGAAACGACAAACCTGCGTCCACGGCGTACCTCAACTTGTCCGTCTATGTCAACGTGTTTCCACAAAATGCCCACGTCTTCTTCGTGCATGCAGATGGCATTTGGAATCTCACGAATTGATCCGTCTGGTTGGGTGACTGCGGCGTCCAAATACACAATCTCGCCCAAACAGTCGCAACCAAGAGTGAGCGAGTTGGTGTAGTTGCCCAGACCAAACTCGCCAGTATCAAATGCATTCTTACGATACGCACCCTGACTTGGATCGCCGTATGGAATGACGAGCTCGGCAATAGACAGTCGCCGAGCAATACGTCGTTCAACACCGTTGTCGTCAAACTGCACTTCGTGAATAACTAGGCCTTCACGCTGACAAAAACCGATGCGCATATTCCAGCGCTCCCAATCGATTCGCCAACCGTTCACCGTGAACGAAGCGCCATCGGGTTGTGTAATCGCAAGTTCTTTGAGACCAATGTTTGCGCCTGTCTGGCTCGCACGATACGGGCCAGGAGTTTGCGGAATTGGAATTTGCTGATCGTTTTCGACATCCACAACTTCGCCAGTATCCAAATCGACAATTGCGTGCAACCCGCCTATTGGGTGCGCATAAAAATTTGCTTGCGGTGTTGGGCAGTGCCACATCGGAGTCCAAATCACTCGCCTACCTATGTCGAGATACTTCGGCATTTGTGCACCGATAGGCCAGGTCTCCATGTGCACGGTATGTACGTCGTTAATGCCACGTTGCAGTAATGCTTCAATGATTCGAGTGTCGGTGCGCACAGCAGCAATTGCTTGCTCCGATTCGCTGCTCAACACCGGTGCTTTTGCACCAGCGATCTCGACAAGTGCGCCAGTCGCACCACCCAATACCAATACACCTTCACAGACCACTCCCCGAGATTTGTCCCACACCATCATGCGCGCACGGCGCACAACTGGCGAGTTGGGTTGCAGATTTGTCAACTCGGTTTTCGTTGGTTCATCGAGTTGCACCATTGCAAAAAGGTGGCGGTGATCAAGTTTCCAGGCGACTTTGGCCTGGGCTACGGCAGCCGCGAGCTCTGACGAACCGAGTGGATCGAGCGGATGAATACTGCCAACCGATGCCGTCATCACACCGACTCTAGACGGTCAACAAAATATCTTCGAGCAGCAGACGCGATCGTTCACTCAGTGGGTCGTCGGGGAAATACTGCGCAACTACTTTGAGCACTTCACTCATAGACGAAATATCTAGTCGCTTCAGCAAAAATCTAATGTCTTGCGCATCACGAAGTGCCCGCGCTGCTCGAACTTTCATTGCAAGCAGGTGCTCAGTAGGAGTAACCATCACCCGCAAATTTGGGTGGTCAAAAACTGGCGTCCCACGACCTGCACGACTAGAAACGTAACTTGAGGCCTGATTATTGAGCCATGATTTTGGAAGGCGTAATTCTTTTGCAACTTCGTGTGCAGCAGAGATTACTTGTGTATCTGGTTCAAACAACGCATCGACATCTCTCGTGGCCTCGCGAGCATTAAAGGCCAAGACCATTGCTGCTCCGACAAATACGTGCACCTCGCCCACAACACCTTGCTTCTGAAGTTTTGAGGCAAGAGCTGTAAATGCACGCGTCAATTGCTTGCGATCGAGCAACCGGTCGGTCATGTCGACACCAGATCACTGCGGTCGATCATCACTCCGCGCCGCCGAAATGACGCGGGTGCATGCACCAATGCGCGAGCTCGCGCCGACGGCAAGGTGCTCACCCACCATGCATTGTGTAGAAAGCGCGAATCTTCAAGCGCCCATGTAGGCGGAACGACTCCGTTGTGCACGCACAAGTCTTCGGCAATAGCACCCAGTAGTGCATCGAAACGATCGTCGCCAGTGCTCTCTGGCTCTACTGCCGTAAGCAATACTGCAGGCACTTCATCATCTTGTGCGCCGCGCAAAAACTTGAACACCAGGCGCAATCTTGATTCGGTATGAGTGATGTCTGTCTGTGAAATATCGGTAGCCAAGTCGGCAAGTCGGTAGACAGCAACATCAGGTTCGATATCGAGAACAAGTCGATGCCCTGTTGCACTCAACATTCGCTTGAGCACCGGCACCGATGGCTCTCGATCGCCTGCTTCATAGGCCGCAATCGCAGACTGACTTGTGCCCGCTAGCTTCGCCATCTGATCTTGGGTGATCCGAGCCCTGTCGCGAGCTGCTTTGAGCAACGCTGCAGCAGTGGGATTATCCATATACCTGATTGTAGATGACCTAAAAGCGTATTCCTCTTGGAATGAGGCCCGCACTGAACCGAGAAGGGGTAGTTAGTTTGGCAGCGTGTACGTGTTTTCAAACTCGTCTTGCAACACCGTTGCCACATGTGCAGTGGTGTCAACAACCAATTCTTCGTTCAGTACCCGAACTCGATACGACCAACCAGCCGGCAATGACAACTTGTCGCCCAAGGTGTCAAGACTTTCTTCACTCATTGTTGGGTCTACGCCGATGCAGCGTGCCTGCATCACATACGCGACACCATCTGGGTTGACCAGCTCGTAGACCTTTTTGCCGGCATCCCAGAAGAACACCGCACCACGATTAACTTTGCGCTCGACATACGAACCTGGTGAATAATCTACGCCGAGATTGACAACGGCAATGCGGCGCATGGTGATGCCGTTGAAGTCACGAAACACTGGCTCGACAACAGCAACTTTGGTGCCCAAGCCATCGAGTAACCAATAACGAGGTCCGTTCAATTTTGCAAACACTGCGCCCATCTCTTTGGCTATTGCATCGGCATCTAGTGTCTGCCACTTTTCTTGCGGGCAATCATTGAGCATTTGCGTGCCATACACCTCGGCCTCAAGACCTGTGTCGCGCAAGAACATGGCAAGTACTTCGCCATAGCGAACACCGCGCATGTTGTCGATCAATCGTTGCGAACCCGCACTTGTCACAAAGTCACCTTGTTACTCACCCCTGTCCTCATTGAGAACATCAATACTGCGGCTTTCAGTCTTTTGACGTAAGGGAGTACCTAGTCGGCCAACCTTTCGAGGTGGAGTAACCCATCCTTCTTCCACACCCTTTGCCAACTGGTCTCCACTCAAGGTCCTGTCCATGAACACGCCTAAGCGTTGTTGAAGTTTGCGGACATAAATGTTCATGTGTACACAATAGAACCAATCATGAAGTCATGCCTGATTACGAGGCACAGCGTTTTGATACCTAGGATCGTGCAATGGATTACAACGACATCGTGCACGAACGTCGCAGCATTCGCGGATACCTGCGAAAGCCCGTGCCACGCGAACTGATTGAAGAAATTATCGACTTGGCCAAACGCGCACCTTCCTCGATGAACACCCAGCCATGGCACTTTCATGTGATCACCGG
>FLOH01000441.1_pt1 | contig 91020 bp, 127 predicted proteins | sample 756751 | NCBI WGS metagenome assembly FLOH01 (sample SAMEA4026879, study PRJEB14308) | marine metagenome | biome: coastal water; material: water | depth 74 m
GCAATTTTAAACTTCTTAAAAAGAGATATATCAAAAATAGGAATAGTCAGAAAAATAGGACTATTTTTTATGGATACTACAGTAAGTATGGGTATAACAATGCTTGTTTATATAGGTGCTTTAGGTTACGGAATGAATGAACTTGTAAGTGTAGCTATTGCAGGTGCTTTAGGTCATCAGGGTACAAGAGCATTCTACATAATGGAACTAATACTTGCCGAGAAGCTTGGTGCTAAAATAACATACAAAGCTTTAAAAGATGAAGAAGTACAATAATGACTTTAGAACCAATGAGCGCAGATAAATGCAAAGACTGTAAATATTTCAGACAAACATCTAACGGGTGGAATTGGTGTAATGAAACTATGCGACATCCACATTCAGTTTATGGTTGCTCGCCTAAAAAGGATTGATAATGAGTGATTTATTAAAAAGTATAGAAAACCACGAGGGATTTGTTGGAACGGTTTATAAAGACTCCCTAGGATTTGAAACAATAGGAATAGGCACTAAGTTGCCATTAACTAAGTTTGAGGCTAGAATGATACTAGAATCACGTTTAAATGCTATGATTGAAGAAATAAAGCAAAAAGAACCTTTTTATAATAAACTTCCAGAAAAAGTAAAAGATATTATTTCAGAGATGGCGTATCAGCTTGGGGTTAATGGAGTTCTTAATTTTAGAAAAATGTGGATAGCATTAAAGCTAGAAAATTATGTAAAAGCAAGTGAAGAGGGATTGGATTCACTATGGCACACACAAACTCCAAGAAGGGCTGAGGAACTAATGTACAGGCTAAAATCAATTAATTAATGAAATGTATGTTATAATGGTATAATCAAACAAAAGGATTATATATGAAAACTTATATAAATAGTTCTGGTAAATATACAATAATGCAAAATGGGGATATTTTTAGTGAGCCAAAAGCATTAAATGGAATATTAAAAGGAAAAGGATTTACAAAAAGAAAATTGCTAAAGAAGCAAATATTAAGTACTGGGTATGAGTCAGTAAATTTAGGAGCAAATGAAAGAAATGTATTGGTACATAGATTAGTAGCGAAATTATATTTAGACATCATTGAGGATAAATTATATGTAAACCATATAAATGGGAGAAAAGATGACAATAGAGTTCAAAATCTTGAATGGGTTTCGTCTTCAGAAAATATGGAACATAGTCATGAAGTGCTAAGACAAAAGTTGTCGAACAAGTTATCTATAAAAGAAATGGGAATAATAATAAGAAGATTTAATGAAGGTGAAACAATGGTCTCTATTAAAAAAGATTTTCAAGTTTCATATAATACAATAAGAAGAGTAATCAGTGGAGCAGAGTATGATACAAAAACTTCAAATTGCAATTATTCAAAAAATAATAAAGCAAGAAAGTCTGGCTCAGAAAGAATAACAAAAATTCAAGAAGAACAAATAATAAAACTTAAAAAAGATGGAAAAACATATGAAGAAATATCAAAAGAAGTAAATGTTTCTAAATATACAGTTGCAGTTAGATGTGGATGGAAAAGATAAATGGGCTTCTCAAACTCCATATAGAGCTAAAGAAGCAAGTGAAAGAATGAGATTATTTAAGCACTCTTCTTAAAATTAATATCAACATGCAATTTTTTACTATTTGGGAAATTAGTTGGTGGTTTGTTATCCCATATTTTTTCTAAAATTCTATCACTTCTTTTAATATTTTTTACTCTAAACATGTGTTGAATAATAGAAGTAGATATTTTATAGAATTTCCATTGCAGTTTAGTAATAGTATAAGAAGCAATGCTTCTATCATCAAATGCAAATAAACTTTTATTTAAAAACATATTAACACTTGTCTGTGTTAAAAATCCATCATAGGTACTTATTAAATCTGACATAGACCAATCAGTAAAATGTTTAGATAAAAAATAATAGTTCTTTTGTGATAAATTCTCAATCTTTTTTTTAAACTTATATCTGTCAATTATTTTTTTATCATCAATCAATAAAAGACCTTTTTCATTTTTTAAAAACCAATGCTTAGGGTATTTGCCTACGCATCTTTGAGTCATCATATTTTCATAGCTTATATCATAGATTCTGCAAAAATCGAGGACAGTAATCATAAAATTTCCTTTTTATAATCTAACCAATAAGAAAGTCAGAAGACTTCCACCAAAAACAATAAACGCAACAATAAAATTATCTTTAAATCTTTGAGACACTAATTGTCCCCTTTATCTATATCGTCCGGTAATCCAGCTTCAATATCTTTCAATACATCTTTACGAGTGTTTTTAACACCACCATTTAAAGCAACTCTTATTTCTTCAATACTTCTTTTTTTATCTTCAATAGAAGCATCACCGCACTCAACAGCGGCAAGAAGTTTTTCAAGATCAAGCCGGCTACGAATAACCGGTTCATTATTTTCATCCAACATAACACTACCATCAGCATTTCTTTTATATTTTAAATACTCTTGTGTAAAAATAACCATCTAAATATTTTCCTTTTATAAAATAATTTTAATCTCTTATTGCAGATATATCTTTTTAAAACATATATCTGCTTTTTATCGGCTTGATGCATATTAAAGCTTAAAGTACAACGCTAGAAGGGAATTTCTAAATCATCTTCATCAATGTCAATTACAGGAATATTGTTACTACTAGGCATATCTCTAGGAACATTCTCATACTCATAAGTAGGATTTTTTTGCTGTACTCCATTGCCTCTATAATCTTCTTTTTGTTGTGGCTGGCTTTGGTTGTCAGCTTTATCTTTAGGCGCAAAACTAACACTTGGAAATAGAAGCTTTACTTCATAAACATTTTTATCATTTTTATCTTTATAAACATTCGTAAAAAGTTTACCAGTAACAATTGCAACACTTCCATCTTGAAAATATTGATTTACAAATTCAGCTTGCTTATCCCAGCACTCACCATTTAGATAAAGATTAACCCATTCGCCTTTTGTATTCTTTTCTGCACATTCAACTTTAAATTTGCACAACGCTTTTCCTGATTGAGTGTATTTTAACTCAATGCCTTTTAAATTTCCAATAACTGTTACAGTTGGTAATCCCATTTTTAACTCCATTTTTAATTTTGTTTTACATTGGGTATAAAACCCATTTATAAGCCTAAAATAGGCAACTTAACTTTTAATGCTTTGCTGACCTATAATTTCTTCTGCAAGCATCATAAAGTCTTTCGTACCAGTTAACCTACCAAGCTCTCTGAGTGCATAATAAGCCATTTTTGTAACATCGTCAATATCAGAGTTTGCATCCTTCTTTCCAAGTCTATAACAGGCTTTAAATATATCTTTAATAGAACCATTCATGTTTCTATGCTCTATTAAATCCTGAAGAGTTTTAGCGCCATGTGGTAAATCATAATATGAAGTTGAACCACCTTTCCCGATATGAATAACTTTAGATTCATATTTATAGCTTTCATCTTCAGTAACAGTGAAAGCATCTAAATCATCACTATCACACACTTCTTTTTTACAAAACGCACTACTAGCACTAAAAGCAACTACATCAGGATGATACTCAGTCGGGCTGAATTTACCATCTACTATATAGAGGGGTTTAAATCCAGTAGGTTCAGTGCTAAAAGATTCAATCATGGAGCTAGGACTAATAACAAAGTATTTAGTACCAATATGAGCAAACACTTCATAGCTACATTTATCCTCAACAGAATACCATTCAGCAACAAACAAATCATAAGCCTCTTTAGATGCAGGTATACAATGTCCGTTCCACTTTCCATCACATATTTTAGGAATCTCTTGTTTAACAGGAACTAAATCAAAATAAGCAGCATTACCACTACCATAAACCTTACCAGTTTCTTTATTCCATTTCTTTTCTTTCCAAACTTTTTGTATATCGTTATAGACTTTCCCATGTATATAACCATCTTTTTCAATAAAAAATGCAGAATAATCAAAGATAGGCATTTTAAATGTCCAACTCTTACTATTGTCATCACTTATATGGATAATAGAACTAACCATCTCTTTTTCAGAAACTATATCTCTTGCAAACTCATCTTTTTCATTCATTTATAACTCCTTAGCTTTTAAATTAACAAGAGCAGTATATATGAATAAAACTTAAAGAATAATAAAAGTGTGTGATAACGAATGTTATAACATATAAAAAGAATACTTTAAGTTATTTGTGGCTACAATTTTAAATATACAACTAAATTCAGGAGCAAAAATGGCAAAAGATACTTATATCAGAGTAAGATTAGAAACAGCAGAAAAAGAGCTTATAGTAGAAGCAGCAAAAATAAAAACAGATGGAAACACATCCAAGTATATAGTGGGTGCTTCAATAGCAAAAGCTAAAAGAGATTTAGCAAAAGGAAAGTAAGATGATTTATAGCTGTTGCAGTATTTGCAGAAACAGAAAAGCAGATAGAAAAATAAAAGGTCATTATGTTTGTAATATATGTAAACCAATAAGGGTAAGGAGATAAAGATGAGTAACGAAATTAGTAAAGAGTTGCTGAGTGAGGTTTTAGAAACTAAAGCGTTTGATATAGAGATATCTAATAGCACAGTTGTTTGCTTAATAGGAAATGGTAGTGAATATAGGATAAATATAAATGAACTAGCTCATAAGTGTAAAGAGTGGGCAGCAAGTAAAGGGTACTATATTTATAGTGGTGTGAGTTTTGATAATAGTGGTCATTCATACATAACATTAAGTACATCTATAAGTAAAAGATTAATTACATTTAGTGAAGACACAGAACCAGAATCAATATTTAAAGCTTGTCAATGGGTAATGGAAAAACAATGAGAGCCTTAATCCTAGAATGTGCAAACCTAAAAGTACAAGTTGCACAGTTAGCAGTAGACTTGCAACGATTAAAAATGATGAGATAAGGAGAAGAGATGAGAGACAAGAAAATTAAAAAAGGATGAAAATGTTAAGTAGAGGCGCAATGAAAGATTTTATGGTTTTACAATTTGTGCATAGTATGATAGAAGTTTCTATGCAGGACACTTCAAAGCAAGATATAGACTTATTAAACAGAGATAATAAAAGCTATAAACTAAACAAAAAGATAGACAAACAGCTTGAAGAATTGAGGGATAATCTAAAAGCTACGATAAACTCAGTTTTTAAAGAAGGCGGAAGAGAAGTGGTAGAGTATGTAAGAAAAAATTTGCAAAGTAGAATTGGAGGAACATTAACACAAATCCAAAGAAGTACAATAAATTTGGAAATGTTAGCAATGTATGTGCTGTATGTAAATTTTGCAGAAAAACAAAGACCGCTTCATCCGCTAATGCAATGGCTAAATGATGCGGACATGATTTTTGGAATAACAGACATGATGTCAGAAACAGCGATAAGCACACTAGAAAGTGAGCTATTTTTAGAATCCTATAGAGTTGTAAGTAAAATAAAGGAATAACATGATACTTAACAGAAAAATAATGCAAGATATGTACTTTGACTACGAAACAATATTTAAGATACAGAGATATGCAATAACACTAAAAACACCAGCAACATCAAAGATGGTTTTGAACCAAGTTGGAAGCTTAGTTGCAATGGTGCATTTTAAATCAGAAGACTTGTTGAAAGATTTAGAAGCGTACAATCTAACAGCAAGACCAAACACAAAGAAAATAAGAGATAAAATAATAAAAATACTTAAAGGAATAGAATAATGAAAAAAGAGTTAACAGAATACACGCTTGGAGAGCCAAGTAAAGAAGTGATTCAAGTATTTAAAAGCGGTAAACAAGTAGGTTTTGGAACAATGGGAATAGTAAGTTGTCTTGAAAAGATTTTTGTAGATGAAGAGTCAACAAAAAAAGACTGGTATATAGCAGAAGGAAATAAAGTTTTTAAAGTGGACAGAGAAGAATATAGACTAACTTTAATAGAGATACTAAAGAACATGGAAATGGACTTCAACGAAACAGACGACATTGAAAAACTCCAAACTTTAGCAGGAAGATACAATGGAAAATAGAACAATTATAACAAGATGCTCGTCACCAAAAGAAAAGTGCCACCTATGCTGGGAGTGCAAAAGAAACGCACCGGTAGAATCAGACGAAGAAGCAGAAGACTTTCCAATAAGAGAGTCAAGAATGAACGGATGGCAATGTGATGGTTACATCAGCAAACGACAACCAGAGAAAGGACTTTTTGATGAGTAAGATAGATTTACATCACGGAGACTGCCTAGAAGTTATGGACAAGCTAATAAAGCAAGGTATAAAAGTAGATGCAATCATAACAGACCCACCATACGGAACAACAGCTTGTAAGTGGGATAGTATAATTCCATTCCCAGATATGTGGGAAAGACTAAACAAGCTTATAAAACCTAATGGTGCAATAGTATTGTTTGGTAGTGAACCCTTTAGTAGTGCTTTAAGAATGAGTAATATTAAGAACTATAAGTATGATTGGGTTTGGGATAAAGTTAAGCCAAGTGGACACTTAAATGCAAAACATAGACCAATGACACTTATTGAAAATATTATAATATTCAATGTTAAAAAAGAAAATTATTATCCAATAATGACAGACCAGAAGCCTAGAATATCAGCAAGTCCAAATAAACATAGTGAGGTGTATGGTAAGCAAAAGTTAGTTTCAAAAGTCATAGACAAAAAACATCCTAAGCAAATAATTGAAATATCAAATGCAAATCAAAAAGGAAAAGCCCACCCAACCCAAAAACCAGTAGCACTTATGGAGTATCTAATCAAAACCTACACAAATGAAAATGAGTTAGTTTTAGACTTCACAGCAGGAAGTGGAACTACTCCGGTAGCTTGTGACAACACAGGTAGAGATTGTATAGCTATAGAGAATGATGATGATTACTTTGATGTTATGACAAATAGAGTGGCTGAAAATAAAAAGCGCATAGAAGATACAGTAGTAGAGAAAGGATTATTTGATGAGTAAAGAACCACAAAGAGAACACTACGACACAGACGAAGAGTATGAAAAACAACTAAGCGCATACGAAGACTATGTAGATGCAAAATATGAGGATAGTAAGGATGAGTAAAAAGCCAATACCAAAAGACAAATAAATAATCATAGAAACATGATATAATTACAACCTTACTAAGAGAACAGAACACTAAAATAAATTTAGCTGTAGTAGTCACATTTATTCACTATTCATCTGGCTGTGTTCTCTTAGTTAAACTTTACACCACCCTATTTTTTACAACTATAATCATAAACAGCATTTATAACTTCGTGAGTAGTTTTGTTAAACAGTTTACAAATAACATCAAGTGGAACACCTGAATAATAGACATTTACGATTTTAGGCATTTATTTATCCTTTTTTGATTTTGATTTTTCTTTTAAAATAAGAGCTGTTATTAAGTGACTTCTAGTTGCATACGCATCATTATTCTTTACAATCTCATCGCAAGATATAAGTACACTTTCTTCTATAGATACACTAATTATTTTCTTTGTTGTTATTGTCTTTTGTTTATCTTCTGCTTCATAAAATGCAACATTGTTTTTATAGCAGAAATTCTCTAATGTATCTCCGTTCGATAAAGAATCTCTTTTATTAAAAATAGGGTCATAACGATATATAAACATTGTTTCAGTTTCGTTTAAATTTGAATCACTGCATGTAATAAATTCAAAATCATTAAAAACTTTTTCTTTTGCTGAAAGATGACTTCTTACTCTATCTTTTATATTTTTTGATTGTCCTACATAAACAACCGTATCATTAAATTTTAAGAAATATATTCCAGTTAAATTTATATCAACTAGTCTTATCTTAGATTTAATATAATCAGTTGTTTCTTTATCAAGTTTAACTTTTATCATAAATTCCATTCTCCTGTAAAAATGTTTTCATTGTTACTCTTGCAACAAAATATTTCCGACTAAGAAAAGATATACTTGCATCTTTTTTATAATCAACTTCTATCTCTTTTATAGACTCTTTTAGTCTTTTAGTTATTGCATTATCTTTTTTCATTCCAAATTGTAGCAAATAAAACCTTAAAGTAATATTATCAGTAATTGTAAATAATTTACAACTTTTGTAACAATTTTACAGTTGAGTTAAGCTAGAATTTATATTTAGTGTTGTACAATTTTCCAATCAAATCGGTTAGAGAGTTTCTAACAAGGTTAGCCGAAAGCGAAACAATACACAAAGAATGTTCGCCCTGACTGATTTGAAGTTCTATGATTTATAAAAATAACTTTTTGATGTAGCACTCATCGTTCTAGGCGATAGATTAAGTTCGGAGTGTTACACAAAAAAGTTCCTGCTATCGTGGAGCGGATTCGCTTGACAAACCTTGCAAGTGGTAGCAGGTCATTAAAGTTTCTATGAGCATATACGCAAAAGATGGTACTTTTGAAGAGATGGAACAACTGAGGTGCAAGCAAGTAAGTACAGCGATTACCATTTAGCTAATAATGAAAACTTCGCACTAGGCAAAGCTCTCGTATATGTTCTTAGAAGCCTTAAAACTTCAAATAATTAAACTATATATAAAAGGATTTAAAATGATGGAAATAGGTTCAGGAATAGCAGTTATTATTTTACTTGCTATTGCTTTTGATATGTATAAGAGTGAGAAAAGACGGTTTGGAGAAAATGAATGAAACTTTTAAACATAGGGTGTAAAGGTCTGGCTAACGTATCTTGTAATTTGAGCGGAATTATTGAACTAGAGTTGCAAGAAGTATATATGGACTTCTTAGAAGATGTACCTACGACTGAGATTACGAAATGGCATAGCAATAAGGCTCTGTTAGAACAAATGGATAGCGATGAAATTATAGGCTACTTAGAGAGTAGATATGATTTAAAAATGATTAAGAATAGTGAGGTTTAAGATGAAAAAAGCTTATACAACAAGTTTAGAAACATTAAATAGTTCTGTAGCTGCGATATTAGATGCTAAACTTGCAACAAGCGGAGCTGAGAGTATTGCGGATTATGTTGCGTTTGCATCGGATAACATAGATGCAAATATTGAAAGGGCTAAAGAAGCTAAAAAAGAGTTGGACGAATACATTAAACACCAGCAAGATATACAAGCTACTATAAAGCAAGATACTGCCACTTGGTTACAAGATGTTGGAGTTGATAAATTAAACGGTATGAGAGTATCTAGTATAACCGTAAATACTCCTGCACCTAAAAATAAGCTAGTTATAAAAAATGAAGCTTACTTTACTGTACTTGGATTAACAAAAGTTACTTTAGATGAAACAGCTGTTAAAAACTTTATACTTGATAGTAAAGAAGATTTAAGTGAGTTTGCGATTATTGAAACTACTCACTCTCTACCTGTTATAAAAATTAATAAGAAAAGGGGTTAATATGTGTGATTTAGAAGAAGCTTTAAAAGTTGAAGGAAAAAAAGTAACCTATAACGGGGTGGTGGTGCGAGATGGAAAATAAAACTAAAAGTATTTTTGAAACATTAAATGAGCTTGATGTTTCAAAACATATAGAAAAAAAGAACGGGTTAACATATCTTAGTTGGAGTTGGGCTTGGTCGAGTGTAAAGAAAATATATCCTGAAACTTCATATAAAGTTTATGAAAATAATTCAGGATTTAATTATCATACGGACGGAATGACAGCTTGGGTAAAAGTAAGCGTAACGATTGATAGCATGGAGTACATCGAATACCTGCCAGTAATGGATTTTAGAAACAAAAGCATAGGATTGTCCGCATTAACTTCTATGGACGTTAATAAGGCTATTCAAAGAGCTTTAACAAAAGCAATAGCACGACACGGGCTAGGTTTATATATTTATGCTGGCGAAGATATGCCAGAAGCATCAGAAGTTCCAAAAGTTGAACAGAAGTTTGTACCAATAAATGCAACACAAATAAAGATAATTGAAGATTTGATTATCTCTAAAGGTGCTGATAAAGTTAAGTTTTTAGAAGCGTTTCATGTATTTGCGGTTAATGAATTAGACCACGAAAATGCAGGTAAAGCAATAGTTTTGTTAAATAAGAAAAAAGATGCAGCGAAGTATCCAGCAGAATAGGCTATATCACGAATTAGCATCTCAACTTTGGAAAACAAACAATCTCCAAGTATGGGATGGCAGATTTTTACAATATGGCTATCCTAATCCTATTGTATTAAGACCTTCAGGCTTTAGTTATGATAGCTTTAGGGATTTACTTAAACAGTTGGACTTTAGCTATCCTAAGCAAGATAGTATCGGAATATCAAGCGCTAAACTTGATAAACAACAAATTAATAGTCACATACTATTTTTAGAAGTATTATGCGCTGAGTTATAAAAGGAAATTGATGAAATGATTGACTATGTTACTATTGCATTTGTGAGAAAACAAGTTGAGATACCGGATTTTCCTTCTAAAAAATTATGGGATTAAGGAAATAAAATGAATTACTGCCAATGCGGAAAACCAGCCACTCACAAACTATACGGTAAGTGGTGGTGTTGTGAATGTATTAAAGAGGTTTTATGAAAGAGAAAAAGTGCAAAGAGTGCAAACAACCTTTTGTACCAACTCGACAACTGCAACCAGTATGTAATAAGTACGAGTGTCTTGTATCATACGCTGAAAAACATCTAAGCAAAAAGAAGAAAGAGAAAGAAACTAAAGCAAGAAAAGCTTTAAAACAATTCAATGACAGCGATATAAATTTAGTCAAAAGGTTAGCTCAAAAAGTCTTTAATACTTATATTCGTATGAGAGATAAAGATGAACCTTGTATTAGTTGCCAAAAGATTATAGGAGAAAATGAAGTATCTCATGCAAGTCATTTTCGCCCTGCTACTAATTCAAGACTAAGATTTGATGAAAGGAACGTGAATAAGAGTTGTGTAAAATGCAATGTTTTTCTAAGTTCAAATGCTATTGAGTATAAAAAGGCTCTAATTATAAAACTCGGTGCCGATGTAGTAGAAGAGCTAGAATGTACTAATGATCCGTATAGATACTCTATTGAAGAGTTACATGAAGTTATAAAAACTTATAGACAAAAAATAAAGGAAATAAAATGAAAAAAGTATTTTTATCAATCGTAGCAATAGGGATTTTAACAATCGCAAATGCTCAAACAAAAGGCAATTTAACAGATAGTCAAATGGAAGCAGTTCAAGTATTGATTCAATTATATGGCTACAGATGCGACACTGTAAATTTTGCAATGCGCTCTAATTGGGATGGGAACATAGATGTATCTTGCAATGATAATACATATAGCTATGATGTTAAAGACAAAGGCGGTCGATGGGTTGTAACTTTAGATTAAACATTAGAGCATTTTTGCTCTTTTGTGATATAATGCGTATAAGTTTTTAAAGGTTACCAGACCGAATCGGGTTATCTTTGCTGATAACCTTTAAGAGCTTAATGTAAAAGTTGTTTGATGATGTCTGGTAACCATCTTCACTCCTCTTAAAATCAAAATAACCAAAGATAATATAATGCAAGGAACAATAAAAAGCTTCAAGCAAAATTCACAAAACTCGAAGATATTAGCGTATCTTCAAACAGGTGCAAGTCTGACTTGTTTAGAGGCTCAACGATTAGGCTTTGGAATGAACCTTAGAAGCCGTATAAGCGATTTAAAACGTGCTGGGTATGATGTAATATCTAAGCAAGTAAACATCGGAAATGGAAGCTATATCGCTGAATATAGTTTGGAGGTTGAATAATGGCAGAGCGTAGAATGTTTGCAAAAACGATAATAGACAGCGATGCTTTTTTGGATATGCCTCTCTCAACTCAGGCATTATATTTCCATTTATCAATGCGTGCAGATGATGATGGATTTATTAATAATCCTAAAAAATTAATGAGAATGATTGGTGCAGCAGAAGATGAATTAAAAGTTTTAATGGCTAAAAAATTTATAATAGGGTTTGAAAGTGGCGTGATTGTCATTAAACATTGGAAGATTCATAACTACATTCAAAAAGATAGGTATAAAACAACTAACTACCATGATGAAATGTCGCAATTATCGGAGTCAGAGAATAAGGGATACACTTTGGATACAGGTTGTGTACAAGATGTTAGCACAGGTAAGGATAGGTTAGAGTTAGGTAAGGATATAGTTAGTTTAGATATAGAGCCGAAAAAAGAAAGAGCAGTCGGTTTTAAAAAACCAACATTAGATGAATTAAACAATCGTATATCTGAAATGAATTATCAAGTAGATGCAATTAAGTTTTTCAACTATTACGAATCTAACGGATGGAAAGTTGGAAGAAATAAAATGAAGTGTTGGAAGTCTGCCTTAGCTACATGGAATGCAAATAACGATACTAAGCAACAATCTAAACAACCAACACAAAGCTTTAAAGACCAAGAGCGCAATAGAACGAGAGTTGTAGTTGAGGCTGTATCTAAAGGCTTCGACCCATTCGACCCTACTAATTACTCAAAAGAGGAGTACATAGATGCACAAATACAATCTTAGAGATGAACTCATAATATCGCTTATGAACATTAAAGGAATAGAAAAAGACCCGTTTGTTTCTGCCACTATAAAAAATAGAATAAAAGATATACCTGATAACAAGTTGCAGTCATTTTTCGAAAGTGTTGCGGAGGCGGATAGTTTTGGAGATGGATTAAAAGTTATTATGAAAATAGCGGAACAATTTAATCCTAAGCCGTTGGATCCAATAATTGATGCTACAACAGCAGAAGCAAAAAGACTAATAAGCGCCTGCGAAACAATGAACACTATTTTATTCAAAGAGTGCAATAATATCGGAGTACCTTTTGAAGATTATGTGATGGACTATGAGTTTGACAACCTCCAAGATAGTACAAAAGGACTTTTAAGCGCAGTTAAACCGTATTGTGACTACAAAAGACTGATTATAAACATAAGATGCTATCAAACAAGCTCTGATGCTTTAAACGCATTTAAACAAGCGATTACGCAAGTTGGTAAAAGTGAGTATGCTATGATTGAGAATAAGAAAGTATCAGGAATGATTGGAAGGATGAAAAAATGAATGCAATAATGACAATACTACACATACTGGCTTTGATATTTTTCTTTCCAGCACTATTTGTAACTATACCGATGCACTTCTTACTTTTAAAAAAGTAGGAATGTGTTATAATATTAGATAAATAAAGGACTAAAATGCAATTAATCAACAAAAATATAGAAGATTTAATTCCATACACAAACAACACTAGAACACACTCAGATGAACAAGTATTACAAATAGCTTCAAGTATTAAAGAGTTTGGGTTCACTAATCCAATACTTATAGATGAGCAAGGTGGTATTATAGCAGGACATGGTCGTGTTATGGCTGCAAAGAAGCTTAATATAAATGAAGTTCCAACGATTACACTTTCAGGGCTTACAGAGGCTCAGATTAAAGCTTATATTATTGCAGACAACGCAATAGCTTTAAATAGTGGATGGAATGAAGACTTGCTTCAATTAGAATTAATAACATTAAATGAAATGAATTTTGATTATTCTAAATTAGGATTTGACTTTGACTTTGATGTATCTGATATAGAAGAAGAGTTTACTCCAGACTTACCAAGCGGAGACCGTGAGCCGATTCGTAACATGACATTCACAGTTTCAGATGAGCAACACGAATTGATTGAAAAAGCATTAAAAGATGCTAAACTCTATCCACTGCAAGACCCAGCTGGAATAAATGAAAACAGCAACGGTAACGCTCTATATTATATTTGTGAGGTATTTAAAAATGGTTTGGATAGTTAAAACAGAAGACGGAAAAATACACGAAGTTTATAATGAATTTATAGGCAGTTTTACACAAAAAAATAAGGTTGTGGAATGTCAGCTAAAGAGATAATAGTAAAGCCTATACCGTCTAGCATAGCGAACAAAGTGGTCACAAAATATCACTATAGTGGGAAACATGCAAGAAATAGTGTTTTGGACTTTGGTGTATATTACAAAGGTATATTAATGGGTGCAATGCAGTTTGGAACTCCTATGAATAAACACGTTATGATGCCACTGTTTGATGGTGCTATATGGCATGATGTAATTGAATTAAACAGAATGTCATTTAGTGATGCACTCCCAAGATTTTCAGAGAGCAGAGCATTGGCTATGGCTTTTAGATGGATGAAAAAGAATAGTCATATTAAATATATTATATCTTTTGCTGATGGATGCCAATGTGGGCATGGCACTATATACCAAGCTAGTAACTTTAAACTAACTCAGATAAAAAAGAATAATTCAATCATAAAACTTCCAAACGGAGAAGTAGTTGCAAAAATAGTATTTGGTGTTAAGGGTGGAAAATATGCCAATGAAAAATTAAAGAGCGGAATAACATCACTAAGCAAGTTTTTGGATATGAAGCATAATGGATGGAGTAAGGTAAATGGATATATGTATAGATATGTTTATTTTTTAAATAAAGATGATGAAAAAAACTTCACAGGTGAATTTATACCATTTAGTAAAATAAAAGAGTTAGATATTGAAATGTATAAGGGTGAGTGGATTAATGGAGCGAACAAGTGAGAATTAAACTCCTATCTTCTGACGGGAAGCCAGACGCTTTATCATTAAGCTATGTTCGCAAATTAGAAACACCATTATATCTAAAAGGTTTATAAATGGCAAGATTAACTAATGAAGATAAAGAAAGTATATTAGCTGAGTTTCATACAGGCATTTATTCAAATAATGAATTAGCAAAAAGATGGAATACATCACATACAACAGTTAATAAAATAGTTAAAGATTTGAAGCCAAAAAATTCAAGCATAGTTTCAAGCCAAATTGCGAACAGAACGGAACTTGCTGAGCAAAGTTTCAAGGAAGTTTCAGCAGTTGAAACTGCGGTGAAAGAAAAAACAAAACATCTTGAATATATAAACAATCTAACACTAAAAAACCTTTCAGTAATGGCGAAGAAAATAAATGAAGACACTACAATCGCAGAACATAAGATGATAAGCGAGGCAGTAGACAAATCAGCAATAACACTAAAGGTAGCAGAACGACACGCTCCCAAAATGGAAGTAAAACAAGAACTAAACCAAGCCGATGTTAAAGTGATAGCAGTTGAGTATAGTTAAACAAAAGAGAAACATATCACATAAGCCTTTCTTTGAGGATACTTCAAGATGGGTTATATCTTATGGAGGCGCTGGTTCTGCAAAGTCATATAGTACTGCTCAAAAGCTACTCACTAGGTTATTAGAAGAAGAAAATCATAAAATTTTAGTAGTTCGTAAAGTTGCAACTACTCTCAGAGTGTCGGTATTTCAACTATTTAAAGATTTAATATCATCACTCGATCTATTCTCAGACTTTAAAATAAATAAATCAGATATGACAATCACTAATATTCATAACAATTCAATGATTCTATTCTTTGGGCTTGACAACATAGAGAAATTAAAATCAATTCAAGGTATTACATCAATATGGGTAGAAGAGGCAAGCGAAACAGAACGGGCTGATATATTAGAGCTTAACAGACGATTAAGAGGTGAGACAAAGTACTATAAGCAAATAATACTTACATTTAACCCTATTAGTCATTTACACTGGCTAAAAGAACACTTTTTTGATAGTCCACACTCAAAAGCAAACATATACAAGACAACATACTTAAATAATAACTTTATAGATGATGAGTATAAGGCAGAGATAGAAGATATTAAAAACTACGATATTCAACAGTACAATATTTATGCACTTGGAGAGTGGGGAGTTTTAAATACTAATATCGTTTATCATAAATACGACTTCACTAAACATCATACAGATAAAACAATAAATGATTTTAATGTGCTACATATCGGAATGGATTTTAATGTTGGCGGATGTGCTTGCGTGGTGAGTGGAATACACGGAGATACATGTTATATACTTGATTATTTTGCTCCATATGATACTGAGGGGATTGTAACTGAACTTATGAGTAGATACAAAAATAAAGACTTAGTATTGTATCCTGATGCAAGTGGTAAAAATGAAAGTGCTAATGCTTCACGCTCTAATATTGCGATATTGGAACAAGCAGGGTATAGAATAAATGCCAACTCTAAAAACCCACCCGTAAGAGATAGAATAAACAGCGTTAATCGTATGTTTAGCTTAGATAAGCTTTTAGTCAATGAGAAGCTAGATAAAGTTAGCTTTGCACTACAAACACAAGCATACTTAGATAATGGTAAGCCTGAGAAGTACGACCAGCATAATGGTGGCAGTATTGACGATATTAATGATGCTTTAGGATATTTGATATTTACTAAATTTGGATTAACAAAACCAAGATTTACTATTGGAGAACATAGTTTCGGTTAAGATTTTGCTATAATTACACAAAGACTTTTTAAAGGCTCAATAATGCTCCCTACGAAACCCGAATACGAGAAATACATAAGCTCAGTAAAATACGTTCAATCCGTCTACGATGGAAGCGAAGAAGCGAAACAACACTTACAGCAGTTTACGAAAGAAAATCCAAAAAAGTTTGACAACAGAAAAGAAGTTGCAACACTTAACAACTTTGTGAAGCGTACTGTTAATGCGATGAGAAACATCATCTTCAGAAACCCTACTGATGCTTCACTACTACCACCAAGCTTTGATGAGTTTAAAAAAGCCGTAGACTTTACGGACTCTTTAAATGAGTTTGCCAAAGATATTACTGATGCTCTAGTAAGAGATGGCGAAACGTGGATACTTGTTGATAGCCTACAAGGAGAAGCAACAAGCAGAGCCGAAGAGCGTGAACTAGGACTAAGACCTTATTTCGTTCATATAAATCGTGCTAGTGTTGTAAACTGGCGTTATGACAATCAAGGTCGTTTTGAGTTTGTAGTAATAAGAGAGAACTATGTAGATATAGACGGCTTCAAAGAAGAAACAAAAGAGCAAGATAAAGTTTGGTATGCAGATGGTAGAGTTCAAACTTATAGAGATGATGAATTATATAAAGAGTATCAACTACAAATCAATCAAGTGCCAATAGTTAGATTAATAGATAGCAAAACTCCAAGCCTATTAGACCAAGCTAAACTAAACGTATCTCACATGAATAGAAATAGTGAGTTAGATCAATACATTCGTGTAGCTTCCGCACCGGTTCCAGTTACATATAAGATGACTTCTGATGATGGTGGCATTACTACAATCGGAGTTAATGACGGTATAGCATTTTCAAGCGGTAAAGATGAAGCAGGTTTTGAGTGGGTAAGTTTAAAAGCTGAGAACACAGAGGCTATATCAAATCGTATAAAAGACTATGAAGAGGCTATGCTTGACATTGCGATAACTTTTGCATCATCAAGCCAAGTTAAAACAGCGACACAAGTTGAAACTGAAAGCACAGAGGACAAAGGCAAACTCTCAAACATAGCTCAAATCGTAGAAGATGGGCTTAATCAAGCACTAAGACTGATTGAGATGTTTAATGAGTCTTACAAGCTTACAGATGAGCAGATAGTGATAATAAATCGTGACTTTGATAGTGCAAGATTAGCACCTGAACAAATCGCACAACTTAAAGATCTTTATATTAACGAGGTTATCAGCTGGGAAACTTTCATTACACTTCTTGAAAAAGGCGAAGTGCTTACTATTGAAGATAAAGAAAAAGAGAAAGCGAGTTTAAATAGATAATGGTTAACTCAATCGCACAACTAGGCTTAATGCAAGAGACACTATTCGAGCTATATAAAAGTCCAGCAGTGAATGATGTAGAACTTGCAATGCAAGACGCTATGAAGCGTATCGAGTTAAAAGCCTTACAGTTTGACGGTAGCGATTATACAAAGAGACAACTCAATGAAGCCAGAAACGCTATTGCAAGTGAACTGGATATTGCTTATAAAAACTTATTCCCTGATTTACAAGCTGAAAGTGCTGCGGTTGCAACAACTATTTATAATTCTTATGCTGGATTAGTTTCTATTAATAAGACTATTTCTAAAGCTGTACTAGAAGAGATTATAAGTTCAAATCAAAACATATTAGGATACACATTCAAAGAACTGGTTAATGTAACTAAAGACGACCATGAGAGAGCAATAAGAGTAGCTTTAGCAAGTGGTGTAGCTGATGGTTCAAGTACCGCTAAGATAGTAAGAAATATCAAAGATGCTAATACTAGAAATGTTAAGCAATTAAACACTAATGTTTACACGATACTCAAACAGTCAAGAGAGAATGCTACTTATTCGGCTTATGCTGAGATGGAAAAACTAGATTTCATAGATGGGTATACTTCAATCGGTGTTTTAGATGGACGAACAAGCGAGATATGCCGAAACTTAGACAATGTGACTATTTACAAGCCAGTTAGAGAATTGCCTGGATATTTTCTTACTCCAAGACATTTTAGTTGTAGAAGTAAGTTAGCACCGCACATTGAAGACTCCGAAGAAGTGCCGTTCCGTTCAAGCATTGAGGGTCAAGTCGCAAACCAATCATACGGGCAATGGTTCAAGACTCAATCGCCAGCATTTCAAAAAAACGTACTTGGAAATAAAAAGTATAATCTTTATAAGCAAGGACGATATACAATCGGGTCACTAGCTGACGCTAAAGGAAAAAAATTATCTATTGAGCAGATTAATGATGTTTTAAAAAATTTATGATATAATTTTATCAAGCATGGTTAAAATACTGCACCCTCACTCTACGGAATTACCCTTTATACTAAAGGGGCTATCTTGAAACTAATCAAAGACTTAGGAATGTTATTTCCTACTAAAAACAGCAAGAAGAAGAAGAGGTATGGAATTTACGAGTGTAGTTGCGGAAAAGAATTTAAAACACAAACTGCATGTATTAAAAATGGACATGTTAAATCGTGCGGTTGCTATAAAAAACAAATACTTGTGAAAAGAAATACAACTCATGCAAACAGCAATACCCGCTTATATAAAATATGGAAAAATATTATAACTCGGACAACAAACAATAGTGAACATTATAAAAATTATAGTGGCAGAGGAATTAAGGTTTGCGACAAATGGAAAAGCTTTAAGCCATTCTATGAGTGGTCTATCAACAATGGATATTCTGATGAATTAAGCATAGACAGAATTAATAATGATGGAAATTACGAACCTGATAATTGTCGATGGACTACAGTAGCAATACAAAACAGAAATACAAGAAAAATTCGCATCGATAACACATCTGGGTTTAGAGGCGTCAGCTTTAACAAGTCAAGTAACAAATGGATTGCTTATATAAATGTTGATTACAAGAGGGACTACTTAGGGCTATTTGATACGGCAGAGCATGCGGCTCAAGCGTACGACACATTTGTTATAGTGCATAGACTTGAGCACACACGAAATTTTACATAGAAAAGAAAAATCTATGCTATAATTTTATATCTACTTAGTAAGAGGTAAAATAATGTTTGAAAAACTAAAAGAATTAGTCGGTGACAATTCAAATGCACTTGCTGAGATTGAAAATGCACAAAAAGCACTTCAAGACTCAACTTCAACAATAAACAAACTCGAAAAAACAAATGGCGACCTTCTTGTAGAGGTCAAAAAGTTTAAAGAGGGAAATAGTTTAGTTAAGAATGAACTAGGCTTAGATGAGCTTAACTCAGATACAATCAAACAAGCACTAAGCAAGTTTAAAAAAGACGACAATGCAGAAGTGCAAAATCTTCAGAAGCAGCTTCAGAGTGTAACAAATGATTATGACGGTAAACTCAAAGAAGCTACAAGCAAACTTAACGGTTTTGTGATGGAGAGTGCTTTATCTCAAACAGGGTTGGCACAAAAAGCGGCAAACGCTAAAGCTTATGAAGCATTAAAAAATGATGTTCTAAGTGGTGCTACATTAGACGGCGGTAATATCGTGTTTAAAAATGAAGACGGTACGACTCGTTATGGAAACAATGGTAAGCCTTACGGTTTATCTGACAGAGTTGCAGAAATTGAAGCAAGCGAAGACTATGCGCCATTTCTTAAAGCAACGAACAAAGGCGGCTCCGGTACTAACCCGAGCCAAACAGCAAATGCCGCTAGTCAAGACTCAGGTAAGTTAAATTCTACCGAGATGATGAAGCGTGGCAGAACACAACAATAAGGAATAAATAATGGCTTTAACACTATTAGAAGCTTCAAAGCTTAGTACGGGTGATGTATATAGAGCAGGTGTATTAATGAAGTTTGCAGAAACTTCTGACATATTAAGAGTATTACCTTTTACTGGTATTGCTGGGAACTCACTAAAGTATAATGTAGAGGAAACTTTACCGGGTATTGGTTTTCGTGGTATAAATGAAAGCTTTACAGAAAGTACGGGTATTATCAATCCTCAAACTGAAAACCTAGCAATTGCTGGTGGTGACCTTGATGTTGATAAGTTTATCGTAGATACAATGGGAGCAGACCAAAGAGCTGTTCAAGAAGCAATGAAGATTAAAGCACTTGCACTTGCATGGACTAAGACATTTATTAAGGGCGACAACACATCAGAGCCTCGTGAGTTTGATGGTTTACAAGTTCGTTTAACTGGTGATGCTTTAATATCAAACGGTACTACTGCACTTTCTTTAGCTAAACTTGATGAAGCGATTGACGCAGTTGATGGTGCTACTCATATTCTTATGAATAAAACAATGAGACGTTTATTAACAGTTGCAGCAAGAACAGCAGCGGTTGGTGGTAACATTACTTATTCACTAAATGAATTCGGGCAACGTGTAACAGAATACAATGGTATTCCTATTCTTATCGTTGATAAAGATAACAATAATACAGACATTTTAGGTTTTACAGAAGCAAGCACGACAACTTCTATTTATGTAGTTAGTTTTGGTGAAGGTGCAGTTGAAGGACTTGAAAATGGCGGTATGTCAGTTCGTGACTTAGGAGAGCTTGAGGGTAAAGCTGCTTTTAGAACTCGTATTGAATGGTATAGTTGTTTTGGCGTATTCGCTCCAAAAACAGCAGCAAGATTAAGTGGTATTACAAATGCCGCAGTAACAGCGTAAGGAGAATAAAATGGCAAATAAAACTTTTGATGCGTTAGGATTAATCGTAGAAGATGAAGCGGTAACAACAACTGCAACATGTACAGGTGCAAACATTAAGGGATTGAACATTGGTTCAGCTTCTTATGTTGCAGTAATAAACACTGGGGCAGTAACTGGTACAGTTGATGGCTCTAACTATTATACAGTACAACTAAAAGCAAGTGATTTAGTTGGTGGCACTTATTATGCAGTAGGAAATGCTGTTGTTTTACCTGCAACTGCTCAACAAGTTCAAATCGGATTTACTTCTGAGCAACTTCAAAGCATTATTGCTTCTGGTGCATTTTTCGCCGTAACTGTTACGAAAACAGGAACAACTGCTACTGCCGTAACATATACAGCGTTTATATCAAAGATTTAAACAATGACTATTGTATATGACAAAGACGGTAACGCTTTTAAAGTACCTCATATAGTTGATGTTAAAGAATGGCTAAGAGATGGCTATACTTTAGATAATCCAAAAGAAAAAGCAACTAAAAAATAGCTTTATAGGTCACTTTTAGAAGTGGCTTATTAAATCTATTAAGGATTAAACAATGGCTTTAACAATTTACCCAGAAGATAATTTTGACTCTTATGTAACATTAGCAGATGCAGATACTTATGCCCCCCTTTACATACTTGATACTACAAATTGGGATGCTTTATCTGACACGCAAAAAGAGTTTTACCTCCGTCAGGCAACATATCTAATCAAGCCAAAGATAACAGACCCAGATAGTCTGTCTTATTCAGAAACCGACTATATGAAAAACCTTGAAATAGCAACAACTCTATTAGCTGAATATTCAATAAATAACAATGTATTAACAGATGATGAAAGCGGTAATCTAAAGCGTAAAAACATCACAGGAGTAATTGATAAAGAGTGGTTTAACCCATCAGCACCATCAAACGCATTTCCATTTTACATAGCTACACTATTAAGTGATTACGGTTTTAGTGGAAGCGGAAGCCTAAAGATAGAAAGGTCATAAAATGTCAATAGTTCAAAACATTCTAAACACTTACAAAGCGATGGATGTTCAAGCATTGCTTTTAGGCTCACGACCTTACAAAACTATTTATACTTCATGGGGCGGAAACAAACCTTTACTTTTTAAACATTTAAGAAATTCATCAGATAGCTACGAAATGAATGTAAATGGCTCGGTCACACCAGTTGATTTTTATATCGCACCTCCGGCAGGAGAAACATGGTATATATCTAGATGGATGATGCAGTTAATTGATGGTAAAGGCTTTGAAATAACAGAGTTCGGCTCATCAGGTTCAGCACTCACAAATGGATTAGATGCACTTTTTGAAAGCGATGGAGTTCAAACTTCATTATTGGAGCTCACGATTAAAAGCAATTCAGATATTTCTGCAGTCACATACGATACAAGGCTAGACAGCTACGGAAATTCATCAGATGCACTTCATGCAAGTTGGAGTTTATACAAAACAGGTCAAATGTTAAGATTAAGAGGTAGCTTGAATGAAAAGCTAGTCATTAAAATTCAAGATAATTTAACATCTCTTGAAAGGCTACATATCCACGCTCAAGGGTATATAGGATGAGTGAAGCAACAGAGGTAATAACAGATATACAAGAAGCACTCACGGAGTATGGGAGTAGCATCATTATCAAAAAGAGTGTAAATGAAGTAAGAGACGCTTACGGAGCAGTTACAACAGCCGCTACATCTACAACAGAGAACACTAAAGCGTTCATAAAGAGATATGCAACAAATAATATATTTATGAAGCTTTATCAAGACTTTATAAATAGTTACGACTTATCTATAAGATTATATACATCACAAATAATAAATAAAGAAGAGTACACTATTTCTTATCAAAGTCAAATTTATAATATTGTAGATATTGAAAAAAAAATACTTCAAGACGAAATAATATACTATGATTTATTGGTTAAAAAATAATGAGTGACATACTAAAAGAGTATAATGATATTATGAGAAAAAAAGATATTGTTGTGGCAAAGATAGCCGCTCAATTATATAGAGAGTTAATAACTATCACTCCCGTTGCTAAAGGCGAACTTAAAAGCGATTGGCAATTACAAAAAGACGGTTCGAGTTGGATTATCTCTAATAATATGGAATATGCTGAGATTAGGTTAAGCCCACTTATTGAAGATAACGGCAAGGCAATCGTGGGAAGTTTTAAATATCCTCTTGGAATACAGCCAACAATTGAAAAATACAACATAAAATTACAAAAAGAATTAAAGGCTATATAATGTCAGCATTACAGAGAGCAGCAGAAGTAGAAATATATTTTAAAGCAAATTGGACTGCAACAAATATTCATATACCAGACAGTTCACCACCGTTTAGCAACAACAACTTAGATAAGTATATCATGCTTGATGTAATCAATGACGGCAGTAACTTAGTTGGTTTAAGCTGTTCAGAGGATGGTTACTCATACGCTAAGGTCACTTGTTATCATAAAGTAAAGAAGTTATGCATTGGTCTCAGTGATGATATAAAAACTTTTTTTGACAACAAAGAGCTTCCGTATGACATACGAGTCAAAGACGGGCAGCAGGGTATTACTGTGAGGCTGGAGTCGGGTTACTTTGCAACAACTGTTATTTTCAGAGTTGAACAGTATTAATATGCTATAATAGCACATTGTTTTTTGCAAACAACAAATAAAACACAAAGGATTCAACCATGGCAAGAATCAACACTAAGGCATTTGCTTTTTTTCTAAAAAGTGGAGCGACACTTCCGGTAACACCGGCTAACTTTCTCGAGTTAGGCGAAAAGTTGTTAATGTCACCAACGACAAAGACCGAAAATATAAAAGTTTACAACGGTAAGCTAGGAGCAAACGATAGTTACGCTGATGCGTGTGACACTACACTCGAGGGTGCTAGTTTTATGCACAGAATGAGATACCAAAACGCTGCGGCTGATGCACTTGACACAGTGCCAAGCTATGGAGAACTCTTGAAAATAGGAGGATTCAGTGAAGCTATCGACACGACATCAAGTCAAGAAACTGTTATTTACACTTGGAATAAAGATAACTCACCCGCCTTAGGTAGTGCTGTTTATTATTTAGATGGTAAAAAACAAACAATGACTAATACAGTTGCAGCGAATGTTGAGTTTGACCTCACAGTTGGCGAAATCGCTAATATCACAGGTACAATGAGCGCATTTTTAGACAACTACGGTGTAGCAACAAACGAAGCCAATCCTACTGTAACACTTGGAACAGAGGGATGTCTTACAGTTGGCTGTGCTGATGTATTCTCTAAAGATGGTACAGCAGTAATAGGTGCTAAAAACATCTCTATTAATATGGGTGCTATGATTAATAAATATTATGGTTTCAGTTTAAAAGAGTATGAGACTAGCGATTTTGAGCCTACGATTTCAATGAGTTTTCCAGTTGATGCAACTGATTACAATGATGCAATCGAAGCGTTACAAGCTCAAAGTTTAATCGACATAGTTGTAAAGTTAGGAACTGATGCAACAAGTACGGAAGTAAACGGTAAAACAGTTGTAATGACTATTACTAACTGTAAACTTTCTAGTTATACTGATGGAGATGAGAATGACTCAGTAAGTAGAACAGAAAACTTTATCTTAACTGCTAGTTCTGCATTTACTATAAAGCACGGCTTCTACGCATAATTTTTAGGCGGTGTGTTCCCAGTCCTTCACACCGCCTTACTGCAAATAGGACTGAAAAAACATTAAATAAGGACTAAAAAAATGGCATTACTACAAATACAAGATAAATTTACGATTGAAGTTCCATCAAAAAATGGCGAAAATGAAATAATTGAGGGCTATTTAGCACCCGTTTCAAAACAATTTTTAAAAGACATCAAAAAAAAATACGATAAACAAACAAAAGAAGCCCAAAAGCTTAAAAAAGAAAATAATGAACTGATTAGATTAAATCAAAAAATCTCTAATCTTGATAAACAGATAGAAGCTTCTGAAAGTGAAGAGAAACTGCAACTTTTAAAAGAACAACAAGCACTTACAGAATTAGCTTATGAGCTATCAGACAAAGTGGAAGAAGCATCTACGAAAATGCAAGAGTTTGACCCTTATGAGGCTAAAGCATTTGAACACATTGAAAATCGTGTAGCATCTGACAAACAGAAGAGAATCATAGAGTTATGTGAGAAATACGGATATGCCCTAATTTTAAACACTATAAACAAAGATATTGAAGAGGGAAAGCAAAAAGAAGAGAACGACTAGCAAAGTGGGCGGAACAATTCGCCCGTAAATCTAGTTATGAATTTCTCGATGAGCGTGACAAAGAGTTGCTTGAAGACCCAAATAGCAGTATAGTAAATCTTACTAAAGACCCTAATGATTTATTATATAGTTACTTCTTCAAGAATTTACAGTTTGAATTTGGTGCTATGGGTGGCAAGCCCGTTGCTTACAACTACGAAAAAGCTAAAGATGCTATAACATGGCAAGGGTACAAGCCTAAAGATATAATTCCTCTTGTCGATGTGATGTTTAATTCCTACGTTTCTAACCTCCCTAAAAAATAAATATGCTATAATACAGTATTAATTTTTTCGGGGGTTTTTCCAATGGCAATTTTACCTATAGAAGTCAAAGAGAGTGGGATTACTCAAACAAACCGAAAAATCAAAGAGCTTGACAAGAGTGCTGATAAACTAACTGGCACATTTTCAGGTGTTACAGCTGGTGCAATGAGACTAGCAGGTGGTATAGCTGCTCTTGTTGGAATAGGACAACTCACACGCTCATTTATCCAAAACGCTGATGCAATGACTAATATGAATAGTCAATTGAAATTAGTAACTAAATCAACGTCTGAATTATTACAAGTACAGAATCAACTATTCAACATCTCTCAAAGTAGCAGGACATCTCTTCAAGGCACTACAGAACTTTATGCAAAAATTGCCAGAAACACGAAAGACTTAAATGTATCAAATAAAGAACTTTTAAAAGTTACTGAAACCATCTCAAAAGCAATGACTATTTCTGGTGGTAGTGCTGAAAGTATGAACGCTGCGATAGTACAACTTAGTCAAGGTTTTGCAAGTGGTACACTTAGAGGCGAAGAACTCAACTCGGTTATGGAACAAACTCCAAGACTTGCAGAGGCAATAGCTGAGGGTATGGGTAAGTCACTTGGCGAACTAAGAGCTTTAGGCGCTGAGGGTAAACTAACCGCTCAGGCTGTAATGGAGGCTCTAAAGTCACAAGCTGAAACAATAGACACTGAATTTAAAAACGTTGGAACTACTGTATCTCAGAGCATGACACAAGTATCAAACTCAACTTTAATGCTAGTCGGCGATATGGACAAAGCTTTTGGTGTTACAAATCAGTTATCAAGTAGCTTGACAGAATTATCAAAAGTATTAATAGATAATAAAGATGACATTATTGATATAGGTCAAGATATTATCGCAGGTGCTACAATAGTTGCAAATGGTTTAGAAAGTATCTATTTAGTATCTAAAACAGGATACATGAAGCTAGGAATTGCTTTTAAATCTGAGATAGAAGCGGTTTTAAATGCAATTATTGAAGCTTTTGAAAGTTCACTAAACTACATCACTAAGGAAATAAATCAATCTACAGACTATTGGAATAAAGCCTTAGGTTTAGATATTGGGACAATTAGTGAAGTTTCACTTGGTAGAGTTACTATTGACACAAATGACTTAAGCAAATCAATAGAGGACGCTAACAGTAGAATTCAAGAGTTAGGTCGAAGTACAGATGCTGCTTTTGTTGAAATAGCAACGAGTGCAGAGAAAGTTGTAGCAGCTGTTGACATGGTAAGCAAAAAAACAAGCGAAATAAAAACAACTTCACTTCTTGGCACCAAAGAAGACAGAGAGTTGGCAATAGAACAATCTCAACAACTAGCAGATTTAATTATAAAAGCTTTAGATTATATAAAATCTGACACAGATAAAATAAACGAAAAAAATCTTGAAATGTATAATGTTATGCAGAGTATTTGGGATGATACTGAAATGCAAAAGTTTTTCAAGAAGTGGCAAAAAGAAATAGATGATGTAACAAAAAAATCTGATAAATATGAGGGAATAGGCTCTAAAGATTGGACTGCTGGTTTAAAAGGCTCTTACAAAGATTTGGCAAATATCGGGAATGCTTTTCAAGATTTAGGAAAAGAGCAAAAAGATTGGAATAAATTCAGTAAAGAAAATGTAGCTACAGAAGAGGATAAAAATAAGCATTTATCTAATCAACTTCAAACATACGGAAATATCGCAGGTGCTATAGGCTCTATGTATGAAGAGGGAAGTGAAGGGGCAAAGGCGGCACAAATTGCACAAGCGACTTTAGCAGTTGTTGAGGGAGGACTAGCAGTTATTCATCAAATGACAGCAGGCGACCCTTACACAGCTATACCTAGAGCAATTGCAGTTGCAGCGGTTGTTGCACAAGCATTAGGCTCAGCAGGAATAGGCGGCGGAACATCAAACAGCTACGATGTAGGAGCAGCACAAGTAGCAAACACCGGAACAGGTACCGTTTTGGGAGACACCTCAAAACAATCTGAGTCAATATCTAATTCATTGTCAATCATAGAAGACTACGCTAAACCACAGTATCAAGTTTTGCAAGATATGAATAAAAGCTTAAGCTATATAGCTTCAAACATAGGAGGATTAGCAGCACAGATTATTCAGACTGGTGGGGCTATGACAGGTCAAGGGTTTTCAGTAGATACATCGGGAATAGGAAAAAATTCCATAGCTACAGTCGGAAGTATTATTGATAAAGGATTATCAGAAATACCAATAGTAAGCTATGTGGGTCACTGGGTTGGTTCAATTTTAGGAGGACTTGGCGGAGCAGTAAGTAGTATAATGGGAGGAGGAACTAAGACTTCTTTAGCAGACTATGGTATTTCTTTTAATGAACAGTTAGCAACTTCTGCAATCGAAGCCATAAATGGTTCTGCATTCCAAACTATTAAAAAACACACTGACGGTGGGTGGTTTTCAAGTTCTTCAAATTCATACAGTACAGTATTAAGTCAGCTTGACAGTCAGGTACAAAAAGATTTTACAAGCATAATTAACGGACTGTACGACACTATAGTAAACGTTGGAAGTGCATTTGATATTTCAGTTTCGGAAGTGGAAAAAAGTCTATCGCAAACTACTATAAATTTAGGAAAAATATCATTTTCTGGTAAAACAGGAGAAGAGATACAGAAAAACCTAGAATCAGTTTTTAGTGCAGAAGGTGACAAATTAGCAAAAGCAGCATTTCCTATATTAGATGTTTATCAAAAAGTAGGAGAAGCATTTTTTGAAACTATGACAAGAGTTGCAACAGATGTTCAGGTAGTCACTAAAACATTTGAGTTATTTTCTAATTCTATCATAGATAATAAAATAGCAATCTCTGAATCATTCGTTACAATAGCTGGAAGCCTTAGTAACTTTGCAGATTTAACCTCAAATTATTATGACGCATATTTTACAGAAACAGAACAATATGCAAATACTTTAAATATGCTTGATGAAAATTTTGCAAGTTTGAATATAACTACTCCAAAAACATACGAAGAATTTAGAAATATAGTAGAAAGTTTAGATATTACTGCACTTGCAGGTCAAGAGGCATTTATACAAATAATGCAATTAGCGGATAGTTTTACAACTATTGCGGATATGGCTAAAAATTCTATGAATAACATTAAAGAATTTGCGGATAGTTTTAAAACACAAGAAGAACTTGCAATAGAAATGGCAAAAAGCCTAGGTGTTAATGTTGCCGCCTCAAACAATGAATTATTCTCACTATTTGACACTTTAAAAGGTGGAGTTGACGGATTAACAGATGCAGAACTTGAACTCTTAAATGCAAATAAATACTTAATCGAATCTAATAAAGACTTAATCGAATCAAATAAGGAATTAGAAAAATCAAGGCTTGAAGAATATCTAAATAGCGTGACACAAAATATTAGCACTCTTGAAACTTCTTTGACTTCTCTTGATAGCGTTTTAAATAAGTTTGGCGAAGTTTTTGGGGGTACAGATTATAGCTTAAATAAATTTTATGACTCTATGGAAAACACTCAGGCACTTTTAGCATCAGGCGATTTTAATGAATATAATAAGTCTTTAGCTGAAACAATTAGTGCCTCGGATATTTTATTTAATCCAAAAGCTTTTACAAGTGCAGAAGAGATGCTGTCAGCTCAATCTAGGGCGGCGAACCAATTTGATAATTTAGAAGTAAAAACAGTTACTCAGATTGATTTACTACAAGAGATAGCAGATAATACACAAGCACAAGTTGATGCAATAAACGGCATGGCCGGGGATTTAATAGGGAATGCTTACCAAACAGCTTTAGGTAGAACACCTGATGCTGCTGGTGCTGATTATTGGAATAATCAATTAGCAAGTGGAGCGGTATCTGCTTCTAATTTAACAGGAACAATAGCAAAAGCAGCAGTAGATTACACAGGCGGAGCAGTTGCAGGAGTTGACATAACTGCCTCTAAACAAAACGCCGCAGATTATTTAGTAAAAGATATTTACTCTAAATATGGGTTAGACCAATACCAAACAGATAATTCAGGTTACGACTACTGGGAAAATCAAGTTTTATCAGGGGTACTAGCACCAGAAAATCTTAACGAAGCCATAAGAGTTTCAGCAGAACAGGTTTTGGGAACTTCAATCATTCCAAAATTTGATGGTGGTGGCTTTACTGGAAATGGTTTAGGAATGATAGACTCAACAGGTCAAGAAATTGCAGGAGTTGTTCATAATAAAGAATGGGTTGCACCATCATGGATGATAGATAACAACCAGAACTTATTTAATCAACTAGAAAATGCGAGAAAACGTGGAAGTTATGCAAACGGGGGATTTACTTCAGATACTATAATTCAAGGTAGTAATAAAGAAGTTTCGGATTTTCAAGAAAGTATGATAAAATTAGAAAAAATGTTTAGAGAAGTTACAGAAAACGGCTCTACCATGAATGTGAGGTTAGTCGGATGACGATTGTAGAAAATAAACTTACCGATTACCTATCAATAAATGTATCTGAAACTGAGACAGCGTGGAGTGACACAGCACTTTACAATTATAGAGATGAAGTCCGATATGGTCACTACATTTATGGTTGGGCTGGGGAAGATAACTCTAACACAACTGAAAATCCATCTTTTATATATGATAGGGATAAAAATATTTATCCTCAATGGGTAAAGCTTAGAGCTACCAATTACTGGGCGGCTTTAGATGATAAAACTTCAACACAGACAACTAAAACAATTGCTACAAGTGCTACAACAGATGCAACAGGTTATTCGATAGGTGCTACAGTAATAACACTTGCTTCAGCTGGTACAGGAGAAATAATTGCAGGGGATATAATAAACTTCACAGGGGATACAAACGACTATGTGATAGAAGTTGGAGACAGTGATGTTTCGGATGGTGGCACTATTACTTTGGCAAGTGGATTAATACAAGCAATTCCTGCAAGTGCGACAGCAATAACGGTTCAGAGTAAACTAATTATAGAATTATCAAACGACTCTTACGACACCATAACATTATTAAATATTGATGCAACAGATGTAAATATTCAATTAATAGACACGACAACATCAGATATTTTATTTGATGGAGATTATGACTTAAACAACACGATTGATATTATAGATGAAAAATCATATTGGTATGCACCTTTTGACTTCAAAAAAAATCTTTATGAACCAAACCTAAATATGTTATCTAGTACAAAAATAAAAGTAACTTTAGCTCTAGCTGGTGGCGAACCATCAGTAGGCAGAATTGTTTGTGGTCAAGGTTACTTTATAGCCGGAACTTCATTCCCTGCAAAAATAGACCAAATAACTTACAGTAGATTTGAAACTGATATTTTCGGAAATACAGATTTGAAACAAGGTGAGTCAATAAAATACAAAACTTACAAAATGTATCCACCTTTAGGAAAGTTACCAGTGTTAGAAAGAAAGAGAAAAGAATTAACGGCTATCCCTCTTTTATTTATAGCGGACGAAAGTGTAGATAGCATAGTTGAAAATGATTTAACTTACGGTTATTTCCCAACATCTCCATTTAACGTAACCAACAATGCCAGATTTGGCATAGATTTAGAAATAAAAGGATTATTATAATGGCAACAATATCAGTAACAGTTCCAACAGTAACAGAATATACAGTCACACCATCTAGGACAAGCCCTACAACATTTTTCACAGACAGAGAAACAAGGCTTAGTGAAGAAGCAACTCGTATCCCTGAGCAAAATACACAAGCTACAGCACTAAATACTTTTAAAACACAAGCCAATGCGGTAAGAGATGAAGTAAATGGATTCAAGACTGCTGCTGAGACAGCACAAGGTCTAGCAGAAACTGCACAAGCAGCGGCAGAACTTGCCGAAACAGGAGCAGCAGAAAGTGCAACAGCTTCTAGTGATAGTGCAGATGCAAGTGAAGTTTCAAGGTTAGCAGCGGAAGCGATACTTGATAACTTTGATGATAGATACCTCGGAGCAAAAGCATCAGACCCGACACTAGATAACGATGGAAATGCTTTACAAAGTGGTGCGTTATACTACAACACGACATCTGATGAAATGAAAGTATATGACTTAACTCTAACAACTTGGATAAGCATAAGTTATGTGCCAACAACACTCACAAGTTTAAGCGACACAAACCTATCAACACCGTCAAACGGTCAAGTGTTAAGTTATGACTTTGGAACGAGTAAGTGGGTAAATACTACTCCAACATCTGTTACGGTAAACAACACACTTACAAGCACATCAACAACAGAAGCACTTAGTGCGAATATGGGTAAGACTTTACAAGACACTAAGCAAGCAACCCTCACTTTCGATTCAACTCCTACAGACACAAGCACAAATCCCGTAACAAGCAACGGGGTATTTGATGCACTTGCCACAAAGATAGGTGCAACCCTAGCGGTAGCTCTAAACACAGCAAGAGCAACAGTAATATCACACGCAACAACCGCTCAAATATGGACAGCACTCGGCAATCAAATCGACTGGACAGGAACTGCAACAACAACAGCATTTCCAACAGCACCACAAGCTGGAGCAGAAAGAACATTGATTTGTGCAGGTGCTTGTGGCTTTACCGCTGGTGCAAATATGCTGATAGATGGTGTTCTAAGTGGTGCAACTGTAACTTGTGCAGCAGGTGATACTGTAATAGTTAGAGCTATATCCACAACACAGTTTAAATTGACTAGATTAAAAGTGGATGGGACTGCTCAGGTTTCAGCAGCAGGAGGATTAACAGAAGTTGATGCGTGGAAACTAACATCTCCAACATCAGCGTCTGGAGATTTAACTGTAAATTTAGCAAGAGATACATACATCGGTTTTTCAAAACTTGGTGTCGGTATGTCTCAGAGTAGTGGAATATTTTCTTTTCCATCGATAGGGTTATGGGAAATAACTTTCGCAATTAGGGGAAGATCAAACCACGCGGCGACTGGTGAGATACATCATTCAATAGATGGAAGTAATTTTAGTAATGTAAAAAGTGCTTCAGCAAATCCATACACTAATAGAACTGACGCTATTATGATTCACACAATATTTAATGTTACATCATTAACATTATGTAAAGTTAAGTTTAATTGTGGTTACTCAGAGGCAGATTCCACATACATGATATTTAAAAAATTAGCATAAGGAGCATAAATGTATAAAAATGTAATAGAGGGTGCATTATCTGAGTATAAAAACACTCACAATCAATGGTTTAGTTTTAGTGATATAGAAAATATGAGCTTTAGTACATTAATAATTAATGACAATAGTACACTCACAGAAATAGAGTTTAATAAAATCATTGCAGACTACACATATAAAATTACAGTGCCTCAGTCAATAACTGCACTGCAAGGCTTACTAGCCATAGATGCAGCAGGATTAAGTACAGCATACGAAGCGTGGGCTAATGATGCAGCTAGAACTTTTGCAGAGAAAGCATTTATAAACAGAGCACAGATATGGAAGAGAGATGATGCTACTTTATTATCTGCTGCTACTTTATTTGGATTGACTGATTTACAGCTTGATGAGTTGTTTATTTTAGGAGCAACATTGTGAGTTTAAATTAAAGGTGTAAAATGATAATAGATAGTTCATTTAAAGACATAAAGACAAAAACATCTGTAAATAATGCAGATGTAATAGTATCAAATAAATCAAGCTTAGTAGATACTTGGCATATCAAAACTGTAAACGGTTCTATATCATCTGTAATTTCTAAAGTAGCAGGAGGTATGAAAATTGAAGCATACTTCCCAGTTTTAGGTTATCTATATGTAAGACAGATACTCTCAGATATAAGAAAATATGAGGGTAAAAAGTTTAAGCTTATAGTAGAAATAAGTCGAGATAGTTGGCAACCACTTAACTATGATGTGTATATAACTAATAGATATAGCTCAGATGATAATAATAGAATAAATGTAATTGACACAGACACTAAACCTTTAGTGAGAGGCTCTAATCATATAGAAGTAGACTTTGAAGTGCCTAAAGATACAACTAGGATTATTAATGATGTAAATGGACTAAGTATAGCGTTTAGATTGATTGGTAATACTCAAAATACAGCTTGTACAATCAATAGTATAGAGTTATATGAAGTTGTAGAAGAGTCAAGTGTAAAACTAACTGAAAATCAATATAATCTGATTGTTGAAAAACTAAAAGAGTTGTTATGAGATTTAAGTCTAAGCTTGTTGTAGAAGTGCCATTGCACGATAATGGTAAAAGAAAACTAATTGAGCCCCTTATTCATGAACTTGTAATAGTGCCTCGTGGATTTGAAACTGATTATGCTTCTATACCTAGAGCTTTCTGGGTTATTTTAGCACCGACAGGAAAACATACCTATGCAGCAGTAGTTCACGACTACCTTTATGCTTCTGGGCTAAAAACAAAAGATGAAGCTGATAAAATATTCTATGATATAATGCTGGCTGATTTAGATGTAGACAAATGGCAAGCTTGGACTATGAATCAAGCAGTAAAATATTTTGGCTATAAAGCTTGGAATGAACATAAATTAAGGAGAGAAAATGAAATACTTAGTAATTTTAATAACGGCATTGGCGTTTAATGGTTGCACCGGTGTTGTAACAGGTCACGTTTACACGGCTGAAGAGATAAAGCAAATCCGAGAAATTGCAAAAGATGTTTATCAAGATGCAAAATACGTCAAAGAAGATATGGGAAAGTAGAAAGTGGATGTAAATTCACCAAATACTCATGTTGTCTTGTTTTGTGTTGGTGGTAAAATATGCTAAAATACATTAATTAAAACATAGGGTTAAGATGATGCCAGCAAGTAACTTTTCAGATATGAATTCAACAGCCTCAGCCATAGCCTTTGTAGCAGGTATGTGGGGTGCAATTTTAAACTTCTTAAAAAGAGATATATCAAAAATAGGAATAGTCAGAAAAATAGGACTATTTTTTATGGATACTACAGTAAGTATGGGTATAACAATGCTTGTTTATATAGGTGCTTTAGGCTACGGAATGAATGAACTTGTAAGTGTAGCTGTTGCAGGTGCTTTAGGTCATCAAGGTACAAGAGCATTCTATATAATGGAACTGATACTTGCTGAAAAGTCTGGTGCTAAACAAACATACAAAGCTTTAAAAGATGAAGAAGTAAAATAATGACTTTAGAACCAATGAACGCAGATAAATGCAAAGACTGTAACTATTTAAGACAAACATCTAACGGGTGGAATTGGTGTAATGAAACAATGCGACCTCCACATTCAGTATATGGATGTAGTCCTAAACTAAAGGAGAATAAATGACAGAACATTTTACATTTGAAGAGCTAACAACTACAACCCACACGGACTTGTTGGATGCTAATAGAGGTGAAGCTAGGGAGTATATGAAACAGCTTAAATATAATGCTGGTGCCTTAGAGGAAGTTAGAGCCATACTAGGTGTTCCACTTATAGTAACAAATGGTTTCAGAGGAGAACTACTAAATACAAGGGTAAGAGGCAGTAGAACTTCAACGCATAGAGATGGAACTACTTCTGACGTTGTGCCTAAAGGAATGCCTATTGAAGAAGCGTTTAACATATTGCTTGCTAATAAAGACAAACTATATAGTGTAAAGAAAATTATAATTGAAGCAGTAAAAGGTAAAAGGTGGCTTCATATAGAGGCTAAGAGGTTAGCAAAAGAGCCTACTGTATTTTACTCAACAGTAGATGGAATAAACTATACAAAGGTTACATAATGATAATAGCTGATTTTAGTGGTGGCCTTAATACAAGGGTAGCCCCACATTTGTTACCACCAAACCAAGCCCAAATATACAAAAATATAGACAATGAGTCTGGCTGTTTGGTTCCCCTTAAGGATAAGACAGACACTGGTATTCCCATAGACCAACACTTTACTTGGTACTATGCTGGTAATTCTTTCTTTGGTAAAACAACTGAAACCTATTATGCAGAGTATGGTAATATATTATACCATACAAATGTATCTGCTATACCTAGTAAGTATGATGGAGTTAATACTTATCAGTTGGGTATTACAGCACCAACAACTAAACTAACACTAACAGATAGTGCTGTTGGTGTGTTATCTGGCACTTATACATATGCATATACATACCATAATTCAACCACTGGTGTTGAGAGTGCCCCAAATACCATTAGTTTGGAAGCAACAGTTATTGATAGGACTATTACAGTATCTGGCTTTATCGCTAGTACTGACCCACAAGTAACTAACATAAGACTATACAGAATTGGTGGTAGTTTAACACAATACACTTTAGTTAATGAAAAAGCAAATACTACATTAAGTTATGTTGATAATTTAGCTGATATAACTATTGCTGGTAATCATGTTCTTGATACTATTGGTAGTGGTATACCTCCTATAGGTTTAAAATATTTAACCTCAATTTATTCTATGTTATTTGGTTCAGTTGGAGATAAGCTATATTTTTCAGATATTGGTAGGCCAGACTATTGGCCAGCCATAAACTTCATAGACTTTGATGACACTATAACTGGTATTGGTGCTCTTACTAGTGGTATAATTGTATTCACTAAATTTAAGTCCTATATAGTTACTGGTAATAGCCCTGAAAACTTTTCCATGTATTTATTTAGTGGTTCTCAAGGATGTATTGGGCATAGAACTATTCAAGCAGTTGATAATAGTTTATTGTGGGTATCTTCTGATGGCTTATGTGCTAGTACTGGAGGAGCTATTGAGGTAATAAGTATGCCACTAGTAGGTAAACTTATATTTAGTACCTTCTATACCTCAGCTGTTTTGGACAATGTATATTACCTAAGCTACTTATATGCTACTGAGATTAAACTTCTAGCTTTTGATTTTAGGTATAATAGGCTAATAAGGGAGATGGTAGTTTTGGGGACAAATATAGTATCCGCTAATGATAAACTCTATCAAGTATACCAAGGAACTGTAAGAACACTATTTAATGCAACAACTCCACTAAGTATGCACTACAAGTCACCAATGTATGTAGAAGGAAGTTATACAAACTATAAAACTTACAAAGATGTTTATATACAGTATTCAGGTACCTTACAATTTAAGGTTTATATAGATAAAGTACTAATTAATACTGTAAACCTAGTAGGCACATCCATGAGAAATATAAAGCTAGGTAATGGAAGTAAGGGTTATGGAATAGAATTTGAGATTACTGGCACAGGTGAGGTATACCAAATAGACTACACACTAGTAGGTAGACAAGATGGCTAATGTACCTTTAGACCTAAAGGATGAGATAGCTATGAGAAGATTTCTTTCCTCTTTAGAAGGAGGAAATTTTATTATATCTGGCTCAACTTATATAAACACTAGTGGGTGGGTAACAGACTTACCAGTACTTTCACTTCCAGTACTTTCTGATTATGTTAAGGGAAGAGTTGCCACATTTAATGAATTAATGCAGTTTACTATAGATGAGATAAACTATAATATAGGCATTTTGGGGGATGCTGTAAATACTAGAATAGATACTGTATCAAGTGAGACAGGGGCTAATACAGCCTCAATAAGTACATTAGACCAGACGTATGCTACAGACTTAGTAGTTGGTGCAATACATAGTTTAACAGTTACAGCTAATGGCCATGTATCAGGATACACTTCTATAGCTACTGGTACAAATAGTGTCTTTAAAATATATGCTGAGCAATTTGCAGTATCTAGTTCAGCTACACAAGAAGGCTACAGCCCCTTTCAGATAGATACAGTTGGGCATAAGATAAATATGACTAGTAATGTTGCTATAGATGGAGCATTAGTTGTTGCTGGAACTATAACGGCTAATCAGATAGCTGCTAGTACTATAACCGCAGATAAGATTAGTTCTTATAATCTTACGAGTACTAATGCTACCATAGGGAATGCAATAATAGGTAATGCCTCCATCCAAGATCTAACTATTGCTGGTGCTAAAATGGCAAATGGTGCCATGGGAGGGATAGGCTATAGTGCATTCTCAGGTAGTATGAGCTCTGCCGTAACTACTTATGGGGATGGTTTGACATCGGCTAATACAGTGGTTGTTGGGAGTTTCTATTTCTATAACTCCTCAAATAAAAGTATAAACATATCTGTAACTGTTGCTGGACGCTCCGGTTATGTTGCTGGGTACACAGGGTATTATGCTTGGGGGATCTTTAATGGGACGACGTTGTTGTATGATTATGGATGGGCCCCTTGGGACTCAGTTGCAATAGCAGGATCTGCTAAGTATTCTCTAGCCGCTAATTCAGGAAGTACCATATATGTCAGAGCGTGTGTCAGTACTGCTGGAACAACTGCATCTTTAGCTGGTAGTATAGCTATAACAGGAATTATTGTATGATTAATTTACTTCTATATGATGAAACAACTGGAGAAATTAGTAGGAGTATACAACTGGCGGATGTAAGCCAAGTAAGCCTACATACATCCACACTTAATTACTTAATAGTGGATAGAAATATAGATATACTTATGTATAAAGTATTGCAAGGTGCTTTAGAGTTCTCTGAGCATTATTATAAACGTGTTCGAAATGATAAGAGAACCACTAGTGTCGCTAGCATTAAAGTGATGACTTCTACAGATAAAGTATTTGATGGTGATGAAAAGTCGCAAGATAGAATGGTGAGAGCAATCAATATTGCTACAATAACTGGATTAACTGAAACTCAGTGGAAGCTTGCAGATAATTCAATAGTTATGGTAACATTAGATGAATTAAAAGAAGCATTAGCCTTAGCAGGGCAGGAAATGTCTAGAATATGGCTAGTTTAACCTTGGTTTAAGGTTAGTTTGTGTATAATAAATAAAAATAGGATTTGTTATGACATTAACTAAGCCACAAGTAATAATTAAGTTAATAACAGTGGATATGCTATTTAATGACCAGGAGAAGGGTTACCTGTTCTACAGATATGGAGAAGAAAGTAGGGGAGAGTTAGCGCCTATTCTTAATCCTGATAAAGAACTATATAAAAAACTTGAGTTTGTTAATATGCTGTTCTGTGTTGGTATTTATGAGTCAGAACTCCTTGTAGGTTTCATAATAGCTATGGTTACCCCATTACCTCATTATACAAGTGTAATGGGAGCCACTATAGACTCCTTTTATGTAACCCCAGAGTGTAGGAAATTTGGCTTAGGTAAAAGACTCCTTGCTGTAGCGGAAGAAAAAGCTATTGCATTAGGAGCAGAGATGTCCTTTATGAGTGCTCCAATAGACTCTAGGCTAGCTAAAGCAGCTAGTTTATTTGGATACAGACCTACTACCAAAGTGTACACAAAGAAACTAAAATGTTAACTGTACTTAAAACTGGCCTGGTACCAGCTAGCGGAAACCTAGAGGTTATTAGAAAAGCGGAACAAGTTATATTAGAACAACCACAAGAGTGTGTTATAACATACCATACACTCCATAGTGGTGTATATACCCGTACCATCTACCTTAAAAAAGGTCAAGTAATAGCTGGGGCATTTATAAAAATACCAACAACTCTAATAGTTATAGGCAACCTTAATGTATCTATAGGGGAAGAGTTTAATACACTAGTAGGTACACATATACTTATAGCTATGGCAGATAGAAAACAAATAATGGTAGCTAATGAAGATTCTACCATTATTATGGTATTTAAAACTATGGCTAGTACTATAGAGGAAGCTGAGTATGAGTTTACTGATGAAGTGGATAATCTAGCTTCAAGACTACCCACAGCAATAAATTATATTAAAATAGGAGAACTAAAATGTCAGGAGTAACAGCAGCAGGAGTAATGGCTGGGGCAGCAGTAGTAGGTGCAGGTGCATCAATATATGGTGCAATGAAAGCTGGAGATGCAGCTGAAGATGCTACACAAGCATCATCAGAAGCATCAGCAGCTGAGCTTAATTTTGCAAGAGAGAATCAGGCAAGATGGGATGAGGTATTTGGGCCTATACAAGATAACTTAGCTAAGTACTACAATAACCTTGACCCAAACAGTGTAGCAGCAACAAATGTTGTAGGCATTCAAAAAGCATACCAGGAGTCACAAAAGCAAATTGATGTTCAGTTAGCACAACGTGGAATGGGCAATAGTGGTTTAAGTGCTGAGCTAATGAGTAAAAACCTATATAGTAATGAGCAGTCCAAAGCTCAAGCTAGATTAGCTGCACCTAAACAGGTAGCTGCAGAACAAGCTAGTTTCCTTGGTTTAGGTATGGGACTAGAAAGCTCACTACAAGCTAGTCAGCAAAGTGCTTATCAGTCAATGCAGGCTAATGCTAACAACCAGTATAATGCAGCCTCACAACAAGAGGCAAGTGCAAACTCTAGTTTGGGTAATGTACTAGGTTCAGGTATGCAGGCTTATAGTTACTATAACCATCCTCAAGCTACTAGTGCAGTGGTTCCAGTTAGTACATATGGTGTGCCAGCCACAGGCACTATGGCTGATTTCAGTAAAGTTTATGGTTAAAGGATTAGTATGGTAGATTTTGGAGGGGCAATAGCCCAAGGTATAAGTGGTTATGTAAAAGGCTCTCAGATGGCTGATGACAGGAATGCTAAACAGCAACTGTTGACACAGCAGTCACAAGAGTTTGAGATGAAACAAAAGCAGTTTCAGCAGCAACAGTCCCAGGGCAAGACAGCTCAACAGCTTCAAGAGGAACAACTTAAACAAACTCAGATGCAAGTACAACAAATGCGGGACCAATTATCTCAGCAAAAAGTTTTCCAAGCATTTGATGGAGGTACACTTACAGACCTAAATAGTGTTTTAGAGAAAGACCAGAATCTTCAATCTCATCCACTAATAGCAGGTGTTCAGAAGGTTGAGAAAGTAGATATGTCTAATCCAGAATTTGCTAATGTAGCAAATCAAATCACTACTAATGGGGGTGAGCCAATACTGGTAAGTAAGGTAGTTAATGGTAAAATAGTTCAACAAGTAGGTGACTTGTCTATGATAAAGCATGCTTTAGGTTATTCTATATTTAAACTTAAGCGTGAGGCTGAACTAAATAGTTTAAAAGTACAGGCAACTACAACATCTATCCAAGCTAATGAGTCTGATAATATGCTTACATGGTTACAAGCTAATCCAACTAAGACTATTACAGACTATAAGAATGAGCATCTAAGTGCTACAGACCAAGCAGATATAGATTATAAAAACAGACCTGTTAAAGACGCTGGTAATGCTAAGTCAGCATTTGAACTTGGAAACTTAAAGACTGAGGCAGCTATGGTTGATGCTGTTGATAGTAATAAGGATGCCTTTAATACTAGGTTAGACTCTGAGGATAAAAATGCTCCCCTAGGTAATAGTACACTTTACAAAGTTGCTACTGCATATGAAAATAGTAGAAATAAGGAGTTTGGAAAGATTGATACAAAAACAAAAGACTCACTAAATACAGACATAAGAACAATTAAACAGCTTAATACAATTAAAGATTATATTAAAACTGCTGATATTGACTATAATGCTATAACAAAACTTCAAGGTGAAATAAACAAGAAGTTTGGTAACTGGACTTCTTGGTCTGAGGATGATAAGGCTAATGTTAAAAAGTTTGTAGCTCTTAAAACTAAACAGGGTATAGTTGGAGCAGATTATATATTCTCTAAGTCAGGTGCAGCAGTACCAGAAGGTGAGAGAGATATGTATAACAACTTACTATTTGGTGGTGAGTGGTCTGATGGTACAGCTTTAGAAGCAGCTCTAAATGCTTCAACAGATACCTTAGGTAGTGGTTTACAGGATAAAGGTAGAGCATTAAAAAATAACTACCCAAGAACATTTCTTGACCTTAGGGATAGAATGACTGAGGCAGGAGTTAAATTTACCCCTGAAAGTAAATCTGGTGCAAAAGCATCAGACTTTGATAACTAGGATTACAAATGAAAATAGATATTGAAACACTTAAGGATACATTCCAGATAGGCTATAATGCTTATCTTGATAGTAAGATTGAGGCTAATGAAGTTGAAGATTTATACCATAACAGACAGTATAGTTCTGACCAACTAAATACACTTGAGAATAGGGGTCAGCCTAAAGAAACTTTTAATGTAGTAAAACTATTTGCTAGACAACTTGTTGGATACTATAGCACAGTTATAAACACTGTTAAAGTAAATCCAGTTCAATATAATGATATTGATACAGCAAGTATACTTAATGATGTAACTAACCATGTGTTTAATACAAATAGTTTTGAGTCTGAGGGTGACTCAATAAAGTTAGATGGTTTCTTATCAGGCTTAATGTGTTCATACCAGAATGTAGTTTATAGTGGAAAGACTGACCAATATGGAAGAAAACTATATGATATTACTATTGAGCATGTACCCTCTAGTGAAATAGTTCTTGACCCAATGAGTACAAGAGATGACTATAAAGATGCTAGGTTTATTCATAGGTTTAAGTGGTTAGATGAAGAAACAGTTGAGAGAACTTTTGGTAAAGCAAAAGAAGAAAAACTTGAGGCTTACACTAACTTCCTAAACACAGATGAGTCTGAGTTTGAGTTTAAATATGGAGATAGATTTCAAGGTATATATAAACAGCATGATAACTACTTAATAGTTCACTCGGTTATAACTGATGATAGTGGTGATACATGGAGTATTTACTGGTCAGGTGAATTTATTCTTGCCAAGAAAAAGATTACCTACAAGGAAGTAAAATTTCCTTATAGAGTTGTTAAGTTAACAAACTCAAACAAAGTAGAACATTATGGTGTGTTTAGAGAAGTTGTAGAAAGTCAAAAAGCAATTAATCAAGCAATAATTCAAATTCAACAAATGGCTAACTCAAACAAGGCTATGGTTCAAACAGGGGCAGTTAAGGACTTAGCTAAATTTACTGCTGCTTTTAATAGAGTTAATTCTATTATAGAAGTAACTAATCTATTAGGTATTAAGATTGAAAACCTTAGTGGTGACATTCAACAGCAGTATCTTATAGTTGATAAAGCCTTTGATAGAATACAGAGAATACTTGGAATTAATGATAGTTTCCTAGGTATGGCATATGCTAGTGATAGTGGTAGGAAAGTTAAGTTACAACAAAATGCTTCTATGGTTGCACTAAGATATATAACTAAGAAACTTGAACTATACTATAAAATGGTAGGCTGGGATGTAGTTAATCTTGTTAAGCAGTACTACACAGCAAACCAGGTTCTAAGAATAGCAGATGAAACTGTTGGTCAAAGATGGGTTGAGTTAAATAAACCTATTATGTTACCTGATGCTAATGGTAACCCTATAGTAACTTATGATGAAGATATTGACCCAGCTAGTGGTGAGCCTAACAAGGATGATAATGGTAATATTATTATGGTTCCTCTTAATGACAGTAGGACGGATATTAGCTTCACTGAAGTGGATATTGAAATAACAACTAATGCTTACAATGATGAAGATGAGAAAAATCAGTTAATGCTTGAGACAATGCTTAGTGGTAATATTGGTAATGCTCTTATGACTGTAAATCCTGCTGGATATATGAAGGCAGCAAGCTTATCAGTTAAATCTATGAAATCTAAACATAGTCAGGATATAGCAGGTATTCTAGAACAGACAGCACAAATGCTTAGTCCTCAACCTGAAATGCAAAATCAACTAGGTATGAGTAATCCTAGTTCACAGCAACCAAGTAGTCAACAACTTAAACTACCACAAAATACCAATGAAGGAAGATAACTATGGGTTACAACTTTGAAGCAGCTAGAGCTGCCGGTGTTAGTGATACTGATATAGTTGAACACTTAAAACAAAAGGGTGAGTATACTTATAAGTTTGATGATGCAAGGAAGGCTGGTGTTAGTGATACTGATATAGTTGAACACTTAAAGACCAAAACTCCTTCTGCTGTACCAACTTCTGAGACTATTGCTCCTGTTGAAAAACCTACTGAAGCACCTATATCAGTATTAGATAGAATGCAGCAGTTATCAGATACTAAGGCTATGCCAGGTGTTCAGGAGACTGTTCAACCTTCAGGTATTATACCTAGCCCTAGTGAGCTAGATTTACAAAGAGACTTACCTGAGAAAGCTTTAGACAGGAAGAAGGAAGAACTTACTAAAGTAGCTTTAAACAGAGGTGACTTTCCAGTTACTGAAAGAAGTACAGGTATAGTAAGTAATGTACCTAATCAAGGTTTACAAGACACTTCTATTGATATTATACCTATTGGTAAATTAGGCATTTTAGATGTATCTTCACTAATGAAAACTCAACCTTTTAAACAAGCAGTAGTTAAAGGTAAAGCTATTGATTTTCTTAAGAAAGAGTTTAGTTTAACAGATGAGTTTGTTGATAAAGCTATTGCTGACTATAGTAGGTATATTGATACTACAGGTATGAAAGCTCAGGATGTTGCTGTTAAAGCAGTATCACATAGTTTAAGTAAAGAGGAAGGTGAGGCAGTAAAAACTATAGCAACTGCAATTAACAAAGATGTTGCTCCTGCTATTAGAACAACTGCAATAGAAAGACAAGGTCAAGTGTTGGATAAACTTGAGACTGGCAACATAGAAGATGCTTATAGAGCTATAAAACTTCAAAAAGGTGAAGCAGTTGAAAACTTTGAAGAGTTTAGAGAGGTTGTAAAAACTAAATTTGGACAAGAGTTTGAAGTTAATAGTCCTGTGATAGACACACTTCATGCTGAGTTAAAAGATGAGGCCTCAAAAGGTATTGCCCTAGGACCTGATGCTTTAAATGTTCTTAACACTATAGAAAAAGGTGGTTCAAACTATAACCTTGATGACCTTATTAGTCTAAGACAAAATCTAGGCAGCATTGCAAAAGGTTCTTCTGATAAAAGAATTATGCAGATAAATACTATAAAGTCAGAAGTTGATAAAGTTATAGATGCTAATATGCCTGATAGTTTAAAGAACCTATATAGTAATGTTAAAGCAGAGTATAGACTATCTAAGGCTTTAGAGGGTAAGAACAAAGATGCTTTTAATAGTGAGTTTGGTAAGATCCTTTCTAGTATGCACCAAGGTAAGAATAGTTATGTAAAAGTACTTAAATCATTATCAAGAAGCTCTGCATCTAAAGAGGATCTTAGTATAATGCTTCAAGGTGTAGGCATAGAGAATATGACTAAGTTTGAGAAAGGTTTAATAGCTGAACTTGCTAGAAACAAGAAGTCAGTTGTTGACTTTGCAAAGATATCAGACCAACTAAGAAGTATAGAGTTTGTAACAAAAGAAGGTAAACAATTAAGAAAGTTAATTGAGGACCAAGGTAATATATTTAGGTCTGATACTTGGGCTAATAAGGGTCCAGCTATAGGAACAGCATTTAAATCTGGTGACACAGGAGCTATTGCTAGTAGTGTTCAGACAAGAGTTGAGTATGCAGTTAGAAATGGTTTATGGAGTCTGTTAGGTAAAAGGTTTTCTCCATCTGCAGATGCTAGATACTTTAGAAATATGAAAGCAGTATCAGATGTTTTAGCAAAACCAGGACTTGCAAAAGATATAAACTTAAAGGCTGATGTTGCTGATACTATAAGAAGTTCAATAAGAAAAGCTATTCAAGATGACTTTGATAAGGTAGGTAGAATTGCTACTCAAACTGATGTGGATGACTATATTAAACAAAATATGTCTAATGCAGGTTACACACTACTAAAGCATGACCCAAAAGCAAGAATTACAGGTGATGTCAATTTAACACCATTGTATGCAACAGAAAAAGGTACTGTAGGTGTTAAGGCAACTGATGTAGCATTACATGACTCACAGTTAAAACTATTGAGAGAGTCTCTTGATAGAGATGTTGCTGATACTATTATGCCTGAGGTTACAAAGTATATGGAAACAAAGAGAATGGAAAACATTCTTAAAGATGTTACTGGTAGACTTAGTGCAAAAGACAAACAAGCTAACATAGACATGCTAAGAAAGATTGTTACTAAAGAAGCAGAAATTCTTATTAATAATGTAAACAAAGCACATGGTGTTAAACTTAATGGTGAGGAAGTCCAGAAGATAATTAAAATGAAGATGGCTAAATTGATGGAGGAGTGTAAATAATGGCATGTAATAAACTTTTACAAGAAGCCTTTAATGGTATTGACTTTAGGTATAAGCTAGATGATACTCTAGCTGACCTTAACCCAAAACAGAAGTTTAGTCCTAAGCAGCTAGGGGGTTATTTACTTAAGAAGGGTGTTAGCCCTAAGGAAATAGAACAATCAGGTATTATGAATAGTGGTGATGAGGTTGTTGATGTTATGACTTGGACTAAAAGACTTAATAAAAATAATCTTAATAGGATTGGCACTATAGATAACCAGCAACTAGGTTACTCTGATATTACATTAGGTGGTAAGGGTAAGGATACAGAAACATATAAAGAAACACTGTCCACAATAGCTAGGCCTTCTAAAAATGCTTATGAAGAAACACACTTTGCAAACAATATAAACAAGGTTAATACTAAGCTAAGTCCTGAGGATTTTGATAGAAAACTGGAACTAGATGCTAGAAGAGCTGAGCTTCAAGATGTTATAGAGAAAGCAGATGACCTAAACAGTCCTGAGGTATCTGCAGCTGTTAAGGAAAGGAGAGAGCTAGGCTTAGAAATTAAATCTTTAAAGCCTAAACAACAATCTTTACTAGGTTGGAGAAGAACTCATGAGGACACCATTAATGGTAAGCCTACAACAGTACTAAATGAATTCCAAAGTGATTGGGCTCAAACAGGCAGAAATAGTGGTAGAGGGATATTTAAAAAGGATATAACTAGTGATAAACCACTAAGAGAAACTTGGGTTAAGCAGATGAATACTCTTGAGGCTCAGCTAGGGGAAGTGAATGCCCAGCTTAAGCTTAACCCAAGCTCCCAGGAAACCCAGACAATGAAACAGAACATTATTGATTCCATAGATTATTTACATGGACAAAGAACCTATGACCTTGTAGCTGACTTTCCAATGTCACCTAAAAAGTATAATCAGTTCCAGATAGTTTCAGCTATTGATGAAGCAATAAAGAATGGTACTAATAGGGTTGCAATTCCAATTTACAGAGAAAATGAACTTGCAGGTTCAGAAGGTGTAACTAAGTTCTATGATAGATTGAACCAATCAATACTACCTGATATTAAAAAGAAACTTGAAAACCAAAATATGAGGCTTAAGGTTAGTAAGGAAGACTATGCCATGCAAGAAGGTTATGACCGTGAGCATTTACTAGGCTTTTTAGAGCTCTTTATGGGTAAGCTTTCAAGAGCTGTTGAGGATAAAGTACTTAGAATAGCTGATAGTGGCTTGTCAAAAACTGAACTATCAGAGGAGGGGTATGCTGAAGGCTTAATAGACTTAGTACACAAAGGCCTTAGATATACTACTAAATCCAATCCACTTCATGTTATTGAAATAGAACATATTCCTGGAACTAAAGTTAATTGGGATATGTATTCAGTATTAGGTGGGATAGGTCTAACAGGTTTAGCAGATAAGTTAAAGGAACAGGAAAGTGTACAAAGTGAATGACAAGTGGTTTAATAGTTTAGATGAAGCAAAAGAGTATCAAAGAACTAATGGAGGAATCATCATAGAGATGTCCTCTCATAAGTAGAATTGTTGAAGTCTTCTTTCTTAGAAACCTTCTTATATACCTGTTCACTAATAGCACCTTTAACAAGGATGTGGTGAACAGTTGTAGTATTACTACCATTAGTGTTAATAATTCTTTCTCTTCTTTGAATGAACTTACTACCACTATAGTCACTTGATAGTATAATAAATGTATCTAGATGACTTAAGTCAACCCCCTCAGCATGTGCCTTTGAACTATATACTTCTACATTCTTTAACTGTTCTTTTATAAGCATTTGCTCACCTATAAAATGACACATAATCCCAACACCCTTAACATCACCAAAAGTATTTCTTATATAGTCTATCTTCTCAGTATTACCTAATATAATATACTTATCATCTACTTTACATACTCCACCCTCTATCATATGTAGTGAGGTTCTTAACTTCATTGTACTATCACATACAAGTTCATATTTAGGTTCTTTATAAATTATATGCTTATGTAACATACCTACATCAACTCTACTTATAAAGTCTGTCTGCAACTCATTATATAGTTTCCTTGTAGCATCATTTAATGTAACATAATGCAATTTATCAATTGCTTGTAAATCTTTGCTAATACCTGCATCTTCTTGAGTCATATACACTGTAAATTGATTAATCAAAGGCATTAATGTATCAATTTTACATCTATCATATTGCATCATATCTCTACCCATAACTTTTATATAATAAGGGAGTCCAAACTCATTAAAGAATTCATAGAAGCTTTTATGGTTAAATGGAGAGTATTCTGATATGCTCATTTGAGAGTAAATACTATTAGGTGACTCAACTATGGCAGTACCACTTAAATGAATATGAGGCATAGTATAACATAGTTGTTTTATAAGTTTTATTCTTGCAGTAGGTTTTCCAATAACACCTAAGTTATGTGACTCATCTATAATAACAAGGTCATAGTCCTCTGCATTAAGTTTAAGGTCTAGGAATGTTTTCTTACCTATAGTTTTGATTCTACCTACTTGTTCATAGTTAGTAACATGATAGTTGTGTTGTAACAGTTCATTACCATCTATAAACTTTGTCCAACCACTTATAGCAGCCTTAGCTGTAAGAACAAGAACATTGTTAATCTTGTCTGACATCTCAGCAGTTAATATAGCTGTATAGGTTTTACCACTTCTAGGTTTACCTGCAAGATAAACATAACCTTTTTCTTTTAAAACCTCCCAGCATAACTGAGAGAACTTAACTTGGTTGGGTAAAGGTACTATCATAATGAAGTCCTTCCTGTAAATATTTTTAAGTACCAAGGAAGTAGGTTATACAAGTGTAGTTTTAGATTAGTTAGTTCTCTATCAGGTGAGAATGAATTAACATTATACTCCTCAATAACTATAAGGTAACTATATGAAATACTACTAAGCCTACCAAATGTTGGGTCAAGAATAGAACCATCCTTAAGTCTTACAACAAAGTGAGCAACAAGGTCCCCTCCACCAAATACCTGAACACAGCCTAAAATCTTTTCCACTTTATCAGTTTTAAGGGCATAATTTAAGCAGTTATTATGACACTTTAGGTTACCTAAATAATTTAGTTTATCCTCTGCCCTTATCACTTCCTTATGAGCAAAGTGTTTAGTTAAAAATTTATTTACCATCCATATCTCCTATCATTTGTTTAACTTGACTAACATCCCAAGCAATTATACTGTAACCACCTGAAGCAATAACTTTTCTTAAGTTATAGGCTTGTAGTGGAGATACATTCTTTTGTGTTACTGGTGTCTTAACTTCAACACTAAAAAACTTACCTTTATAGCAACCAACTATATCATGAACACCACTCTTATTAGCACTAAGAACTTTAAATGAATAGGCACCTATACTGTCTAGATAAGTTAAAATCTTTTTCTGTATACCCTGCTCATTCATCTAGTCACTCTCCTGCTTATCATCTCTAACAGAAATAAATACTGGTTGAATGTAAGTATCAATTATCTGCTCATAAGATACCTCAATTATTTTACCTATAAAGTAGTCCTCATGGTAAGATCTCAAACTATCAGATAAACCACTACCAACACTAACTATTCTACCTTCACTATCCTCTAGAATTAATGCACCAATAAGGCATGAATACTTACCTTCACCAAGTTCTGTATCAATACATCTTAGGTCAGCAGTAGGTCTTTTCTTGTACTTAAAGAAATCAATTTTTCTGGACACTGTATTAGCCCAGCACCAATCAGGGTCAATACCCATAACACCTTCATAACCATTCTGAACAGCCTGATAAAGTTTGTTATCTAACTCCATTTGGTTATTTATTATGGACACATCAACTATATTATCTTTAGGTATGCCACTTTCATGCAAGTTAACATATCTAATATTAAAAGGTATTGTTGTCTTACCTCTTTGGTAATCACCATACTCTATATAGTCAAATACTTTATAACTATGTCCTGTTGAGGTTTGGTTATCCTTAGGCCCTCTTAAGTTACATTTAACTCTCTGACCTAACAAGCCTTTATCATAGATACGCTCTGCAAGATAAACACCAAAAGCAGCATCTTTGAATATGTCACCTCCACCATCTGTATGAACATAAGTTAAACCACCACTAGTTGTAAAAGTAGTTTTTGTAAACAATACACTAACAACTACATAATTACCATCATATTTTATAGGGGAAAGCAAAGGAAAATTAACTTGTTTTTTAAGTAGTTTTCCTTGGGCTTGGTCTTGAAAAAGTTTATTTAGGTCCAGTGCTTTGTTTATTTTGCTCACTTGATTCCCTTACAAGTTTATAGTGGTTTTCTAACTCACTGTAGTCCTTGTAAATATCTACAAGGATATGGTCACCCTCAACTACAAAATTGTTAAATATTTTCATACATACCATAGGAGAAGGTTTTAATGTTTTCCCTCTATGATAGTAATGAACTTGTAGTGATGTAACACCTATCTTTTTAGCAATAATTGGATTATTATAATGCTTCTCCTGCAGTAATGTTATTACTGACTTTAGGGGTAGCCTTATATACTTCTTATCCATGAGTGTTTATAGTGTTTAAAAATTCCTGCTTCACACTATCCTCCTTTAGAAATAAACCAGTTAACTTTGTAGTTACTGTTTTTGCTCCATGATGTCTAACACCTCTTGTACTAACACAAAAGTGTTCTGCAATAACTTGAACTCCAACACCTCTAGGTTCAAGCAATCTTTGTAACTCCTCAGCAATTTGAGTAGTCATTCTTTCTTGCACCTGTAATCTTCTTGCAAACCTTTCAACAATTCTATTAAGTTTACTTAATCCAACAATAGACTTTCCAGGTAGGTAAGCAATATGACATACACCCATAATAGGTGCAAGGTGATGTGAGCAGTGACTAACTATAGGTATGTTCATTTCAACTACCATCTGGTCTGTACCAGCATCATTAAATATAGTGAACTTTATATCTTTATCATAACCCTCTGCCCAATCATTGTCCCAAGCATCTATAAACCTTTTTGCAGTACCTATTGTATGCTCATCTTGACCATCTTTTGCAATATAGTTCATAACTATTTCCATAGCATCAATAGCTAGTTTCTTTTCACTGTTCATTATGCTTCCTCCCTTAGGCCTAAAGCCCAGTCTCTTTCTCTACAAGTTGAACACTTTCCACAATGAATCTCTCCACCTTCATAACAACTATATGTGAAGTCAGGGTTCATTCCAGCTTCAATACCTTTCTGTGCTAACTCTTTCTTTGTTATTGTTTCAAAAGGTGCAACTAAGTCAATGTTGTTATATGTGCCCATTCTCATTGCTGCTCTAATACCAGCATTAAACTCAGGCCTACAATCAGGATAGACTGCATTGTCACCTTTATGACTTCCAATCATTACACTACCTAGATTATTGTCTTCTGCTATTGCAGTAGCAATACTAAGCATAATTCCATTACGGAAGGGAACAACAGTTGACTTCATAGTTTCATCTTCATAATGACCATAAGGTACAGCTTCTGTTCCTAAGAGTGAAGATTTCATACCTTTGAATACTTCTTTAAGGTCAATAATCTTGTGTTCAATACCTAACTTTTCACAGTTGTAGGCTGCCATTTCTATCTCTCTGCTATTATGGTTACTACCATAGTTAAAGCTAACTGCTAAGGAAATATAGTTTTTATGTATGTATAAAGCAGATGTACTATCAAGACCTCCTGATAGTATTAGTAAAGTATTTTTCATTTTGTTATTTCCTCTAAAAAGTTAATATTTTCTTTTATAAATAAGTTCCATTTTACCTCAACTGAAAAGTCAACTGCTGTACAGTCTTTTCTTGTTTGTTGTCTAAGAACATTACCTAAGTGACCTTGCCATATAGCGGCACTACTATCCCAAGAATAAACATAGTCAGAGAAAGGAGACAACATACCTAGTTCCCAGCAACTATCTGTTGCACCTAATAAGTGTATCTTTTTCTTAGGCATATCCTCTGTTATGTAGTCTCTAAACAGTTCATATCTTGCACCAGGAGCATGTCTATAGTTTAAGTGTTCTTCACTTACACCAACAAGGTCAATTTCCTCAGCAAACATAAACTCTACAAACTGTTCAGGTGACTTTGGAATAGCCATAACTTTATAACCATTCTTTTTAAATAACTCAAGACCTTCAAGTGTACCATCAGGACATATTAGTACAGTAGCATCAACTAGTTTAGCTGCTGTTATCATCTCTTCAGGTTTCATACAATAGCCTAGTTCAAAGAAACTATTGTCAAGATACTTCTCACCCTTAATTTTTTTAAACTCTCTTCTATAAGCTTCATCTGACAATACAAGGTGAGTTAACACCATGTTTAAACCCTTGTTATACATTGTATCTACAAGACCTATAATGTTTGTAGGTGCAATATGTATTAGTTTAATACTATTCATTTATTGTCCTCCATATATTTTGTGGGTTTGTAGTGATAACTTCCAACTAGGATTATCAACAACCCACTGAGCAGCCCATCTACAATTTGTAAGGTTCCAATCATCATCATAACCAATAGGTTGAAGATACTTTAATGTTATAGGTCCCCATACATCATCTGGTAGCATATCAGGTGAGCCTAATAGTTTAAGTTCATTAAAACCTTTAAGTAACTTTAATTCACCTTTGTTCCAAGCATGTTTTGGTGAATAAGTAATCCACTGTGCTGAGTTAATGTTCTCAAGCTTATGCCCATTTGTTTCAACCTGAACATAGTGACCCTCTTCTTTAAGTAAATCTATAAGGGGATTAATGTTGTTTAAACTGGGTTCACCACCTGTTATAACTACATGATTAATACCTTTACAATAGTCAACTATTTCAAGCATAGTAGTGGAAACTATTGCAGAGGAGTCAGTATGTAAACCTTCATCACAAACAAAACCATTACCAAAGTCACATGCTAAATTACATCCATATAGTCTTATAAAGGTTGCTGGAGTACCATGCAGGTACCCCTCACTTTGTATTGACTTAAATTTTTCTACAACCTTGAACATGAGTCTTTCCTTCTGATAGCATCTTGTTCTCTTATCTCTGGTATGTTATAGTAAGTAACATTTTCACCTACAAATGGTTTGAGTCTACTTGCAATAGCCCAGCCCGTCTTTGTTTCCTGAACTCTTACCTCTTTAACTGGTAAGTTATTATCAACACAAGCTCTAAAAATATGGTAAGCCATATTCTCTGCTGTTGGATTATAGTCAACTTCAACCATTCTCATAGGAACTACTTTTAGCATTGCTTTATAGTGGTCACTAAGAATGTCTTTAGAATAGAACATATATGAATGGTCCCAAGCATCTATAAGGTGTGAGAACTTATCCTTTACTTCACCAAAATCTAGTACCATTCCATCTTCATTAAGATGCTCATCTTCTAATGTAACTTCTGCTAGATACGAATGACCATGAATACTTTGACACTTTTTACTATATGAACTAACCAATCTATGTGCTAACTCAAACTTAAATTGTTTTACTGCTTTCATCCTAAATTCTCCTGTATTTTTAAGTGTATATCTCTTGTAACATAAACATCAACTAAAGCATCATGTAGGTCACCTCTTGGTTCAACCTTTAAATACTCTGCAATAGTTCCTAACTTTTGATTATAAGTATCACCCATAACACCACTAAATTGTAAGTACTTAACTGTCTCAAATATATCAATTTGTTTCCAGTTAAAGTATAACCAAAACTGTTTGCCTTGGTCCTCAAACATATCCTCAAGGAAATACTTGTCAAATGTACTATTGTTATAACCTATAAGTGTTAACTTATTCTTAGGATATGTTTTAGTGCAAAAGTCCATTAACTCACCAAGTACATTAGATAGGCCAGGCATAGTATTAAAGTCTTCCTCAAGGAAACCATTAATGTTCATTGCTTCTGCACTTATAGTTATAGGTCTATTATATGAGAAGGGGTTTATAGTTGAAGATAATTCTTTAACTACTTTACCATCCTCTACTATAAGAAAAGCAATTTGAACTACAGCAGCACCATCTTTAACTTTAAGGCCTGTTGTTTCTACATCATACCAACATTCAATTACCTTCTTCAAGTATTCTCCTTTCCTTAACTAGATCTCTGTTACTAGCTTGTTCTAAACTAAACTTCTCAGGATACCTTGCCTTAAGTTTATTGACTACTCTAGTTTGTTCCTGACTAAATGTAGTATCAAGAACATCCATAGCAATAGCTATATACCATAGAAGATCCCCTAGCTCCTCTTTAAGATTAATTTTATCAAGAGGTTTACCATAGAAAACATGCTTTTTAAGTTGGTCACTAAACTCTGCAGACTCAGTTTGAAGACCTAGGGCAGCATGCAGTAGTCTGTCAGTACCAGGCTTAACATTAAACACAGTGCTTTCAGTCCTTAAACAATCTTTTGTAAACTTATCCATCTACCCCTCCCTACCTAATTTAACACAAGTACTAAAACTGTGACCTACCTCTACAACTGTAGTAACATTACCACGAGGCATCATTTCAAGCTTAACATACAACTCAAGAGGTTTTAAACCTTTCTTTAAAGTATTATATATCTCATTAGCTAAGGCTTCATGGGATATATTAACATTTCTGTAGGAATTAATCCACAACTTAAATGCTTTTAACTCAACAGTGTAGGTCTTAGGCTTGAACTCAACTGTAACCTTACCTGAGTCAGGATAACCACTAACTGGACAAAGTGCTGATATCTCTGGATGTATCATAGTTACCCAGTACCCATTCTTTGTATATTCAACATTCATCTGCCAAAAAACTAAATCTTCATCAGGATTAAAGTGGTCAATTATGTTTTTTCCATATCTTGTGCTATCAGCACTGTTCATTGAACGCTCATCTTTAAAAGATGGAGCTACTGTTTCATTATCTTTCACTCTATACCTCCTCAGGTGGACACCATAATTCTAGTGTCTTTTCTTTTGTAAGTTGGTGCATATGTACCAATCTCATGTTTAATAGTGCTTCTGACTCTTCTTGCCCAGCATCTACATAAGCCTGTTTAACTGTATTCCACATAATAGTTTCATCAGTAATGCCTAGTAGTAACTTCTTTGCTTTTGCAGGTCCAACACCTTTAATACCTGTTATACCATCTGCAGAATCACCCATTAAACATTGTAGGTAAGGCCACTGGGTTGATGTTTCTTCATCAGTAACTAACCACTTCATGTTAATGTTATACTTTAAACTATTATAATAGTTAAAGTGAATACCAGGTACACCATTTAAAACATCCTTATCAACAGCACATACTATATACTTATCAGGATACTCTCTCTTAAGCATACATACTATATCATCTGCCTCATAGTCTGTGTTTATAGTACCTTCAAGAAGGTCTTTCATCTCTCTTAAACCCTCTGGGTATCTTGTGGAAGACCTATTTGATTTATAAGTATCTGTTAGAAGGTATCTAAAGTTTTTACCTGATGTAAAATGTAACTCTACATCCTTACAACCTGATAGTTCAAGAAGTAATGCAACCTTTTCTTGTGCAACTATAAGTGCACTAGGCAGGTCAATAAACCAACCACTTTCATCATCACCATACTCACAAGCACTACAAGTAGCATATGCAACTGTATCAGCATCTACTAACAGAGTCATCTCACTTGTATCAGGTTTAAGGTGGTCATTGTCCACAACTATTTTAAGTTTTTTATCTGTTTGTTCCTCCTGGAACAGTGCCTCTGGTTCATTGTCTTTAATAGAGCTCATACTTCTTCTCCTTTATTAATAACTCCCTGCAGTAAAGCTTTAAGTTCCTGTTTACTCTCATTCTTAACAAATAGATATTCATCCTGGTCTTCCCATGAAGAAAAGTAAGACCTTAATTTAACTATCTCTACAGAATTAATTCTTAAAAGTTTAAGCTCATTTTTTAAACCTTGTATTTCTTGTTCTTGTTTATAGTTTTCAAGTGTTAGGCTTGCAACTTTTTCTACTACTTCAATCATTATACACCCCATATTTCTTTTCCAAAGCAATTATAAATAAAGAGTTTGTAGAAATATGCCACTCATGTGGTAGACCACTTTCTTCATCAAATACTTGACCTTGTGCTGCCAAACTAATATGTCTTAGTCTTGCTGCTTTGTATCTAGGTATGTCTTCAAGTGTACTATTAACACGCCAATTCTCTTCAGGTTTAGGATACTTCTTTATCCCATAAGTTAATACCTCTGCTACTGCATCTAGTGCATCAAAAGGCATAAGGTCATATCTAAGTTTACCCTTGTCTAGTTTAACAGATGTTCCAGTAGTAGTAACTACAATTTTCCATTGGTCATAGAACTCCTTTAAGATATGGAAAGGTTTACTACCTTCTCCTTTAACAACCATACTACCTTTAAATACTTCCTTAACAGTGCCTTTAAAACCCATGCTGGAAATTACAGTATCACCCTCTTTAAACTTCTCTCTCATAATAACTCCCTTTCTAACTCTTTACCATACATATACATACCATCTAAGGTAAGTGTATAGTCAATTAACTCTGTTCTCTCATACTCAATGTCTTCCCAGTTGTTGCCCACAGAAACATCCACAGGCATAGGTACATCAATAAGAGGAGCATTCTGAATAATCTCAAACCATGCTGCCTGAGCACATAGAGCAACCTTATAACTAATTTCCTTATAAAGTACTTCATCATCAGGAACATCTATAATAACTGAGTCATGTACTCTGTTAACTATGTAAGTAACATCATACTTAGTAATAATATACTTATCAATATAATGTAACCATAGTTTAAATATTTCACTACCTGTACCTGATACTCTAATGTTGTTTAAGTCAGTAACAGTACCTGCTTTGTAAGGTCTACCTGATACTGTTTTATCAAGCATACTTTTTGAGGCACCATTCTTCTTATGCCATAACTTAATGTCAGAGAAAATATCTTTCCATGTAGTTGTAATCTTTGATGCTATATCAGTCTCAAACCAAACACCACCTAACTTACATACTGTTCTTTGGAAGTTTGATAACCCACCTCCATATAGTAATAGGAAGTTACACTGCTTAGCAATAAATCTAGGTGAAATACCTGCAGGAAGTTTTGATAAGTCATCATCAGTTAAGTTAAGGTTGTTACCTACAAAGGTGTGTAAATCTATACCTTCTTTAAGTGACTTATACATATTCATCTCAGGTAAGGCAGCACATATAATTCTTAACTCTATTTGAGCAAAGTCAGAATAAATTAACTTCCTACCACTACCTGGAGTGTGTCCCCACATGCTTTTCATTGTTCTAGGATACTGAGACAAGTTCTCATTATCTACTTGTATCCTACCATTAATAGCATGAGGTGAGAATGTACCCTTAATTCTACTAATACCTTCATTATCAACTACTATAGCCTCTCTTGCTCTTTTTACAAAGTTAAGTCTTTTTAAGGCTTTTCTCTGCTCATTAATAAGTTTTGCAAGGTCTATCATCTGTTGGTTATGAATATAGTTTGTCTCTATATAGTACACTAACACCTTAGTGCTCTTAGGTAAATCATCTGCTGTATCAACAGGTATAGTATTACCAAACTCTTTAATAAGCACTTTTATAGTTTTTGCTTTTATTCCTGCAAGTAAAGCAGCAGGAAACTTACCATTAGTCATAGTAGTTCTAAGAGGCATATCTATAAGACCTTCTGGTCTGTGTTGTATCATAGTTAATGCTTCTTCATCAGAAGACATTACAGTGCCTAAACCTTTTCTAACTTGTAGGTAACTATTTACATTAAAACCAGGAGGTAACTGTTTTGCTATTGAGGCAATAGTTGATATATCCTTGTCTTCTAACTCTTTAAGTTTAAGTAAATCTACAGGCATACCTTTTGTATCTGTTTGTATATGTTCTATAGTCAACTTGTCTAGTATATAAACAAAGTCATCTACTTTAAACTTAACTGCATGCCATAACTTTGGCAACTCATATACATCTATTGAAGCATATAAGAACTGTTCATCAGTTAATACTCTTAAACCTTCTGGACCTTCTATATACTGGTCTTTAACCTTTAATCTTTCAAAGGATAGTTGAAGTTGTTTTTTATTTAAACCCTCTTTTGAATATGGGTCATAGCCTATAACCTTTGTTAAGGCTTTATCAAGTGAATACTCTTGCCATTCTGGGTTTGTTAGTCTACTTAAGTAGAATGTATCATCCCATTGTTCTGGCATAGTAAACACACCATCTGGTAAGTCTTTGCTAAAACAACCCATATCATAGGTTAGATTGTGTCCAATTAAATGATAAGGTTGAACAACAGTCCATAGTATAAGTGCTGAGGTGTTTAAAGTGTCAAATAATAGTACTTTATCCCAGTGTTCCTGGTAAACCTGGACCAGACGAATCTGGCTACCAAGTTTAGAAGTTTCTGTATCAAAATAAACAGGCTGTGTTGGGTCTAATGCCTCAACTAGTTCTTGTATAGAACCTTGCTTGTAAATCATTAACTACAGCTTAGGCTTTTTAGTAGCAACAGACTCTTCACTACCTGCAGGTGTTTCTGTCATAGCAGCAGGACTCTTACCTTCTAACTCAGCAATTTTTGCTTTAAGTTTAGATATAATCTCATTTGGTGCATTCTGAATAAAAATCATCCAGTGGTAATACTTAACCTTTTTACCCTTGTACATATCACCTCTACGAATATCATTCTCAAGACGAGCAACCTGCCCAATGTTCCAACTACCCTCTTCAATATCTTTCTGTAGAATTGACTTAGGAATAAAACTAACTGGTTTAGCAGTAGCAACCATATCATCTATAGTCTTTGCACCAAGGTCAACTTGTAAACCATTACATACCATAAAAGGTCCATCTTCACCAGTAATAATAGGTGTTTCAACTAAAAAGAAACCAATACTTGTACCAACTTCTGGAGTTAACTCTTCCAACTTACTTTGCTCATATATACCTGAGGCTTCTACTTTCTTTTCTTCAAACATTGCCATAATAATTCCTTTACATAGCATCATAATACTTATTAGGTATTATGTAAATCTGTGGGTTACCTGCCCAGCAGTATAGGTTCTCTTAAACACTATAATATACTAGCCTAAGTGAGTATATTATAATGTTTTATTGTATTATAATTATATCATTATAACCTTATAATAATATTAATTTTAATACAAAGTTTACAATTTAAACAATCATTAAAACCTCAACAGCATCACATATCTCACTCACAAATGATTTTAATATGTAGTGAATATAAATGTATGCCTTGAGGTTAAAATGATTAATTAGATATATAATTTTCTTTTACATCTACTAATACTAACATACATTAGTCTTGCATATGTTTCATAGTATCCATTTCTTATGCTTTTCTGGATATCCAACTTGTCTACAAAAACTGTATCAAACTCCTGTCCTTGGGCTTTATGAACAGTTGAGGCAAAGTTATAGTCCATAATAAATGCTCTACCTAGTGCATAGACATGACTAAACTTGCTTCTATTTTTTATAGCTTCCTCACCTGCCTTTTTATGTATAATAGAAGCATTACCAATACCTACAACTACAGGAATAAGAAAACCCCCTGCCTTTATAAACTTAATATCACTATGTTTTAATGCTCTAAGTGCAGGCTCAAGAAACTTCTTGTTTATATTAGAGTTTTGCAACTTTAACTTACCTGCCATATAAGCATTATAAATCTCATTATGTGTAGGATTAACAAACTCCTCAACTATAATGGTTTCTGTACTGCCAATCTGAACCTCCTGACCAATGTAATTTTTAATACCTAGATGTCTTGCAATATCTATATTCCACTGCCCTACTGCCTGATTAGTATATGCTAATAGTCTATCACCAACTTTAAACTCTTTAATGTCTAATGGTAATACATTAGTACTATAAGGTGTTGTAAGGTCATTGTTATTACCTTGTAAGTAATCCACAAACTTTGTATATAGACATACTATATCAAGTGCCTCACTTCTGTGCTGTTGGGTTAGGTTCTTAGTTGTTGCTGGGTCAGGTTGTAACTGATAGCCTTTAACTGGTAACAGTTGATATGGGTCAAGAAACAAGTGTAATGTTACTAGGTCCTTATCATCCTCTAACTCTTCTAGTTTTGATACAAGGTCTAGGAAGTGCTCCTCATTAATCATACCCGCTTCATCTATTACTATGTTCTTGTAGAACTGTAATGGGTGGTTAAGGTTTATAGTAGTACTTATCTGACTAATATTCTTTGCACCTTCATTTATAGTGGGTATTAGACCTAGTAGAGAGTGTATAGTTTTCATCTCTATATCACCATCATACTCACCCATTAACCTTCCTATTGCTTTATGAGTAGGTGCAAGTACTACAGTATGTTCTGGGTCAAGAGTATGTAACAGTTCTAATAGTTCTGTTGACTTACCTGTACCAGCATACCCAGTGGTGTAGTTAATCTTCATCTTTGACTTCTATAGTTGTTGAGTCCATTAAAGCAATTATTAATGCCTTAATCTCATTACTAGTGCAGTTTGCCTGTATTTCTACTGATATATTACCAGCCTTATCTGTCTTCATTTTTGCTTTAAGTGTTCCCACCTTATTTCCTTTATTATTCAAACCAACCCTCTCCTTTAGCTAAGCTAGTACTATATACTTCTGTGTCTTTATTCTCTCTGTACCATAGAGATATAGTTATTATAGACAGCCTAAAAAATTCCATTTGTTGTGTATATTCTTGTGCCCTCCCATTAGTATCAGAGAGCTCAAAAAGCTTATTTCCAATGAATGAGTTCCAACCATCTTTTGATTTATATATCTTTGACTTTGTTGCAAATATAGATGCTAACTTATTAACATTAATACCAATAATCTCAGTTAATACCCAATACATATATGTAGTGTTATTAGTCCAAGCCAGTTTATTAAGTTTACTTGGATGCATATATTTATCAAAGTCTATTTTACCATCTATATACCACTTAGGATGTTCTCCATATTTTTGTTTGTGGTTCCAGAGTCTAACATCAAGGTTATTAATGGTTATATTTACAGCCTCACATAGACCCTCTCTAGTCATTAGCATTAAATACCCTTTATTTTACTTACAACACTATATGCTTCCAAAAACAAGTCATTTTCAAGTGTGCTTATCGCTGTTTCTGACATCATATCTGTTATACCAAAAATCATATCTGCATCATTTAGCCATTGCATTAGCGGATGAAGTGGTCTTTGCTTTTCTGCAAAATTCACATAAAGAACATACATAGCTAACATCTCTAGGTTTACTGTATCTTTCTGAATTTGTGTTAATGTTCCTCCGATTCTACTGTGTAAGTTTTTCTTTACATACTCTGCGGTATCTCTTCCACCCTCTTTAAACATTAGGTTTATTGTAGCTTTTAGATTGTCTCTAAGTTCTTCAAGCTTTTTGTCTATCTTTTTGTTGATCTTATGGCTTTTGTTATCTCTATTTAGCAAGTTTATATCTTGTTTTGAAGTATCTTGCATAGAAACTTCTATCAGGCTGTGTACAAACTGTAAAACCATAAAGTCTTTCATTGCTCCTCTACTTAACATTTTCATCTCTTTATCTCATTATTAGATATTCTAAAAGTATTGCTATTATAGGAAGTAAAATCATAAATAATACAAATTTTCCTGTTTCAAACTTTATTTCTAATCCTGCCTTATGTATCATTTTTAAAATTTTTATACTTTCGTAACAAACATATATCCACCATACTAATGTAAACCATAAACTATAACTTAAAACTTCCATTATTTTCTCCCGTCCAGTTCTTCCACTTTGAGAATAACTACTTCTTCATCAAAGTCAAATATCTCTGCGTATTCTTTTGCTATGTTATCCTCATTCCAAAACATGTAGTTCTGACCAAACTTAGTATCTCTATTTGATTGGTGTACATATTTGAGGAGTTGCATATCTTCTTTTCTAATTATTGTAATTAGTAACCATAAATCTGAACTCATCTTATTTCCTTCGATGCTTCTTGCTCAAGTGTCCACTCTACCCATTCTTGTGTGCAATGTTCCTCATTTATAGAAGGAATTATTTTTGGATTAAATCTATCCCCTGTCAGCCATATATTATCCCAATAGGGTAGTCTATCTTCACTTCCAAAGTCCACACCATGAAATGTTACAACTGTATCCATTTCATACTTTAATAATTCTGATATTAAGTGCTTTACTGTCATCTTTTATGTCCTTTAAAATCTAACTAGTAAATAGCTAGCTATTGTTATGGTAGCTATAATGCCACCTAATATTAAATTATCTATCATCTGCTTGCTCCAATATAGTTTTTATTATTTTGTAGATAATAACCATTGACATACCTACTACAATAGTTGTACATGTAATCTCAAATATGTTCATCTATGACCTCTCTTTTTAAGTAGTTTACTAAACTCTCCAACTGTAATATTAGGAAATAGTTCTAGTATAGTTTTGGTGTAATGTCTATTATAAAGTGTATATCTCATAATAAATCTCTTATGTCAAGGTCTATGCTGTGGCATCTCATCTTAGTATTCTTAAGGTGTTCTACCTCAGCATGTAGTCTTATGTTCTCAGCACATCTACTAATTAGTGCATCCCCTAGCTTTTTCTGGTTGATAGTTAGCAACTCTGCCTTTTCTTTAAAACTTCTTAGAGTTAGTATAATCTCCTGGAGCTTTGCAGCCCCTATAGGTATAATAACATCTGAGTCCTGTAGTAGTAATTCTTGAACTGTCATTTGTTTATCTCTTTTCATTCTCTACCTCCTAATATAGTTTCCTGCTTTGTCTCACCTAGATTTAGTGGTGAGTCATAAACTGTCATGTACTTCTCTGGCGACCCATTAAATATGAGTAGCTTGTTTGCCTCATAGTTTGCAGCCACTGTGTCAAGTGCTTTATATACTGCATCTGCACCCTGCAACCTTCCAAACACTAACTTAAGAGATGTTATTGCAACTACTAATAAGTTCTGTTTGTTCCACTTATAATCCACATCATCTATAGTTGAGTCAGCAAGTGCAAGAGCCTTAAGTAAATCTGTATAGGTTCTCTTTGTTACTAACCTTATAATACTATCAGATGGACCTTCTGTTGCTTCCACATAGATATCATAACTCCTAGAGTGTTGCCTGCATATTGCAGAAGAATACTCTGTCTTTGTGAATGTACTCTCAGGCTGAAACTCATTCCCTAACCAATAGTAGAAGTTAACTAGGTTGTTATCAGATAGTAAGTCCTCTAACTCCTGCGAACTATATCGTCCACCTGCCTCTGTTTTGAGCGACTGTGGCATATATACTGCATGAACTCTTCTCTGTGTCACTGGGTCAGTATGCAACCTCATCCATGAGTTACCTAACACCCATATCTTGTTTATAGTGTCAACTACTTGTGCCTCCTTCTGCATACCTCTTATAGTTGCCTTACCACCATTCCCTGACTGTGTCTTTATCTTTGCTAGTGCACCTTTCTTCTCTGCTGGGTTCCAGTCACCTACCTCCCCAAGTATTGTATTTGGTTGCACCTGATGATTAGCATGCTTATCCATAAACAAGGTATAGTCTAACTCTTGTGAGTCTTCTGTGAACCCTCTTGTGAGTAGGGTTACTGTAAGGTTCTTACCTGAACCCTCTGTACCCATTATATGTGTCACAACCGGACTATGCTCAAATGTCTTGTACCTATACTGAGCAGATGCAAGGAGATAGTCCTGCTCATCTCCCCACATGTATGCTGTTAGGTCTATCAACCCTTGAGGTGTTATATAGTCATCTGGCCTTGTACCTTTGAACGCTGTAAGATATATGTTTATATAAGCCTTGTTGAATGTCTTGCTCTTAAGGTCTAGTCCTCCTCTATGTAGGTATGAGTATGTTGCCTTAACTGTCTCTATCTTAGGCCAGGGAAATGAGGAGCGTTTGCGTCCAGTTAAACTCTCCAACATAAGCTTCGCTCTTGACTCTGATGCTATACTATGCACCTCTGGGTTACCTTTATCCTCCATGATGTTAACTATATAGTCTCCACTAAACCTATCAAAGTACACTGATATTGGAGTCTGACTATTCCTCTCTGTTAGTGTAAGGCTGAAGTTCTTCTTATCTGGGTTGTAAATATTCTCAGCGTAAGGTGCAAGTAGTGTATGTGACTGTCTATGGTCTGGGTCATACTTATCTAACACCTTAAGAACTATATCATGAGATAGTGTCTCGTCCTTCAACAGCCGGAACGATAGCGACTGTAATGTCTTCCAACTCTCTCCCGCAGGTATACTGTCTGGAAGTGAGTAGAATGAATAGAATGCCTCAGGACTCATCTTACCTAGAACATATCCCTCCACCTGGGTGTGGTTGTCATCACTATAACCCTCTTTTGACACTAAGTATATCTGCTTGCTCTTACTGCTTGCTTCTGCCAGAACTATACTGTTTATATAGTATATAAATGATATAGGTAGCTGTGTTAAGACATTACTATTCCCAGGCAGTGGTGTCTTACTACTATCTCCTTGTGTGGGTGCAAACGCATTATGTCCACCCCCATACAATATGTCAAGGCTTGTTACTGTCTTGTCACTATGTAGTGGGCTGATAAGGTCCATGATACTGTCTGTTGCTGTATAGTAGAAGTGTCCACCCTTCCTTGATGAATGAACTATAAACCCACACTGTTGTTCTGCCGGCAGTGTACTGTTAAGGTCTAGTGCATCCTCATATGCTATATCTGTATCAAAGTCTACTATCAGCAGGTTATTGTCTGTTATTATGACTCCTATCTCTTCTATACTATATAGGTCCTGGAGGTGAACTTGCTCATGTTGTGCTTTGTTCTTCCACCCCTGCTTATATAACTCTGGTACCCATGTCTTCTTATCCTCCTGAGTTCTTATTCTGAGGGGTCTCTTTATATGGGCTGGTATGTTAAGGTCCTTAAACCTTCTTAATGTTACAAGTGTGCTCATTTTGGTTGCTCATTCTTATATGGATATAACTTCTTCAAGTGACCCCACTTCCATGGCCTTATGCTATGTATCTGGCAGAACACCTTCTTGTGTAAAGTGTGCAGGTCTTTTACTACCTCATCATCTAACAGTGTTGCTTCTCTAGTGGTATTACTATAACTTATAGTCATTAGTATTGTCTCTGCCATGAATGAGTCATCATTACAATACTCATAAACCTCACTATAGGTAGGAATGTCTTCTGACTGCTCCGTGTGCTGTAGCAGTGTGCTAAGGAAGTCTCTACTATGCTTAGTGTAAAAGGTTATATCTTCTATGCTTGCTGTTTGACTATGTATATGTATTAAGTCTATATCTAACTGTTGCATACTATGTCCTTACTATTACTATATAGTGAGCGGTGTGCTACTAGTAATGGTAATATGGTGCTAAACTTAGCAGGAGTTAAGTTTAACTCTTTTGCTATTAAGTGATGTTTCCTTACTATAGTTTCTTCTACTATACTGTTACTATGTATGAGGAGAAGTTGGTAGTAATTGTCTAAGTGTTGCTCTTTGATTTTTTGCTTGAAGTCTGGGTAGGCTGTCATGTTATGGTTCTTCCTCTGTGTTGATTATGTTATTTTATTATATTTTATATTAAAACTACCTTAATATGGGAAAAAGGTATGGGTTTATTATGAAACCTTAAGATAACCTTAAAATGTTAAGGAATTGTTAAATTTAGCTTATTTTAAGGTTGAATGAACCCAATGAATACAAAAAAGGTACACCTCAAATTATTTATGCATTTCATAATTTAAAATGCTACCTTTTTTGTATTTATTGTATTTATTGTATTTATTATATTTATTTAAAACACAGATAGTAACAGAAACACCATAAATGTGATAAAATTTTGAAAAAAACATCTTCATTATAGGGCCATTATATTTCTAAGTGTTTCCTATCACATAGTCTCAAAAACATCCCATCAGCAATGGAAAAATACACCATAACATCAGCAAACTTAACCTCTATATCAAATGATACCTTTCTCACCTTCATGTCTATATAGCGTGTGATAACCAACCTACCTTCAACCTCACCAATTATATGTGTAGCACTCACTGTATCCTTGTAATAGTCAGCCTTCCATATACCTATATCATCAGATGATATAGGTTGCTCATTATTAATCTGTTCCAATCTCTTTGCCTGCTGTTTTAGCATAGCTTCCATATTAATTTCCATAACACACCTCCCCATCTGAGATAAATTCGAATGAAGCTAGTTGCTTTCGGGACAGCTGAGCTCTACCATAGTATACCTCATCTAGATACACACCAACCAAGCGGCCTTGCCAAGTAAACACCTTATGTAGTTTTTTTGTAGTACTTTGTAGTACTTTAAAGTCCTTGTTTGTCATTCTATATCCTTTAATATAATATCATTCTAACCCATGCTGTATGGATTATAAGGCTATTATAATGTCACACCATAAAAAAAGCCTATATCATAATGATATAGGCTAATAATTATGCTTCCTCAGCAACTGGGTTAACTTCAACACCCATAGACTCTGCTAACTCTTCAATAGTTTCAACACCACCTGATGTCATTTCTGCTGTAACTTCAACTGGTTGTAATCTGAATGCTTTTGCCTCAGCAAGTTTAGCATCATACTCTTCATACTTAGCAACTTTTTCCATAACATCAGTTATGTCTTTTGCTTCATCCAATAGTGACTGAGCATCTTTTTCCATCTTCTTTGACTCATTATATAGTTTGCCTTTAGCAGCATCAGCATCCTTAACACAAGTTGTGCCCTTGCTAAAATAACTATTATCAAACCATAAACCCGTCACCGTACACTTACGACCTAATTGCTCGCCATCTATATCCTTAAGGATTGTAACTTCTCTTGGACCACTTGATACTGTACCTGACTTTGCTACACAGAAATTGTCTGTAAATAGTTGTAGGTTTTCCTTGCTCATTCTACCATTCTCAGTTACGAATGCTAACACTTCTACCATTGTTTTTTTGATTGCTTGTGACATAATATGTCTCCTTTGATTGTACTATATCATTATGATATAGTGAATAATGTTTAAGGATTTTATCCCGGGCCTAAGTTGTTATGTAAAAATTATATCAGATTAACCTTAATATAACTTTAATCAACCTATATAAATGTTATAGGTTGAGTGAAATTATACCTCCACCAAATCCTTATCATTAATAATGTTTATTGTACATTCACTGCCATCTTCTACCATAACTAATAAACCATCTTCAAGTTCAACTATACTGCCCTTAGGCATATAGACAGTTGTATCAGGGGAATAAATTACTTCTGATAGTAATATGTCTCTTTGTAATATGTATTGCTTCATAATGTTTCTCCAAGTGTTTTAATATGTCATAATTATAATACAATTATAATGTAATGTCAACCAATATATGAAGGAATTGTAAAATCTTTTATAGGTGGCATATATAATGTATTATAATTATCATATTAGAACTTAAAACAACCTGAAATTAGAGGCAGATTTCAAATGTTTATTCATGTGGGTTTGGATAAGAAATTGTTGCTGTTATATTCTGTTATGGATAGATAGTGGACGGGGTAGGGGGTTGGGAGGGGTATAGGGATAACAATGGAACTTTAGTTTGAAATTTGCCAAGATTCTATACCCACTTATAATACCCTTATATACTTACCATATCATAATCAACCATATTATAATCAACCATATCATAATCAACCATATCATAATAAGACCATATCAACAGCCTATAACCATATCATATCATAAGCCTATACCCTATAACATTATTATAACAAGACCTTCTTTAAACTCTTTTTAAGGTACTATACAATATAATCAAATAAAAAAAGGCCTCAGATGAACTCCCTTACCCTAGCGGCAACTAAAGATGATATAATATCCCATCTTTCCCTATTAAAAATTCATGCTTTAAACTTGATAACTGATAAGATAGTTCACCCAGATGCAAAGTATATGGAGCCTAGAGAACTCAAGACACTAACAGACACTGCACTAAGCATAGAGGATAGTGTAAGAGCAACAGTATCAGAGGGTGCACAAGCTAGAAACATACAAAGGTTGCTGGATAAGTATAGTATACCAGCCTCAAGCCTAACACCATCGGCTGAGTCTACTTCGTGCTCTATCATAGATATAGAGATGGAGGAATAATGGAAGAGTTTATACAGAACTACCTGTCAGATAAGTTGTGGAGACTAAACAACCTCTACTACATCATAGACAAGGAGGATAGGGTAACACTGTTGAAGCTTAACTATGCACAGCAGGAGGTCTATAAGGTTAAGCATCCTAAGACAATAACACTTAAGTCTAGACAGCAGGGTATATCCACATATAAGATAGCGGAGGGGTTAGATAAGTGTCTCTTCAACTCACATAGTCAGGCTGGTGTACAGTCATATGGGCAGAGTGAGGCTAAGAAGCTCTACAAGAAGGCTATGTTTATGTGGGATAAGCTTGACCCAGATATAAAGGAGCTGTTAGATATAAGACTAGTGTCGGCGAACCAGGAGGGTATGACCTTCAGTAATGGTTCAACACTAAAGATAGGTAACTTCCGTGGGGATACACTATCGTTCCTGCATGTCTCGGAGCTTGCAAAGATTGCTAAGAGGTTTCCAGAGAAGGCAGAAGAGCTTAACTCCGGTGCTTTTGAGGCAGTCTCTACTAATAGTTCCATATCAATAGAGTCAACAGCAGAGGGAGCAGCAGGACTGTTCTATGACATCTGGCAAACAGCTGTAAGACGCCTTGCACTAGTAGGTGGGGATGACTTAACACCACTAGACTTTTACCCTATATTCCTTAGTTGGGTTGATGACCCAGACTGTTCTATGGAACAATACTATGAGAGTATACCTGAGGATGAGGAGTACTTTGAGCTAGTTGAGAAAGACTTAGATATAGTTCTTACACAAGCACAGAAGAACTGGGCAGCAGGTAAACGCTCACGACTAGGAGAGAAGTTTGACCAGGAGTATCCATACAATCCAGCTAGTGCATTCAGTGTATCAGTAGAAGGAACATACTATAGGTATCAGTATGAGAGGATATTACGTGAGAAGCGTATTAAACATACACCTTATAATAGTATGTATCCAGTATTTGCAGTGTTTGACCTTGGTATGGATGACCAGATGTGTATAAACTTCACTCAAGTAATAGAAGGTGCACCAAAAATACTAGCTGAATACCAGAATAGTGGACAAAAGATCTCTTATTATGTAGATATAATGAGGTATATGCCTTTTCCTATTGAAATGACCTACTTACCACATGATGCTAATGTGCATGATATGAGTACAGGTAGGACAAGACTTGAGGAGTTCCAGAGATTAGGTGTAACTTGCCAGCTATTACCTAAGTTATCTATACAAGAGGGTATAAATGCAGCAAGACAGTACCTTGATGTAGTAGAGATTGACCCTAGTTGTGTGGATACTATAGGAGCAATACAAAACTATAGACAAAAGTGGGACAAAAGGTTACAAGTTTTTATGGGTGTACCAGAACATGATGACCATTCACACTATGCAGATGTAGTTAGATACTCATCTTTAGCACTAACTTATCATGTAATTGAGGCTTCTATAACAGAGGATGAGGAAACTATATATAGGAGGGCCGTTGAGAACCATCAGGAAGGAGTTGCCTTATAGTGTGTTTATAAGGCCTTTATGGCAATATCTTTAGGTTATCTTAAGGTTATTACTGTACAATATATATGTAATACAAAATAAAGGACATAAAATGAGTAATCCAGAAAATTCTGCTACTCAACAAGAGCCAGTTGCTCCAGTTGAAGTTAGCTTAGAAGAAAAGTTAAGAATAGCTGAGCAACGCCAAAAGGATACACAAGCAGCATACACTAAAGGCCAACAAGCTATTAAAGCATTGGAAGCGGAAAAGAATAAACTGTTAGAGTTAGCTTCTTCTCAAACAAGAGTCACCCTTACACCTGCAGAGCAGGAAGCATTAGATTCACTTAAATTTGATGATCCAGTAGAGTGGAGAAACCAACTTAACAGTTTAGAAAATAAAGCAACTTTAGATGCTAGAGTCAACTTAACCAATCTTACCGGAGAGGCTAAGAAGGCTGCTGAACAAGAGTTCGAGTTATCCCGTAGGCAACAAGTTTTAGAAGAATTTAATGCATCGGCTGAGGTGCCTATAACTGAGGAGTTAATAGGTAATGAAGTACCGCCACGAATTACAAAGAAACTTGCAGAAGGTACAATATCATTTGAGGAATTCTTATCAGAGGTTCATACATATGTAACAACTGGTAAGGTTGTTAAGAATGATAGTACTTTAGACCAGCCTAACCTAGGCAACACAGGTGGCTCAACAACACCTAAGGATAGTAAGCCAGATGTCTCACTATCTAAAAAATATGAGAATGATATATATTAAGGTTTAAGGAGACACTATGGCTAAAGCTGGAACTCTAGACCCAAGTAAGCCCATAGCCTTTGTTAAAAACAAAGATGGTACAACTTCAACAGTTCGTACTATATCTGCTAACTTTGGAGGTGGTGAGGTAGTAATACCTACAGTACATCCAGATGGCTTTATTATGTCAAATAAAGAAGCTATAGATAGATATAAGAAAACAGGTGAAAACTTTGGCACTTTTGATACTACTGATGAAGCAAATGCCTATGCAACAGAGTTGCATAATAGTCAAGCTAAGTTAATAGACTTAAAAGATACCTACAAAAAAGAAATATATTAAGGAACAAAAATGGGAACAGGTTTGGTGAACATAGGCTCTGATATTGAGCGTAAAAAATGGGTAAGAGAAGGTCTAGTACAAGCTGCTAGTAAATCTTTTTGGGGTCCTTATACTGGTAACTCAGCTAACGCTATAGTTTATCAAGTAAATGACAGCTCTGCATCAGAGGGACACACAGTAGTATTTGACTATTCTGGAAAGATTAGTGGTAAAGCTATTAAAGGTTCTGACACTGCATATGGCAAAGGTGAAATTAAGCGTAAGTTTAGTGATAAAATTACTGTTGTTGATTACCGTATTCCGGTAGCAAATGGTAAGAAATTTGATGGTGTTAATATTGGTGATTTATCAATTAATGAGCACTCAGATTCAAGAGGAAAATTAGCTGACCTTTTCATTCGTTGGAAAGACCAAATGATATTTGATACACTTCAGGGTGCAACAGATACAGCTCCATCTCATATCTATGAGTTAACAGCGGCAACATTTGCTTATAATGACTTGCTAGCTATTGAAACTGCTTTGAAAACTGGTAAAGGCTTTGTAGGTCCATCAGCAACAGGTGCGGCAAATACAGGAACAGCTGCAGGTCGTAGAGCTCCATTAGAGCCTTATACACTACAGAATGGTGAATCAGTATGGCTATTTGTTATAGACAGTTATATGGCACAGTTACTTAAACAAGGTTCTAATTATCAAACACTATTAACTGGTGGTGATATTCGTGGTACTAATAACCGCTTATTCTCTGGAGTAATTGGCCAGATTGGCAGATTAGTTATTGTTGAAGCTCCTGACTACTTTGGGTATACTCCAGGTACTGGTGCATTTGGTCTTGATGACTCAAGTGTAGAAATTGCTGGTATGAGAAAATACTCAACTACTTTAGCAAACGGCACTGTGCTTAATGCATGGGAAGGTCAAGATGCTTTTGAAGTAGATTCAGCTACAGCAACTAAAGTTGTATCTCGTGGTTTAATCCTTGGACAAGGTGCTTGTCAAATGGCGTTTGGTAAGATGCCAGACTATAAGTGGCAACCATCACAAGATTTCGCTCAGACATCAGAGTCTGCTGTAGAATTTTGGACTGCAGCTAAGAAAACAAACCTCAAACTTGAGGGTGGTGCTGTTTATGCAGCGGCTAAACTAACTGGATTAGACTTTGGTGTAATTGCAGTTGATATTGCTCATGGGTAATCCCATGAAGCATTTATAAGGAGCTTAAATGGCGTCAGTAAACTTTGTCCGTAAAGACAGAAATAATGAGAAGAGAAAGGTTAGTGTTTTTACATCTAATATCAAACCTGCAACAGTAACAGTTGCTGATGGTTTTGCTACAGCTGGTACAATAGCTGCTGCAGATGTAATTACTTTAGGTAATTTACCAGCTAACTCCATAGTTACAAGTGCAACAGTACAAGTAATTACTGGAGCTACTACTGGTACGCAAACAGTAGCACTTTCTGTGGGTGGAACAGCTGTTATGGCTGCTGTAGCTGTAGGGACTGCTGCAAATGTAACTAAGGGAACTACAACTGTTAAACAGGTGTCTGGTGCAGTTGCACTTACAACTGGTGTTGGTTCATTAGTAGATGGTGAATTTGTTGTTCTTATTGAATACATTGAGCCAGATTTAGTAAGTGGAGAACTTACAACAATCTAATTAATATAGGTGGCTTCTAGGAGCCCCTATATATTAATTAATAATAGGAGAGCATATGGCACGAGTGGTAGATATACTTAATAGAACTAGACAGATACTTAGTGATAAGAGTTCTACAAGATGGACAGATGCTGACTTACTAAGTCTTTTTAATGAAGGTTTAAACCACTTTGTACTTCATTCAAAGACATTAAAAAGCCGTAAATATATTCTTATAGAGGATAACATAGGCATTTATGATATGAGCCCCTATGCTAGTTCAGTTAATAGAGTTCAGTATTTATCAACAGCACTTGAAGTTAAGTCTATGGAAGATATGGACAAGATTGACACATCATGGGAAGATACTGTTGGTACAGTTCCAAAGTATGTAATATTTGATGAATATGAAGGTAATAAGTTTAGAATATATCCAAAGGTATCATCAGGAAGTGCAAATATAATAACACAAAATAGTTTCTTTGGTGGATTAATAGATATTGCTGTAACTGATGATTTAGTTACAATACCAGAAGTAGATTTAATAGGACAAGACTTAAGTAAATATTTACTTATATTTCATGTGGCAATACCTAGGGTTATTACAATAGCCTCACTAGACACAGACCTGGACCTCCCTGCTATATATGACCATGCTATGATAACTTATATATCTGGACAATGTTTGCTGTTTGACCAAGACTCATTAAGTAGAGAGCTTGGTGCTACTCAACTTAGTATATATGAGTCTTATATAACTAAAGCTAAAATTAAGGAGAGTAGAAGCAATAGCTCTACTTCCTATCTAACCGAATACAGGAGTTTTTAATGAATGTTACCCTAAATAGACAGTTACTAGGTCTTGAGGATTTAGCTTTTGGAGTTGGTACTGTAACTCAGACAAGAGGTGGCATTAGTGGTGATGTTACACTTATAAATGCCGCCAATATGCCTTTTGATGCAAGCTTTACCTTACAACAAGTACTAGATACTAACTACGCTAGCATAGCTACAGTAGGCGCTGACCTTATAAATATAGATTTAGTAGCTACTAATATTACTAGTGTTAATTCTGTTGCAGCTATAGTAGATGACCTAGCTACAGCTATAGCTGCTGTAGCTATAACTAATGCTGATGTTGTATTAACTCATGCAGATGTTGTATTAACTAATGCTGATGCAGCTTCTACTGCCTTAGATAAAATTGCTACCAATGCAGATGCAGCTTCTACTGCCTCAGATAAAATTGCTACCAATGCAGATGCAGCTTCTACTGCCTTAGATAAAGTTGCAACCAATGCTGATGCAGCTTCTACTGCCTTAGATAAAATTGCTACCAATGCAGATGTTGTATTAACTAATGCAGATGTTGTATTAACTCATGCAGATGTTGTATTAACTCATGCAGATGTTGTATCGACAGCGGCAAGTGCAGCCTCTACAGCAGCAGATAAACTTGCAATCGAAACAATATATGATAACTTTGATGATAGATACTTAGGAAGTAAAGCAAGTGACCCAACACTTGATAATGATGGAAACGCATTACAGATAGGAGCTATGTACTTCAATACTACTGTAAACAATACAAGATTTTACAATGGTGCTACATGGGAAGACCCTGAAGAAACAGCAACTACAAGTGCAGCAACAGCTACAACAAAAGCAGCAGAAGCTTCATCAAGTGCAACAGATGCACAAACAGCACAAACAGCAGCAGAAACAGCGCAGACAAATACTGAAGCGGTTTATGATAGTTTTGATGATAGATATTTGGGTGTAAAAGCAAGTGACCCAACTTTAGATAATGATGGGGATGCTTTATTAACAGGTGCTTTATATTTTAATTCAACAGATGATGTTATGAAAGTTTATGATGGTGCTTCATGGTTAGCGGCTTATGCTTCATTGAGTGGTGCTTTAATAGCTGTAAATGATTTATCTGATTTAGCCAACGCAGCGGCAGCACGAACTAATCTTGTACTTGGCAATGTAGATAACACAAGTGATTTAGATAAACCTATAAGTACAGCCACTCAAGCTGAGATTAATACAAAAGCTGTAGCTATGGCTATAGCATTATCATAAGGAGGTAATAGATATGGGATTTTTAGTAAATAAAATAACAGGAAACGGCACAGCACAAGTTGCTGTAACAAACGATGCTACACTTGAAGCTGTAGTAAACAGTTTAGTAGCTTACAATACAACGGCAGGTGCATTAGATTTTAGTATACTAATAGCTGATAGTATAGTATTTACAGAAAGTGTAGATGCTAATGGTACATTTAGAATACCTGATAAGATAAACTTAGGTGCTAATGGAGTACTTAAAGTAAATGCAGATACAGGTGTAGATGTGACAGTTAGTTACCTACAACAAGCTATAGATGTAGCTGGTGCATTAAGTGCAGCACAACAAGCAGCACAAGACGCAGATGATGCTAGAATACTTGCAGAAGCAGCACTAGGTACAACATCTAGTCCGTCAATAACAGGGATAATCAAAGAACAAGTAAGTGTATCAACTCTAACACTAGGTGCTACATCAAGTGTACAGACTTATACAGCTATAGCTGACTTTACAATAGTTGATGATTTAGTCTCAGGTGAGAGTGTTACGCTAATACTCACAAGTGCAGGTTTCACACCAACTTATGCAACAACTACTTGGTGGGATAATGCAGATGGTACAACAGCACCAACACTACAAACTACTGATAAGATTAAGTTTGAGAAAGTAGGTGCAGTATTGTATGGCTCACATATAGGAAGTATACTATGATAAAGGATAGTGAAACTCCAATACCAATGCAAGGTGGGGGTGTAGTATTACCAGAGGGTGTATCATTTGATGGTGTTACTGACTATATTAGCAGAAGTACTGACTTAGTAGGTAATACAACAACTAAAACACTTACAATTAGTGCTTGGGTATATGCAAGTTCTCTTATGGGTTCTCAATTTCCTATATATGAAAATCATGATGGAGTAAATCGCAATTACTTAGATATATCAGGGGCAGGCTCGGCTAATGGTTACATAAATTTTATACTTAGAAATTCAGCAGGGACAATTATATTAAATATGTATACACCCTCAAACCCTATTGCAAAAAATACTGATATTCATATTTTAATAAGTATTGATATGGCAAACGTAGCAAATAGAAGTATTTATATAAACGATACACTAATATCAACTGCTTCATGGGGAACATTCACAAACGATTTTATACCTTTAATGTATGCTAACCATTGGATTGGTAAAAATGTTAATAACGTATGGGCTAAAGGCAGACTCTCAAACCTATTCCTAGACTACACATACAGAGACCTATCTATAGAAGCTAACAGAAGACTATTTATAACAGCAGAGGGTAAACCAGCAGATGGGTTAGCAAGTCTTAATCCTATCCTATACCTACCTATGACAGATGCTAGTACAGCACACATCAATGAAGGTACTGGTGGTAACTTTGTACAGAATGGAACTTTAGCTACAGCAGATAGAGGAGCTAATCAAGATAATTGTGTGGCTAGTAAGTTTGATGGGGTTGATGATTATTTGAGTAGTACTGGGATTGGTGCTGTTTCAAGCAAGCAAGTTACATTAAATTTTATAACAAAAACCCTAGTTACAACAGATGCCGTGTATCCTTTTTATTATGGTAATCCGTCTATAGCTAATGTTGTAGATTTTAGGATTAGACCTTATGTAACAAATTTAACATATCTTAGATTTACAGATGTTATTAACTCATACGTCATAGACGCTTCTATTCCTGGCACTATTTTTGAACCTAAAATTAACTACCATATATCAGTGTCTATAGATGTAACTGATACAGGAAAAAGACATGTGTTTGTAAACGGAGTGGATATAACTTCATTGATGACATGGACTGTATACTCCAATGCAGACATAGGCTTTAATGTTGCTTCCCCAACAATAATAACAAACGGTAATGGTATTAATATTAATGATGTAAATTGTAACATAGGCGAACTATACTTCGACACAAACTACATAGACCTAGCAACAAACAATCCTTTCTGGGATAGTGAAACAAACAAACCTATACCAGTAAGAACAGCTATGGCTAACTTAGGAAGTAATCCTTTAATTTGTATGCCTATAGATGCAAGTAACCCTACTAAGAACTATGGTAGTGGTGGTGACTTTACATTGAATGGTGGTGGTTTAGTTGGTGCTAGAGGTGCTAGTGAGTTTATTAGTAGGAGTATGTATAATAATGCTAGTTACTTAATCAATAACTCTATAAATAGTCTAAATGACTCGTCTACATTAACTGCTATGTGTGCTTTTAGGTTTCATGGAGTTTCTACAACATTCTATTTCTCTCTTAATACTGGAAGTCAGATTGTAGCTGAGGTACAAGCTTCCTATGACAGTAATTCTGTTACTATAAAATGTAGAGATACACTGGGTACACAAAGTGTTAATACTGTAGCAACTGGATGCTCTTTTGTTGGTAGTGCCATATGGCATACTGCACTTATTAGTGTGAATATGGCTGACAAGAAAGTAAGAGTTATTGTAGATGGCTCTATAATTGCAACTACTAATGCTGTAAATACAAATGATATAGGTTTTTCAAATGTGTCAAGAGCAACAGTTAATGCTGACGCAACGTTAGTATGCTATGGTAAAAACTCTTCAAGCAGTTGTTACTTCACAACAGACTACATAGACTTCTCAAGTGAAGCTAATAGAAACTTATTCGTCAATCAACTAGGCTACCCAAGAGACTTAACACCTGATATAGAAGCTGGGAGTATACCAACACCATTGATATATTTACCATTTGATGATATAGCTAATCTTGGTAAAAATATGGGTAGCGGAGGGGACTTTTCCGTTGTGGGAAGTGTCACTTCAGGCTCGGATTTCACATTATGATACTAAGGAAATGTATCAAGTGTGAACTTGAAGCCACTGTAGAGGATGACCTAGAATTATTTGTTAAAGGAGTCAAAGGTCAAGATAAGTATGAAAGACGAAACTTATGCAAAGAATGCAGAAAAGGCAAGAGACCAGACTCGTATAACTACGACACTGCTAATAAGTCATACCTAAAACATAAAGACAAGATAGATTTATATAGAGCAGAGTACAGAGTGAATCACAGAGACAAAACTACTGTGTACAACAAGATGTATTGTCAAGAAAATAAGGCTAGGAAGAGACAAGGTGCTATGAAATACTTGGCTTCAAAAAGTGATAGAACACCATCTTGGCTGACTGCTGACGACTTCTGGTTAATGGAGCAAGCCTATGAGGTATCAAGAGAACGAACTGAGCAATATGGAATACAGTTTCATGTAGACCATATAGTTCCATTGCAAGGTAAATTAGTGTCTGGACTTCATGTACCTAGTAACTTACAAGTTATACCATGGTATGAGAATATAGAGAAATCAAATAAATATAAGGTGGCATAATATGAACTATTGTAAAGTAAACAATGGAGTTATTGAAAAATATAACTTAACAAGAAAGAGTTTTGGAGTAGGTGCAAATAGTGATGAAGCTACTTGTAGTGACAAAGGGTATTATAAAGTAATAGATAATGTACCTACAATAGATACAGCTATACAAAGAGTAAGTGGAAGTGCTTATGCTATTGATGAATTAACAAAAACAGTAGTTAAAACTTATAGCGTTATAGATATTCCTTTAGAAGAGATAATAGCTAAAAAAATAGCAGAGGGTGAGAAATACATCAAAACTACTGTTAAAAGTGTTGTAGATGCTTTTAACAGCAAGTACGGTGTAGCTTTTGATTCAATCTATAATATGGCTATATATAAAGATGATGTAGATTATCCATTATCTACTCAATGTAATACTTTGATTAAATGGCAGAATAGTATGTGGGTAACTGCAAGAACTAATCAAGAAAGTGTATTAGCTGGTACTATGACAGATGCAGAGTTCTTAGATGCACTTCCAGTTGCACCAGTAGTTTAGTATGTTTAATCTTTGTAAGAATACATGTACTTGTTTTGTAGACAGTTGGTTTGGTACTGATATATCTATCTGCTGTCTAAGACATGACAGAGCTTACGAGGAACAAACTATATCTAAAGAACGAGCTGATGAAGATTTATACAGCTGCATCAAGGCTAAAACTAATAGAGTTCTAGCTAGAGCTATGTGGTTAGGTGTAAGAGTAGGTGGTTATATCGCTGGATGGAATAAATACAAAAAGGAAAGTAGATGAGTTGGATAGCAGAGGTATTTTCAAGTTCAGTAGGTACAGTAGTAAAAGAAGTTGGAAGTGCTATAGATAGTTTAGTTACTTCCGATGAAGAAAGACTACAACTAAAGAACGCTTTAATGAAGATTGAAGTAGAAGCTAGTAACAAGAAAGATGAACTTAACTTACAATATGATAAGGAAGTATCTGCAAGACATCTAGCTGATATGAATAGTGATAGTTGGTTAAGTAAGAATATTCGCCCTATGACTCTTATCTTTATTCTGGTGATGTATTCTTTGCTTAGTATATCGAGTGGTTTTGACTTTCAAGTTACAGAGTCTTATGTTGAGTTATTAGGTCAATGGGGAATGTTAATCATGTCATTTTATTTTGGTGGCAGAACAGTAGAAAAAGCTATTAAACACTTCAAGGGTAAATAATGGAAAGCTGGATGATAAATATAGTGATAGCATTAAGTGGAGTTGTAGGAACTTATGCTGTACTTAGATTTAGAGTAGTTAGACTTGAGGAAGATTTAAAAGCTCACTTTATGTCTGACAATAGGGTGCGTGAGAAAGAAGAAATAACACGGGAAGTTATCCATAAAGACTTTCTTGAAAAACTTAATACAGGTTTCAAAAGATTAGATACTACAGCTGACAGAGTTACTGTATTAGAAAGAGATACATCAACTCATTTAACTATGCCAATAGCTGAAGATAAGTTTGTATCTAAAGGTGAGTTAGAATTACATCTTAAAAATATAGAACTTAAAGCAGACCATACCAACAAGGTTGTTGACTCAATGTCGGGAAAGTTAGACGAATTAACTATTCTATTGTCTACGAATATTGTCAAGACATTATCAGCAGGAGCTACTAATTAATGAAAAGTATATACTTTAAAGAAGATGAGTTTAAATGTAAGTGTGGATGCGGATTTGATGTGACTGATGAATTGAAGTTACTGGTTGATAGAGCTAGAGATTTAGCTGGTGTTCCATTTATAATAAATAGTGGAGCTAGATGTAAAGAACATAATTTACTTGTTGGAAGCAAATCAACCTCTAGTCATATTGGTGGTGTTGCAATAGATATAAAAGCGACTGGAAGCAGAGAGAGAAGTCTTATTATGAACGCATTTTGTAAACTAGATGTAAGTAGATTTGGAATAGATAAAGACTTTATTCATGTGGACATAGATAGAGAGAAGGACAAGAATGTTACTTGGCTATATATTTAGTGTGATATAATTCACTAAAGGAATTTGAACATGAGCAACCAATCAAAGAAGATTATAGACATTAATGAAACTGATATGCCATTAACCCATACATTTAGTGATGGAATATATGCTAGAGAAATCTTTATGCCTAAAGGATTATTTATAGTTGGTCATGTTCATAACACTACTCATATAAATATTGTATCTACTGGTAGAGCTTTAGTTTGGATGAATGGTGAGATGAATGAAGTAACTGCACCATATACATTTGAAAGTAAAGCTGGAACTAGAAAAGCATTATTTATATTTGAAGATATGTTTTGGACTACAATCCATAAGACAGATGAAACTGATATAGAAGTATTAGAAAATACATTGATAGACAAGAGTGCAAGTGAAGGTCTGGATTTTAATCTTAAACATATTGAAACTAAATTTTTAGAATATAGAGGAGAATAGAATGTCATTTGGAATAAGTGGAGCAACATGGTTCGCCATTGCAGCTGCTTCTGCTAGTGCTTACAGTTCATATGAAAGTGGACAAGCTAGTAACAGAGCTAACGATAGAGCAAAAGACAATGCTAGAAGAAGATACGAATTTGAAGCTGGTATATCGCAGAACCAAATGGAAGAACAAAAACAAATAGCTACCGAGAAGATGACTGATGTAACTAGAGCATTTCTAAAAGCAAAAGGTACTGCTAAAGCTATGCAGGCAGAGTCAGGAGTAGGCGGTAATGTTCAACAGATAGCTCAGGCTAACATGAGATTAAAAGAGTCAGAAACGAAAGGCAAGGTAGCTCAAGAGATAGATACAAATGTAATTAACATTGCACAAGGTATGTTAGCTAACAAGATAGATACAGATGCTCTTGTAAGAGAAGCACTATCAAGAAAGAAGAGTGGTATTCAGTTGCTTACAGATGCAGGATTGGCTGGAGCGAGTGGTTACTTGTCAGCAAGTTCATTAACATCTGGAATGAAAGGTCTTGATGGAACAAGTAAGTTTCCAACAACATACAGTCCAACTTCTAGCTCGAATATGACATCAACAAGAACTGCATTTTCAAATGCATTTAATAGCTAAAGGAACAAGATATGTCAATACAAAATGTAGGTTTTAAGACAGATATATTTACTGGTACAAAAGAGCAACAAGGTGTTGGTGAGTCTTTAGCTGGGCTAGTAATGGGAACATTGAAAGTTGCTAATGCTACAGTTGACATGAAGCTTAAAGAACAAAAGTTATCTACGCAGAAACAAGAAAAATTAACTCTTGAACAAAAAAGAGCTAAGAAAGATGCTGATGATGCAGAATACTTAGTTATGTTATCTGAGAAGAATAGATTTGAGAAGTCTTGGAATGATAAAGGTATATCAGAAAAGACATCAGAAGAGCAAGATAAATTTATTGGAGACAACCATAATACAGATGTGTTTCCAGACAAGAAATCAAAAGCTAGCCTTTTGTATAATGATTTTGTTATTGGTTATGGTTCTAAAGTAGCTGCAACAAGACAAAGAGAACATATGGATACAGCTAAAGCAATGTATACAACAGAAATATCTAGTCTTAACTTATCTAATTATAAATCAATAGATGATTTGAAATCTCTTCTAGTTGGAGTTAATTCACTAGATAATGGTATAAAGCTTGATGATGTTATATCTGCTAGTTTATCAAACACTACAGATAATATGGAAAGAGATTTTGCAAATAATAAGCTAGATGGTAAGACTAAAAAAGAATTGCTATCACAGTATGGTGGAACAGTATTTGGTGAAATACAAAACAAGAATTCTAAAGAATATATTGCATTTGAGAAATCAATAAATAATATTAGTGACAAGTTAATTGAGAAGAATATAGAAACATCAATAACTACAAAGATGATGAATGGAACAGATGCATCATCAATACAAATATCTGCAAGTACACATGGTTGGTCAGAAGATAAGGTAAAGAAGCACGCTACTAAAGCAATAAATACATTCTTAGCTAGTGGAGACTTAAAAGGTGCGATAAGCATGGCTAATCAATGGAGAGCTACTGGTGTAAATATAGATGTTATTGACAGTAAAGTAAATAACCAATTTGTAGCAAATGTTGGTGATGCCAAAGCTGTAGCATTATATGAAGCAACTGAGGGTTCATATGCATATGACTCAAAGACAATAGCTAATATGGAAATGTTAAAAGCAACTGCACATATAAACAACTTGGATATTACAACCAATAAAGGTGTAACTAATGCTATGATGTTTATGAAGATAAATAAAGCTAAACCTGTTGACCCTAAAGCTAGACAGAACATACAGAATGAGATTGAAGACAATACACTGTTTTCTGGTTATTCAGAAGATAAGAAAGCTTATTTATATCAGAAAGCATTTGACTACAACAAAGCTGGTCTTGGAGTAGACAGTGCTATAACATTAGCTCTTGATGAGTATGATAAGTTTGACAATCAATCACTTATATTTACTGGTAAGCCATATGGAATGTGGGCTAAAACTGATAAAGAAATAGAGAGTGTAACTAAGTCATTTTCACAAACAAACAGTACAGATGATGTAGGCATGGAATATCTAGGTGAAGATAGCTGGAGAGTTACTCCTAAAGATGGTTCATCTTTTATAATGAATAATACTGAACTTAAAAATAAAGTAAGTACACAAAATAGAATAGATACTGGAATATTAGCATTTACATCAGCACTATCAAATAAGAAAGTATTTGGCTCAGAGGCAGAGAAGAGAAAACAAATAAAAGAATTATCATATGCAGAGATAGATAAAATGTTTCCAGATGGAATAAAAAAAGAAGAGAAAGAAAGATTATCAGGAATTATGATTATAGATGGTCTAAATGCATTAGCAGACAAAAAGAACAATGGAATAAAGCTATCTAAAAGTGGAACCAATATAGATAAAACAATTACCCCAATAGTTGATGCTGTAAAGAAAGCTGCTAATAATTTAGTTAAAACAATACCAATGGCATCTAGGCTAACAAAAGAAGGATTAAAGATGCAATTAGAAAAGACAATAGATGCATTTGATACATTGGGTGAAGATATTAAGAACAGTTTAGTGTCAGATATATATAAAGAGGCTAGGAAAGTGAAACCAGAAGCAGAAAAAGTAAACAAATACTTTGGAAAAAGAGTAGATGGAACACTGAAAGGTACTGGTTGGCTAGGTGAATTAAAAATGAAAGATGGAACAGATAGAGTAATGACTGAGTTTTCAATCGGTGTTAATATAAATGGAAAAGAAACAGAGATACCAACTATTGTTCCAACTCTAGAGAAGAAAGAGATAGACTATTTACTAGAAGGGAATAAACCTACTAAGGAAATTATAGATAAGGCACTTACTCATGCAATTAAAAGATTAAAAAATAGACAAAGTCCATTTAAAAATGATGGAACAAAAGGAAATTAATATGCCACTACAAAACATAGTTGATGAGAACCTAAATTTAATACCTACAGAAAGTTTAAATCCAGTAAGGGAACCAGCAACAGTACCTCTAGCAGAGTCATATAAGCTAGGATTTGGATTTGTAGATGCTATTTCTGCTTCTATGGAAAGAGACTCTATACCAGTTATGGCATATGATGCAGTAAATGCACATATTGATGATAGTGGTGTTGAATATGATGCAAACTTCACAGATAAAGCTAAGAGTGACTTGTTTGATGCTAATTACAAAGACACAATAGACCCAAGAATGAAAGATGACTTTTTAAGTAGAGCTAGAAGTCAAAAACACATGGAAGGTTTATATGATGAATACTACACAAGTTCAGCTAAATTAAGATACCTAGAAGAGCATAGTGGGTTAGCTCAATTTGGACTAGGAGCAATGGCAGAAGCAACAAACTTGCCTTTATATATAGGTGCTGTTGCAATGTTTCCACAAACATCTGCTTTACTTGGTTCAACTGTATTATCAAGACTTGCAATAGGTGGTATTGCTGATGGCTCACTAGAGGGTGTTAAAGAGCTTATTGGTAAGCAAGACAAGAATGTATATGATTATGCAGGAGCAGTGCTTCTAGGTGGTGGTATGAACGCTATATTTGGCAAAGGTACAACTGCTTTTAACGATATAGCTGGAGCTATGATACTTAGAGAGAATGGAATTACAAAACCAGTATTAGACTCATTAAAGAAAGCTGGTTCTCAAGAAGAAAAGAATTCAATTATATCATCTGCATTTGAAGCACATACTGGAAAGAAAGCTGATATGACATTAGTTGATGTATTAGACAATAATGCTAAGTATGCAAATAAGAACTTCTTACAAAAGAGTTGGGAAGCTGGCAGACAAGATATGGCTTATATAACAAGTAAATCTAAGTCAGACACAATGTCAGGTTTCTCAAACAATATGTTTGCAGACCCAACTGGACAAAATATAACTCCAGATAAAAGAGATATGTCAACCAGTAGAGATAGACTTCTTGAGACTATGCGTGGAGAAAGGCAAGATAAGTTTGACTATTTAAAAAAAGAGTTTAGTCAGGAAGCATTTGGCTCAAGTGGTGTACTTGGAATAAAAGTAGATGTATCAGTTGAAAATTCATTATCATCAATGATACAAGGTATTCAAAATGCAAGACATATACATGGTATGTCAATAAATCAAGCTGTTATTAAAACAATGGATAATGGTGGACTTGACTCAACTAATAAGAAACTGGTTGATATACTTGAAAGAGCTGCAAATGAAGCATCAGCTTTAGGTGATAAATACCATGATATGTTAGGTGAAGCTGGACACACTGATTTTAAAATAAATGAAGATACAGGAAAATCAAATATACCAAAAGACCCTACATACTCAAGATTTGCATATGATAAAACTTCTTTTGCAGGATTACTAAATAAAGGTTTTGAGAAGAAAGATATAATAGACACAATCAAGGGTGCTATAAACTCACCAGCAGTAAGAAAAGTTCCATTAGAGGGCGAAGTATTAGACAATGTAGTTGGAGCCTTCTATAGTGCTATATCTAGCTCTAAACTAGACACAACTGGAACATTCAGTGAGATACTACAAAAGATAAAGACAGAAGCAACTGATATAGATACTAAAAAAATGATTGATGAAATGTTGAAGTCACCAGCAGTGTCTGTAGAAGAACTTGGAACATCTGCAAGAGCTAGAACCAATATTGATTATGCGTTTAGTAAGAAGTTCATTAAAGATGGAAAAGAGATTGAACTAAAGTTTGAAGACTTTTTAAGTAAAGATTACTTTGGCAACATGGATAACTATTCAAGAAAGATGGCTGGAACAACAGTTTTGCACTCAAACAAGTGGGTTGAGAATTTACAACCAATGACAAAAACTAGGGCAGAGAAACTAGCATCTCAATCACCAGAAGTAATACAAGCTAAACAAGCAATAGTTGATAGAGATAAAGCTATAGTTGAGTTGCATACAGCACAGAAAGAGTTTGATGCTACATTTAAGAATAGTAGTGATTTAGATACTATACATGACTTTTTTAAAGCTAGTGGTCAACAACTAAATGATATAAAAAGTATAGTTGATACAGCAGTTAGAGCACTAGGTTTGAAAAAAGAAGATTACAATTTAGATTACATAAAGAAGAATTTTGAAGCTAGAGCTAAACTAGATGAATTAAAAGCTAAAGCTAACAATATAGAAGTTGATACAAAGATGAAATCAATAATGGATGAAGCTTTAGTTAAGGCTGGTTTTAGAGGAGACTTAAAAGAAATAGCATTTAATCTAAGTAAGTTGTTAAAAGGTAGAAATTTACAAGCAACTAAATCGTTCATAGATGATTTAAAAGTTAAGTATCCAGAACATAGTTCACAGATAATAGATATAGCTAAAGCTAGTAACCAGAGATTTAAAGATAGTGGAGTAAAAGCAAAAAAGACTGTATCTGAAAAACTATTTGGAAAAGATGTTAAGCCAACTAAAGAGCAATTAGCTTCAAAAGAATACAAAGATGCTTATGCTAAATATATAGATGAAAACAAAGTTAATACATCTGACTTTAAGAAGCAGTTAAAAGATATAGAGATTGCAGTAAGTCCTAAAACAAGAGAAAGAACATTGTCTACAGCTCAAGATATACAAGATATGAGGATGCAAATAGCTAGTGAATTAGAAGCTAGTGTAAATAGCAATGGAATGACTGAGTCAGCAATGCACAATGAGTTAGTTAGATTTGATACTATAATTAAAGACATGACAGGTGTGCCTACAGCTAAAGACCCTGGAAGTGCATGGAATAGATTTTACAGAATAGCTCACTCATATAATGTTGGTAGATTACTTGGACAGACATTCTTTACTATGCCAGCAGAAGCTATGAATGTTATGTGGGATAGTGGATTAAAGAATATGTTAGAGACACTGCCAATGATGAAGAGTCTATTAAAAGCATATAAGAATGGAAAGATAGATAATCTACAAGTTAGAGAGATACAGCAATCACTAGGAATATATGATGAATTCCTATCTGGAGCAAGACTATATGAATTTGAACAAGATTTCTCAGCAGTAAGAAATGCTAATCAAGGTAAGCTTGGTAAAGCAGTAGATAAAGTAGAAGCATTTGGTGAGAAGTTTGCAGAGTTTACTCTTATGACTGGTGGAATAAAGCCATTAACAGCATGGTTCCAAACAGCTCATGTAATGGGTGTATTTAAGAAGATGACTAAAGTAGCTCAAGGTGGAAAGAAAAATACATCATATAACAAGATGATTAAAGAACTTGGTCTATCTCAAAAGATGGAAGAAAATATATATGCATCAATAAGAGATAAGTCTAAAGATGGATTAATGAACTTTGATAGTTGGGATACAGATGTTAAAAATGTATTTCTTGATGGAGTAAAGAGAAGAACTGATACACTTGTTCAAATGCAAAGACTTGGAGATAAAGCATCTTGGGTAACCAGTAAAGATTATATGATGAAAGATACTACTATAGGTAAGTTTGTATTTGAACTAAAGCAATTTGTCATGACAGCATATACTAAACAACTTGGTAGAGCAGTAAATAGAGCAGATATGCATATGTTGGGATTAGTCACAGCTCAAATGATGGCATTAAGTTTGGCATACATAACAAAACAAGGATATAATTATTCTGGTGATAAAGAAAAAATGAGAGAAAACTTAACTGCAGAAAATATAGTATTAGGAACCATGAAACAAATGCCACAAGGAAGTGTTCTTCCAATGGTTATGAACTTTGGTTCTCAGTTATTTACTGGAGAAGATTTAATAGGTCAATCAAGACATTCAAATCCTGTAACAGCAGCAATGTCAGCATTACCTGTAGTAGATATGGCAGGTAAATTAATTGAGTCAGCTTCAATTCCATATAAGATAGCAAGCGGAGAGTTTAAGAAACAAGATTTAAAAGCACCAGCAAGCTTAACTGGAGTTTCAAATAATGCAGTAACTAGACCACTATACAATATGTTTATGAAGGATTAAAAAGTGAGAGAAAGTCTAAATAGTAAACCAGAAAAAGAAGATACAGAGTTTGATGCAGAAACAGTACGCATAGAACTCTCTAAGATGAGCAAGAAGGCAAAGTTTGCTAAACTTGACTCATTAGTCCTAGACAACTATATAATCGCTTTAAGCATAGGTAAAATCAGTCCTATAGAGCTTGCACCAATAGTTACTTATTTAAAAAATAATAAAGTAGTACAAGACGCAAAAGAAGAAGAGTCAGAAGCAGATGTAATTGATGGTTTAATTGATGAAGTAATACCTAAATGATATTTGCTTATCCGCTAAAAGCATCAGATACAATTACATATTCTAAGAAGATAAAAGATTATAGAACATTAACTAAAGTAAATAAGAAAGTATTAGTAAATAACTTTAGAGAGTTTTATAAGTATTGTTTCTGGCATCAGAATTTACCATATCCAACTAGAGACCAATTGTTCATGGCTAAACACATGAGTTTCAATGCACTTCACAATACAGACCCTACAATGCTTCAAGCACAACGAGGGTTAGCAAAATCATTAACTACTCAATTGCTGGTAGTGTGGCTATTGCTTAGAAATAAGAATGAGAAGATTGTTGTAGTATCTGCAACCAGTGGAAGAGCAGAGTCGTTTACTTTGTTTTGTTTAAATCTATTAAAGTCAATACCATTATTGAAGCATTTGAGTCCAACTACAGAGCAGAGGGGTTCAGGTAGAAAGTTTGATGTTGCTGGTAGAATACATGATGACAGTCCTTCGGTTATCGCCTTTGGCGTAACCTCAGCAAAAACTGGTTCAAGAGCTTCATTCTTAATTTATGATGATGTAGAGATACCAGAGAATTCAGCAACAGCTCAGATGAGAGAGAAGTTGTTAAATGGAGTTAGAGATACAGCAAACTTAGGTATATCAGGTATATTTAGAGAGCTATGTATATGTACACCACAGTCATCAGAAAGTGTTTACAATACAATGGTGAAGGAAGATGGCTTTAAGCGTGTAATCCTTCCCTCAGAGTATCCAGAAGATGTATCTGTATATGAAGGTTCATTGGCTAAACATATAGAAAGAGTTTGTAGGATGCAACCAGAAAAGATTGGTCTAAATACAGATAAGAGACAGAACATGGCTCACTTAATGAAACAAAAAGTAAAAGGTAAGTCAAGATATAAATTACAATATATGCTAGATACAGCATTGAGTGATGCAGAGAGGTATCCATTAAAGCTATATGATTTAATAGTTATGGACTTAGATGCAGAGTTAGCTCCAATATACATAGAGTATAGTTCAGAGAAGAAACATTGTTTATGGGATGTTAAGCATAGTGGATTTAGAGGTGATAATTTATTTCAACCAAGATTTTACAGTGCAGACAAGAGAGAAGCATACGAGGGTATAGCTATGTTCATTGACCCTTCTGGTAGAGGAAAAGATGAAACAACATATTGTGTAACAGCTACTTTGTTAGGTAAAATATTTTTATTAGATTTTGGTGGATTAGATGGTGGATATGATAGTGTAACAATGTCAGCACTTGCAGATATAGCAAAGTTCTTTAAAGTTAATTTAGTAAAGATAGAGTCTAACTTTGGGGATGGTTCATTTAGTGAGCTATTAAAGCCATACTTGAGAAAGACACATAATTGTTCAGTAGAAGATGTTAGAGCTACTACGCAGAAAGAGAAGCGTATCATTGATACAATCGAACCAATAGTAAATCAGCACAGATTAATAGTATCCAAGAGAGCATTGATTAAAGATGCAGATAAAAATAAAGGGAATGATTATAAATTCACTTATCAATATACACACATTACAAAAGACAAAGGTTCATTAGTACATGATGATATTATAGATGTTGTTGAGATGGGAGTAGTTCATTGGGTTGAAACAGTAGCTAGAGATGAAAGTGAAGAACAAAAGAGATATGAAGAAGAGCAATTAGATAGAGAACTAGAAGAGTTCCTATCTGATATGTGTGATGTATCTACATCTAATAATGTTATGGATAGTTGGTAACTAACTCCAACTAAACACTTCTTCTTCTTTTATACCAGCAGAAACAACCTGCTCCGCAGGTTTTTCTGTCTGGTCTTTAGAGGAATTAATATAAACAACTTCTTCTTCTGGTTGCTCATCATCAGACAATCTAGCAAGTCTTCTTGATGCAAGAGAAATCTTCTTAACTTTAGCTTTACTATTTCTCATATCATGTATTTTAGCTTTAAGCATCATATACATTGTATCAAGTTCATCATCTTCTATAACTATGCTAGATGTTGATTTATTTGTTGAACCTATCTTGGTTCCAAAGTATGCAACAAACTTAGTATTATTTTTTAATTGTTGAACATATCCTCCAGTAAAGTCATCAATAGACTTTCCATCTGGAAGATTATCTTCAAGCAATAAGTTCATTTCTAATATAAGTTCTTCAACAGTCATAACAAATACTCCTTTATCAAACAATTCATCTATTGTCATTTTGTTTCCTTTATTAAGATAATCAAGTAAATATTAACCATATCTTAACGAATATCAAATATCTTAACTATTGTATCTAATATCTAATATCTATATCTAAATCTAATAATCTAATATCTCTATCTATATATATTAGTAACATATATAACTCAATAGTATTTATTGAACTTTACTTTTATATTTCATTTACTTCTCCTTACAATCTTTATAATTAGCAAAATGCCAATTAGATGTAGCTTTAGTTGACATGTCTTTTTGAAACTTATTATTAGTAGCATCCCATGAGCCTGTACGAGACTCTATAACACACAGAACCTCATCTTCAACCTTTTCTATGTCATAACCCATTTTAACAAGCTCAGTAGCACAGAATACTCTTATATCAGCTATTGCATCAACAACATCATTTACATTACCTTTCTTGAAAGCTTCTAGGTATTCACCTAACTCTTCAGTGATGTTAGCAACAAAACCATTTCTATCTGGTTGCTGGTCTGCAATACCTCTATCAACAGCCCATGTTCTAAGTCTATTAAAAGTATTCATCATAAAGCCTTGTAGTCAGCATAGTTATTAGCAATCCACTTGTAGTTGGCTTTATCAGTGAAAGAGTCTTCACGAGCTGAATATAGCTTCAAACCAACATCAGGAGGTGGAAACTTAGACAACTGTAAATCAATAGCATCAATTCTACATTGTTTCATCTCAGACATCATTAGAGCTACCATTGCACCATCAACTTTATATCCAACTAATTTAGACCATGCTTCTGCTATACACTCAAAATTATCTCCATATACAGACTTTCTATCTTTAATTAATTTCTCATCAATCATTACATTCCCTTATTATTATCTCAACTCTAGGATTGAGCTTATCTTGTTCAACTGTCCAACCATTTGACTTTATATGATAGTTAACATTATCATCAAAAGTTACTCCAGCTTCTTTCAATCCATCAAGAGCAAATTTCTCTATAATAGATATTACATTACCAGCATCACTACAATCGTTTTTAAAGCAATATTTATACTCAGTTGAGTATTTCCCTTCAAAAACAGTTTTAGAACCTTCTAGGGCATTTAAAATGAGTATGTGATAGTGTTGTTTAACTTTATTCTGAACAAATGGTTGTGCATTTCTGAACCAATTCAACCCAACTAGATGAGTAGTATCTTTTACAAATCTAGTTTTCTGAACACCTGCTTTAGTTTTATAGTTGACTACTTTAGTCTTCTTGCGTTCTATAGTGTAATAGCAAGGAAGACTAAAAGTTATCTCTTTATTTGAAGGCACTTGGAATAGCACCACATTCAGAACACCTAGTTACTTTAGTTTTTGGTTGTGGTTGTGGTCTTGTAGCAATATATAGCTCAAGTTCTCCC
>FLOH01000442.1_pt1 | contig 90960 bp, 86 predicted proteins | sample 756751 | NCBI WGS metagenome assembly FLOH01 (sample SAMEA4026879, study PRJEB14308) | marine metagenome | biome: coastal water; material: water | depth 74 m
ACGAACCACCGCCTGCGGGACAAAAAAGTCGGGTTTGATTTTTTGGATGAGTATAAAATTTTGGCCAAATACAGCCAAAATTCGGGCACACAGCCCGAAAACCTGATTTTTGGACTTTCGGGTCAAAATGAACAAAGTCTTGAATGGTCGGGGTGAGAGGACTTGAACCTCCGGCCTCACGCTCCCAAAGCGCGCACTCTAGCCAACTGAGCTACACCCCGATATTTTCGCTCCTCCGCTAAAGCGGAGTCGCGGCGTTTCGCTCGCCTTACAGGCTCGCTGCACGCCTATTCTACACTTCTATTTTAGTTTGCCAAGATTTTTTGTATATTTAGTTGTATGGAGATGTTGTATTCAAAAATAGTTGGTATGCCTGTTTTTTCGCCTGAGAGCCTAAGACCTCATTTTTCGGTGCAGGATATCGTGTTTGATCCAGACAATGGTAAGGTAATTGGTATTCTTCTTGACCGAAGAGGATCAAACTTGATTGCTCCGATGGATATAATTTCCATAAAGCATGGTGTTTTGATTGGTAGTGCGAGTGATGTTGTGGATGTCGATGATGTTTTGCGTGTAAAGGAGGTTTTTGAGGATGGGCGAAATATAATTGGTAAAAAAGTTAAGACTGAAGGTGGTGAGATTCTTGGGAAAGTTGTTGATGCTTCTATTGATGGGTTGGGATTGAGTTTGGTTAAAATTCATACCGCCAAGGTGATTCTTGGGATGGTTCATCATGACGCGAGGATCTTCCCTATGAAGAGTATCGTTGAAGTTACAGATAAGTTCGTCATCGTGAAAGATGACGACGGGAAGGTAGCTGAAAAAGAGAAAAAGGCTGATGTTGTGGGTGCGGTTGGGTAGGGGGATAGTTTAAGACTCCTCTTCTTCTATTTGTAAAGTAGCCATTTCGTGGAAGGCCTGACCAAATGCGTCTTTGTTCACAGTTGTTTGAATCTGATTCCAATAACTTCCTGATTGCATTCGACTTATAAAGAATTTCTTACCATCTATTCCTGACCCATACTGTCCAGGATGTAATTCTGAAAGTCTTGCTCCCACTTCGCTTATTCTTGCTGCTCCTCTTGTGAAAGCTCCTAGGTGAATTGCTTTTAATTCTTTTTGTCTCCACGCATTGTAGTCTGTTACCATTTCGTTCACTTGTTGTTCTTGTTTAATCATTGGCTTGAGAAGATCTATAAGTCCCCTTACAAGGTCTTTTCTTCCAAATCTGGCTATTCCTAATTTCCCTAGTTCTGATTCGTAATGGTCTACTGCTTGTTTTATATCTGTCATTTCTTGTCGTGAGTTTGATTGACCCCTTGCGTAGTTAGTATTGAGGATCCTATCTGGGTCATGTATCTTATCTTTTTTCTTTCCTCTAAGCTCACGTGTGAATCCAAGAATAGATGCGTTTTCTTTTATGGCTTCGCTGAGTCGGTGTCTTTTGCTTCTTATTTCCTGTGCACGTCTCTGATCTTCCGTTACAAATGCTTCAAGTTCTACTTTAATTCTTCCTAAATCTCCTTTTTGAAACTCTCTTTCAAGTTGTTCATATTCGTCTCTTTTTCTTTTTTCTTCCCATGTTGCAAAATGCCCATGGGCCTTTTCTACGAGTTTTTTTTGAACTTCAGGAATGGCCGTTAGAGAGTCTATTTTTTTTGCCATTTCTTCTTCTTGTTCTTGGAGCTTTTTTAATGTTTCCGCTACTTCGGCATACTGTTGTTCAAAGCCTTCAGGTAGTTCTCCGACCTCCCTCACCTCATCGTAATAAGATTTTGTTTGTTCGGCCTGTTCTATCAAATCCTTTAAACTTACTCTTTCTGTTATCAAGGTCTCTCTGTCCTGAACGTTTTTATTAACAATGGCTTCTTTTCTTTTTCTTTCTTGAGCTACTCTCTGTTCTAGTTGCTGTTTCGCACGCATCAGCTCCCCTGCTGTGAGAGGTTGTTTTTCTCCTTCTTGTGTTGGATTTGTGTCATTCATTTTTAATGGTGTTAATTTGTGATAAAAAGTCTTTCATTCTAATACTTACACGGCTTTTTGTCAATAGTAGTACGCCTCATTATACCATTAATTCGCGTTTTTGTCTACCCCCTGGTGTGGAGATTTTTCCACCTAAAAACCCCGCCTTCTTTTGATCGAAGACGGGGTAAGTACGATTTAGTTTTTGTTCTATTGAGGCATCGCTCCTCCACCGTTTGTCGCTACTTGAAGAACAGTGTTGACGATCGCAAATGATAGAAGGATGATAATGATACCAACCAATGAGTAAAGAATAATCTTCTTTGCATTGTCGATTGATTCTTGTTTTCCAGCTGCTGTCACGTAAGTAACACCACCGAAAATAATCATCATTACAGCTACGATTCCTAAAAATGATAGGGCGTAGTTCACGATCTTTAGGATAAGAGCTCTGATTGAGCCTTCTCCACCTGTAGCACCTGCAATTTCCGGTGGAAGATCACCAGAAGTGATTAGGGCTGCAGAAGCAGTTGGCACAAAAGAAAGAAGTGCAATTGCTCCTGTCATCAAACCTAGAACGATTAGAACTTGTTTGATTGTTTTCATAGGAATATGGTTATTTTTTTATTTTCTATTGTTTAATTATACCAGAAATCAGGTTTAAATACAATATTCATATAGACTTCTTTGGCTTATATGGAATAATTTGGACCTCTTCTTTTAGGTCGATTTTGAAGCGACGGCGAACCTCTTTTTTTGCCAGGTTTGCTAGTCGGAGGATGTCTTTTTGGGTGGCTGGATGCTTCAGAGTGCCTGCGTTTTGGATGAAATTCGCGTGTTTTTCTGAGATTTTTGCTTGGCCGATTTGGCGGCCTTTAAGTCCGCATTGATCTATTAGATAGCCTGCTTTTAGTTGTTGGGCGCTGCTGCGCCTGGGATCTGGATTTTTGAAGAATGAACCTGCGGACAAACCGTATGGCTGGGTTTGAGTTCGTTTTGCGTTTAGCTTTTTTGCGAGCGCCTTGTGCTTGGCTGCTTTTGAAAGATTAAGGGTCGCTTTGAGGACTATTTCTTTTGTTTCCTTCAAGTTCGAATATCTGTATTTGAATTTTAGGGTTTCTGGGGTGGCCTTGTATATCATGCTGAGGCGGGGATTGAAGATGATCGCTTCCTTGAGGATGTCTTTGATTTCAAGGCCGTTTGCACCTGCGTTACCGTAGATTGCTCCGCCGAGCGTTCCTGGGATACCTGTGAAGGGTTGGAGGTTGTAGAAGCCTCTTTTTGATGCTTCTTTAAGGATGTTTTGGAGGATCGAGCCTGCGTCGGCTTCAAGGTTTGTTTTTGTAAATTTTAGAGTTTTTGCTGTGATTTTCATCACTACTCCTTTGAATCCTTTGTCGTGGAAAAGGATGTTTGATCCTCCACCTATTATTATGTATGGAATCTTGGATTTTTGGAGGTACTTGGTTAGATTAACGAGGTTTTCTTGGGTTTGCTCAGAAAGATTGTCGATTTCTATGAAAGCTTCGGCAGGACCTCCTATGCAAAAAGTGCAGTGCTTTGAGAGTGGTTCTTCGAAGCGTGCTTGGGGGAAATATTCCTTTATAATTTGGCTTTTTTCTTGATTCATTTTCTCTGTGATTTTACTAAAAATACAAAAAAATTGACAGGGAAAAGGGTTTCCGATAGGATTTCCCTGCTTTAAGTTCGGACTTAACTAATACCCTTACTTAAGTTCGGGAGTTTACAGGAGAAAAGTAGGATGCTTCGTTTCACTACGCATCTGGCCACCCTAGCTCAGCTGGTAGAGCAACCGCCTTGTAAGCGGTAGGTCATCGGTTCGAATCCGATGGGTGGCTCCATTTTTGTTGTGTGAGACTGCTTTGACACTTTATTCTGTTAACAGCATTTCTTTTACTGCTTCGACCAAGGCTTCCTTGAATGATTCTGTTTTATTCTTTGCAGACATAGAAGCTGTATATATTCTTTTCCCATCCCACGCTTTTACTAGGATCGTATTATCCAATTTACTTAGAAATGCTTTAGTCCCAACGCCACTTATTGACTCATATCCAATTCCCTCACGAAATTTTTGTGAATCTGTAAAAGATTCTTCCAAGGATGCTAGGCTTTGACTTGGTTCCGTTGTTCTTATTACAAACCTCAAAATCTGTATATTTTCATTCGAGCCTTCTGGGTTGAAGATGCAATCTTTTATGGAAGATGATTCTTTTTCTTCAGTGAAGTTTAGATCTTTTTGATTAAATTTTCCGATAGTTTTTTGGTTGATAAACGAGCAATTTTTCTTTTGAGCTGTGACATCGTTTTTTTCTTCTATTTGTATTTCTGTATTAATCTTGGTAGCCTCGTCAATCATTCTCTCTAATTCGCTTTTGAAAAAAGTTACTTTCACGTAAGAAATTGCTAGACTTAATAAAATCAGAATTACTGCTACAGCAATTGCCTTGGGATAAAGGACTTTGAATTGTTTTTTAATTAGAAATGCCAGCAAAACTCCGACGGCTATCGACATAATGTAACTCTCGTACAATACTAAACTCGGTACTAGATAAACCAATATGCCTGCCAACATTCCTCCGACTAAACTTGCGATAAATAAGGTCCAGATACATGTTGTGAATTTCAGAGACGTAGCTTCAAACTTGAACAATTTCCCTAAAAGGTAGAGACAAAATGGCAGAACCAATAAGCTAACTACTAACAGGTAAATCCCCCCGGTTAAGTCTGTAGAAAACATAGAAATGGAGTTAAGTATTTAATATTAAGCTAAATTATACGCATTAATATTTTAAAATCTAGTTTTTAAGGTCTTACATAAGTAAAATGCTGAGTTTTGACAGTATTACACATTGCATTGTAGAATATCGGTAGCAGTAGGTCGTCGAGTATTTACTCGCTTGAGCTACTAAAGCTCTCTTTATTGGCTAAGTACAGCCAAGAACCCTCTTTGAACCATATGGGATAGACCTTGTAAGCGGTAGGTCATCGGTTCGAATCCGATGGGTGGCTCCATACACTGTCTTCAACTTATTTTTAGAATTCAATTCCTCTCTTGTCGCTTTTGGCACACGGAGTTCTATTTGAACATTGGTTCCGTCGTATACAATTCTTTTAACAATTTGCTGAAGAAGGTCTCTTTTGTCAGTATATGACGGCTCGCTCAAGCTCTTTCTGTATTTTTTGGCCATTTCTTTGAGTGACTCTATTTTTTCACCTTTTTCCTCCTCTACTGTTAATTGAGAATTTACCCCCTCAAGCTGTTGCATGATGCTTGCTGTTTCATTCTCAATAATGGTCATCTGCTCCTGTAAATCATCACATGTAAAAGCACCTTTTCTGAAAGCCTCTTTTACTCTTTGCCTTTCGTTCTTCAACTCAAGCCGCCTGTTTTCCAGTATTTTCCTTTCATCCAACAGTGCCTGATAATATGATTCTTTTCTGAGCTCTTTCTCCATTTTGTTAAGTACGCTTTCAGGCTTCTTTAGGATTTCTTTGACAATTTCCCAGACAGGAGTCGCTATTATCTCTTCAGATATACTTGGAACCTTACAAACCTGTGTTGTTTTCAGTTTGTTAGATTTGCCACATCTGTAATTTTTTGTCTTTTTTGAAGACATATATGGTACAAATGCGGACCCACAGACAGCACACTCTAGTTTCCCTGATAACAAATATTTGTATTTCGCATTGTTTGATTCCTTGTTCTCGGCTTGCAGTTTCATTTGGGCCTTGTTAAAGGTGGGTTTGTCTATGATTGCGGGACAGCTGAAATCCACCCATTCAGAGCGCGGTCTTTCAAATGTTTTTCCTTCTCTATTCACTCCCGTCTTGTTGTAATGGTACAGCCCTATGTAATTTGTCCTCGTTAAAGTTCTGGTGACAGTTTTTTCAGACCAGAATGTTATCGGGTTCACAGTTCTTTTCCCTCCTCTTTTTTTATCTGGATTTGGAACCTGCAACTCGGTTAATTTTTTTGCAATTTCACATTTTGAATAATTTTGATAAACATACCAAGCAAACATTTTCCTTACCCATTTTTCTTCTTTTTTATTCACCACCAATTGTCTGTCTTTGATATCGTATCCCAAAGGGATATTACCCCCTACATAATTCCCTTCTTTTGCAGACGCCAGTCTACCTTCCGATGTGCGTGAAATTATCAATGTTCGTTCAAATTGCGCCAGCATTCCAAACAATGTCAGCATCATCTCTTTTTGTGCTCTTTCAATTGGAGGTGTTGAATCTGAAAATGCTGTATCAAGGTTTTCATCTATTGAGACAAACCCAACATTATTGTCTCCCAATTCCCTGACAGTTTCTAAAAGCCCCAGAGTGCTTCTGTAAAGCCTGTCGACTTTCATAACGACCACTGCATCGAGTTTTTTGTTCTTCACATCTCTCATCAGGTTATCCAGTGCAGGCCTGTTTTTTAAGGTTCCTGAATAACCCTCGTCTATGTAAATTAGTTTCTCATCAAATACCCATCCTTCAGATTTTTCCTTTGACTTGATGAACTCCATTATCTTGTTTTTTTGAACATCAAGTCCGTAACCTTCTTTTGCCTGTTCATTTGTGCTGACCCTGACATACCCTGCGATTCTCTTTTTTTCAGGTTTTATTTTGTTTTCTGTCATATCAAATTCATTACTTTTGCAAACAAATTATATAGGGAAGTACTGAAATAATAAATGGCGCTATTTTGTGTAGGCTTAAATAGTATAAATAGTTCACAAAGTAATATTGAAGAACTACCTTATGAGGGTACGACATTTACGACATTCTCGGCACTACCTAACCGCTACTTTCGGCTAGCAGTTCAAATTGCCAACTATTTCAACTTTGCACTTTTTAGAAACCAAGCGTACAAAAATCCGCCTTAAAATCCTCTGCATCTTCCACTGTTGTGCACCAAGTTTTCAAGTCAGGTTCAACATTACAAGAGTACATTTCTCTTATTTTTGCTCCATAGCTGTTTTCAGCGTCTACCTGAAAGGTCACCTCATAGAAATTTTCATAATCCGCGTACTTAGATGGCAACTTCTCGTTAAAATTAACTCTCACACCGCAAATATCAGGCCCCTCGCCCCCTTTCTGCATTATTCCTTTCCGAACTACACAACCACTCCCAAACTCCGCTGTAGCGGGTGCTTTTAACTGTGTTTTTATTTCATCTTTGGCCGTGGAACAAAGTTTGTTTTCCAAACTGTTCCCTGACAATAGGAATAAGGCCCCAAGGACAAGTAACACCAACAATACTACTCCTGAAATTACTGTTTTCTTTTTGTTTTTGATGAGGGTTAATAGGTTTTTCATATTTTCAATGTTTAAAAAATAAGTACGCCAAAATTGGGACCTCCCAGAGGGTCGCCCAATAAGTAGCCTTGCGGCACACTCCATTGGCCTCGTGAGAGGCCCCAAATTGACCTGGAATGTGCCAAAACATATTGGAATGTTAAAAACTACTTATTGAGCGACAGCGCAATTATAGTAGATATGGGAGTTTTTTAAAACTAGAAGTCTATTAATGAAAATACTCAAAGAGGCAATTCTCCTTTTTTTTGCAACTCATCAAGTTTGTTTTTAACTATTTCCTTAATTTCAGATTTTGCTTTTTGATGCGCACCTCCATACCAAAACAAAGTTGAACATAACAATGCCCCTCCCAAACTTATTACGATACCTCCCCATACTTCATTTTTTTGTATGACCTGTGTTATCCCCCAAATTACTGGAAGCAGGCCTATTAGTAGGAGTACGCTAACCTTAAGGTAAAACCAAAAATATATTTTAAATTTCACTTTAGGCTCATATTCTTTTGCAAATTCACTCGCATAAATATCAACCTTTCCTTTTGTCCTCAACACTTCTTCCTGCAATTTTTGCTCTTGTTCTTTGCTAGTTATACTTTTCCTTTGAAAAACACGCCTCATCCTTAATTGTATTTCTTCATTTTTAAGAGGTTTACCAGCAAGCCTCAATCGCGAGGCTTCACATAAAACCTGCTTTGCTTTATCAACATCTATGTCCCTCACCATATCTGCAATGTCTAGAATTGAGTCTAAATCCTCTACTACAAATGTTTTGCTGTTAACTTGGATGTCTGACTCTATTAAAGCACTCAGGAGAGGAGCAAAGTCTTCTGGTTTATGCCCTGGCCCTGCGCCGTATATGGCAAGTAGCTGTATTAATGTTCCAAATGTTATCCAAATCGGGTTTGAGGGAGCTTCAAATTGTTCTGAAAAACTCTGCATTGATATATCGGCGGTCAATATCCATATTTTCTCACCCTTCTTCAATTCGTGCGCAATAATATCTAATTCTTCATCGTGCTGGACTGCATTTTGGCTTTTTTCAAATTGGTGAAACCTTTTCCACTCGGAAGCTATCATCTGCCTTTTTTTATCGCCTTTTTTTTGCTCAGCTTTTATGAGAGCTTCGTACTCTGGCGAATCCAAATATTTAACCTCAGCGCCTTCAATCTCTGTTGGGGGGTCATCAATTGTTTTGAAAAAAGTCTCGAAGCTTTCTTCGTCATGACACTTTCTTGACAATGCAGTCTTGATGAATAAATCATTTGCTTCGCTTATAAGTTCCAAGGGCACATTGCCTCTTACCGCCCTCAATGTAGCCTCTTTTTTCCTTGTAACTGTATTTCTATATTCCTCCTTTGTTTTTTCAATGAATCCAAGAGTTACATTAATTTTTTTCAAACCTTCAACCAAAGAGGATAGGGCCAATGCTATTTTGCTCTTTTCTAAAGAAGCTTTTATCAAAATATTTGTGTCCAACAATATCATCGAATCTTTAAACTCATTTATCGTTAATGGGTCTGGGCCAATAACGGCACTGATTAATTTTGACGACAACATTGCCTGTGAAAATGACCAAATCTGAGCCCTTACATCATCATCCTGAAAATTTGAAATAAAATTATAAAAACCACTAATTAAAGCCTCTTTATATTCGGAAAGGCCTTCCTTGTCTATCGTAGTCACCAATATTTTCTCTAACGAATTCCTGTGTGGATTTACTGAAATCTGCCTGTATAGCGCTTTTGCACAACTCTCCCCATATTCGGCAAAAAAAGAGGCACCCGCTTTTTTAAACCATTTTTCCAATCTCGTCACACCAATTCCTTTTGGAAAATAATTTTCTAAAATTCGGGAAATTCTGTTTTGTGCTAGCGTCAATTGTTCTGAAACATGTCTGTATGTTTTCTCTGCTAAAATATAATATTTTTTTTGCCGTGTTTCTTCTTTTTCAATAGCTCTTGCTTCCAATAAAAAATCCAGTCCGCCTCTTATTTCCTCTTGATTGATATTCTTTACATCTAAAGTTGCGGCCATTTCTTTCTGAATTTCCGAAAATCTGGCTTTTTTATTTTTTGATAAAAAAAGTATTTTTGTAATTATTTCAGCAAATGCCCTCTGCCTCAATGGGATTGATGAAGATTCATAATATATGTGTGTTGGTAACAATAAATCCCTTACATCGGGTTCAGAAGCTTCTCCCATGGCTGTTGTTTTATATCATTATTCTATTGTTTTCAATATACTACCCTGACAAAGCATCTTCAAGCTGAGAAAAAGCGGTTAAAGCTTTGAATAACACACTTTTTTCATAATACTAATTTTAATCAGCTATATATTTCTTAACCAAAATACACTATGGAATTATCAAAAGAAGCTGTAGAAGAATTTCAAGAAATCTATAAAAAAGAATTCGGACACGAAATCTCATATGAGGAAGCATATGAAAGAGGGGTAAAATTATTAACTCTGATGAAAATTATTTGTCGCCCAATAAAAAAATCAAAAGACCTTTAGCCCCTGTTCCCTGAAATAGCGGCACAGAATTTCTCCTAAAAATTTCTAATTAGGAGTGGAAACACGATGACGCTTTACGCGTACCGTCTTCCCATTGGGTAGTTTGCGAGTGTGCCCTTTGACAGGTACAATCTTTTTACCCTTCTGGGTTTTTGCCATGATTACATGGGTTAAGAAATAAAACGGGCGTAGAGTTAGTGCGCCCCGAATAGGTAGTAAAATATGCCACCCATACGGAGCGACTAACTGCTAGCCGTTAACTTTAACCTTGTATCAGGGCTCCACCGTATCTATGCCGCTGTTTCAAAGAACTACAAAAAATTACACCGTTTTGTATTAGAGGTCCAGAATTTATAACACTTTCAATTCGGGGTTTAAAATTTTTACTGAGGAATAATGCTGTATCCCCCTGTAGAACTCGTTGTTTGCTACATATCGCACAGTCATGGCATACCATTTCCCACCCATGGGAGAGGGAATACATTCTTTGTTGAAAGAATCAGCAATTTTCTGAAAACTTGTCCTCCTACCCAGTTTTGGCTTCCTTCTTAGTCTGGCAATGGCTTTTACCACCTTAATCTCGCTATTTACTTGGCGGTATCCGCCATTTTCCACCCTAAAGCCATAACAAACATTACCTCCCGCGTAACCCCCGCCAGATTCAACCTTTTTGAGCCTCCCAGCTGACATCCTCAGCGTAATTACCGATTTCTCATATTCTGAAATCATCCCCTTCATTTGCCTGAATAACTTCCTCGTATGGTCATCCTCACAAAGGTCAGGCTCATCAATGGAGATAACCTCAAGTCCTTTACCCTGGAAGTCAGATATTAAATTTTCCTGTAAAAGCAGGTCTCTCGCGAGCCTATCAAGTCTCAAGAAGGCAAGTGTCAGCCCCATTTTCCTATTAGCTTCCGCAAAATTCATCAACTCAATTAGAGCAGGCCTGTCTTTTAAGGCTCCAGATACCGCCTCGTCACTGAAAATCTTTATCAGGTCATAGTTATTCTCTTTTGCGTAGCGTTTTATTTCTGCCTCCTGAATCCTCAGTCCAAAGCCGTCTTTTTGATTTTCGGTACTAATTCTTTGGTATCCAATTAGAGCTTTCATAGTTTGGCGGTTAGATGTAGCAAAGCCGCAGGAACAAAATGTTCTCGCTTTTATGTCAGCTATATTATAAGCAATGAAAAGGGCTTATAAAAGCTGTTTTTATGTTTCGGTATTCGTTTCTCTCAAAGCTTCTTTAATGTTCCTTTCTCTAGTTTCCTGCTCCTCCCTAAGTTCGGCTTCCGTCTTCGGACGCTGGTTAGAACTGTTCCCATAACTATTTTCGTTGGTTGATAGTGGTAATAAGTGATTATTGATAAAGCCTGCTGAAAATACGGTTTTAGGTGCTGGTATATATGGAATCTCTCTGGATTGTTCCATGAACCAGTCCGTCCCTGATAATGCAATTAAACTTTTTTTAAGCTCCTCTATGGCATTACCATGGAAGTATTCTTTGAAAATTCCTATTGCTCGTGGTATCCCCTCAATAATGGTGGGCGTTGATTCTGAACACTTGTTGTACACATATTTTTTGTACACTCCTAGTACATCCAATTCTTCGGGGCTGGAAATACGGCGGACTAAACCGCCCTTATCCGCCTTACCCTTTGTCTTCTTTTCAGTATTTTTCTTTTTATTTTTTTCTTTTTCAGACTTTTCCCCTGAACTTGTTTCAGGGAAAGAATCTCCTGAATTATTCTCTTGAGTATTCTCTGTTGTATTCTCTGTTATATTCGGTCTTTGGTTTTTTGATTTAGCTAAGTCAGTATTTTCTATTTGTAAATCTTCTTTTTCCTCATCTCTAGGGATTGGCTTTTCTAATTTCTGTAAATTAGCTTTTATAACTTCCTCATTTCTAAAATAAAATGTTTGTCTTAAAATTTTGTTAGTATAGCTACAATACATTTTTCCTTGAAACGGTTCCTCCACCTCATTAAAGGCCTTTTTTGTCTTATATGTGACTCCTAACTTTGAGAATGCGGTTCTAAATTCGCCTTCTGAAAACCCCAATTCTTCTGTCCAACTATCACCTTTAACATAACCCAAACATTCTCCTTCAGGGGGACTTAGGAGTTTGTAAAATTTGTTGTGTCCTCGTTTCTTCGCTCCACCAAACCGATATTCCAACTGTTGCATAAGAATAGCGGCTTTCACGCTTCCAAGCATTTGTTTTAATTCTTTTCTGTAAGGAGTAACTTGCTTTGGAAGGTTTTCAAATACTTCCAATTTCATGACATCTTCGGCCATTTTCGTAGAGTTAAATGTTAATTATTTTTATAAATTCTTGCTCAATAAGGAAAGTGATATGCTCCCCAATTTGTTTGTTTATCGGATAAAAACAGTCCAGTCCGTTTTTCTTTGGATAGACTAATCTCACCCCCCCCTGAGGCCTTGAGAATATTGCTATATTCCCCATGAAGAAATTTTTATCAATAATAAAGGAGGCAAACCCAATAAGTCCTTCTCTCGGTTTTACAGGTATGATATTTATTTCAGAAATTTCAATTACTTTTTTCATAAATTTGTTAAGTTGCAGAATTCACCTTCTCGCCCTTGGAAAGGATTATTTTAACCGCATTCTCAAATGCAATTTGATTTTCTTCTTCGTCTTCACAGAAGACTACAGTTATGTTGAGTTGTCGGCAGGCTGGTGTTCTCATAATTATTATTTTTGATGCACATCAACCATACTTTGAGACACGCAAAAGAACCCTCCGACATAAAATCAAGTTTATATCCGATGTGTTTACTCCTTAGTAATAAGGAGTAAATGTGTCCTACCCCCTAATGCTTTTTTTGAATTCTGATATTGTTTTTCTAAAACTGTCTGCCGTGTAGGTTGTTTTTATTTTTAGTAATTTTTTTGTTTTTTCTATGAGCTTACTTAGAATTTGAGGTGGAATCTTTTTTGGATACTTCTTTTTAAGAGCCTCATACTCCCTTGTTAATATAAATTTTTCATCAAAAAAATCTATGGGTTTTGTCCTGTCATATGGATATTTAGTTTGACTATCAAAGTCATTCCATTCCCTTATTTGCCTGAATAAATTCCGTAGTTTTTCGGCATTTAATCTCTCCTTAAATCCGATTGTTAATGTTCGGATTACAGGTCCTTTTGAAACAAAAGACACTCCAAAATCATATCCAGAGGAGTGAGGTCGCCCCATGAGTACACATACCACTCCGTTCACTATTGGTACACCAAAATATTCAACTATTTCTTTCTGTATGTAGGAAGCGACTTCGTTGTCAATAAACTTTCCAGCGGGTTGTCCTTTAATTTCCTTAATCATTCTTGTTTTCTCAGTTCTGTAATTGCCTATTACAGCTTTATTGTCTGAGTATCTCGCTATGTATTCATCTTTTTTTAAACCAACCATCCTCCTTGCCTTTTTGACACGGTCGCTACTCATAAGAATCTGATTAACTTTTTTTGATGATTCAGGGTGCATTAGTTTTCATTACATATTCAGCTAGCATTATAGATAATAAATTCACATAAAAAAAGAACGGTGGTATTGTAGCATGCGTAAAATAACCACTGTTTTAATGGCAAATAAAGGAGAGGAGAATGAAATTTTCCTAAAAGCGTTTCTGGTAAGGTGCTTTTTCTTTGGCAAAACCGTGACTGACGCACCTAAAGAAATTTCATTTATTGATAATGTTGGATTTGGTCCTGATGTTGAAGTTCCTGTATGGAATAACAAATACAATGACCTGTTAGACAATAAAAACTATGAGGAGTTAAAGAAAATTTTTGGCAAAGCCAAGGTGTCATTCAAGGCTGATATAAGTATTAACGGCACAAATTACAGTCTGAAATATGGAAATGCCGCAAAGGCCGCTATGGTTAACCACACTGCAAGAGACGGCTTTCTTAATGTCTGTAAGAAGCTCGATATTGATATCGCCCCATTGGACAAAATGATAAAAGAATATTGGAGGCTTAGAAATTCAGGAGAAATAACCGAAGACATTACCAATAGCATGCCTTTGTCGCCCTTCAAAGACCAAAAGGAGTATTTGAAGCCCATACTTGAATATTTCTTTTTCAGGGGGACTGGCAAGCTAGGCGACTCTTCTTTCCCTGCGGACAAGATATTGGTATTCACAGACCCTTTTGACCCTAAAACTTATAAAATATTGGACCCTGACGAAGCCGTTGACTCTGTATGGAGCCATTTGACCTTTTCTATGAGAAGTAAAAAGGGAATGCCTGTTAAGAAAGTTGAGGGGAAAGAACTGGACGCTTATTCCCCTGAAAAGTACCCTCTGCTTGCTCCTTGGGTTGAATATCGGAATGAAGACGCTTTCCCGAAAGGCTCCCTTCATGTGCGAGCGTAAGAGCGCCAACAATGCTTCCAGCAAAGGCCTGAATAGCTGGCACAGCAACGCTGTTTCCCAACTGTTTCATTGCCTCGGCCTTACTTACAGGGAATTCAAAACTATCAGGGAACCCCTGCATTCGTTTTGCTTCTTTTGGAGATATTCTTCTAACTTCCCCGTCTACCATATAACCATCCCAATTTCTCCTGTCATCTATCGCTGACCTTGCCCCTCCAATTCTTAGAGTAAATCCTATGTCACGAGTACATTTCCCTTCCCAAACATCCGACATTGTCATTTTCAAAGGAACAGGCTCTGGTCTTTCGAAATTTATGCTTTTATCCCTGAACCCTATCATAAAAAGTCTAGGTCTTAATTGCGGAAGGCCATAATCAGAAGCCTTCACAACAAAATGTTTAAAGGAATACCCCAAATCATCTTCAAGGACACTTTTTATCTTTGCAAAGGTTTTCCCATTATCATGGTTTAATAGCCCCCTCACATTCTCGAGGAAAAAGGCCTTTGGTTTTTTCACTTTTAATATCTCCGCAATATTAAAAAACAGAGTCCCTCTTGTATCTTCAAACCCTTTCTTTACTCCAGCCTGACTGAATGGCTGACAGGGGAATCCTGCTGTCAGAATATCAAAATCAGGAATTTCCTTATCAATATTCTCAATTGAATTGATATCACCAATAAAATTACCCCCTTTAAAGACTCCTGGGGAGATTTTTTCTAAATTATGTCTGTATGTCTTCCTGGCAGGCTCATCCCACTCACAGGCGAATACACATTCTGCTCCTACATTATGAAAAGCTCTATGGAATCCTCCAATTCCCGCAAATAAATCAATGAATGTGAATTTTGTTTTTTTCATAGGTTAAGGTGACTTTAGTTTAACATGTGAGTGTTTTAAATATAGGTGAGTATACGCTCACCGTCAACATTTATTTATCAGAATCATTTGACCTTCAATTCTTTTACCAGTCTTTTGTAACATTTATCCAGATTTTTTTCTACCTCATGTTCCCAGAATCTAATGACTCTAATCCCTTTTACTTTTAAAGTTCGTTGCCCTCCTTATCTCTTTTGAATAATCTGAGTTCAGCTCTCGAAGTTATGGTAGTAAACTGGTGCCTCCTCTTTGTTGCCCTTCCACTAAGGTTATCATATAAAATATGGTGTCTAGTATCAGGAATAACTTAATGCAGTTTCTTTTGTTATAGGAATCTTCATCGTACTTACCATGAGAATGAGCGTGCCTAGACACTAACTTATCACTAACATTATCCGTCCAACTCATGAAACTCGCCATAAATCCATCAGTTTGCCCCATAATTTCGCTGAATGCCTCAATAATCTGTTCAAAAACTATTAATTTGTTCTCATTATTAAAGGCCTCTTGAATTTTGTTAAGTGCAGAAGTAACGCTAGCCCTGTTACTATCCGACATGTTACTGTTTATGAATGACCTCATAGTCCCTTCCACATGCCTAATCATTATTGAGATTGCTCCATCCCACTCGCCCTCTTTATAAAATTTTATTGCTGACTCTAATGATGTTTTCCTCTCGTTAAATGTATCATTGATAAACCAATTTGCTTCAATTCTATGGAGCAGTCTTTTATCAAAATATTCTTCTAATTTTTTTTCAAAACTCTCAACATCCACATCCTGTTGGAGGATGAAATTGAATGGATATGGAAGGATTGAGGGTGTTGCAAAATATTTCGCTTCAAACAATAGTTTTTTTTGCTCTGGTGATAGCGCCTTTATCACTCTCTCTGTGAACATTAAATTGTAATACTTGGCTATGATTCTTAAATTTGAGTCCTGGCTATCTGCCTCCTCTTCTTCTACTAGCTGGTCACCAGAATACCGAGCATCAAATAATAGGCTGTAATCTACGCCGTTGTAATATAGAAAAAAGTACTTCACTCTTTTACCTTTATACCTAGGCGCTTTAGCGTAAAGTAAATTCGGAACATTGTGTAAATATATATCTCCCCCCACTACTCCCTCATCAAACGGCTCTTCCACTTCAAAGGCAAAGCCTATTTCATCATTGAATTCCACAATAGCCCTAGACTCATTAGGTATTAACCTAATCACACACTGCCTAATCTTTAAATCGTCTAGGGGGTGCCCCCTCTTTTTTCTATCTTCAATTTCTTTCTTAATAAAGCTATCTACAAATTCAAAAGCGTTCATTTTTACAATTATAATTGTTACTACTTCTTTAAGATAATGTAGGAATTTAACATACTCAAGACAAATATTACCCTTCTGCTCTTTCATAATACTCCTTTCGCTATGTTTACCGAAACTCAGCCAAGTTATGTACGACTTTGAATTAAGCTACAGCCCTTGTTTTCCCTAAAAACCATAGTGCGAACATGGAGTGCAAAATTAACAGAAGACCTTGTGCTTCCAGATGTGCTTTCAACTTGTCTTTGCTTTTATGTTAAAATAATCTTATGAATTATGAGATGAAAAATTTTGTAGTACTTACAGGGGCTGGTTTTACCAGAAATTTTGGTGGTTTTTTGGGAAAGGACATAACGGCAATGGTTTTCAATTCTCCACAAATCCAAGAAAAAGAAAATTTAAGAAAACTTATTATTCGTTACCCTGACTATGAAACAGCATATTTTGAAGTATTTAATGGGGATAAGTATTCCGAGGATGAAAAGTTAGCTTTTCAGGTAGCGGTTGAAAACGCCTATCATTTACTGGATGACACCATAAAGAACTGGGTATTTGATGGAAAGAATGAACCTAATACTTATTTGTTGTTTTCAAAGCTGTTTGGGCTTTTAATTGGAGCCTCTAATGAGAGGGGAATGTTTTTTACTTTGAATCAAGACCTCTTTTTGGAGCGCCAGTGCGGCTATCGTGCTCCTGGAGCCCCCAGATTCCCAGATACTTTTTATGGAAGAGGTGGAGGGAATTTGGAGATAAACGACTTTGTAGTTTTGAATAATGATTCTGACGCAGTATCAATAGTGGAAAATGAAATTGAATCACATGCAGGTGCCGCATATATAAAATTACATGGCTCTTATGGCTGGCTTTCAGCTGACGGAACTCATCGTATGATTATTGGCAAGAATAAACTTGAGGATATAGAGAGCGTTCCTCTTTTGAAGTGTTATTTTGAAATTTTCAGAAGGACACTATTGAGAAAAAATGTAAGAATTTTAATTATCGGGTATGGCTTTCAGGATGAACATATAAATGAAGTTTTACTAGAGGCCGTGGAAGAACATGAAACTGAAATTTTCGTAATAAACCCTACTGACCTTAGTTCTTTCGTTAAAGCTTTAACAGATTCTCCTTCACCAAGCGGTAATTTACTGAAAGGACTTCATGGATATTACCCCAATATTTTAAAGGATATATTCCCTCCAAATCAAAACACTACTCCATTATTTGAAAATTTATTAAAATCTCTCACCTAGAGGTCTCAACTTATGCCCAGCTTCCATAACTCTGAATGAGAGGAAACCTTTTATCTCTGCGTAAAAACCAGAATAAAAACATAAAATAAGTTGAGGACACCGTGGCTCCATTTAAAATTCGGCGGCCTTTAGGTCGACGAGTTTTAAACTCGACGCAGTCGTGCGGATGAGAACCGAAGGTTCGTACCGAAAAAGGAGCGAGATTTTCCGCAAGGCAAATTGTAGCGACTATTTGAGGCCTCGACCTCGCAGTCCCGCAGCATGCGGGACGAGAATGGAAGAGTATCCGATGGGTGGCTCCATTTATAAGACTTCCAGGTTTTCGCCCTCAAAATAATAAATATTCTCTTTCTTGTAGCCGTATTCTCCGCCTTTTTTTCTAATATGAGGTTCAAAAGTGAATAGTGCCACATCCTTCAAAAGGGTTTTCTCTCCTTTTTCAAAGTATCTTCTGTCATCCTTGTTTTTTTCTATTGAATGCCCCAAGTTCCCATTAAAATCCAGGTTCTCGTAGCCCAACTCTGTAATCTTTTTGTTCAGCAAACGATACACTTCCTGAAAGTTCATCTCCGGCTTAACAATTCGCGTAAATTCCTTATGCAAATCGTTCTCGGCCTGCCACCCTTCATTGAACTCCTCGTTTGTTTCCAGAGTGAGAGTTCTGGCAAAATCTCCCCAATAGCCATCTATCTCAGGACTTAAATCGACAGAGACTATGTCGCTGTCCTGAAGGACTTCATCGGTTGGAGCATATTCTCGCCCTGAAATTGAAACAGTGGTTCTTTTCCCAACCAAAACAAAAGCACCAACGCCGTAATACCAAAATTTTTGAACTCCGCGTTCCTTCATATACTTCTCAGCTTTCTCAACTATCTCTCTTTCCGTCATGCCTGCTTTAATCTCTTTTCGAAGATAAACTATTGTGTCCTTAGCAGTTCTTTGAACTTTTTTGTAATTTTCTAATTCTTTATTCATGCAAATTTATAATTTCCTTTAACGAAAGAATCATACTTGTTTTCCCTGGAAAACCAAAATACGAACATGAAATAAGTTGAAAATTTCGTGGCTCCATTTTGGTTTCTACGGATCAATAACAGATAAAATTGTCTGGGCTTGGTGCTATTGATATTTTCGCGAAGTGGTCGTCGTTGATATAGAAATTTGCGTACGCTGCTGTCGCTAACGAGGAGTTGTCGAATATGAATATTTTTTTACTGCTCGTCATCGCTCCATCAATGCTAAAATCTGTTGTATAATCGACCATTTCTTCTGACAAATTATTTTCGAATATTATTTTTAGTTCTGCGTCGTCTATACTTGATTCCCCCCCGTTTCTTATTGAGAAGTGAACATCAGCCGGAGATCCGTCGCAACTGTCATAAACAAAACTAATATCATTGATTTTTAGATTTTCTCCGTTGCTACCAAAATATTCGTCTTGCCCTGTGCTGTAATAAACGTCTGTCAAAGTGACTGATTTAACAATAGTTTCTACTTCTGAGATGTATTGACTGCCATCTTGGATTATGAATTTCAAATAATCTCCTGACGGTAGTTTAACTAAATACCCTCTTGCTGTGCCATCATATGATGGTGATTCCGTAACGTATATATCATCTTCCCCGTCTCGTTCTATAGTGTCTATCACCATTTCGTTGTCTACATAGTAGTTAAGCCCACTAGGCGTTGTTACTGACACGGCTAGTGAGTCCGATGCGCAGTTAGCACCTGTGCGACATAGAAGTCCCAGGGAACTACTGACATTCCCTACACTGTCATTCAAATACCAGTCTTTAGAGAAGTCGAATTGAAATCCGTGTTTTGAACTTGAATATTTGTCCAGTGTGTCTGGGTCGCCAGAGGTTGGTGGAGTATACCAATCTGGATTTTCTTGAGTGTATTCCTTGAACATGTATTTTCCCTGGGAGATTGTGTCATATGTAACTACGTAGTCTGCTTGCTTTCCAAGGTAATCCGCCAATTCTCCTCTGTCGTAATTAACCTTTCTTGCAATCATATCTGCCATTTGGCCTCGCAAAAGATCAACTGAAAAGCTTGTGACGTCTAATGGAATAATGTTTTCTGAAGCACCTTGGTCTACGATTCCTTCGTACCAAGGCGTTGTTGACTGATAGTCTCCATCAAAACCTTTTATTAACATTCTTAGTGCCTCTACGAAATTTACTGGCTGACCAGGCTCAAATGTCCCACCTGGATACCCCTCAACCCATCCTTTTTCCTTTGCATAGCATACATATTTTACGTACCAGCTGTTTTCTTCTACATCTTTGAAACAATCCGTGTCATATGAATCATTTAATATTGAAGCATCGTAATTTGCTTCGAATATTATTTTCAGAATCTCCGCGCGATTTATGCTCTCTCCAGCGCCAAAGCTTCCATCAACGTATCCCTCTATTGTTCCTTCTTCTGCCAAAAACTCTACTGGGTCATACCAGAAATTACCTTCACCTACATCATTAAAATGTGGTGCAGCGAAAGCAGTCAACCCGAGACTGAGCGAAAAAATGGCCGTTAGGCACGAACATGCTAAGATTTTTTTCATAGGAATCTTGGTTATTGTTTCTTACGTAATGTGTGGATTATCAATCCAAATATTATTAATGCGGCTATTCCCATTGCAAGCCAAGGAATCCATGGATTGCTTTCGGTGATGCGGCTTTCTTCGTCATCACAGGCGTCTCCCACGTCGTCTCCATCCGTGTCTTTCTGGTTGCTGTTGGCGTATTCTGGGCAATTGTCTTTTGAGTTAATTACTCCGTCTCTATCATAGTCGTCACAATCGTCTCCTCTTCCGTTGTCGTCGATGTCTGTTTGATCAATATTGCTTACACTCACACAATTATCGAGATAGTTTGGGACTCCGTCTTCGTCGTCGTCTGGCTCTTTGAAAAGAGGATTTGGCTTGCCCTTACTGATGGTTGTTTCTTCGATTTCTTCTGGATCGCTCAAGAGGTCTCCTGACTCTCCTGTTTTTATTCTTGTGTATGTCGCAGCGTCTGCGTATAGCTTGTATGTTTCTCCTGGTCTAGCGAGCCATATCACTGTGTCTCCTGTAGCTTTTGCCTGCATTGTATCGTCTGAGAAAGTTATCTCGCGCAATCGTAAAGGCTGTGAGTGCGAGAAGTTGATTCTCCATTTTTCAGCGGTTCTTTGGGGAAATGTGACTAATGTTTGATATGGTTTCGTGTTGGCCAGGACTGTGATCCATTCTCCGTCTACTTCAGCTTGAATTGAAATGCTATGAGGAAGGGCCACATGGCTGTCCAGCTCTAAACTTAGACTCGATGATTTCAACATTTTGGGAAATTCTATTACTATGAATGCTTGGCCTTCGTCTTTGTCTAGATTGAATTCGGCAACAGTAGTTCGGTCGCCATCAACCAATTCTGAGGCTGATCCTCTGATAGAAGAATTGTCTTTTATTTGAGCTGCGAGCCATTCTGTTTCGTTGATTGTCGCGATAGGCTGAGCTGTTTTCGTTTCGTTTTCGATAACTGCCACTCCGTAGTTTTGTAAGTTTGGGAGAGTCACTTTGATCCTGGTTGGGACTGTGATCTCAACTGGGGTCACGTCATACAACGTGCGATAACTGGTTAAATCGTTTTCTTCCTGGATTTCCTTAATTGAAGTAGCCAGGGCGGTTGTGAGAAACAATCCAGTAATAACCAGAGAGAGCGTGGTGGCTAGTGTGCGTTTTAGAATAGTTTTCATTGTTGTTTATTTGTTATGACTGCTTTTCTTTTGGAAGAAGGCAGTTGTAATTAATAGGATTCCAATTATTACAAATGTTATCGTTCGGGCAATCAGATCCATATCCCAAATTTCAACGAAACTTAATCTAAGGATAACTAAAATTAACGAGATATGTCCTAACAATTTGATTGTTTTTTTCTCCATGGCCAATCCTCCAAAGAAAAATGTGAGAGCTATTATCGTATAAATTACCAAGGCTGTTCCGTGAGCCGCACTACTGCTGCTCATCATGAGCTCTAACCCTCTCCAAATTATTGCTAATAAGAAGATGCCTGACGCAATGCTGTGAAAGATCGTGATCCCGTCTATTGCCTTTTCGTCTTGTTCTTCCTTTGTGTGTGCCGACAAACTTTGAATCATTAATGCTGTTGCTGCCAATGAAATTCCAACAATCAATAACACGAAGAAATCTTCGTTGAAAAGACTTGATCCGTACCATTTGTCGAGACTTGAGACAGCTAGCATTATTGGGATTACGTGGAGCAAAGAAGTTGTTAGAGCTGCTTTTTGGTCGTCGAGGACATATCTGATTATTGCTACGACAGCTGATACCTCTAACGATAGTGCGATTGCTAATGTTGCTCCTTCCAATTCAAAAACCGTCGCCGCTCCAAGCAGACCGATCGCCGCCAAACCCGTCAGATAAGTACTGATTTTGGGCGCTCCTATTTGTAAAGATACGAAATTAACAATTCCTGCAAAAACAACGGCCACTGCCAAAACTATACTCTGCCATTCTGCTGGGATGTATTCGGAAACCCAAAAAATGCCGAGCAAAACAGTGATAACTATTGTTGCTATATCACTTAATGCTACTTTTTTTGAATATAAAATTGCCGACGATGTTCCTATGAAAAACAGTCCATAAAATAGTGCCATGAACAACCAGACTAATGAGTCCGCGATAGCTCCGCTGAAAGTCCCTATTGCTTCGACATACAGGCCTGTTGATATTAAGGCAAGAAGCAGAAGTACTCTCCATCCTCTCAATGCAACCATAACGAACACTCCGCAATTCAACAAAAATAGATATAAATTCAGGAACAAAAGATTTGCGTCTGGATCATTGGTCAGGATAGGAGCTGCTAAACCACCTAGCAACGCTGTTATTGCAACTGCTAACGATTTATTCATCACGGCTACCGAAGCGATTAAAATAACTACAAATGCCATAATGGCCAACGCTGTGAGTGGAGTGAATAGATCGTATGAATTACGAGCGATGTAAATTGTAAATAGAACTGCCGTCGTCCCAAGCACAAGCAAAACTTGTCCTGGAACTGGTCTTTTATGAATCTGAAAATATCCGCCAGCTAGTATTCCTGCTCCCACAACTAATCCGATGGCGACCCTTCCCATTTCTCCAATCCAATCATTTACAAACGCATACCTAACAAACCAAACGATAGCGAGTAGTACAAATAATGCGCCTAATTTCATAAGCCAATCATCCTTCAACCATTGTATTAAAAGTCCAAATGCGCCTGGTTCAGCACTTGTTTCCCTGTGGATTTGATGAGTTTGTGCTGCGGGTTCTTTGTCGGCATGCGCCGCGTGTGATGGTTCTGGTTTTTTGTTTTTAAAGAGCGCGTCTTTGATTTCTTCTAATTCTTGTTTCAGAGCTGACGTTCGAGAAAAAAGGACTGCAAATAATATTATCCCGACAATTATAGTCGTCATAGAAAAAAATTCAGTTAGATTGTTCATGAGGATTGTTTACTGGATGTTTTTTTATATTTTAAAGTTCCGGAGAGTATTCTATTAGATTAATGGGGATATAGCAATTTGAGGGGCGATTTTGCTTTTCATGATATAATTAGTTCGAAATTTTTAACTTTTCTTTATGGCAAAAGAACATTCAATGGATATTTCGATTCAGTTCGATCTTCAGGAGGTAATTAATTCTGTTGATCAGACGAGGAGGGAGGCTCTGAATAGATATGATCTGAAAAATTCTGGGATTGAGATTGATCTCGGGGATGATTTTATCAAAGTCACTGCGCAGGGCGAGATTCATATTGAGGCTGTTTATGGAGTTTTGGTGCAAAAGATGCTTGGGAGAGGAGTGTCTCATAGAATTTTGGACAGGCAGAAAATTGAGGAGATTGGGGGAATGAGGGTAAGACAGGAAATGAAGTTGATTAAGGCTCTGGATCAAGAAACTGCAAAGAAGATTTCGAAAATGATAAAAGATGCATTTCCTAAGGCGAAACCTATTATTCAGGGTGAAGTTATTAGAGTGAACTCTTCATCAATCGACGAACTGCAGGCTATTATGGCTTTGTTGCGAGCGGATGAGAGTTTGAAGGTGCCTCTGGAGTTTGGGAATTATAGGTAGGGAGATTGTGTTTTTCTAGAATATGGATATAATTCTGCTTGAATATATCTTTAATCTTTTGATTATGTCAAAAACTGTAAAAGTTTTGCTTGCGATTCTTCTGGTCGTGGTTCTTCTAGGGGCAGGGTTGTTTCTAGTAAAGCCTACTTTCTTACAGGGGCTTACCAGAGTTCCAAGGGTAACTTATGAAAAAATTCCTTTAGTAACTTATGAAACTTGCACTGGTGAGTGGAGTGAGTTTTTTGAAGCTAGTTACAACTACGATCCGCCTGAAAACGAGGGGGGGGATCGGGTTGATTTGGCTGGAATAACTGGTCAATCAATCAAGAATCTTGCGTTTGCAATCAATAGTGGATGTGATATGAAAATTCAGTTTGAGGCTGTGCCTTTGGAAGGGCGACGATCTACAACTGTGACATGTGACGCTATAGATATCATGGACACGACTGGTTCTGATGATCCCGAATACGAGCAGGTTCATGTAGACTGCAAGTTTGCATTACCTCTTCCTCCTGACACTGGAGCTTTGTTTTATGGTAATGGAGATCATCTTTACGACGCAGTGGCTTTTTGGTCGGACAATGGTGACCCAAAACTTATGAAGACGCGTATTGATCTTGCAAACGGAGATTATGTTTCGTCAGCGAGTTCATTTTTTAATGCTGAGTGGGACAAGGGAATGGAATGGAAGATTCGGGTTTATTTGAAGAAGTAAATTAATCTTGTATATCAGGGGGGGGTGTGCAAAACTGTTTTCGCTAGTTTTTGAAAATCTGGGTGGGTACCAAAGCGGTCAAATGGAGCAGGCTGTAAACCTGTTGGCTCCGCCTTCGGGGGTTCGAATCCCTCCCCACCCACCAAAAAAGCCTGGGCCTAACTAAAGGCCCTGCTTAAGTTTGGGCGTTTATGCCTCAAACACTAATGGCATAATTAGAGGTTTTCTTTCTAGTGTCTGCCTTGTATAACGTTCCGCTACGCCCATGATGTATTTCTTCACTTCTTTTCGGTCTGACTTTGGACGTTTGGCTATGAAGTCTTTGTATGATTGTTCTACTAATTTCGCAAGTTCTGCCGTTATCACCTCATATTCGTGCATATACATAAATCCTCTCGACATTACGTTTGGGGCCGCTTTTAGTTTGCGTGTTTTCCTGTTCACTTCTAGGGTGATTATAATGATTCCGTTCAGAGACATTTTTTGTCTATCAACCATTACTTGTGAACCGATCGTTCCTTCTCCGAGACCGTCGATTAGTATGTAATTTGCCGGGACTGTTTCTTGTGAAAGTTTAATTTGGCTATGCGATATTTCGAGGACGAAACCGTTTCTCATCATAATACAACGTTCTTCTGGGATGCCGTTTTTTATCGCAAGTTCCATGTGAGCTTGGCGCATAAAATACTCTCCGTGAATTGGGATAAAGTATTTTGGCCTAACCATTTTCATCATCTGGGTTAGTTCATCTCTGTATCCGTGTCCTGACGTATGGATGTCCATTATTTGGCTGTGGATGACTTTTGCACCGAGAAGACAGAGATTGTTCACAACCGTAAAGATCGAGCGTTCGTTTCCGACGATTGGACTTGCTGAGACCACGACCGTGTCTCCTTTCTTGATACGGATGTGTTGGTGATCTTGAAGTGAAATTCTTGTTAGCGCTGAAACCGCTTCTCCCTGCGAACCTGTCGTTAAAATGATTACTTCGTTATCTTTTGCTTCTTTTAATTTCTTAATGTTGGCAATTTGGTTTGTTTTGATTTTCAGTACTCCTAATTTTAGAGCGATTTTTATGTTGTTCTCCATACTTCGGCCTGAGATGTAAATCTTTCGATTTTCCTTTTCTGCGTATTCAAAGATTTGCTGAATTCTTCCTATCAAAGAAGAGAATGATGCTATTATTATTCGTCCTTCAGCCTGTTTAATTATTTCTTCGAGATTCTTTCCTACTTCTGCTTCCGACATTGTGTGGCCGGATTTGAGTGCATTGGTTGAGTCTGAAAAAAGAGCTAAGACATTTTGAGAACCTAGGGCTTCTATCTTTTTGATATCGGCTTTTCTTTGGTTTCCTGATGGAGAATCATCAAATTTAAAATCTCCTGTATGTACTATTTTTCCTTCTGGAGTTGATATTATTAGACCAACTGCATCTGGGATAGAGTGTGCCACTCTGAAAAAATCAATTTTGAATGGCCCTGCTTGGATCGATTTATCCGGATCTATTTGCGAGATCTTTGTTTGTTTTTCAATCTTGAATTCTTTTATTCTTTCTTCAATAAGCCCTTTCGTAAGTCTTGTTGCAAAAACGTGTGGGAAATTTAATTTTGGCAATAAATATGCTAATCCACCTGTATGGTCGAGGTGACCGTGTGTAATAAATATTCCTCTTATGCGTTTCTTGTTTTCTTCTAAGTATGTTGAATCTGGGATAACGTAGTCTACTCCCAACATATCTTCCTCTGGAAACTGAAACCCCATATCTACAATTATCATCTCCTTGTCTTGTGGCTGGCCAGTTCGGTTGTATTCGATGGCCATGCAGTTTTTCCCAACTTCGTTCAATCCTCCGATCGGAATGACGCGGAGACCTTTGAAGTTTGAAAGCAAAGGCTTATTTGATTTACCCTTGTTAGCCTTTGGTTTATCAACTTTGTGCCTTCTGGCAGGTGCTGATTTTTTGAATTGTTGTTGGTGTCGTTGTTTCTGTGGTTGTCGTTGTTTTTGTGGTTGTCGTTGTTTCTGTGGTTGTTGGTGTTTTTGTGGTTGTTGGTGGCGTGGCGAAGATCCCTTCTTTTGTTGATGGGATTGTTGATTGTTGTTCTGCTTAGATTTTTCACCTTTTTTAAGGTTTGGTGTGCTTATCGGGCGATCGTCTCCTTGCTCAATAGTCTTCGTAATCCACTCTGAAATTTTGTCCATTTTTTTCTGTTATTCATCTATTTAATTATCGTACTTTATATCATTGTATCACATTATGGGAATAATTTCAAACTCGACTAAAAAGATTTTTCTTGGTATAAATATTATATGGATCAAAGAAGCAAAATTGCGGTCATAGGTTTTGGTGTCGAGGGGCGGGCGATGCTGAAGTTTTTGGTCGATAACAGGTATGGTGATGTTACTATTTGTGACGAGCAGGTTCGGCTTGGTAGCAAGATGCCTGACGGAGTCTCTGTTCGGCTGGGGGAGCATTACTTGGACGGGCTTGAGGAATTTGATGTAATTTTCCGAAGTCCTGGTGTTCCTCATCATCATCCTGAGATCGTCATGGCTCGTACTATGGGCAAGGAGGTGACTTCTCCGACTCAGTTTTTTCTTGATCATTGTCCGTGTACTGTTATTGGTGTTACTGGAACTAAAGGGAAGGGGACTACTTCGACTTTGATTTATGAGATTTTGAAAGCTGGGCTGGCTAAAGGTCCTGTTGGGCGCGATTCTGGTAAAGGGAAGCGCAGTTCTGGTCGCGGAAAAAAGCCTCAGAAGGTTTATTTGGGTGGAAATATTGGCAATCCGCCAATTGAATTCCTTGATAAGCTTGAAGGGTCAGATGTGGTTGTTTTGGAATTGTCGTGTTTTCAGTTGGGAGATTTGAAGAAGAGTCCTTCGGTTGCGGTTTTGCTTAATACAACTATGGATCATTTGGATTATTATCCGGATGTTGATGAATATATGAGGGCGAAGGAGTTGATTTTGTCACATCAAGATAAGAATGATTTGGCGATATTGAATAAAGATTATGAATATGTGAAATATTATAAGCCTTTAGTTAAGGGGAAATTGGCTTTTGTGAGTCCGAAGGGAGAGAAATTGAAAGATGGGTGTTTCGTGGATCGTGGGAAGATCATGAGTGCTGCTGATGGAAAAACGTCGAAGGTTTGTTTGGTGAAAGATATTGCTCTGATTGGATCGCATAATCTCGAGAATGTTTGTCCGGCTGTTTTGGTTGGGCTAGAGTTTGGAGTGCCGGCTCGTATCATCAGGAAGGCTGTGCGCAAGTTCAAAGGACTTCCTCACCGACTGGAGTTTGTTCGAAAGGTTAAGGGTGTGTCTTTTTATAACGATTCGTTTTCGACAAATCCTTTTACGAGTATGGCTGCTGTGGATTCTTTTGATAAACCTACTTGTTTGATCGCTGGCGGTTATGACAAAGGTCTTTCTTACGATGACTGGGCTATGAAAATTTTGACTAAGGCGTCGCTTGAGACTGTTGTTTTGATGGGGAATACTGCCAAGAAGATGGTGAAGGCCTTGGATAAGGCTCGTGATCGACTTGGTCGTGCTGGATCGAAGGATGGCTTGGAGGCGACTCCTACCAAGATTATTGAGAGGAAAGATTTGGTTGGTGCCGTCGAGGCTGCGTTGAAGGTTTCGCAGCGTGGAGGTGTCGTTGTTATGTCGCCTGCGGCTGCGAGTTTTGATCAGTTTAAGGATTATAAAGAAAGAGGTAAAACCTTTCGTGATGTTGTTACAAAGCTTCGTGCCTGAATATATTCAGGCACTCAGTTTTGGTGCATCATGATGCACCAAAATGTAACAAGACATCACTCAATCTTTCACTCTTTCTTTTAGAGTTAGAAAAAATTCTAATCCAGAACATCTAGGTAGCATTTTTCGCAGTAGATTGGGGCCTGAGTTTCCGGTGGATATGATGTTTGGATGTTTGCTTGGCATTTATCGCATGCTCTTTGGTAGATGATTCGTTTGTTTCTGAGGGCTTCTCTTGCGGCGTGGCGACAGTTAAAACAGTTGCGTGGGACTGGGATGTTGAATTCTTTGTAGTACTTAAGTTCTTGCTCTACAAGGCGGAAGTTTTTGCCACAGACTTTGCAGGCGAGAAGTTCTTCTGCGAAGTTGTCTGGCACGTCTTTGATTGCATCTGGTGTTTCTTTTGATTGTGGTTGGTAGTCTTTTTCTTCCTTGTCTTTCCATTTGTATCCTTTTTCGAGGGCTTGTTCTTCGGTGAGCGGGAAGTATTCCTGGGCGACCGTTTCGTTGTATGCGAAAGGAGAGATTGAGATTGGAGGGAATTCGCCCCATTCGCCGTCTTGCGTCATTTTTTCTATAATTTGGGGGACAAGTTTTTCGTAGTCTTCTTGTTCGTATTTTTTGTTAAAGATGCAGTATTTTGCTTTTCGCATACCTATGCATCCGAAACAATTTTCGCAGCCAAGACAGAAGTCGCAGTATGTGATGTTTTTGTTTCCGTCCCAGCAGTTTGAAGAAAATCGACAGTTGAAAAGTTGGTGAGCCGCGCTGGACATTTCGTAGCAAAGTTCACCGTTGCCGATGAAGTTCCAGTCGTATGCGTCTTTGACTTTGAAGATGTTGCAACCGTATTTTACGTCGTGTAGGTCGTAGCAGTCGAAGCAGTATTTTGCGTTTCTACAGCTCTTCAAGTAGTCACCAATTGAATCTTCACATTTCATAGTTTCGAGGAATTTTCTTGGTTGGGTTTCGAGAAATTCTTTGTATTTTTTTGTGGCTTCTTTGATGCCAGTATTTGAGTTGAGGGCGAGTTCGGCTTTGAATTTTTCGTATTCTTCTTGTGAGTGTTGTTTGTTGAAAATCCAATATTGCTTGTTGCTTATGTTCGCGCAGCAAATGCAATCGTGGCATGACTTTGTATTGTAGCAGAAAAGAAGTTCTGATGAGTTTTGGATTTTTTGGCTGTATTTACAACGCGTGCAGCCGTGGCAGTCTGTGCATTCGTAACATTGAGTTGAATCGTATGTGTATGCGCAGTCACAACATCTGAAGTTCCTGTCGGCTGGGCGAAGATAGAAGCAGTCTTCGTTCTCATCTGCCGTGTGAATCAGGTAGCAGTTTTTGTTTCTGAATGCGTAGTTTGCGTAGTGACTGTTTTCACCGGCGATTGAAATCAGTGCGTTACGTGGGACTGCTTTTTTGAGCTCGTCGAATTGTTTGAAGAAAGTTTTGCTAGGGTCGTGGTCGCGGGCGTAGTCTTCCGCATTCCATTTGTCTGACCACCAATATTCCTGCTCGTAGACCGTGTAGGGAGAATCCGGAGCATACATTGAGATTATATTTTCCCCGGTTGCGTCGCATTTTCTCTGGTATAGGGTTACGTCGTTTCGGACGGCGAGACGGCGAGCTTGACGGCAGTTCCAGCAGTGAGTTGGTTCGGGTACTTGTAATTTTTCGTAGAATTTGATGTCCTCGTCTTCTATTGCGAAGGGCTTTTTGCAGTTTTTGCAAGTTTTGGTTTGAGGCATAGGGGTGAGGTTACTTCTTTAATAAGTGCCTCATCATATCACGGTCCACTGCTTTTGTCACGATGAGTAACAGACCGTATATCAGCGCGCCGACTGGAACGAGCAATAGAACTCCGACGTTTTGGAAGAGCGCGTAGCTGACTGGTTGGAGATAGTGGACTGCGACGCCCATTAGAAGAGCTGAGATTGTTATCTTGAGGGTTGTTACTAGGTTGATCTTGTATTTGAGGTAGTGGTAGGCGGTTGCTGCCGTGAGAATCAGGATGAATAATTCCGATAGAACTGATGTGATGGCTGCGCCACGGAAGCCGTAGTGTGGAATGACTAGCAGGTTGCCGACGATGTTGAAAAGTACGCAGGCTGCGTTGATGTAGAGGATCTTTGACTGTTTGTTGACGGCGAGGAGGATGAAGGCAAAGAGCGTGTTGAGGAATTGGAAAACGAGGGCGAACATTAGGATCTTCAGGGCTGTGTCTGAGCCGTAGAAACCTTCATCTAGACGGGTCAAGAACTCGGGGCTTGAAACTATAAATACAACCGGATAGGCAAGAACGTATGCTCCGACTAGGAGCGGGATTCCAAGTGCTGCGAGGAAGTCGAAGCTGTAGCTGATGATTGCTTTGTATTTGTCTGATTGTTCTTTGAGGGATCTTGTTAGGACCGGAAGGACGGAATTCATAAAGTAGAGCGGGATGATTGCGAATGCTTCGAGGACGCGCATTGCGACAGCGTATATTCCGACTTCAGCTTGGCCTCTTATTAGGGAAATTAGGATTGAATCTATGCGGAAATAAACTGTATTGAGAATCAGCGCAATTCCGTATGGTAAAGCTTTTAGGAATACGTTTTTGCAGATTTGTTTGTCGAGTTGGTAGCGGATCGGGGTGATCTTGCGGACGAAGTGTTGGGTGATGAAAACCATAACTAGGTTCCCGACTACTCCTGCTACGAGGAGGTGGTAGAAGCCTTGGATTGGGTCTGCGCCGCCGGTTTTTGGGAAGGCAACAAAGACGATATAGAGCATGTATGCGACTTGGACTACTTTGCTCGAGATCTGTGCGAGAGAGGAGACGTGCATCTTGAGTTTCGTTTGGAGGACGGAGGTGACCGTGCCGTTCAAGATCGTAAATACTACTGATAATGTAGCTATGGCTACGCCGAGTGGGACTCTTGTGCCTTCGTATTTTGGTATAAGGAAGGCCGTTGCTGTTGCGGCGACCATCATGACTGCTATTAGAATTGTTCTCAGTGTGAGGACGTTGCCGAGGATTTTTGGGATATTGTCTTCGTCTTTGGACATTTCTCTGACTGCGATAGTGAACAGGCCCATGTCTGCTGCTATCGAAAAGAAGGCGAGGAATTCGTATACAAGAGCGTACTCACCGTAGCCTTCGACGGAGAGGTAGTTTGTGGCGATTTTGACAGTTATTACGGCGAGGAGTGCCATGGCGAATCTGCCGAAAACTTGCCAGATTGTGTTTGATAGGATTTTGCGTGCGGTGGACATGGGTGGGTGGGTTTTTCAGCCCCGGGTATTAGTAGGGCGTATACTTACGCCCGGGGGCTTAACACCCGGGGGCAAGTAATGCATATACCTGCACCCGGGGGTGAAATTCCTTCCCAATATATCAGAAATTTGATAGATTGCTAGGCGACCGCCACTGTTCTCGTCCTGATAGGCGCCTAAAAAATTAACGCACCAAAACATGCATGAATACAAAACGAAATTGGAGGATTTGAAAAAATTTATAGATCAAGGCTTGGAAAGCCAGGATTTGCCTGGGGCACATGCTGAGATGGAGAAACTCAATGCAGAGATGGCGAGCGAGGGGTTTTGGGACGATGCTGAAAAGGCACAAGGAGTTTCAAAGAAAGCGAGCGGTTTTCAGAAAAAAATTGATAAATGGGAGGGAATTGCTGCCGAGGTAGAAGAATTGGTTGGACTATTGCCTGAGATTTCTCCTGAGAAAGATGCGGATGCTGCGGAGGATTTCAAGAAAATGGTCGATGATTTGGAAACGAAGTGGAGTCGGCTTGAGGTAGAGACGTTTTTGGGAGGGAAGTATGATAGTTCAAATGCGATTTTGTCAATACACGCGGGAACTGGAGGAACTGACGCGCAAGATTTCGCGGAGATGTTGTCTAGGATGTATACGCGATATGTTGAGAAAACTGACCAGCATGGCGACAACGAGTGGAAAGTCACTATTTTGGATCAGTCACCGGGGGATGAGGCCGGCTTAAAGAGCATTACTTTTATGATCGAGGGGGATTATTCCTATGGGTATTTGAAGGGGGAAAATGGTGTGCATCGGCTTGTTCGGTTGTCACCTTTTAATTCTGGAAATACGAGGGAGACTTCGTTTACTTTGGTTGAGATTTTGCCGTCGATTGAGGAGGCGTCAGAGGATGACATAGTGATAGACGAAAAAGACATTCGCGTAGATGTATTCAGAGCAAGTGGACATGGTGGACAGAGTGTCAACACGACAGATTCAGCTGTCCGTATAACTCATCTGCCTACTGGGATTGTCGTGTCGTGTCAAAACGAAAGAAGCCAGCATCAGAATAAAGACTTTGCTATGAAAGTTTTGAAGGCTCGATTGGTTGACTTGATGGAAAAAGAGCAAGCATCTGAGTTATCAGAATTACGAGGTGGAAAGACCGAGATGAGTTGGGGAAACCAGATTCGATCTTACGTTTTGCATCCATATAAAATGGTAAAGGATCACAGAACTGATTATGAGGAAAATAATCCGGACAAGGTTTTGGACGGGGATTTGATTGGATTCGTAGAGGCGGAGTTGAAGAAAGGTTAGGGTTGTTCTTGGTGTGTCACACATATTTATCAAAGAAGAAAGTTGTGTTACTCTGTGTCAGCGATCATGAGATTTACAAATAATAATTATGGCATCTGGGAAATTAAAAGTACAGACAGGGACAGACAATCCAATTTTGCGTCAGCGGTCAGAGGAAGTTTCGTCCTTGGACAGCATTGGGAATCTGATCAAGGGAATGAAGAAGTCGATTGTTTCCGAGAATGGGCTTGGGTTGGCAGCGCCTCAGGTGGGGGAGAATGTGAGGGTGATTTTGTGTAGGTTTGATGCGAGTAGTGATAAGGAGGTTTTGTTTGCTTTGATCAATCCTGAAATTTTGAAGATGTCGGCGGAGGAGCATATTCTCAATGAAGTGACTGCTGAAATGGTGAAGGCTAAGGAAGTTCCGTTTGGTGTTTCTGTCGACGAAGAGGGATGTTTGAGTTTACCTGGCTCGTATGCACAGATTGCACGTGCGTCTGAGGTTGCTGTGCGGTTTCGGGATGGGCGTCCGTTTTTGAAGGGGCGTGTACGGGCTAAGAAAGTTGAAGATTTGAATGAAATAGTCCTTGATTTGAAGGGTTTGAATGCGCGGGTAGTTCAGCATGAAGTTGATCACCTTGATGGAGTGTTGATTTGCGATAAGGGGGTGTAGGGGGAGGGTCTTCTGGAGTTCCTGGGTTCCCCATGGTTTTCCCCGGGGAAATTTTTACAGGTTGGGGTTTACAGGTTAGAGCGTTTCCCCGGGGAGTTGCCCGTGTGAGCTTGGGATTTAAATAAAAAACCTCCCGGGTTAGGGGAGGCTTTTTTGGTTGAGTTGTGGTGGCTTACTTTATGCCATCAGTTGTCTGATTGAGTCCATATTCTTTCCGAACCAAGATTGCCCAATCGCCGCTAGCATGTTTCGAACCGCAGCATCACTTGCAGCGACATAGGTGTTAAAATCTTCTACTGTATCAAACCCTAGCGCATTCAACACATTTTTCTTATCTTCGTCACTTCTAATTCTGAGAATTTCGTCTTTGTGGGTTTTACCAAAACTCTTTCTCTTATCTGCGTCTCCGCTAATAACCATATCAACTCCGGATTTCTTCAACAGGTCAATAATTCTTTTAGATTTAAGCTTTCCTGATGTCGCAAAAGCATTTAAATAATCGAAGTTCAAGGTTTCCACCACCATTTCCTCGTAGTTTTCTTCATACAATTTCATCAACTCATTAGGTCTGTCGTTATCATTGTATATTTTTGCTGCCTCCGTGTATCCTTTGGCTGATTTGTAGTAGTCGGCAACTTTTATTCTGTTTTCTATTAGTACTTTGCCTTTCTTCGCATCGTCCTTAAATATTGCGGCTATCTTGTCTAATATTGCTTGTTCGTCTGCTGACTCTTTTACTACTTTTCCTAGAGCTTTTAGGTAGACACCTACTGCTTCATTGTAGTGGCCAGCTGTGTCATAATCATCTCCTGCTTCTTTAAGTTTGACTGGGTCTTCACCTGCCGCTGAAAGTTGGTCATCAAGGACTGCTTTTGCATCTGTGGCATTCTCTGCGGCTTTGTCGTAGTTACCTGTTGCTTTGTAGAAGAGGTATTTAAGATACTTACTATCATCATCAGTATCTATCTTCTCTACCCATGCATCTGGCATCCAGTCTCCTTCAACCTTGAGTAATGAAACATCTTTTTCCTTCTTGAAAAGGAGGAGTGCCATTTTTGCGTATTTCTCCTCGCCTTTCGCTTCGATGTCAGTTTTTTCCATTTTGTTTAGAGCTTTGGTCATATCCTTCATCCAAGCGTAATCCTGTTTATCGAATGGATCCTTACCTTCTTTCTTTTCTTCGGCTGTGAGAGAGTTTCCTTTTAGTCTGAAGTAATCATAGAAGTCGTTCAATTGATCTACATACTTAATTTCAGAAGCTCCTCTAGTTTGTACTAGTACTCTTAGCCCTTCGAGAATTTGTGCTTGTTTTTCTTTCGAGTAACCCTTGAAATCAGTGTCAGTTATGTTCCTCATGCTAGTTAGTAGCTGTAGGCTATCTAATTTCGCTTTGACCTGAGCTTCATTGTCTTTTCCTTTGCTTAAGTTGAATAATCTTACCAGGGCCTCTATTTGTAGATAATTTTCTTCAGTGTCAGCAAAATCTTTTACACACCGTCCTGTTAGATCTATCAATTTGTCATATTCTTCTTTTGGATCTAGGCGTAGCGAAAGATAGTCTTTTGTGAAGCCTGCGTTCATGTCATCTACGATTTTTTGAGCCGCTCCGATGTAACCAAGTTCAATCGCAAGCATTGCTTTGTACTTGTCATCCACAGAGTCAACATCCTTGATTTCTTCGTATAGTTTTTCTACAGCATCTCTTTTGAGCTTACCTTCTTTGTACGCTTTCGTGATCGTACTTAGTTTTGCTTGGTCGAGATCTGATGGAGTATTGAATGCTTCAACAAATGTTTTTCTTGGGTCGTCGTCTTTCATATAACTCGATACTCCTTTGTAATCTCCTTTTTCGTATTTTGTTTCTGCAATTTCTTGTTCCAAGTCTTTCACAAAGTCTGTTGATGACTTTGAGTCATCGAGGCTGATGTTTTCATCGGAACAATGCGTTTTGATATCTTCTAGGACTTTCAACCTCAGATCAATTGGAAGAGATTTTCTGTTCTTGTAGTAATCTGCCAATCTTGCTCCTTTATCGAACTTGAAATCACCTTTTTCTGCGTGAGCTCCAATTTTTTCTTCGATTTTGTATGCGAGATATTTTTCTTCTGGGGTTCCTTTCTTGAGAAGCTCTGCAGTTTTCGTAGCGATTGCTATTTCAATTTTTGCTGTTGCCGCATCAGTGGACAAATCACCTATTTCTGAATCTTTTATTTTGCCGAATTCTGATGCTAGTGCTTTTATTGCCTTTTCTTGTTCATTCTTCGCGAGATTTCTAAATAGATCAGCCTGGTAGAACGCTTTTCCTGGAGTCGTTCCCAGTTTTGCAAGTCTGTATTTGGCCCAGGTGTTAATGTCTTCAGATTTGCTATCTGGAGTCTTTGTCAGGTCTGATGAATGTAGAAGTTCGTAAATATAGGCGTATTCCTCTGCTTTAACTTCATCTACGTCTCCATCCTCTTTTAAACAGCCATTGTTTTTCAAATGTGATTCAAGATATTTTGCATATTTTTTTGCTTTCGTTTGTTCTACAGCAGTTTTAGGTGTACCTAAATCATCCAGAACTTCATTTACAATAGTTTTTAATATTACCTCTTGAACATTGTCAGTACTGTTTTTTTCTTGAAACTTGTCTAGGATGTCTGTGATCCCTGGCACTTCTGTTTCTAGATCTACAAAGTTATCCTGGACCGTGAGGCCAGTTTTGTTTTCGAGAAGGATTTTGACTACATCATCTGAATTTTCTGTGTCTGTTAGAAGTTCTTTAACTAGATCTATTTCGACTTCGTCTAGCACCTTTACTCTAGCTAAATATGCGCTCATTTCTTTTCCAGATAATTTTCCTCCTGCGCAGAATCCTTTTAGGTTGTCATAGTTGGATTCCGTTAGGAATGATTCGTCAAATAACGGAATCATTTTCTCGATGTGTTTTTGTAGATTTGTTGAATTCATCACATCTGTCGCACTTCCCGTGTATTCCTCCAAACATAGTGCTACGAGGTCTAGGCTAACCTTTCCCTTGTCACCTAGCATTGATTCGAGGGCTTCTTTCCAATTGCCCTCGGTGATTAGTTTTTTTGTTTCGTCCTCTGTTTTGTACAGAGTTTTGTCAGCGCATTTTCTCATGAACCATGCGAAAGCTGCGTCACTGTTTTTTAGAAGTTTATTTATGTCACCAGATTCTGTTTCGATACTAGTAGTCTTATCATCAACATCATATTTAACTTCTAATATTGCTCCGTCTGTTTCGTATGTAGCTGTAATTGTTTTTTCATCTCTGTCATATACTGGCTCTCCTTTTAGATTTTTTTGCTCTATGTGTGGGAATGCTTTTTTAAGTTGGTCTTTGTTGAATTCTGGTGTCGCTTCTTTAACACCTAGTACAACTTCTGCTTCCTTTTTATCTAGAGGTTTATCGACTCCTTCAACCTTAACTTTACCCCCTTCTACTGCTTCCACCGTTTTACCAAGCACTTTCTTTTCTTCACCTTCTTTCATTTCTGGAAGAGAGGCTGGCGCTGGTGCTTTTCCTGGTTCTGATGTTTCTACTGATGCCGTGTCTGAAGCAGCTACTGGAGCTGTTTCTGATGCAGCTGAGGCTCCGCCTGAAGCGGTTTCGGCTGGGAGTTTTTCTATGGTTTTTTCCGAGAAATTAATCTCCGAACCGTCCCAGATTAGGAGTTTCTTTTTTCGTGCGTTATACACTCCTCTTTTACGACCATTTTCATCGTCGTAGTATTTCGCAGTATCGTTGTCTTCTCTAGCTCCCCCACCCGTGCTTCCTTGTTTACCACTGACCTTGCTGATGTGGGTAAGTTCGTTGTCAGAGAAAAGGTTTCCGATACTAACACCGTATTCAAGCGCTTGCTTTTGCTTGTCCGTAAGTCCAAGTTTTGCTTGTGCGTTTTTGAAATTGACTTTCAAGGTTGCTTGGGTCGTAGGAGCGGCTCCGTCTAGTCCCAAGAGGTGTGTTCTCATTAGTTTTTTGTTTTCTGCATCTTTCATCCATTCCTTCATATCTTTGCCGTCCTTGATTTCTTTTAGAGTTTTGGCGACGTCTGCGTTAAGTTCTGCAGCCGACGAAGCTGAATCCCATTCCAATTTGCCAGCTTCTACTGCAAATACTCCTGTAATTTTTTCCGCCGTCTCTTTTTTAATTTTGTCTGTCTCTCCAAGCTCTCCTAGTTTTTTATCTTTGAGAGCGCCGAAGGCGTTCATTGTTTCTTCAAACACCCTGTCGCAATTTTTTAAAGCGTCATCTTTATATTCACCTTCCAAAACCTCTTCTACCCTTGCTTTTTCTTGATCTTTTACTGCCTTGAGTTGCTTACTTTTTTCTTCATATATTTTTTCGATTTCCTTTTTAACTTCTGCTGTTTTTTCAAGTTTTACTTCTCCTCCAGCCTCGTTAAAGTATTGCTCTCCTTTTAATCTTAAGAGCTTTTTCTCGCCTCCTCCAACTTCTATTTCTTGAATGAAACTTCCATCTGAAAGAGTGTAGAGACCGCTCGAGTAGTCATCTACTTTTGTTCCTGCGTCGCAGCCGAAGTTTTCAACCTCGCTGCCTCTCACTTTGTCAACTTCTGCTGAAGCAGAAGTGATCGTGATCTTTCCAGGTGCGCCTCCATCAGGAGTTTCTCCACCCATGAATATGAGTCGATTTTCCTTTAGATTGAAAGGATTTTCTTTGAAAGATTTTTTTAGAGTTTTCATATTTATTTTTGTTATTTATTTATAAAATTTATGAAACTTTTAGTTGTGAATCCACTTTGTTTTCCATAGCTTTTTGCTCTGCTGCCTCAACTATTGCTTGGAATTCTTTTTCTGCTTTTTGCATCAAGTCTTCCAATCCAGTTTCGAATTCTTGCAGCACGCTTGAATTGTCGAGAGCAATTACGTTTAAATTGTCTGATTCTTCTACCAAAGCTTTTACCAATTCCACCCTTTTTTCTTCTGATAGGGTCGGGACTTTTTGGATTAATTCTGATTGTTTCGCTAATGAAAATTGCGTTTTGAACGCTTCTGAACTTTTCATGAGCTCGACGATTTCTTCGTTTGTCATGTGTTGGTTTTTATTTTTATTTTATTATGAAATTATAGCATTTTTTAGGCTTACTTGCAAGAGACCAAGCTGGTTTTTGGGTGGGGAGGCAGGTTGGGTTGGATTTTGGGCGGGCTTGGACGGCAGGCCTGGGTGGCAAGCCTGAGTGGTCCTACCTAAAGAATTTCCTCACAAACTTCACTACTTTATATAGAGTATAGAGAAGAGGCTTGAAGATGAGTTCTTGGGCGGGGAGATAGTGGACGTGAGTGCCGCCGAATTTGAGCTTGAAAGCAGTGACTCCGCGCCAAGGATGGTTCTTTGGGCCGAGAGGGTCTTTGCCTTTTGCTGGAGCAATCCCGAGGAAATCGAATTCTGTGCAGCCGAGGGATTTCGCTTCTTTTATTGCATGCCATTGGAGGGCGTATGGGGCCATCACGTTGCGATATTCGTTCGAGGAAGCGCCATAATAGTAGATTGCAGTGTCTTTGAAAAAGGTCACAATAATACCTGCTATATATTGAGTCTTGTGGGTTTCTTTTGGGGTATATTCGGCGAGGTATAATTTTGCGTAGCCTTGTTTGAGTTCTTTTTTTAGGTTTTCTTTTGTGAGAGTGTTTGATTCCGGGGAAAGTTTTTCGACCATGTTCTTATAAAAAGCAAGTCTATGGCCGTAGAATCTGTCGCGTTCGAGTGTTTCTTGGAGAAGATTGAAGTAGGATTCAACTTGGTCTTGGAAAGTCTGAACGAGTTCGATTGTTTTTTTGTTCGATTTTAGTGCTGGCGGGATTACTTCTACTACTTTCACGTTCTTTTTTTGTGCGAGGCGGATATTGTATCGGCCTTTTTGCTTCATTTGCTCGAGGATTTCGTCCTGGGTTTGGTTTAGGTCAAGGATTAGCGTGTCTTTTGGTTGAAAACCGCCTTTTGAGAAGTGGAATTTTGGAAAGTTCAGAGCGTTTTTGTTGTGCTTGGTTTTGTGTATGAGTGGGTCTATGCGGTAAAAGATTGCTTTTTCTTCTTTTGCTATTTCGCGGATTTTCTGGGTGAGGATTTTGAGTTGGGCTTTTGCTTTGTTTGGTTCGTCGTAATCTAGTAATGGGCCACGGGGCGAATAGAGCCAGCAGTATTTTTCGTTTGGGAGGGTGTGCTTGATGAGGATTGTGCCGGCTACTATTTTGTTGGTTTCGTTTTTGATTGATTGCTGGTCTCGTTGTTTGGCTTGTTTGGGTTGTTTGTCGTCGTCTTTGTCGTTTTGGACGGTTTCCTGGATAGCAATGATCCAGAATTTGTCCCTGGACGGAACATTTGACTGGAAGTGGGCCCAGCGGGTTGTTTGGTGGATCGATGAATATGGGTGACTGTAGGCGAAATCATTCCATTTATGTTCGTCGTTGGTGTCTAGGAGGATGGCGTGCATGGGGGGATTATATAGTTAAGTTCGGACTTAAGTAAAGGGGGTAGTTGAGTTCGGACTTAAGTATAATGGGTGGTTAAGTTCGGGAGGGAAAATTTAAGTTTTATTTAAGAAAAACTTAATATTGGTGTGCTTTAATGATTATTGCTATGCCTTTTCGACACCCACCATTAAAATCCGAACAGTTATATCATGTATACAATCGTGGATTTTTGAGAATGGAGCTTTTTAAAACTTTACGCGATTGCAAGAAATTCGAGAATAAAACTGCATATTATTCGAAGAAATATGGGGTTGAAGTTGTTCACTATACGTTGATGGGAAATCATTTCCATTTTTTGGCAAAACAGATAGAACATGAGGCTTTAAGCAAATTTATGCAAAAACTTCTCCAGTCCTTTGCGATGTACTTCAATATAAAATACCAAAGACGTGGACCTGTCTTTGATAGTCGTTTTAAGGCAAAAGCTGTAACTGAACTTGAATATTTGAGAATAATTGAGGCGTATATTGCCAATAATCCTGTCAAAGCTAGGATAAAGGTTTGCGAGAACATGTCTTCGATCGGATACCCTCCCGAACTTAAGTAGGGGCATTAGTTAAGTCCGAACTTAACTGTTTACTGCATTTTCTGCCTAATAAATGCTGGGATGTCGTATTCGTTTTCGGTCGCTTTTATAGGTGTGGATTCGCTGAGCTGGGTATGAGAGCGGACTTTTGGAGTTTCTGAGTCTGCTTCAAATCCTGTAGCGATTACCGTTACCTTCATCTCGCCGGTGTAAGAGTCGTTGATGACTGCACCAAAGATGATGTTTGCTTCTGGGTCAGCAGCTTCTGTGATGATTCTTGCCGCTTCATCAACTTCGAACATAGACAGGTCGTTTCCACCAGTAATATTGAATAGAACACCACGAGCGCCGTCGATTGCCATCTCGAGAAGTGGACTTTCGATGGCTGCTTTGGCAGCTTCTGCGGCTCTGTTTTCGCCAGTTCCGTAACCGATACCCATCAGGGCTGAACCAGCGTTTTCCATTACTGTCTTTACGTCTGCGAAGTCGACGTTGATCATACCGTGAACGGTGATCAAGTCTGCGATACCTTGGACACCTTGTCTTAGGACGTCGTCTACGACTGCGAATGCGTCGTTAAGAGGTGTTTTCTTGTCTATAATTGCTAGAATTTTGTCGTTTGGAATTGTAATTAGAGTGTCTAATTTGTTTCTTAGGTTTTCCATACCATCTACGGCTTGTTGAGTTCGTCTGTGACCTTCGAATGTGAAAGGCTTAGTCATAACTCCGACCGTAAGGATTCCCATGTCTTTTGCTAATCCAGCTACAATAGGGGCAGCTCCTGTACCTGTTCCGCCACCAAGTCCGCATGTAATAAATAACATGTCTGATCCTTCTAGTGCTTCTTTGATTTCTTCCATTGATTCTTCTGCTGCTTGTTTTCCGATGTCTGGATTTGATCCTGCTCCAAGACCACGTGTTGTTGCGCGACCAATATTAATCTTTGTTGGCGCGTTGTTGTGGTATAGAGCTTGGGCATCTGTATTAACAGCGATGAATTCTACTCCTTTCAATCCAGCCTTGATCATTCTATTAAGAGCGTTTCCGCCCCCTCCACCAATACCCATCACTTTGATGTTTGCGACTGGGGTAATTTCTGGAGTGACTTCCATAGTTCTTCGTGTTTTGTTCGCGAAGCCATTCGAAGAGCCTCCTCCTGCAGAGAAAAGGTTCTTGAGATCTATGTCTGGATTTTTGTTTTCAGTATTTTGATTGTTGTTTGAAGCAGAGTTATCTTCAGCCATGGTATGGTTTTTGTTAAAGGATTCCAATTATTAACTATAAGTTGACAGGTTGTCAACCCATGCGTGTTAGTTTATAAAGCAGACTTGGTGGTTTTGCTTTCCATTCCAACAAGAATGTTTTGTAATAAACCTATTTTGCGGGTTTTCTGCTATACCGGCAGGGAACCTGGTGATGCCCGCATTATTTTAAGGTACAAGCCCTTTGAACCATTTCTTCATGCTTCCTACGCTCTTTTTCAAGTTCATCGACTTTGATCCGTATGGTTTTCCGTCAAATTTTGATCCCCAAATTAAAAGCCCTATCGCTGTTGCGTAAGAAGGATCGTCTATTTTGTCGACGACTCCGTCATAATTTTGTGGGAATCCTATCTGAACTGGTAAATTCAATGTTTCTCTAGCAAGGTCTGTTGCTCCTGCAATCTTTGTTGCCCCTCCTGTCAGGATCACACCTGCTGGAAGCATTCCATCTCTGTGAATTTTCGCGAGTTCGTCTTTGACCAACATAAATATTTCTTGGTATCTTGCTTCAACTATTTGGCACATTTGTTTTTTCGAAACCGTATGTGTGTCAATCTTGCTCATCAATGATAGATCGATTGTTTCTCGTTCTCCAACCTCGTCAGGCATACATGATCCGTATTCAATTTTGATTTTTTCTGCTGTGTCTATAGATGTTCGGAGGCCTATAGCGACGTCGTTTGTCACATTTTCTCCTCCGACTGGGATTATTGCTGTATGGAGAACCGTGCCGTCTTCGAAGACGCTCACCGATGTTCCTCCACATCCAATGTCAATCACCACCACACCTAGCTCTTTTTGGCGTTTTGAGAGGACTGCCTCTGCCGCAGCCAAATTGTTTGGGATTATATCATTTATGTCGACTCCAGCCTGGAGAACGCATTTTTCGATGTTTTTGATGGTTGGAACTAATCCTGTAATAATATGTGCTTCTACTTCTAGTCTAATTCCTGTCATTCCTACCGGATACTTGATTCCTTTCTGTTCATCAACCGTGAAGGTTTTTGGTATTATTCGGAGGATTCTTCTGTTGCTTGGGATTGTCACGGCTTGAGCTGCTTCTAGAACTCTATCTACGTCGTCTTCTGAGATTTCGTCTTCTGCTTGGGCTACTGCTATTACTCCCTTCGAATTCATTGATTCAATATGATTTCCTCCTATTCCCAGGAATACATTGTTAATAGGTTCACCGGCCATTCTTTCCGCATCCTCTAGTGACGCTGAAATTGAGTTGATTGTTTCTTCTACATCAATTACAGCTCCTTTTCGGAGTCCTGTAGATGGGGCTAATCCTACTCCAATTACGTTCGGCATCGGAGAATCTTCTTCGAGGGTTCCTACGACCGTTCTAATTTTTGAGCTACCAATATCAAGGCTAGCTACTACCCTAGATTTCCTCATAAATCATTTATATTAAAGGCTTGTTGGATATTACATAAAAAAAAGCTTAGTGACAATTTTTTTTATTCAAAGGTTGGGGCCGCAAGCGGCTTTGTTTAATTTTTGTGTTCGGTCGGGGTTGGCTTCGTGGTGCGGTTTTTTGGCCGAACTGGTTTTGACGGAAAAAGGTGGCGTTTTGGGGTTTTCGCATTGCGCTTTGACAAAATTACTGTTGTTTTTGTAATTCCGTCTGTGTTTTAAAACAAACTTTGTTGAGAAGTTGATTTTTCTTCTTCCGCCTTAGTCCCGTAATGGGAGTTGAAGCGACCGAGCTTACCTAGGAGTGATTTGAATTCCAATTCTTCGAAGATTGCAGCTATTTTTTCTGGGTCAAATTTGTGGGTTTTACATTTGTCGAGTTCGAGAGTCATTGGAACGTCTAGGACTATTGTTGCTAGATGCTGGCTCTGATAGGCAATCTCTTTGTTATTCGCGAGTTTGTCGTGGACTGCGCCTTTTAGTTCGTCGAGGTTTTCGTAGATCGCGTCGAGGGTTTTGTATTTTTGAAGCAGGGTAGTCGCTGTCTTGTCACCAATCCCTGGAACCCCAGGTATATTGTCCGAGGTGTCACCTTTGAGAGCTTTGTAGTCAATTATTTGAGATGGAGTGAGACCGTATTTGTCGATGACTTTTTGCGGGGTGTAGATAATTGCCTCTTGGAATCCTTTGTATGGTGCAAAAACTTGAACGTTGTCTGAGACAAGTTGAAGTGTGTCCATGTCTCCAGTAACAATGTAGCTCGAGAGGTCTTCTTCTTTTTGGGTTGAGGCTTGGAGGGCCAACGTGCCAAGAACGTCGTCTGCTTCGAAACCGTCGATTTCGTAGATTGGAATCGAGAAAGCTTCAACCACTTTTTTGATGCGTGGGATCTGGGCGTAGAGTTCGTCGGGGGCTTTTACGCGAGTCGCTTTGTAATCTTCAAACTCTTTGTGCCGGAAAGTTTTGGCTGCGCGATCGAAGGAAACGAGGATGAATTCTGGCTTTTGATTGTTGATTATATTGAGCAACATTGAGGAAAAACCGTATACCGCATTGATCAATTCGCCCTTGGAAGTTGTGAAGGGTGGGATGGCGTGGAAGGCCCTGTGAATGATCGCATTTCCGTCTATCAAAAATAGCTTTTTCATAGATGTAATATAACACTTTATTTCACTACATTGTCAACGGGTGAAGACTTTCTCTTTGGCGAAAAATATGGTAGAATAATAAGATAATTTTTCAAAAAATGTTAAAAGAATTTTTACTATCAAAGGAGGAGTCGAAGAAAGATTTGTGTGGCAAGTTGTCTTTTGATCACAGCATGCCTCTGATCGGGATCGTGCTAGACAATGAAGTTGAAGACACTCATAAAGACTCTATTGAAAAACTTTTGGAAGGCGCTTATGCGTTGAATGTTGAGATCGTCGTTGTCGCGGACACCGACCTTGATTCTTTCTCTCAACCAAACGTTCATTACGTCCCGTATAGCGAACAAAACCGCAAACATTTAATGCAAGCTTCCGACATCATGGTTGCGTTGCCTTCAAATGATTTGGAAGAGATGCTAATGAATGGAGTTATTCCGATTAGCCATGAGCATGAACTCGTCTCTGACTATAATCCAAATAGTGAGCAGGGGACTGCTTTTGTTTACGGTGGAGCTAATGACGTTGATCATTGGAAGATGTTCTCAGCCCTTATCCGCGCTCTTGAAACGTATAAGTTCCCATACGATTGGAAAAATATCGTAAATTCTGGACTAGAGTCGGTCAGCAAATAAAGCAAAAGCGTCAAATCGCTTCTAGAGTTTGAGCCCTGAAAGAAGGGCTTTTTTAGTCTAATGATTGCAATCCTCCTTCGCTTACGCCTGATGTTACGCTCGTGACTGTGTCGATAATGTCTCCGAAGTTGATATACTTGATGATATCTAGTCCCATTGCTTTTCCAACTGTTCCTACTATAACAACTGCTAAGACCGTCACGATCAGACCGATGATTGCGTATCTAATTGTTGAAACTGCTTGCTTGATTTTTTCCTCCGCTCCTCCTGAAAGGATAAAAGAAATACCTCCTACAAAAATAAATACCACAGAAAGAAATCCCGCGATAATGATTGCATATGCAAATCCACGATTTACAATTTCAAGAACTTCGTAAGACTGGGCAGCGTCTATGATACTTTTGTCAGCCATTTTATTTTTTTTAAACTATGTAAGGATTATATCCTTAAGCTTCGTCCGGTTCAACTATCTTTAAGTTGACACGTGCGTTATTTTTGGAACCAAGCACTCGGAGAAGTACGCGGAGAGCTTTCGCTGTTTGTCCGCTTTTCCCGATGATTTGGCCCATATCCTCCTTGTCTACTTCGAGAGTAAGGAGTACTCCCATCTCGTCAACCTTCCTTTCAATCTTTACTGCTTCAGGTTTTGAGACGATTTGTTTGACGATTTGTGCCAAAAAATCCTGGTCACTTGTGTCGTCAGTCACTGGAGTTGTGTCATCATCTGTCATGATACTGGGTGTTAGGTGAGTAAAAGAGTATCTGAATAAAAGATTATTGTTCTTTTGGTGCCTCGTCCGAGGTTTCCGCTTTCGCTTCAACCTCCTCAGCAGGTGCTTCAGGTTCAGCTGGCGCTGCTTCTTCAGCAGGTTTGTCGTCGGCTTTCGCCTCCTCCGGCGCTTCGCTTTGCTGCGCGCCTACAGGCGCTGCTGCAGGAGCGGCAGGCTTCTCTTCTTCTTCGCCTTTCTTCTTTTTTGTCTTGTCCCTAGGTTCCATATACTGATCCATACCTTCCATACCTTCTTTTTTCAATAGTGCTGCCAAAGGATCTGAAGGTTTAGCACCTTTAGATATCCAATATTTAACTCTTTCGAGGTCTACTTTTAGCACTTTTGGATCAAGAGCAGGTTTGTAGTAACCGAGCACTTCAATCGCTTCTCTTTTAACAGCATCTGTATGCTCTTGGAGAACAATTCTGAAGTTTGGTTGTCCTTTCTTTCCCCCTCGTTGCAATCGTAACTTTAGCAAAATCTTTGGATTATCGGATAAAGCGGGTGCTATTGTATCGCAAGGTTAGTTGAAGTCAAGTAAAATTAGTGTATTTGCGTCTTGAGTTCCTTAATCTTGATCGATGGATCTTGAGTTTGGAGGTAGTTTCTTGTTGCTTCCAAAATCAATTCTCTCTTTATCATTACTTCGTTTGCCCAGACTGAGTTTGGGACTTTTATGGTCAGTATCCCTTCTTTGAATGTGCTTTTTGCCAAAGCCCTGTCTGCTTCTTTATTATCGTTAAATATGATTGGGATTATTGCCTGGAAGGCTCTGCAAACCCTGATTGCACGAAATTCCCTAGCTACTCCGTAGCTTAGAGCTGCTTTTTGAATCATGTCTTGGAAAGGTTCGAATCCCATATTGCTGGACTTTATTGGCCAGTTTTATTGTATAGTGAAAGGATTTCTTTTGCCATTTTTTGCCAAGAAAAGGCTTTGACGCGATCCAAACCTTTTTGTCTTAGATCGTTTTGTAAGGAGTGAGATTTGAGAAGTTTTTGGATTTTTTCTGCGATGTCTTTTGGGTTTTCCGGATCAAAGAAAAGCGCCGCATTGCCTGCAATTTCAGGGATACTTGATACGTTTGAAGCTATAACTGGTGTTCCGCAAGCGAATGCTTCTAGCACTGGGAGGCCAAATCCTTCGTATAGAGAAGGAAAAACGTATGCTTCCGCGAGATTGTAGAGTGCGATTAGTTCGTCTTCTGGAACTAGGCCTGTGAAATGTATTCGTTTTTCCAGGTGGAATTGTTTGGTTGCTTCTTCTGCTTCTGGGTATAGTGGGTCTGGTTTTCCTGTTATTACTAGTGAAAGGTTGCGGTTTTTGTGAGCTATCAATGAGAAAGCTTTTATTAAGCGAGGGAGGTTCTTGTGATATCGGTGGACGCCTGTGTACAGAAGGAATGGCTGGGTGATGTTTGGTGTCTTCAGTGTTTGGGTTTTGAGTTCGGCCGGTTTCAGTATGTGGAATTCTTTGTTTGCTCCTTCATAAATTGTTGTGATTTTTTCGGGTTTAATTTTATGGATGCGGATTATGTCTTTTTTGGTATTTTCTGAAACTGCAATTATGTGTGCCGCTTTTTTGACTGCGTTTTTTATGACTTTTCTATATGCGAGACGGTAGGGGAGAGCGCGCATTTTGCGACCTGGAAATAATGTATGGGTAAGGTCGTGGATCGTCACTATGAATGGTTTTTTGTACCTGATCGGCGCGTTGAAATGGGTGAAGTGCATTAGGTCAAGGTTTTGCTCATTGAGGGTTTTGAGGAAGCGGGTTTGCTCCTTTAATGAGTAGTGAGGAGCGTCAACTAGGATCGGTTTGAAATTTGATTTGGTTGGTTTGTATTTGCTAAATTCGGTTTCATTGAAGAACAGAACGAATTCGTGGTTGGCTGATTTCGGGTCTTTTTCAAGGTTTTTCACAAGTTCAGCCGTGTATCTGCCGATACCGGTGAAGTTGCTAGAAAACATCCTGCAATCAATTCCTATTTTCATGACTTAAGATATATCATGAAGTTTGGGTTTTTAGAACTAGAATTTTTCAGACAAATTGGTTTCGTTTCGTAGGACTCCAATTTGTACTAGCATTTTATAAGGGGCGTCTAGTTCGTCCATGAATCCTCTTTGTTGGACCAGAAATCTAATCGCGAGTTGAGTTGCCGCAACTGGACTACTGGCCAAAGCTATTTGTTCAAGGCTTCCTTTATCCAATCCAAGGGCTTCTACTTTTTCTGCTACTTCATTTGCTGTACCACAAAGTACGTCTCGAGATTGGACCTCTCCGTCTCGACGTGATCCTCCTGGGTCTTTTGGTGGCATTGACCACCCAGGGTATCCTTCTGACGTTGGCAGTTGCCTCAATCCTATTTCTCTCTGTCTAAAAAGTTTTTTTTGGGTTGGGAAGCTCATTAAGGTTTTGGTGATTTTGAACATGTTAAGTTGGTTATGATTTAGGAATGGGATTGTACCTTGTTTAGAGCTTTTGTTCAAGGGTTTTAGTTGGATAGCGTCATATGTTTAATATAAAAGCGAGGGGTTTGGTATGGTGGTGTGGGCGGGGAAAAGGAAATTCACAGGTTGGGTGGCCGCCCCGGGGCGGCCTAACAGGTTAGGGGTGATTGACTTTTTGGTGAAGATGTTGGGCTACGGTTGTTTTCTGAAAATGCCCTTGTCTTTAAAGTGAAAATTGGTTAAATTCCTCGTGCTTTTATGATAGTGTGCTATCGAAAAGCAGAACTTTCAAAATACGGGGCCGTAGTTCAGCTGGTTAGAACGCCTGCCTGTCACGCAGGAGGTCGAGGGTTCGAGTCCCTTCGGTCCCGCCATTGATTGACAAAATCTTTTACAGACGTTACTTTGTCGTCCTTTTAAATACAAAGTAACGCTTATTCATGGACGTTGACGGAATAGACAGAGGGCCGGAGAGCGAAAGAGAAGAGTTTGTTTTGGCATCGACAGAAAAGATTCAGGAGGTATTGGCTTGTTTGAACGAGGGAACCACCGTCCACTGTCTCTTGAGTTTGTTCAAAGATTCGGCGGAGCTTGCTGGATACGTCGTAAGAGCGGCATTGGATCGTCATCGCGAGGAGACTGGAAAGCGTTTGTCAAATAACCTTATGAGGAAAAGATCGAAAGACTTGTTGCCAAGATATGGGATTAGGATTGTTATCAATCCAGATAATCATAGATGGATGGTTGTATTGTACGCCCCATCGAGAACACCCATTGATTTTGGTGCGGAAGTTGACCGTTTGGTTGAGGAAATTAGAGTCCAATTTGATTTGGGACAAAACGAAGCGTCTACCGTCTTCATCCTGGATTTGTTAAGAAGAAGACTTGGGGCCCTACGAAAAACCTTGGGGCGATTGGATTCTTGAGAAATTTCCTAATTGCGTTTGCTTGAGTCCTGCCATGAATAACCACCGCGGGTTGACATTCCAGCGTTTTTGATGTATAAAACTCTCCTTTATTAAAGTGGCTGGCTTCTTACTTCTTATGCCTGAAGAGGAAAAAAATTTAGACACTTTCTCGATCACGCCGCAAGACTATGCGAGTGATTTCTTTGATGGAGGAGAGTATTACGACAATTACGTTGATGTTGTGCGTTACCTTGAAGGAGCTGCGAGTCCTGATTCAAGAAATGGCAGCTCGTACGCGAGAAGCATCGGACTCTCAAGAAAAGGGCCCACCGCTTCCGAATACTCAACTGTCAGCACGAGAACCCGTGGTTATATTCGTGGAATAAAACCTGTTTCTATAACCGCCCTGATGAAGCTCAATGCTTTAGGTATTTTCGAAGGGGATGATCCTTATGTTCGACTAGCTTGTAGGGCCCGAGACTTTGATTTTTTTGACCCAGAAAAACTGAAACCGATCAACAAGGATAGTAAGCACTTTGATCTTTTATGTTTTCTTTCTTCCGTGATGACTTGGACTGGTTCGTTGTGCAAGAACCAGGGAAATCATAATCCAAACACTTCTGTGAGGGGAACTTTGGTTCATAGAGACTTGGGTGAAGATGATTTTGGAGCTTCTTTGATACATGGGTTGAAAGAGTTGGAGTGGTGCTCTTCACCTGATCCTGAAAATCCTTTGTACAAAGAGAGGGATGGGTGTTTTCCTGGAGAGATTGCTAGGCTTTTTAAATTTTTTGGGCTGCATGTTGGAAAAAAACAAGATCGCCTGACCGGAATTCCTGAGATTGTTAATATTGCGTACAATACTTTGATGAATTCGCGTAAGGAGAGTGAAAGGGAACAGGCTAATAATATTTTGACGGATTTTGTTTCTCTACTTTTTGTGATCCGTGGACGATTCGACAATAATGACTCTCACAAGAGGGATGTCGCTCAACTAGTTTCTTGTGCTTCGAAATCAGTTGCACAACTGCAGGCTGAGCAATTTATGAAGATTTATAGAGCTATTGAATTTCCTAGCGCCTATATTTCTGCAAAACCTTTGAGGATACGTCCTGGTGAAGACGCTTCTTCTTGGACAAACACCGTTACGGTTGGCGGGGAGTGCCAAGAGTGGATAGACGAATTGAGGTCGAATATGTCTGAAAGAGTTAGGGACCTCCTTCGCGGAGAGGAGAGTTAAAAAAAGACCTCGGCGCTACTTGACTAACGTTAGCTGCAATGTTATAATAAAGAACTCTTTAAAATTAACATTGTTACTATGAATCAAGAAGATATAGGCACCGATCCCGTCAATGACGGCCAAAACCAAATACTCTCAGCCGATACGGTCCAAGCTTATCCAGATGCAAAAAGTTATGTTGCCGCAATGGTCGAAACCACTCTAAAAGAGCCGGAAAATTTCATGACACTGGAGGACTTGGCTCAGTTCCCTCCTAATGATACGGGAGCGGAGAGGCACTTAAGCGAACTGGATGGCGGTTTGAAGCCCGGCCTTGCTTTTGTTCATTATGGGAATGGGCCCGTTCCTACGACTTTGTTTTTTGTGAGCAAAGATGGATCTGTGAAGAAATTGCCAATTCCAATGCCTGGAGTTATTGAAGGAATCGGAAACGCAGAGGGCATCGATATGTTGGCTTGTGAGCAGGCTGGCAATCAGTTTCTTGAAGAATTCAAGACTTTTGGGTTTACTATAGCTCATACTTTCCGAGATGATTTTATCGGTCATTATTTGAATGAGGTTTTCAATGCACGTGATACTCTCAAGAGAGCGGCCGAAGAGGAAGCTAGGCGCCAAGAAGAAGTTGTTGAGGAAGAGGTAGAGGAAGGACCACAATTTTAAAAAAAGTTCTAAAAAAAAGCCCAGCTTTCAGGCCGGGCTTTTTGATTTTGTTTGTTTCGCGAGTTTACGCTTTCACCTTGTCTTCTCTCTTAAGTAGGAAAGTAAGGATTGGTGGTGTAAGCAATGTTGTAAGGATAACCATCACAACGATCACTGAGAAAAGCTCGTCAGTTACTACACCGAGAGCCATACCAACGTTAGCGAAGATTAAACCTACTTCACCACGAGGCACCATTCCGAAACCAACTGTGAGTTTTTTTGTTCCGCCCCAAGTTCCGAATCCAGCCAATATTTTTCCTAGGAAAGCGAAGCCTGTTACAGCTAGAGCAACACCTAAAACTTTTGGATCAAACAATACGTCTATTTTTACCTGGATACCTGTCATTACAAAGAAAAGTGGGATGAATAGGTGACCAACTGTATCTACTAAGTCTTCAATATGTTTGTGATCAAAACTGTGGAGCAACTCTACTGCGTCTTCCGATTTGTCGCCTAGAGACTCAAGTTTCTTTCTGATTTTCGCAGCATATTCTGGGCTCTTGAATGATTTGAAGTGAACTGGATCAAGAACAAGTCCTGCCGCGAATGCACCAACGATTGGAGCAAGTCCAACTGCAGATGCTGCATATGCTATTACAAGTGCAAACGAGATTGCGAATGTTAATTTCATTCCTACTCCTGTGTGAATGCTTGAAAGTATTTTTCCAATCCATGGAGCCGTGAGCTGTCCGACTGCAATTGCTGCAACTAGAAATCCAAGTGCTTTGGCAGAAAGGATTGCGATAGTTGAAGCTTCAAGAGTTCCTGAAGTTGCGATTGAGCTGACGATTGCTAGAATCAAAAGACCCATGATATCGTCGATCACCGCTGCTCCAAGTACGATCTTGGCTTCTTTTGTGTGTAGTTTGCCGAGGTCCTGGAATACACGGGCTGTGATTCCGACCGACGTCGCCGTCATCGCGGCACCGATGAATAACTTTGTTCCAAGATCAGCGTCTGCGTAGAAAAGTTCACCAACGATGTATGTACCTGCCAAGAATGGAAGGACTACACCGATGATTGCGACCAAGAAAGCTTGAGTTCCTACCTTGCTCATTTCTTTGAGATTTGATTCCAAACCAATTCTAAAAAGAAGGAGGACTACACCGAATTCAGCCAAGAATAAAAGATATTGATTTGTGGCTACTGGGTCGAACCAGTGAAGACCTAGAAGTGCTAGGTTTCCAAGAACTACACCAACTATGATTTCACCTAGTACTGATGGTTGACCTATTCTTTCAATAAGTGTCCCTAATTTACTAAGTGTGAAAAGAACTGCGAGCCAAAGGAATGTTAGAGGAATCGCTCCTCCGTGTCCTTCAGTCGCTCCGCTATTTGCATAAGCGGGAATCGAGATGATCATTGAGCTCACCAATAAAGGCAAGATGTATCTTGCTGCCTTTGGGTGGCGTTCGACTAATCGTGTAAGCATGGGGATTAGTTTTAAGTATTATTTAAATTTATATTAAATGGCCATGTGTGCCTTTTTTTGTCTCGGTGGATTATACGCTTTGCGCTGCTGGGTTCAAGGGTAAGTTGAAGATTTTTTGTAGATAGGTTTGCTCGATTATGTGTTATATTGCGTGCATGTTTGTACATGATATTTCTCCAATTGCTTTGAGTTTTGGGCCTGTCGAAGTTCGCTGGTATGGGGTCGTGTTTGCTTTTGGGGTTGTGTGTTATTACTTTTTGACGAGATATTTGTGGAGTCGAGAGGGGCGACTTGCCAAGGCTAGCGAGTGGGATTTGGCGGATTTCGATATGGCGGTTGGGTTTTTGTTTTTTGGGTTGGTAATTGGTGCTCGGCTTGGCGAAGTCTTTTTTTATCACCCTTCGTACTACTTGAGTGATCCTTTGCGGATTTTACGGATTTGGGAAGGTGGGTTGTCGAGTCATGGAGCGGCTATTGGTTTGTTGATTGCATACGTGCTGTATTGGTTGTGGAAGGGGCGGCTGGGTTTTTGGAAACATGTGGATTTGCTGGCAGTTTGCATGCCTTTGGTTGCGGGATTCGTGAGGATTGGAAATTTCTTCAATTCGGAGATTGTGGGGAGGGTTTCGGATTTGCCGTGGGCGGTTACGTTTATGAGGAATGGCGAGGCTTTTGGACGACACCCAGTTCAGTTGTACGAAGGTCTTTTGGCATGGGTTGTTTTTGGGGTGTTGCTGAGTTTGTGGTTTCTGAGAGACCGATTTGGATGGCTGCGTCGTGGAGGTGTTTTTGTGTTTTTGTTTGTTGTTTTGTATTTTTCTGGGAGGTTTGGAATTGAGTTTTTCAAAGAGTATCAGGTTTTAAGTTCCGAGGGGTTCCTTGGGCTTGGATTGACGATGGGGCAGTGGTTGTCGATTGTGCCGGTGGTGGTGGGAGTAGTTGGGCTTGGGTTGAGTTCGGACTCAAGTAAAAGGCGTGGTTGAGTTCGGGGAAATTGTGCTATATTTCTCCTACCATGCAAATAAGAGAGGCTGCAGTTGCGAATCAATTTTATCCGGGGACACCTGCGATGTTGAAGCAGGATGTTTTGAGATATTTGGCTTCGGCTGAATTTTCGGCTGAGGCTTTGGAGCGTGTCCAGAGTCCCGACGTTCGGGTGAAAGGCTTGATTGTTCCGCATGCGGGTTATATTTACAGTGGGCCTGTTGCCGGGTATGGATTTAAATTATTGAAGGGGTTGGATCGTGATGTTGAGTGGAAAGTTGTTTTGATCGGGTTGTCACATTCGGTTCCTTTTAATGGCGCGTCGATTTTCCCGGATGGGATCTGGAAGACACCGCTGGGGGAAGTTGCTGTTCGTGATATTAGGAATGAGGTTGGGGCCGGGCCGGACGATGATTTGTTTTTGAATATTCCGGAAGCGCATACTGACGAGCATTCTTTGGAAGTTCAGTTGCCGTTTTTGCAAGTTTGCCTGGATCGATTTGTTGTTTATCCATTGGCTTTGAGTTCTGTGAGGCCAGATTTTTTGGCTAAGCGATTGGAGGAGTTTGTTGGACGTGACGATGTTCTTGTGATTGTTTCGAGTGACTTGAGCCATTACTTGCCGTATGAGGAAGCTTGCAACGTGGACCGCGAGACCGTTTCTGGGATTGTTGGGATGAATCTTGAGAAAGTAATAGAGAGGGGTGATGCGTGTGGTTTGAAAGGAATTTTGGCATCGATGTTTTTGGCTGAAAAGTTTGGTTGGAAACCTACTCTGCTTGATTACAAGAATTCTGGAGACACGGCCGGGGACCGTGGTCGTGTTGTTGGATATGCGAGCATTGCATTTTTAAATTCTAGCAAGTAATTTGTCCCTATGATTGACGAAAAAATTCGTAAATATTTGAAGGCCGTGGCGCGAGGAATGATCTCCGAGAGGCTAGATATTGACTCTAATGAGCCAAATATGCCGAAGGGTGCCGGTTCTTTCGTTTTGAATGAGCGAAGAGGAGTTTTTGTGACTCTTGAGTTGGATGGAAGGCTTCGCGGATGTATTGGAGATCTGACGGGAACCTTGCCGCTGATCCTTGGACTTCGTGAAAATTCTATAAATGCAGCTTTTAAAGATCCACGTTTCGACCCTTTGACGGCGGCTGAGTTTGCTGATGTTGAAATTGAAATTTCTGTTTTGAGCGTGCCTATACCTCTCGATTATTCTGGTTCCGCGGATTTGCTCGAGAAATTGCGGGTTGGTGACGGCGTTGTTTTGTCATCTGGCTTTGCTAAGGCGACCTACCTTCCGCAGGTTTGGCGTGATCTTCGGTCTGAACTTGGAAGTGAGATTAGCGAGGAAGGATTAAAGAGAAAGTTTTTGGATTCCTTGTGTGGGAAGGCCGGATTGATTCCTGACGAATGGGAAAAAGGCCTTGTTGAAATTGAGACTTATCGGGCAGAAGTGTTTTAGGTTTACTTAAGAAGACATCCGTCTGGACCAACTATTTTGTTGAACGTCCAAACGCATTTATCTTGTTCATTTGGAACTCCATCGTTGTCATTATCTGGGTCGCAAGCGTTTCCAATACCATCTTTGTCCATATCTGCTTGATTAAAATTGCTCGCATAAACACAGTTATCCGCAGAATCCTCGACTCCATCACTATCGCTGTCTGTGACTTGTGATGATTGAGCTACTGCTGGCACAGGGGCCGGGGTTGGCTCTTCGACAACTGGGGCTGGAGCTGGCTCAGGAGTTGGTTCAGGCTCGACGACAACTGGAGCTGGCTCAGAAACTGACTCTTCGACAACCGGGGTTGGTTCTTCTACAAGTGGCTCTTCAGCAACTTCTTCAGGCTCAATGGCTGGCTCTTCTATAACTTCTTCTCCTGCTGGGTCCTCTAGTACCGATGATAAACCTCCCTCTGACTTGAAGAGGTCATCGTTGAAAAATAAAATTAATCCTCCTAGCACAATCGCTAGTCCGACCAAAACTGCTATCAAAACGTTATGTTTCTTCATGTTTTTGCTAATTAATTATGTTGGGGCTAATTTTACATCTTTTTAGCTATACTTCAATCTAATTTGCGATTTCAAGATCTTGCTGGGCCTTCTTGTATTGTTCAAATATATCGCTGTCGCTGCTTTGCTCCTCTTGGCTTGTTCCTTGTATTTCCGCCATTACTGATTCAACAAAATCTCCAACGACTGGAACGAGGCTGATTTGAGCCAAAAGATATACGAAAATCGACAAGAAAACTGTCGCTCCTAGGACTGAACCGAAACCAACCATAATCCCTTTTAACAGAGAAAGTCCTAGAAATTTTCCGGGGTGTTTGAAGATTTTTATGACTTCCATTTTTTTGATTTTCCTAATTTCTTTGGCGAGGAGGCGCATTTCACGTACCAATTCTTTTTCTAGACTTTTTTCTGACTCTGTTAGAGCTCTTATTTCTTTGACCAGGGATGGGTCTTTTTTTGATTTATTTGGCATGAGGGTAAGGGTAAATGGCTTTTTTCTATTTTATGTGTGAAAATGGCTGATGTCTAATTTTATAATTTCCAAAAATATGAAAATATATACTGGCTTGGGGGATAGAGGGAAAACAAAACTTCTTGGACCGCGTAAGTATAGCAAGAATTCAAAGATTGTGAACGCGCTTGGCGAAATTGATGAGTTAAATTCGTTCGTCGGACTTGCTGCATGTGAAATTGACAGAAGTACGTCGCTTGGAAAATCGTTTATGGAAACTTTGGATAAGGTGCAAGAGGACCTTTATCGGATTGGCACCGAGATTGCTGGGGCGGATTTGAGTAGAATGTCTTCGAAAGATGTTGTTTGGGCGGAGAGTATGATTGATAAGTATTGGGGTCACATAAAAGGTGGGCTTTCGGATGAACAGTCGGTCGCAAATGGGCGAAAGTTTGGGAAATTCGTGAAGCCTGGGGAAAAAGGAGAGCTTTGCGCGAGGTTGCATATTTGTCGGACTGTTGCGAGAAGAGCCGAGAGATCGACGTATAATGTTTTTCGAATTCGAAGGCTTGTGCATATTAGAAAATATTTAAACAGATTGAGCGACTTGTTATTTGTTATGAGTGAATGTTAGAATGGGATCCGCTTATGAATAGAAAAACTATAAATATTTTGATCGGGGGGCCCGCGGGTGCTGGCATAGAAAGTGCTGGACTTCTTCTTGGGCAATCTCTGAATCGCGAAGGAGCCTCCGTGGTTGTTTCCAACGAGATAATGTCTTTGATTCGTGGTGGGCATAATTACAATCGGGTTCGGTTTTCATATTCGGCGCCTGTTTTGTGTCACGACGAAACCGTGGATATAGTGGTTGCTTTGGACAAAGATAGTTTTGCCGAGCATCTGAGTCAGCTGAGGGAGGACGGAGTTTTTGTTTACGATAAGAGTTTGGAGGGGGCTTTGTCTCCCGAGGGTGGTTTGTCCTCGGCTAACGCCTCGTCCGGCGCTAGCGCGCCTGGTATCAAGATGATGCCGGTTGACTTGGTTGGAACTGCAAAGGAACTTGGAGGTGAAATTTATAAAAACACAGTTGCTCTCGGAGTTGTTCTTGGTTTGATGGGAGAGCCTTTGGAATATTTGGAGAAAATGATTCGAGATAAGTTTGGGGCCAAGGGAGCTGAAATTGTTGATGCTAATATAAAAGCTTTGCAAGCTGGGGCGGGGTTTGTGGATACGGTTCATTTTGAACTTGAAAGGGGAGACAAATTTGAAGGGGAAATGCTTTTGAACGGGAATGATGCTTTTTGTCTTGGAGCCGTAGCTGCAGGTTGCAAATTTGTGGCAGCGTATCCCATGACTCCCGCATCTTCGATTATGCACACGATGGCTGCCTGGGGAAAAGATTACGGGATCGTGATGAAACATTCTGAAGATGAAATTGCTGCTATGAATATGATAGTTGGTGCTGGGTTTGCTGGTGCTCGCTCTATGACTTGTACGTCTGGTGGTGGATTTGCGTTGATGACTGAAGCTGTTGGATTGGCGGGTTGCGCTGAAGTTCCTTGCGTCATCGCTGAATCTCAGAGGGTTGGGCCTTCGACTGGTCTTCCAACTCGTACTGAACAAGGTGATTTGAGACAAGTGATGCATGCATCACAAGGCGATTATCCTCGTTTGGTCATGATTCCTGGGTGTGTTTCCGAATGTTTTAAGATGAGTTTCGATGCCTTTAATTTGGCTGATAAATATCAAATTCCTGTGATCGTTTTATTAGATAAATATCTTTCCGAATCTATAGTTTCTATGTCTGCTGATCGATTTGACGCTGAAGGGTTGGAGATTGATCGTGGGAAAATTCTGGATTCTGCTGGGGCTTTGGCTGCGTCTGAAGGCGGGTTTTTCAAGAGGTATGCTGAATCTGCAGACGGGGTGTCCGGACGGACCTTACCTGGCGTTGAAGGAGGGGAGCATGTGACGACTTCGTATGAAACTGATGAGTTTGGGGAGGCTGTTGAGGATAGAGAGAGTCGCGTTTTGGAAATGAATAAAAGAATGAGGAAGATGGATGGACTGCTAGCTGAATTGGACGCGCCTGAGTTGATCGGCGCTTCAGCTGATGAAGCGGAGGTAACTTTCGTTGCTTTTGGCTCATTGAAGCCTGTGCTCGAGGAGGTTTTGGGGGAACTTTCCGGGGGAGCGCTTGGCGGCAAACCCGTTAAGGCAAATATTTTATTTATCAAATATGCGGTTCCTTTCCATGCAGAAAAAGTCAGTACGATTTTGAGGGCGGCTGCTAGAGTCGTCTTGGTGGAGCAGAATTTTTCTGGGATGATGGGTGGAGTGATTACTGAGAATACTGGATTTAAATTTGACGAAAAGATTTTGAAATATGATGGAAGGCAAATGGATTCGAGTTTTATTATTAGACAGTTAAGTTCGGACTCAAGTAAAGCCCTTGCTTAAGTTCGGTAATTTTAAATAAAAAAATATGACTGAGTTGACCGACTTACAAACCAAAACAAACCCAAACTGGTGTCCGGGATGCGGAGACTACGGGATCCAAGCGGCTGTAAAAGGAGCTATTGTTAAAGCTGGACTGAAGACTTCTGAAGTTGTGATTTCGAGCGGGATTGGTTGTGGATCGAAAATTCCGCACTGGGTGAAGTGTTATGGATTTGAAGGATTGCATGGTCGACCGCTGCCGGTTGCGACTGGAATAAAATTGGCTAATCCTGAGTTAACCGTGATGGCTATTGGAGGGGATGGGGATGGGTACGGGCTTGGGATGGGGCATTTGATTCATTCGATGAGAAGGAATATTGATATCACCTATATCGTTCAAGATAATCAGATTTATGGTTTGACAACTGGACAGACTTCGCCGACTTCTGAGAAAGGCGTTCGTACTAAGTCTACGCCTGAGGGGGCAATTGAGATTCCTGTGAATCCTATTGAGTTGGGGTTGGCGTCTGGAGCGACTTATATTGCTCGTGGGTATGCTGGGAATTTACCTCATTTGACTGCGTTGATTGAGGGAGGGTTGAAGCATCGGGGGTTTGCGTTGATTGATGTTTTTCAGCCGTGTGTGACTTTTAACAAGGTTAACACTTATGAATATTTCAATAATCGAGTTTATACTTTGGAGGATGATGAGAGTTTTGTTGTGGCTGGAGGTGGGGATGAGAAGGCGAGATGCGAGGCCTCTCGTCGTGGTCGTGAGTGGGGAGACAAGATTCCTATTGGATTGTTTTATCGTGAAGAAAGACCGGCGTATGGAGACGAGGAAGCTGCCCTTGCTGGCGGCTCTCGGCCCGTGGGGGTGCCTGGGGAAGTTGTGGATATTGAGGGATTGAAGGCCGGGTTTATGTAAGCTTTGTTTTTGCTAGGCGTTTGCTTGCTAGGCGTTTGTGGAGTTTCGCGCGCATGAGTGGTGAGCCCGCGAAGGCTTTTAAGTATTGGTCGTCGGTTTTGAGGTTTTTTAGTTTGGCTAGGTCGAGGCTGTCGCCGGCTATTTTTGGGTCGAGAAATTCTTTGTGATTTGTGAGTTTTGCTCGACAGTTATGTGGGCAAACTTCTTGGCAGATATCGCAGCCGAAGATTCTGTGTGTTTGGCGGATTTTCTTGGTGAGTTCGGGCGTGATTTGGCCTTTGTGCTCGATCGTCAAGTACGAGATGCATTTGGTTGCGTCGATTTGGGTTCGGCCTGTATTTGGGTCTAGGGTGATTGCTTTGGTTGGGCAAGCGTCAATGCAACGTGTGCAAGCGCCGCAGGATAAGTTTACCACATTAACAGATTGGGATTCCTCCATATGGAGGGATTTACAGGTTAGAGGGTTTTGACTTTTGCCGTCTATCGTTGTGTTTTGAACTTCTAAGTCTGTGATTATCTCTGAGAGCAGAACCCACGACCCGAATTCTTTCGTGATTAGGCAGGAATTGTGGCCGATGAATCCAAGCCCTGCTTGCTCCGCGAGTGTTCGTTCGAGTATTGGGCCTGTGTCTGTGTAGCTTAGAGTCTTTGGGTTTTGGCCAGCTGTGGTTTTGAAGTTTTCTTGGAGAAAGGCTTCAATTTTTTTAAGTTTTGATTTGAGAATTTTATGATAATCGCGGCCGTATGCATAGCGAGCAATTCGGCCATGGCCTTTTGGCAGGGGAGGTTGGTCGTGGTAGTAATTTATCGCTAGGCAAATAACTGACTTTGCGTTTTTGAGGAGATTTGCCGCAGATTTTCGTTTTGTGACCGCGTCTTCACGGCTCATGTATTGCATGTCTGCATTGAAGTTTTTTTCTAGCCAAGAAAGGTAGTTTTTGTATGCTTCTTTGGAAGGTTCGACGTCAGTGAATCCGACTAGGTCGAATCCTTGCGACTTTGCGAACTTTGTTATTTTATATGCATTTTTCATAATACTTCCTGGGTATGGGCAACTTGAAGTGTAGTACAAACTATTCACTTTAGTAAGAAAATAATGTTAGGATTCCTACCTTTGGTGCATGTGCGCAGAACGCACGTGAAATGCTCACGAAATGAGCGCTCACTAAAACGAAAATTAAAATTCCAACCTGATGAAGGGGATGCAAGCTAAATTTGCGGAGGCGAGAAAAGTCCTAATGGATGCAGAGAAAATCTGTATTATTTCCCATAGGAGTCCTGACGGTGACGCTGTCGGAAGCAATTTGGCTTTGAGATATTGCCTGGAGAATTATGGAAAAAAGGTTGTGAGCGCGTGTATAGACCCAGTGCCAGAGAACAGTTCGTGGCTTCGGGATGCGGATAAGTTTGTTACGGATTTTGATGTCGAGGATTTTGATGCGATTGTTAGCGTTGATTGTGGAGCAAAGAAGTTGATTGCGTTTCATGAGAGCAAACCTGAACTTTTCGAAATTGGTCCGGATGGTGAGTTGGTGCGACCCTTTATCAATATCGACCATCATGAGTCGAATAATGATTTTGGGACTGTGAATTTGGTTGATCCTGGGGCTTGTGCTACTGCTTTTATTATTTTCTTTTTTCTGCGACACGCAAAGTGTCCAATCGATAAAAACACTGCGACCGCGCTAATGCACGGTCTTTATTTTGATACTGGGAGCTTTATGCATTCGAATGTTGATGAATATGTTCTGAAAGTTGGTTCTGAGTTGATGAAGAATGGGGCTAATATTAAGAGGATTGCAAAAGAGCTTTTTCACACAATGCCTGTGAACAAGATGCGCCTCTGGGGGCGTATTTTGGAGAGGACTTATGTAAACGAGGACGGCGTGACTGTTTCTGCGGTGAACAAGCACGATTACCAAGTTTGCGAATCTGATTCCAAGGATACTAGTGGCGTGATTGATTACTTGAATGCTGTTCCGGGAAGTAAATATTGCGTTTTATTGAGTGAAGATGATCGTGGTTTGGTGAAGGGATCGCTTCGGACGCAAAGAGATGATGTGAATTTGAGTGATATTGCGCGTGAATTTGGTGGTGGGGGGCATCCAAAAGCGAGTGGGTTTGGACTGCCTGGCAGGTTGAAGCCGCAGATTTCTTGGAAAATTGTGCCTGAAAATGGGTCTGCCGCTCATGGAAAAGAGGTTAGTGGGGAGGGTGGAGTTAGTTTTTAGACTTCTAGGGTCTGACCTTTTGTGCGAAGCCATCTTTGATGCGCCTTGAAGTCTGGGTCTATGAGGGCAAGTGTTTTTTTGAAGTTTGGCCCGTGGTTTTTGTGGAGGATGTGAGTGAGTTCGTGAGCTACGAGATAGTCGATGATCTCGGGTGAGGCCATTATGATCTTCCAGTTGTACGTTATGTCGTTTTTTGCCGAGCACGTTCCCCAACGAGAGCGGTAGCTTCTGATACGGATTGTGCCTGGGTGGACTTTTTGACCAGTGATAGTTTCGAGCTCTTGTGCGAGTTCACGAGTGCGTTTCTTTAAGTGGTCGAGTGCTTTCATCTTGTACCATTCTATTATCTTGGCGCGGGTGTGGACTGGTGGTTGAGTTGGAACGCCGAGTAGAGGGAAGGTTTCACCTGGTTCGAATTTGCGAGTTGGTTTTTGAGCTCGTCGATTGGCTTGTTGGGCAGACTTTGTGCGAATCCAATCTTCTTTTTCTCTGAGGAATTTTTCTATTCTGCGTTCAGATAGGCCGCGAGGTGCACGAATTACCACTCCTTTTTCTGGGTGGATTTGAATACATAGAGTGCGACGGTTTGTGCGGACCAGAGCGTATTGCATCTTTTTACTTTATTTTAGTGCCCGCATTATAGTATACTCCCCGAGAACTTAAAAAGCTTAATGCCACTTTCAAAGAAACCTACCACTAAAGCTTCCAAAAAAAGAGCCACGCGCTCTGAAGGGAAGTCTTTTTCTGGTTTGGCGACGGGTAGCACCACAGGCAGAGCGCTGAGTGGTAAGAAAATCAAGAAGGTTTTGGTGCTGGGAAGCGGTGCTTTGAAGATCGGCGAGGCTGGGGAATTTGATTATTCTGGCTCGCAGGCGATCAAGGCTTTGAAGGAAGAGGGAATCGAGTCAGTACTGGTCAATCCAAATATTGCGACGATTCAGACGTCGAAGGAATTAGCTGACAAGGTTTATTTTTTGCCGGTGAATGCAAATTTTGTTGAGAAGATTATTGCCAAAGAAAAACCTGATGGGATCTTTTTGGCATTTGGCGGGCAGACGGCTTTGAATTGTGGAGTAGAATTGTTCAAGAGAGGGGTTTTGAAGAAACATAAAGTTCGTGTTCTCGGGACACCCGTCGAGGTAATTTGGGAAACCGAGGATCGCGAGCTTTTCAAAAGGAAGCTTGAGCAGATCGACATCAAATCTCCGACAAGTCATGCGTGTAGTACGAAGGACTCGGCTTTTGAGGCTGCGGAAAAGATTGGTTACCCGTTGATTATTCGTGCGGCGTTTGCGTTGGGAGGGAAGGGGAGCGGTTTTGCGGCCGACAAGGCGGAGCTGAATGAGTTGCTTGATACTGCTTTTGCTTATAGTCCGCAGGTTTTGGTTGAGGAGAATTTGAAGGGTTGGAAAGAAGTTGAGTATGAGGTCGTGAGGGACTGCAAAGATAACTGTGTGACGGTTTGTAATATGGAGAATTTTGATCCGCTTGGGATTCATACTGGGGAAAGTATCGTTGTTGCGCCATCGCAAACATTAAATAATCATGAATATCATAAATTGCGTGAGATCGCGATCAAGACAATTCGTCATCTTGGGATAGTAGGGGAATGTAACATTCAATATGCGTTGGATCCGAAGAGTGACGACTACAGGGTGATTGAGGTGAATGCGCGTTTGTCGCGTTCGTCTGCCTTGGCTTCGAAGGCAACTGGTTATCCGCTGGCCCATGTAGCTGCGAAATTGGCTTTGGGATATAGCTTGGACGAACTGAAGAATGCTGTTACTAAAACTACGACTGCTTTCTTTGAGCCGTCTTTGGATTACTTGGCTTTGAAAATTCCGAGATGGGATTTGAATAAATTCAGGATGGTTTCTAAGGAGATTACTTCTGAGATGAAATCGGTCGGAGAGATTATGGCTCTTGGTAGAAGTTTCGAAGAAGTTTTGCAAAAGGGACTGCGAATGCTGCAAGTCGGCCTGCATGGCCTGGTTGCGAATGAGGATGTAAAAATCCGAAGTGAAAAAATCAAAAGGGATATTTCTCATCCAACTCCAAAGAGAATCCTGGTCGTAGCTCAGGCGCTTAAAAACGGGATGAGTGTTGAGGAAATCGCTGAATTGTCTGGGATAGATAAATGGTTTTTGGATAAATTGAAAAACATTGTAAAGACTGAGGCTCGTGTGAAAAAAGCTGGCGTGAAAATTGACGAGGACTTGATGCTCGATGCAAAACGTCATGGATTTTCTGACAAACAACTTGGGTATATAACTGGAAGAGAGGAGCTTGCTGTGCGTAAGTCGCGACAAAAAATGGGCGTTGTTCCGTATGTTAAACAGATTGATACTTTGGCGGCGGAATATCCTGCTCATACGAATTATTTGTACCTCACTTATCATGGGTCGAAGCATGATGTGGAATTTGGCGGGAAGGCGGGGTCGAAGGTGGCTGTCCTGGGAAGCGGTGCTTACTGTATTGGATCTTCAGTTGAATTTGATTGGTGCTGTGTCAACGCCTTGCAGACGTGTGCAAAGGAAGGCTTTGAGACAATAATGATCAACTACAATCCTGAGACCGTTTCGACTGACTACGATTTGTGTGACAAATTGTATTTTGATGAGTTGTCGCTGGAGAGAGTGATGGATATCTATGAGCTGGAGAATGGGCCGCGTGGAAAAGCTTTTGCTGGAGTAGTCGTGTCAACTGGCGGACAGGTGCCGAATAATTTGGCTTTGAAATTGTACAAGCTTGGAGTGCGCATACTGGGAACAGATCCGCGTGATATTGATCGGGCCGAAAACAGACATAAGTTTTCCGGAATGCTGGACAAACTTGGCGTCGACCAACCGCAATGGAGTGAATTGGCTAAGCTTGAAGATATTTTCGAATTTGCTGAGAAGGTTGAGTACCCGGTTTTGGTTCGGCCGTCTTATGTTTTGAGTGGGGCAGCGATGAGCGTTGCCTATTCTCGTGAGGATTTAGAGACTTTCCTTGGGAAGGCTGCAAAGATTTCAAAGGAGGCGCCGGTGGTTGTTTCGAAGTTCGAGCTTGGGGCGAAAGAAATTGAGATTGATGCTGTTGCGTCGGATGGGAAGTTGGTTATTTATGCGATCGCTGAACATATTGAGAATGCGGGAGTGCATAGTGGAGATGCAACGATTGTTTTGCCACCGCAGAAATTATATATCGAGACGATTCGCAGAATTAAAGTTATCGCTAAACAGATTGCTAGCGAGCTCCGGATTAGTGGACCTTTTAATATTCAGTTTTTGGCGAAGAGTAATCGGGTGATGGTGATTGAGTGTAATTTGAGGTCGTCGAGAAGTTTCCCATTTAGTTCGAAGGTGACTGGTTATAATTTTATTGAGATTGCGACCGCATCGATGATCGCTGCTGGAGCTCAGTCTATTGATGGCGGCTTGAAGCTTTCGTTGTCAAAGGGCAGACGTGCGCTTTTGGAATATGCTGATTACAAGACTCTTGATCTCGATCATGTTGGAGTAAAAGCTCCTCAATTTTCTTTCCCTCGTTTGAAGGGAGCTGATCCTGTGCTAGGAGTAGAGATGGCTTCGACCGGGGAGGTTGCTTGTTTTGGAGATGATCTTTATGAAGCTTTCTTGAAATCAATGATTTCGGTTGGGTTTGATTTGCCGCAGGCTATTAGACCTGGTTCTGGGCCGGATGGGACTTTGGAAAGAAGAGGGATTTTCTTCAGTATCGGTGGATTGGATAACAAAACTGATTTGTTGCCAGTTGCTCTCAAGTTTGCGGAAATGGAGTTTGAGATTTATGCGACCGAGGGGACCGCTGATTTTTTCAACCAGAATGATATTAAATGTAAAAAACTTTATAAGATTTCGACCAAGAAGGATCCAAATTTGTTAGAGGCGTTGGCTGATCGCAAATTCGATTTGATCGTGAATATCCCGAAACATTATTCGAGGCCAACCGTGACGGACGGGTACTTGATTCGGCGCAAATCTGTGGATCTCAATATTCCTCTGATCACAAATGTGCAGGTGGCTGGAATTGTGGCAGAGGCGTTGAAGAGGTATGGCGAAGATGACTTGAAGGTGGAGGATTGGGATTATTATTTTGAGTAGGAAAAATTTTCGAAAGTAGCGCTATTAAGCTTCGTAGTTGATCATGATCAACTACTCAGTTTTAGGGGATCATGATCCCCTAAAAAATAGCAAACAACTTTCTCATTCTTTTTCCTCCTCAAATAGACCAACGGGAAGGGAAGGTTGTTTTTTTACGAGACCAAGGGGTTGACATCCTAAGCTTTTCCAGGCAGAATACCTCCTATTTATTAATCAATAAAATTATGTTTTCTGAAAAAAATTCGCACATTAAGGATAGTTTGTTTGATGGTCAGGTGAACGTTCTGCAGACTCGATTGGACGAGTTTGGACCCGTACACCCGAAACATCCTGACTTTTTGGACGCTATCGGAGGATTGACCCGGCTGACTGGTAAATCCCGGTTTTTTGCTCCAAAACTTAACCACACTCCTATAGTGACTCCTGTTCGAGGTTGGGAGGAAATGGAACGTGGGCAAGGGATGATTGGTGGGGAACTTGTTGATGAAGTCCCTGGGTTCTTTCGAACCAAAGAAGTTTCAGACGGCGTGATCGTGAGTATAACTGGTGAAACTGGTGAAATAATTGATAACGTGATGATTATGGCTGCTGATTGTGGTGGTACTAGAATCTTGGCTCCAAATGGGGAGCTGGCCGTTCTTCATTCTTCTTTGCAGTGTGTTGATGGCAAGAATGGTGCTTCCATTATCAAGAATGCTTTAGATTATTTTAAAAGTCAGGGCATTAATCCTTCTGAATTGAGAATGCAGATTGGCAATGCCGCTCGTGCTTGTTGCTTTGGGTTCAATGATCCTAAAATGGCAGGTGATAATCGAAAGCGTGCTGATAGATTGGCTAAGGATTATGGGGACGCCGTGATTAGAGGAGTTAAATATCCGCCTCGCGCAGGTGGGATTGGAATAGACGTTCCTTTGATTGCCGCAAGACAGGCTGAGCAGAGAGGCGTAAAGGATATTTCTGTTTCTGGTTTATGTACGAGTTGTGCTGGGCTTGTTCAAATGGTTATGGAAGCTGACGGTCTTGAAGCCATGAATACCAAAGGTCGTTATGGTAGGTTTTCTTCTCATTTAAGATCCGATGGTGCTCGGGAAAAACAACAAGGCTGGAATCACAGAGACGCTGTTGTTACTTATGTTGATTAAAATCAAACTTGTGGTTGACTTTTTTGACGCGCAACGTTAGTATCTTCGTACTAGTACATCATTCTTTTCCCACAGAACATGGCGCCGAAATATTTAGACAATTTTTTAGACATTCTGGCTTCAATAGATTCCAAGGATCAAGCCAAAAGGTTTGCGAAGATAGTCCTAACTCCTGAGGAGCTCAAGGCCATTCCCTTGAGACTTGAAATTATTCATATGATTGAACAGGGCGTTCCTCAGAGAGAGATCTCTAAGAAACTCGGCGTTGGCATAGCTACCGTAACCAGGGGATCTAAAGAGTATAAAAATAATAAGTCTTGGTGGAAAGATTTTTCAGCCTGGCGGAATAATTAATTTTGATTCTTTTGACCGCCTAGACTGACTTGATCTGGCGGTTTTTTTATATCCAATTAACAAATTTAAAAATGACTAATGCAAAAAAATATGACATATATCCTGATAGTAATGGCTACTTTGGTTCCTATGGAGGACAAATCCTGCCCCCTGAATTAAAAACGGTTTTCGACCAAGTTGCCGACTTTTATTTTAAAATCAAAGATGACCCTGATTTCATCAAGGAACTTGAGAGTATGAGAAAACATTACATCGGACGCCCGAGCCCTATTTATTTCGCCGAAAAGCTAAGCTCTGAAAACGGAGGTGCTAAAATTTATTTCAAGAGAGAGGACTTGAATCACACCGGCGCTCATAAAATCAATCACACCCTTGGCGAGGTTTTGATTGCGAAGAAAATGGGCAAGAAAAGCGTTGTCGCCGAGACTGGCGCCGGCCAACATGGAGTTGCTCTTGCGACAGCTGCCGCGATCATAGGCATGCCCTGTGAAATCCACATGGGAGAAGTGGATATCGAAAAACAAGCCCCAAACGTAACTAGAATGAAAATTCTTGGAGCCAAGGTTGTGCCTGTAAAAACCGGCACTCGCACACTGAAAGACGCCGTTGACTCTGCAATAGGAGCTTTTGCTCAAGATCCTGAGAACGTGTTTTTCGCTATAGGATCGGTTGTCGGACCTCACCCTTTTCCGACTATGATACGTGATTTTCAAAGGGTTGTTGGTGAAGAAGCCAAACGTCAATTCCCCGAAATTTCAGGTCAGAGTTTGCCCGATCATTTAGTTGCTTGTGTCGGAGGAGGAAGTAATGCTATCGGACTTTTCTCTGCCTTTCTAGAGGACGAGTGCGTTCAAATTCACGCCGTCGAACCAAGCGGCAAGGGATTAACAAAAAACAACCATGCGGCAACTTTGAGGCTTGGCTCTCCTGGCAATATTCATGGCATGCACACTTATCTACTGCAAGATTCCGATGGAAACCCTGATCCCGTTTATTCTATCGCGTCCGGTTTGGATTACCCTGGAGTTGGACCACAATACGGATTTTTGAAAGACATTAAGCGTATACAGCTGGGCGTTGTTAGTGACGAAGAATGCTTGGACGCTTTCATGAAATTGTCTCGAATCGAAGGCATAATACCTGCCCTGGAAAGTGCGCATGCTGTTTCTTATGCTTTAAAGCTGGCTCGAGACTTGTCTCCCAAAGACACTATCTTGGTGAATTTATCCGGACGTGGAGACAAAGATATAGACTACATACAGGATCAATTACCGGACATGTCTTCTTGATTTGTATTATCTGAAAGGTTAGGATACGATCGCTTTTAGACTTTAACTACTATGCTTTATGGATACTAAAGAAAAAAAATTAAAAAACACCCCTCGCCTAAAGAGGGGACTCGCCCAAATGCTTAAGGGCGGTGTTATTATGGATGTAGTAAACGCTGAGCAAGCTAGGATTGCCGAGGATGCTGGCGCTGTTTCGGTGATGGCTTTGGAGAGAGTTCCCGCTGATATCCGTGCGGATGGGGGAGTTGCTCGAATGAGTGATCCTGCGATGATTCGTGAGATCATGGCCGAAGTTTCTATTCCTGTTATGGCGAAGGTGAGGATTGGGCATTTTGTTGAGGCTCAGATTTTGGAAGAAATTGGGGTTGATTACATTGATGAAAGTGAAGTTTTGACTCCTGCGGATCCTTACGCTCACGTTAACAAAAGTGATTTCAAGGTGCCTTTTGTTTGTGGCGCTACTTGCTTGGGAGAAGCTTTGCGTCGTATTGATGAGGGAGCTTGTATGATAAGAACGAAGGGAGAGGCTGGGACTGGGAATGTGATTGAGGCTGTGAGGCATATGAAAATTATTTCTGGCGAAATTTCTGATTTGAAAAAAGCTTCAGAGGCTGAGTTGAAGAAATTTGCTAAGGATCAGAGGGTTCCTTTGGCTTTGTTGAAAGAAACTTTGAAACTTGGTCGATTGACTGTAGTGAACTTTGCGGCTGGTGGAATCGCTACTCCTGCTGATGCTGCGATGATGATGCAGCTTGGCTGTGATGGAGTTTTCGTTGGTAGTGGAATATTCAAATCTTCAGACCCTGCTTCTAGGGCAAAAGCTATCGTTGAGGCTGTTGCGCATTTCGATGATCCTGCGGTTGTGACTCGCGTTTCTGAGGGATTGGGCGAAGCAATGGAGGGCCAAGAAATTGACGAACTCGAACATAAATATGCCGAGAGGGGTTGGTAACTACTCTGCTTTATGAAAATTGGCGTCTTAGACATACAGGGGAGTGTGGAGGAGCATTTTGCTGCTCTTTCTGGGTTGGGCTCGGTTGAGCCTGTTCTTGTAAAGAAAGCTGGTGATTTTGAAGGACTAGATGGGTTGGTAATTCCTGGAGGGGAGAGCACAACTGTTTCAAAGATTATCGAGGAGTTTGGGTTGCGAGAGGAGATTATTCGGTTGGCTCGTGCTGGAGGGAAAATTTTTGGCACGTGTGCTGGCGCTATTTTACTGGCTCGGGACAGCGGTGATTCGCGCGTGAAGAGTCTTGGCTTGATTGATATTGAAATTGATAGGAATGCTTATGGACATCAGACGGAGAGTTTTGAAACCGAGATCGAAGCGCGGCTTTGCAAGGAAGCCGTGAAGATCGAGGCTGTTTTTATTCGTGCTCCAAAAATCACAAAAGCGGGGAGCCGATGTGATGTTTTGGCTACTCATGACGGCGACCCCGTCTTGGTACGCGAAGGGAATGTGCTAGTCAGCACCTTTCACCCAGAGATGACTTCGGATACAACTTTGTACGAATGGTTTTTTGACAAAGCGGCCTAAGGCAGTGTAAATTTAGGGTTGAAATTTTTAACCTTATTTCTATGAAACTGAAAACGAATCCTGCGAAGCTTTTGGCTTTGTTTATTCTGTTTTTTGTGTTTTTGGGGGTAGTATTTTTTGGAGCTGATGGAAGTTTCGAACTGGATGGGCTTTCCGACAGAGCGAGAGAGGCTTTCAAAAGGATTCCTATTTCTCGCGATGTTGAGACCCGTGAAAGTTCGCGCGATAGTTCGCGCGATCGTGGTCGTGGACGCAGCGAGGAGCCTGAGACCGATGCTCCTATTGGGTCTGACCTGGAAGATGGATGGTGGTGTGTGGACCCTGAAGCAACACAAGATTCTGAGTCTGAAGGCGGAGGGAGTGAGACTGGCGGAGAGTTTGATCCTTCGAGTAGTGCGTATAAATTCATCGATCCCTCTCAGTTTTCCCAATTCAAGATTGACCCTACTCTTCTTAAAAACCTGATGAAGCTCGTGTATATTGACACCGTTGCTGATGAAGACGGTTTCAACGTTTATGTCCCGCCAGAAGAAGACGACTGGCTACCCAAGATAAAACCTGGTTATGAAGATGATTCTATCGAGCTTGACGATCCTTTGAGGTGTTTTTGTTTGGACAAAATTTATGATATCGAGTGGGTAAGTGAGGATCTTTTTTACGGCCAATTGGGTGGGGATGAAGACGCTTATTGTGACTACATGTTCCCGCCTGAGTACTGCACTAACCCTATAGATATAACCTGTTCATGCAACGATCCTAAATACGGAACAGAGTCTTATGAGCACACGATCAGCGAATACCAATTTGAGAATTACTGGGGAGGGGACTCGGATGCATTCTGTGATGATTACTATCCACCACTTTGGTGCGACCAAGAGGAATGGGGCTGCGACGAAGGCGAGAAGCCTGACTCTGATTTGATTGACGACATGTGTAATGACGCGTGGGCAGAAATGCAAAAAGCTGCCACTGCTGGTATCTGCGGAGATGCTGCTGAACCAAACGTGACCTCTGACCTAATTGATCTTTGCAGGGCCGCAAAAGGTCCTTCTTGGGGAACTTTCGACTACATGGATGAATATATGTGCATATCTTACGAAGACTGCCTCGAATACAATTCTTGGTATCAAGGTGGGTATTACACAGACATGATCAAGTCTACTTTCGGCGAAGACGCTGGTAACGAATACCTCCAGAGTTGCTTCCAACTTTACGGATATCAAATGTAGGGTCTGTGAATTCAAACATTATACAAGCCCAGGACTTCACATCGTCCTGGGCTTTTTGTCAACGCTGCTTTGAGATGAGGATTGTTTTTTCCGGCAAGAGTTTTTAGAATCTGTTCGATGCTACCTAAAAGTTTAAAAAATCTAATCGAGGAATTCAGCAAGTTGCCTGGAATTGGTCCAAAGTCCGCTCAGAGACTTGCAATGCACCTTTTGAAGTCTCCACATTCGAAGATCGAACCTCTAGGGAAGGCGGTTCTTGGCCTGAAGGAGGGCGTTGTCTTTTGTGGAAAATGCTGGAATTTGGGTGACACCGACCCTTGTTCTATTTGCGAGGATCTTTCTCGAGATAGGTCGAAGATTTGTGTTGTTGAGGAGGTCTTGGACGCAGCTGCTATTGAAAAGACCAGGGAGTTTGGTGGGCTTTATCACGTTTTGCACGGAGTACTGTCTCCTGTTGATGGGGTTGGGCCCGAGGAGTTGAAAATAGCTGCGCTTGTTGAGCGTGTTCGTGAGTCTGGAGGGGAAGTGACTGAGCTCGTTTTGGCGACAAATCCATCTTTGGAAGGGGAAGCAACAGCTCTTTATATTCAGAAACAATTGGTTGGGATTGATCTGAAAATTACTCGTATTGCTCGTGGGCTCCCTACTGGCGGAGACATCGAATACTCTGATGACTTAACGTTGAGCCGTGCTTTGAACGGGAGGACTGACTTTTAATTTCACACGAGGATAAAGATGGTTGGACCTGCTCCTGAGAGGTGGTGGTTTTTTGGGAGGGGTTTTCCTAGGATTGTTTCAAAGTCGTTGTGAAGAAATTCGTGTATTTTCAAGGGATCGTTGGTTTTGATTGCGTGTATTAGGTCAGCTGTTTTAGCGACGTTTCTTCCACATTCCGTGAGATCAATTTTCGAATAAAATTCTTCTGTTTTCGTTTCGAGATCGGATTCTTCTGGCTGGAGAGTGATGGCGAGGCCGTTTACTGGGGGGAGTTGTGTCATCTGTTCGCCATAGTGCTCGGCCAGAGCGATGCCTCCTTCTATGAAAAACGGCACGTCCATGCCTACTTCTGCTGCGATTAGGCGCATTTCTTCTGGTGTCATCCTAATGTTGAGCAGCGTCTGGAGGGCTCTGATCGTCGCTGCCGCATTTGAGGCTCCGCCTCCTAAGCCAGAGGATAGTGGGATTTTTTTGTCTATTGTGATTGTTATTTTTCGAGGAGTGACTTTTGGTTGTTTAAGCAGAAGTGCTGCTGCTTGATAGGCTAAATTAGTCTTGTCCGTTGGGACCTTCTCGTTATTGCATTTTATTTCTATACTCGCTTCTTTTGCCTCTTCTACTTCGACCGTTATCTCGTCTGATTGAAAGCCGTGCGTGTTTTGAGGGGTTACTTCAAACATCACTGATTGGACGAAATGATACCCCTTAAACCTACCTTCTTTTTCTTCACAACCAAGTATGTCCAAAGAGAGATTCACTTTTGCGTTTGATCGAAGGGTTAGTTTACTCATTTCTTCTTTTTAACTGGTTTCTTTGATGCGGGTTTTCGTGCCGCAGGCTTGCGTGAGGGGGTTTTCTTCGCAGGAGTCTTTTTCACCAAGAGCGAAGCTATTGTGAAACATTGTATTCCTAAGCCCGAACCGAAGACTGTTAAATTTTCGCCCGAGGTCGATGTTATTCCAATTTTTTTAACATCGATTTTTAATATTTTCGACAGAGAGCTTTTTAATTGCTTGGCAATTGGATCGATTTTCGGAGTTTTACATTCAAGCATTATCCCAATATTACCTATATCTAAGCCTAATTTTTCTACTTTTTTCAAAACGATTTCTAGATATTTCTGACTGTCTTTAATGCCTTTTTCACAAAGAGGATCCGCGTAAAAGCCGAGGGACTGATCTCCAATCGCCTGAGAAAGTGCGTTGAAAATTGCGTGCAAAATCACATCCCCATCTGAGTTTGCTTCCAACTTTGGTTCATCTTTTAGATAAACGCCTCCTAGCGTCAGTCCTTTTTGGGTTTTGCTAAACATGTGACTGTCTTGTCCTATGCCTGCGCGGAATTCGTTTGTTCCGTCGCCAAGAACTACCTTCAACTGAGCAACATCTGCGTTTGTAGTGATTTTGAAATTGTTTTGGTGAGCCTCAACGATATCTACTTTTTTGCCGAGCGCTTCCAGGAGCATCGCTTCGTCGGTAGCATCAATTTCTTTTTTGTTAGCGTTTTTGATTGAGGTTTTCAGGAGGGTAAATTGAATAACCTGAGGTGTTTGCGCCAAGTAGAGATCTTTTCTGTCGAGAGTTGAATGGATTCTTTTTCCTTTCGCTTGCTTGATCGTGTCCTTGACTTTGTGAGCTACTATACATGCGTTTGTCTCTTCCGCTTTTTGGATGGCCTTGGTAATTTCATTGTAAGAAGGAAGGGGGTTTGCCCCGTTGTGTACTACAATAAGGTCGCTTGCCCCTGGCTGTAATTTCTCCAATGCTTTCAGCCCGTTTTCTAACGATTTCTGCCTAGTTATTCCGCCGATGACTATCTTTTTTATCTTTGAAAACTTGTATGTTTTGATGACCTTTTCTATGTCATCTTTGTTTTGTTTATTCACGACCAAAACGATGTCATTTATCAAATGATGATCGTTTATTGCTGAGAGAGAGTAGTAGATGATTGGGCGTTCAGCCACTTCTACAAGCAGTTTATCCTTACTACTGTTGAGTCTCTGGCTTTGACCAGCCGCCAAAATTATTGCGTGATTCATGGTTAGATAGTGCCAAAAGAGTGAGGTTTTTGCAAACGAAGTTTTGACTTTGCTTACTTTCGGGTGTAGGGTTTGCTCCAATTTTTGATCTATAATTTCATGGCTTCCGGACAAAGAAATGCTATTTTAATGTCGTCCAGTAAAGACTCTTATCTACAGGAGTTGTTTACCGCGTCTTTACCTAAGCCTGGCGAGACTCCTTTTAGTTTTTGGGATAGCCCTGGTCGTGACCAGCTTGCTTCGAGACTGGCGATTTTAAGAGCTTACGTTTCGACCGTCCTTATTGGACTTTCTGATGATCTTGAAGAGGATCAGAGGTATCTCTCAGAGTTGGTCGAAATTATGGGAAATAACCGAAATGCAATCAAGCTTGTTGCTTTGACTGGCGTTTCTAATCCTGAAGTGCCCGACGTGGCTTTGCCTGCCGATTTGATTGTTAGCTACCAAGGCCTTGCTGTCGAAAAGGTTCGTGAACTCCTCTCTATATCTCAGTAAACGGTCTCTTATCATTGAGAAATTCCTCGATGCGTTTTTCGGATTGCTTGTAGAAGGAGGTGAGGGCGCCTTTTTTGTGGGCTTTGAGGATTCTTGTGATCGAGGGGAAGGCGCTGTGATTTATTTTTTTGAAAGGGTAGGTGGCGAGTTTTTCTTTGGCTAGGAATTTTAGTTTGCGGTTTTTGAATTTGGTGTTGTTTTTTTTGTTGTAAAAGTCGAGGAGGGTGTCTTCGATTACGATCTTCATGTCTGGTTTGTATGCGAGTCCAACTCGTTCGTTCGGCTGAAATTCTACGATTGCGTGGACATAGCTTTTTCTGTCTATCACTGCGTCGAGTTTGTTTAGTGGACAGCCGAAAAGGTGGTGAGCTTCTATGAGTTCAAACCCTTTGTTCAGAAGCGTAGCTGATTCAATCAGTATTTTTGGGCCCATGTTCCAGTTTGGATTTTTGAGGGCTTCTTTTGGAGTTACTTTTTTGAGCTGAGATTTTGTATATCCGTAAAATGGGCCTCCAGAACAGGTAAGTGTTATTTTTCGGATGTGTTTTGGAGAATATTTTTCGAGATTTCGCGTTTGAAGAATTCTTAATACTGCGTGGTGTTCTGAGTCGAGCGGGAGGACCTGTGCGTTGTGTTTTTTGGCAAGATTTGTGAGCGATTTTCCGCCGAGGATCACGGATTCTTTGTTTGCTAGAGCTAGGGGTTTGCCTGCTTTGAGAATTTGTTTCGAAGGGTTGAGGCCTGCTGATCCTGAAATTGCGTTTACTATTATGTCCGCTTTTGGGTTTTTGATTAATTTCGAGAGGACCGTGTTCGCTTGGGGGATTTTGAATGCCTTGGCTTGTTTGCTTAAAAGCGCTTTGTTTGAGTAGCCAGAAATTCCGACGAGGTTGAATTTGTTTTTATGCTTTTTTAAGACTTGCAGTGTTTGAGTTCCGACCGAGCCTGTTGAGCCAAGAACTATCACGTTAATTTTCTGCATTTTTGATGATTTGGATGAAGGATTTAACCAGGGTATTTTCTGGTGCAATTTTTGCTAATTTTCCTTTGTGGTAGATCGCACCTTTTTTCTTGCCTCCACAGATTGCATACGTCGCCTCTTTAGCTTCACCCGGCCCGTTCACGACACAACCCATTACTGCTATTTTTAGTGGCGTTTTTCTTGGTTTAAATTTGATTTTTTTGAGAGCTTCTTCTATTTCTTTTACGAGGCGTTTCAAGTCAATTTCGGTTCTCGCACAGGTCGGGCATGAAATTATTATTGGTTCTTTTGTGTATAGGCCCAGATTTTTCAGAAGTTCTTTCGCGGCTTTGATTTCGAGAACTGGGTCTTCGGTTAGCGAGATTCTAATCGTGTCCCCTATGCCTTCCCTGAGCAGAGGAGCCAGCGCGAGCGTGCTTTTTGTTATCCCTGGAATTAGCGTTCCAGCCTCGGTTACGCCAAGGTGGATTGGATGTTTGGTCTTTTTTGCCAGAAGCCTATTTGCTTCGACGACTATCTGTGGATCCGAGCTTTTTATCGAGACAACTAGGCGGGTGAATTTTTCTTTCTCAAAGAATTTTATCCATTTTATTGCAGATTCTACCAACGCTTTCGCAGTTGGCGTCTTGTGTTTTTTCAGGATTTCTGGTTCTAGTGAGCCTGAGTTTACGCCGATTCTTATGATTGTTTTGTGGCGTTTGGCTTCTTTGATAATTTCTTTGAGGGCTTTTTCGTCCCGGATGTTTCCTGGGTTTATCCTGATTTTGTCCACGCCCTGTTTGATCGATTCAATTGCGAGTTCTGGACTGAAATGGATGTCTGCAACTAGTGGAATTGTGATTTGCTTTTTGATTTTTGAAATTACTTTTGCAGAAGCCATGTCTGGAATCGCCACACGTATGATGTCGCAACCCTCTTTCTCGAGTTGCTTAATCTGTTTTACTGTTTTTTGGATATCAGTTGTGCGAGTGTCGCACATTGACTGGATTGTGATTTGCTTTTTCATCATTGGTTGGCCATCGGTTGGTTTGTGTTTAATTTATATCAGAAAAGGACGGTATTAGAAAACTCTAAGTTCACCAGGTTCGTTTCTCCTTGACTTTTACTAGCTTATTTCTTAGTATTTGCCAGCGCTTCAATCTATACGAGCGCATTTGAAATTTAAGCAAAATTTTATAGCTAAAAAGCTAAGAAAAAACGAGGAGATCAGATCCCAAACCGTTAGACTTATTGGAACGGAGGATGAACAGTTGGGGATCATGGGCTTTGATAAGGCCATGCAGCTTGCTAAAGACAGCGAGTTGGACCTGATCGAAGTTGCTCCAAAAGCAACCCCTCCTGTTTGCAAGATAATGGATTATGGTAAATACCTTTACCACCAGGGAAAGGCTGACCGAAAACAGAAGAAATCACAGAAGAAAACAGAGGTCAAAGGTGTTAGGATCGGCTTCAAAACTGGAGATCACGACATAGCCATCCGAGCAAAACAGGCGAGAAAATTCCTCGAGGAAAGAAATATGGTGAAAGTTACCCTGCTTTTCAAGGGAAGAGAGGTCGTATACGCAGACATGGCGATGGGCAAGATGGCAACGTTTTACAAGAATTTGAGCGACATCGCGGACCAAGAGCAAACCCCAAAGAAGCACGGACACACACTAACAATGATATTAACTCCTAAAAAACATGAAGCAAAAGACACACAGCGGGATGAAAAAGAGAGTGAAGGTTAAAAAAAGCGGAAAAATGATGATGCAAAAATCATGCAAAAACCATTTGTTATCTAACAAATCTAAGAGACAGAAGAAAGCGGACAGCAAGGGAATGGCTATCAATAAGACTAACACTAAGAAAATTGGAAAAATGCTTCCAAACTCATAATTTACAAATTCTTTTAATTTTATCACATGACTAGAGTAAAAAGAGGTGTAACAACCCACCGCAGGCACCAAAAGACGCTCAAGGCCGCCAAAGGTTTCCGAGGACATCGGAGTAAACTCTTTCGTGCAGCGAAAAATGCTGTAATGAAAGCAGGGCAAAATGCTTATAGAGACAGAAAGCTTAAAAAGAGAACATTTAGAACTCTTTGGATCGCTAGAATTAATGCAGCTTGCCGAGCGCATGGATCGAAGTATAGTGCTTTGATCGATGGATGTTTCAAGAAAGACATTCGAATTAACAGGAAGATGCTGGCTGAATTAGCTGCAAACAATCCTGATACTTTCAAGGCTATACTTGACGAGGCTATTAAATAAATTTTATGGTTGAAAGAGGTTCAGACAGTTTGCCGCCCGCAGATGATGGTTCGTCGAGTGGGCGAGTAGTTTCTTATGGTAGAAAGGTGATGGGCGGGTGGGCCGAGTCTTTTGAACCTAAAGAGATCGCTCTTTGGAGAATCAGAGATGGGGTTCAGAGCAACGTACCTATTGCTGTTGAAACTAACCCTGGCAAGAAGAGTCCGCTTGGCATAAACGTTAATCATCCCGACGCAGAGATACTTTCTTCTATTGGAACTAGTGACTCTCCTTTCGGAAGAGCTGCTCGAAAAGTCATAGCGGAGTTTAGTCGAACAGAAAGAGAGGGCCCTCACGTCCCCGACAGTGCTCATTTCCCGCCTAAAACTCCATAATCTCAACCTTTTCCATCACAATATCCTCCAGTGGTTTGTCCATTGGGTTGGTTTGTACTTCAGCGATTGCGTCTACAACTTCTTGGCCTTCAAATACTTGTCCGAACACCGCGTAACCACCGTCGAGATAATCTACGCCCGCTTCCGGGTGTACGATGAAGAACTGGCTTCCCCCAGTTGCTGTTCCTGAGCCCTTGTTGGCCATTGAGACCGCTCCTTGGAGGTGTTTTAACTCTGGGTTCACTTCATCAGGGATAGTGGTTCCTGGGCCCTTATATGAGTATCCTCCTGTACCGTTGTTGTTTTGGAAGTCTCCACCCTGGATCATGAAATCTTTTATTACTCTGTGGAAAATCACACCGTCATATTTTTTCTCATTAGCCAGTTCCTTGAAGTTCTTGACTGTTTCTGGCGCTTTATCCTCGAAGAGGCGGAATTTTATTACTCCTTTGTTTGTTGTAATAACTGCGATTTCTTCGCCTTTTTCAGGTTCAGCGGTCTGATTGAATTGTTTACTTGAGCAAGCTGTCATAAAAAATAGGGTTGGGATTATTAGAAGTGATACGAGTTTTTTCATAGGATTTGGGTTAGATGGTTTGTGGGTTTGATTTTATGCGAATGACGGGGATGTTGCAACCTTTTCCTTTCTTGCTCTTCTAGCCTCATTATGCTAGAATCCGCTCGCTTTTTTAGGCATTTCTTATTTTACATTTATGAAGAATTTTTTTAGGAAAACTGTTTTGTACTTTCTCAAGAAGTTTGCAAAAAGAAGGCTTAAGAATTTTAAAGGGAAAATCATTGGGGTAACCGGGTCTGTGGGGAAAACTAGCACAAAAGACGCTATATATACGGTTTTGAACACGAAGTTTAAAGTTTTGAGGAACAAGGGGAATATGAATACAGAGTTTGGCCTTCCTTTGACTATTTTGGAACTGGAGAGTGGTTTTGGAAGCGCTACTAAATGGGTTTTTCTTCTGATAAAGGCGTACTTCCGATCTATGAAAAAGATGTATTCCGAAGTGATCGTCTTGGAAATGGGCGTGGATAAGCCTGGGGATATGAGTGAATTGCTGTCTATTGTGAAGCCCGATGTTGGAGTGATGGGGATCGTGGCGCCTGTTCACCTGGAAGAGGGCCAGTTTGAAAGCTTGGATGCTATTTTTGAAGAGAAATCTAAACTGATCAAAGGTCTTGGTGAGGACGGTGTTGCTATTTTGTCCGCTGACGATGATAGAACTCTTGGTTTGACCAAAGGGCGTTCTAAGAAGTTGACTCACACTTATGGTTTTGGTTCTGATGCTGATTTCAAGGCAACCTCTGCTGAGGAATCAATTGATGGTGTGACTTTTAATTTCAACATGGAAGGACGCCGCGTTGAGGCGCATCTTCCGGTTCTTGGGAAACATCATGTTAATGTCGCCTTACCTGCGATAATTTGTGGGCTTTCAATGGGGATGACTTTAGAAGAGACCCTTGAAGCTTTGAAGAGATATAAATTACCTCCTGGTAGGTTAAATCTTATTGAAGGAAAAAAGGAGGGATCTATCATTATCGATGGTTCTTACAATTCTTCTCCTACCTCATGTGTGGAGGCTTTGAAAACGTTGTCTGAGCTGAAGCCAAAAAGTGGAGGAAAAAGGATCGCAATACTCGGGAATATGAATGAGCTTGGCTGTGAAGTTGAAAAATTACACAGAAGCGTAGGGGAGCATGTGAAAGATAGTTGCGACATTTTGGCAACCGTTGGGAAGATGGCCGAATTGTTTGCTGATGAAGCAGAAGAAAAGGGATTGAAAAAAGTCTTCAGATATAAAAATGTCCAAGATTTGATCGACAATTTCACCGATAAAATTGGTGAGAATGACATTGTTCTTGTGAAGGGATCTCAAAATAATGTAAGATTAGAGAGATTTGTAAAGGAGGTGATGAAGTTTCCTGAGCAGGCAAAAGATTTACTTGTTAGACAGGGTAGAAATTGGGACAAAATCTAAAAAAATGATCTACAATTGGAATATAATAGGCCATGATAAGCAGTTGAAAATGCTTGAGGATGATATTGGAAGCGGCAATGTATCGCACGCTTATCTTTTGTCTGGCCCTGGGCATATTGGTAAATATACTGTTGCAAAGAAACTTGCTTCAATTTTGCAGTGTAATAATAATTTTTGTGGGAAGTGTCCGACCTGTATCCAAATCCGAAAGGGTCAACACCTGGACACTATGGAGTTTTCTAACGATGGAGAGGCCCTGAAGATTGGCCAGATTCGAAACATTATTGCGAGATGCAACCTAAGTAGTCAGAGCAACTACAACATTGTTATTCTTCAGAGTATTCCTAGGATGACTATAGAGGCCGCCAATGCGCTGTTGAAAACTCTAGAAGAACCGCCGGCGGGAACCGTTTTTATCATGACGACCGGTAGCGTAAGTGAGCTTTTGCCGACTATCGTTTCTAGGTCTAGGCTTTTGAAGTTCCATCTTTTTTCGACCGACTATTTGGTCAAGAAGTTGGAAGAGCTCTTTCCTGATGTTGATGCCAACACTATTCAAGATGTGGCGAAGCTTTCTCTTGGCAGGGCCGGAAGGGCAATTGACTTAGTCAATCATCCTGACAAATTGGCTCATTTTTTAAAGCTGTATAAAGACATTTTGTACCTTCTGACAACCAATAACGTCGTTGAGAGGTTTTCTTATATTGAAGATTTGGTTGAGGACAATAGGGCGAGGAGGGACTTTCTCGGGGTTCTAACCCATGTTTTAAGAAGTAAAATTTTAGAAGGTAAAGATTTTGCGTCTATGGGAAAATTGATAGAAATGGTTTCAAAAACTCAAGATGCTGCTATTCTCTTAAAGCAAAATGTGAATGCGCGTCTTGTATTAGAAAATTTAATGCTAACTTAATATGATTGCTGGAATATTTGATTTTTACGACCTATCGGTTTTTGAAATCGATTTTGAAAAGGAGGGGGATATGGCTCTTGAGGACATGTTGATTTTTAAAGCTGAAGATGGTGCTGAGGAAATTGGGAAGCTTGTTTACCTGGAAGAAAAAAGCCGGGGCAAGGAACTTAAAAAGGAAAATCAGAAGATTATTAGAAAGGCCACCGCTCATGATATACAAAAATTCGAGGCAAATCAGTCTCGTGGCGACGACGCCATGGTTACTTCCGCAGAACTTATCAAAAAGCACAAACTGGAGATGTTCCCTTTTTATGCTCTATACTCTCTGGATGGCGCGAAAGTTAACATCATTTTTACGGCCGATGACCGAGTGGACTTTCGAGAACTCGTGAAGGATCTTGCAAAAGCGTTGCAGAAACAGATTCATCTAAAGCAGATTGGGCCTAGAGACAAGGCTCGTTTGGTGAAAGGGTTTGGCAGATGTGGCCGAACTTTTTGTTGTAATGGAGTTTTGCCAAGTCTTATTAGCATCACTATGGACATGGTTCGATCGCAATCTTTGGAAGGGAAGGGAAGTGCAAAATTGTCTGGGGCATGTGGAAAGCTTTTGTGTTGCCTGAGGTACGAAGTGGATGCTTACAATGATTTGCGTGCCGGGTTGCCTTCGCCTGGGAGCCTTGTTAAATTGAAAAAGGCCCCTTACGGGACTTCTGACGAAGGGTACGTTATTGCTTTGGATATTTTGAATAGAAAAGTAAAAGTGGACCTTGGTAATCGCGACATAGTGACGGTTGGTGCTGATGAAATTTCTAAAGTAATAAAAAAAGGTATCGTTACCACCCCGAGAGGGAATGTTAATAACGCTAATTAATTATGTGGACTTATTTAGTTATATTTTTATGTGTTTTCTTTCTTTTGTTGATTTTTATTAGAAGGCTCGTACTGACTCTCGCAAAAAAACCAGAGATGGACGAGGAGATTTCTCGTGAAGTTCCTTCAAAAACCAGCGTTGGCCCTAAAACCAGGACTTCTAAAGAAGACAAGGTCGTGATTCAAAAACTTTACAAGAGGGCCCTTGCTTTGATTAAAGGAAAAGACCCAAAAGAAGCCGTAAAGGTTTTGGTTCAAGCTTTGGCCATAGACCCGTTGTATTTGGACGCGTTGAGGGAGCTTGGCAAGCTTTATTTGGATCAGAAGATGTGGGGGAAAGCTTCTGCTGTATACACCACTCTTTCTGAAAAAACGGATGACCCTGTTGACTTCAGCCATCTTGGGCTGGCTTTTTATAATGCTGGCGAGCTTGATGATGCCGCAAAAGCTTATCAAGACGCAATCTCTAGGGATCCGAAACGACACCAACGATACGTCAGCCTCGGGTGTGTTTATTTGGATTCTGGAAAACCACCTCTAGCGCTAATAGCCTTCAATAGAGCCCTAGAGAAAGAGCATGACAATGTTGATTACATGTTGCTGGTTGCGGATGCGCATAGGGTAATGGGTCAGTTTGATGACGCAAGAAAGGTTCTCGAAAAAGCTATTAAGACCAACCCTATGGGGAAGATGGCGAAAAGGGTTTTGGAAGAGGTTAATCGGGCCGAAAAAGACTCACAAGACCCCGCGCAGTAGGTTTTGGACTATGACTTATGGCCCTACGAGATATTTTTCTTGTGTAGTTTTGTAGTGTGAAAATATTTCCTCTGTCTTTTCTTCACCACTTGGGTACACGATTGTTCTCGACCAGAGCGCATCAAATCCGCTGTGTTTCTTTTCGACCTGTTTTGTCTCTCCTGGGGCGAGGTCATTGGATGTTATGTATATTGCTTCTTGAGAGGGGTATTTGTAGTTTGAAATTGCTGGTCCTTCTAGAGAAGTCTTTCTTCCGTCAGATGTTCCATAAAATTTGAAATACGCATCGTTCCCGTCCGCATACGAGTTGACGAGGATATTGGCCCCCGTGTCATTTATAAATTTCAGGTCTTGTCCTCCTATGTATATAGTTGCGTCTAGGCCAGCTCCTAAAATTTTCGAATAATATGACACAGCGTAAGAGTGAGGAGCCCTTGCGGTTATTGGGAGTCCCGCAAAGATCGCCGCCCTGTACATAGTTGTTGACACCTGGCAAAGCCCACCTCCGTACTCCGGGATTGTGCCTTTTGCTGTTATTACTAATTCTTTCTTGTATCCGGTTGATGCGTCGACTCGCCCGAGGGTTGTGTTGAACGAGAACTCTTCTCCGGGACCTATTATCCTTCCGTTGAAATTACTCATCCCAACCCCTATGTTGTGGACCCTGTTCGCTGGTGAGCCCGAGAAGTTTGTGTGGCCCGTTGCGATCAACTCTTTTATGCCCATGTCTTGAATTTCTTTGCTGATTGTTATAGGAGCGATGATTTTCCTAGTGCTTATTGGCGCTTCGGGGATGGTGTTCTCGAGGGCTAATTCAATTGCTTTTTTTAAGCTTGGCACTTGGATTGCAATTCCGTCTCGCCCCTTGCCATCAATTATAATCTCGCCGCTTTCGTCTTTGTATATAGATATTGGGTCTACCTCTACTTCCACCCACCTGTTAACCTCCTCGGTTTCTAGAAATTCCTCCAGGCCTTCTTCTGCGATAGATATGTTTATGCTTTTTTTACCGTCCGCTGTTGTTGGGAGATATTTGTCGTCGACACTGAGTGCAAAGCTGGTGTACGGAAGTGTTATTTCTGTCGTTTCCGTGAACGACACCAGGTTTAAATGTTGGACTGGCAAGAAGTCCCAGTCGTACTTGTTGTACGTTAGCTTGACCTTGTGGTTGAGTTTTTTGATCATCTCTTCTTTTATTTCAACTAGGTCCTCTTTCGTTATGCTTGGCTCTTTACTCTCTCCGATTATAATAACTTTTTGAGTTGTCATTTTGGATGCCATTGTTTTGAATTCGTCTATAAGGTTGTCGAAATCCACTTCTATCCCTGCTTTTTCATCCGCTATTTCTAGGTATCCTTTCTCTGTAAAGTAGAGGGTGGCACTCTTGGGTTCAATTTCTGTCAGGCTAAATTCTTTTTTAACCAGGTCTGTTAGTTTTTTTGTGTCAAACGTGAAGAGGATCTCTTTTGATTCAGTCACTTTTTTGAGCTCATGGGGGAGAGAGTATTCCTTCAGGTCAATACGGTCTATCGTCTGGAGGGTTTCTGTTATGAAAAACTCTGCGTCGATGTCTTTTAGCGACAGCGTCATTGTTTCGTGGGCGAGTCTTTCGTGAGGAATGAATTCAATCTCCACGCTTTTTTCAAGCAGCTCTGTTTTTTTCTTCTCTAGGAGGTTTGCGGCCTCCTCCAGGGTTTTATAGCTTAGGTCTGTATCCGCTATGATTGTGTTTGGCGGCAACTTGCCGTGAAGAGAAAGTTTTATCCCAAAAATTGTAAAAACAATAAGAGCTCCCAACGCCAGCCCAAGCGTTATTGATAAGATTGTTTTTCTTACTACGTTATTCATGAGGAATTTTTTTGAGGTCTTCCTCCGGTAACATTACTGGTTTTTTCCTTCTAAGTCTAAAAAGTTTTTTTGTTACTCGTTTAACCATACTTTCTTTAGTGGTGCTTGGTTGCATCTTACTCCCGATTACTGAGCCAATAGCCCCTCCTATCACGGCTCCCATAATGAGGCCGTTGAATTTTTTTTCGATTTTTTGCATTTTATTTTTCCCCATTCTATTTTGCTATTTCAATTGTTTTTGTTCTTCTTATTATATTTACCTTTATTTTCCCCGGATAAGCAAGGTTGTTTTCAATTTTTTCCGCTATGTCTTTTGCGAGTTGGTGTGTTTGTTCGTCGTTTACTATTGTTGGGTCGACCATGGCTCTTATTTCTCGCCCCGCAGAGATAGCGAATGTTTTTTTGATCCCTTCGAACGATCCTGTCATTTCCTCCAAAGCTCTAAGTCTTTCTAGATATTTTTCTAACGACTCTTGTCTTGCGCCAGGTCTGCTTGCCGACAACGCGTCTGCCGCCTGTACGATGAGTGCCTCTGGCGTTTGTGGTTTTTCTGATTCGTGATGAGTCCACGCTGCGTGTACTTCTTCGTCGCTGAATCCATATTTTTCCATCAACTCTTTTGTCAAAAAGTCGTGCGTTCCCTGCACGTCTGGGTTTTGATCTATAGCTTTCCCAAGATCATGTAGGAATCCCGCCACCTTACACGTTTTGATGTTTAACCCGATTTCTGACCCAAGCATTGTGGCCAAATATCCAACCTCCATAGAGTGTCTCATTATGTTTTGACTGTAACTGGTTCTGAACTGTAGCCTTCCTATTATTCTTGTAAGTTCTTCGTTTATACCGCTTAGGCCAACCTTGTCGACCATCTTTTTTCCGATTTCATAAAGTTCTTTGTCTACTTCTTTTCTCGCCCAATCGACCGCATCTTTTACCTCTTTTTTTCCAATTTCTCCCCGATGTGACACCAGTCTTTCTATCGCCCTTTGTGCAATTTTTCGGTCTACTAAATTAAAGGCTGACAACGATATTGTTTTGGGAAGGTCGTTGAATACAACGTCTACGTTTAGAAGTTCTTCGAAATACAATATATTCGCGGCGTCTCTCCCCACTATTTTTCCTTTAATTATATCTTTTGGCACTGTTATCTGGACCGACCTCGGCTCAACCGAGGTTGGTGAACACAGGCGCTGAATCGCGTTTACTATAATTTTCTGCGCCATCCTTTGAGATTTTTCTTTTATGTTACCCACCATCATCTCTAGTTTTTGTGCGTTTTCCTCTTTCAACTCTGCTTCATATTTTTTTATTATTTCCGCTTTTGTTTCTTCTTCAGTCTTTCCTGCTTTTGCCATCAATTTTTCCGTCTGGGTTTTTTTGGTGTTTTCAATCGTTTGGCTCCTCGCAGAAACCTCCTCTTCTAACTCGGCGACTCTTAATTTCAACTGGTTCGCTCTCTGCTCTTGTTTTTGGACCGCTATTTCTTTGGCGCTTATGGAGGCCTCCATCTGATTCACCAAATGCTCTGTTGTTTTCAGGTATTCGTCGGTCCTTACCTTAGCCTCCTCCGCCCTTTCTTTTGCTTTCTCTCTAATCTCCTTCGCTTCCACCTCCGCTTCTTCTACAATCTCTCTTGCTCGCTCCTTTTTCTTCTCGATTGAAACTTGTGTTCTTTTATATAGGTACTTATACCCAGCGAATGTGCCGGCGCTTGTGAACAAAATTGCGGCAATTATGTTTATAACTATGTTCATTGTTGTTTGTTAGTTTTCTACATCTTTCCTCCCCGTGTGTGTGAAGGATACTAATTTAGCCCAATTTTATCAAGAAAGAAACCTGAGTTTTGAACGGTTTTCGAACTCTCGTTAAAGGTGCCTCCTTGTATAAGTCTTTTTATGTTTAAAAATACCTCCCTCTATTACTACTACTAATTATATTAATAATAATAAAACAGAAATGAGGGATCAGATAATGATGTACACAAATTGCAATTTGATTCGTTTATTTCACGTTTGTCTAAAGGCAAAAATTTTGTATAATTGTGAATGATTTATATTCATTAAAACAATAACAATATGAAATTATTTTGTTCTCAAAGAGATTTAGAAACAGCTTTAAACATTGTAAACAAAGCAATAAGTTCTAACAACACCCTTCCGGTTTTGAATAACATTTTGGTTAAAGCTGAAGGAAAAAAATTATATTTTTCTGCAACAAACCTTGAAATTGCCATCAGTTATTTTGTTGAAGCGGACGTTAGAAGCGAGGGGGCGATAACGGTTCCAGCAAAACTTATAACAAGTTACGTCTCGTTATTAACAGACGAGAAGGTTGAGCTTTCGATTGGTGATGGGATGACTTTATTGGTTCAATCATCAACATCTACTACAAAAATAAAGGGTATTAGTGCGGATGAATTTCCTCTTATACCAAAGGTGGAGGCGGAACATTCTTTCAACTTAAACACCACGGAATTAGATAACGCTATATCAGAAACCGTTTTTGCCGCTTCGACAAATGTGTCTCGACCGGTGTTGGCTGGGGTTTATTTTATTATTGATGGGGGCAACGTGAAGATGGTTGCAACTGATAGTTACAGGCTTGCCGAGAGACAAATGACGTTGGATAAAAAAATAGAAGGGAAATTTACCTGTATTATTCCTGCGAAAACCGTTTCGGAGTTGGGTAAAATCACAAACAGGTCTGAGTCAAAAGAGGTTTTAATCAGCGTTTCTAAAAACCAAGTCTTGTTTAAGGCGGGTAATGTAGAGCTTGTTTCTAGGTTGATAGAGGGGAAATTTCCCGAGTACGAGAGGATAATTCCCAAAGAAGGCAAGACTACGGTTGAGGTTTCTGTCGAAGATCTGTCTTTGGTTTTAAAGAGGGTTAGCCTTTTCGCTAAAGAGAATAACAACAGTATCAAGCTTGGTGCTACTAACGACGGAAAGATGACGGTTTCGACAGACGAAACGAAGGTTGGTGAGGAGAAGGCTGAGGTTGTGATCAAGATGGAGGGGGAAAACAACAAAATATCACTAAACAGTCAGTACTTGTTGGACGTCTTGACTTATATTACCGACGATAAGATTAAAATAGAGATGAATGATAAGTTGTCTCCAGCCGTAATAAAGCCGGTAAAAAGAGACGATTACGTTTACATTATTATGCCGCTTAAGGTATAATAATTTAGTAAAGACCGTATCGAACGACATTTCATATTTATGCAAAATATAGTTTCCTATTTTTCCGAAGGCGAGTTTCACGACTCAGCGGACTTATTTTTTCGTAACAAGTCTGTGGCCTATTCGAGCTCAGGTAACCAATCTTCAAAAGCATTGGTGGTTTCTAATATCCTGAGAGAGGCTTCTCGCAAAGACGTGACCGGCAAGGTCGGTAATTTATTGTGGGTTGTTAATGACGAGCAGGATATGGAGAAAACCAAAAGAGCGCTGAACGTGTGGGGGTCTAGGGAGGTTTTTGGTTTCTCTGGTTTGAAGGATGATGATAAGTCGCGGTATTCTATGTCGAGTGATTTTGAGAGGGAGAAAAAGATTCGTTTAACAGAGTTTGTTTCTAGTGTTATTTCTAGGGGCGGAAAGGATGTTATTTTTGTCATGCCTTTTGAGTATATTTTTAATAAATTTCCTTCTGGGAAAGAGATGGAGCGGCGAAGTGTGGAGGTACATGTTGAGAAAGAACCAGATGTTGTCGAGTTTATAGGGGCGATTGTTGATATTGGATATGAGAATGCGGATGACGAATACATTAAAAAAGGACAGTATTTTAAGATTGGCGATAGTGTTTTTGTTTGGCCTATTAATGAGGATGGGGCTTTCCGGGTGGAGTTTTCTTTTGATAAAGTTGAGAAGATCGCGGGGTATGATGTTGACGAGAAAACGACGGGTGGGTCTAGAAAAAAACTAAAGCTTTATCCAATTGATTTTGAGGATGAGGTTGATTCTATTTTGGAGTTGATGGACGAAGAGTCTGTCGTGATTGATGACGAGCTGGACGTGACTGACGATTATTATAGTGCGTGGAATGTGTTTATGGAGGAGGCGAATAAAAAAGTACAAACAATTTCTTTTACAGCTTTCAACGAGGATGAGGTTAATCATGCCAGTCTGCATTTTTATTCTGTTTTAAAGTATCGAACAGGGTATGATTTTGCCAACGATCTTCGTGATAAGATCAGCGCTGGTTGGAGAATTTTGATATTTACTAAGGATTCGGAGGAGGTTGGAGGCCTTCTGGCGGATCAAAAAGTTCCGTTTAGGCGTGAACTTCCAAAGGATGGTTTTGAAAGCGACTTGTCTTCGAAGGGTGAGGCTGGTGGTGAGGTTGGCGCTGTTTATTTTGTTGACGTTGATAAAGATGATTATTTTCCCCAAGCTTTCCAAGCGCCAGATTACAAGATTTTATTGGTTTCTGATTTAGAAATTTCTTTGTTGAGAGAGAAGGAGGGGAGGGGCTCATCGCTTGGGTCAAGGAAGGTTTTTGAAGATTTTTTGAGTGGGCTTAAGCCGGGCGACTATGTTGTTCACGTTGATCACGGGATTGCTCGTTTCAAAGGTTTGGACAGAAAAACTGTCGACGATATTACTCGTGAGTATTTGAAGTTGGCGTATGCGGAGAATGACAAATTGTTTGTTCCGATCGATCAGGCCGACAAAGTAAATAAGTATATTGGGTCCGAAGAGACGATGCCGAAATTGACGAGACTTGGGTCTGCGGAGTGGTCGACTATGACTGCCAAAGTGAAGAAGGAGACGCAGAAAATCGCGAAAGAACTGTTGGCTTTGTACGCACAAAGGAAGGCCGCGAAAGGTGTTTCTTACAAGGAGGATAATGATTTGCAGGACAAGTTTGAAGAGACTTTTCCGTATGATGAAACGCCGGGTCAAATGAAGGCTATCAACGATGTTAAAAAAGATATGGAATCTGATGAGCCGATGGATAGGCTTGTTTGCGGAGACGTTGGTTTTGGTAAAACAGAGGTTGCTATGAGGGCGGCATTTAAAGCGGCGCAGAGTGGCAAGCAAGTTGCTTTGATAGCACCAATCACAATTCTAGCCGACCAGCATTACAGGTCCTTTAAAAAGCGAATGGAGCCATTCCACGTGAGGGTTGAGATGTTGTCGCGGTTCAAATCAGCGAAAGAGCAGGTCGGGACCCTTGGGCGTTTGGCAAAAGGCGAGGTTGACGTTGTTATTGGTACTCATCGATTGTTGCAGCCTGATATCAAATTCAAAGATCTTGGTCTTATTGTTGTGGACGAGGAGCAGAGGTTTGGTGTTAAGCAGAAAGAAACTTTGACGCAGATGAGGGCTGAGGTGGATGTTCTGACTTTGACAGCAACGCCGATTCCTAGAACTCTTAATGTTTGTTTGAATAAATTGCGAGATATTACAACTATTACGACTCCGCCACCGGGGCGGTTGCCGATTATTACTGAAGTTCGAAAGTTTTCTCCAGGGTTAGTTCGTGATGCTATTTTGCGCGAGATCAAGCGTGGGGGGCAGGTTTATTTTTTGCACAATAGAGTTCAGACTATCGATTCAATGGCTGATCAATTGAGAGATATTGTGCCGGAGGCAACGTTTGGTGTTGCTCATGGAAAGTTGGGAAGCGGAGACTTGGAGGAAAGAATTATGTCATTTAAGGATAAAAAATACGATGTTTTGGTGTCATCTACGATTATTGAAAACGGTATCGATCTTGCGAATGCGAATACTTTGATTGTTAACAATGCTGAGAAATTTGGGTTGGCGCAGTTGTATCAATTGCGTGGGCGAGTAGGGCGAGCCAAGACTCAGGCGTACGCATATTTCATGTATCATGGGCAGAGGTTGCATCTGGATGCGAAGAAACGTTTGCGTGCCATCGTGGAGGCTTCGGATCTTGGATCTGGTTTCCAAATTGCGATGAAGGATCTAGAGATTAGAGGGGCTGGAGATATCTTGGGCGCGAACCAGCATGGCGTGATTAATGTTGTTGGTGTGCCACATTTTATTCGTATGTTGAATAAGGCGGTTGAGGATTTGAAATCTGGTCGTGCTGATGTTTTGTCTGGAGCTGACGAAGAGCCGGAGGTTACGATCGAGCTGCCAATTCCAGCGTTTATTCCGGATGACTATATTGTTAACGCGCGGGATAAAATTGCTACTTATCAAAAGTTGGCGGGTGTTGATTCTATTGAGTATTTGGAGGAGGTTCGGGAGGAAATGTTGCAGGATTTTGGGAAGTTGCCGAGGGAGGTTTCGAATTTGTTTAGAATTATCGAGTTGAAGATTTGGGCAAAGAAAGCCGGAATCACGAATATTCGATCTGAGTCTGTGCGTGGTGGAAAAGAGGTTGTGTTGACGATGGGACCTCGTGTGCGGCCTGGGAATATTGTGTCGTTGTTGGAATATAGTCCGTTATGGAACATTGGTGGGACCAAACTTCGTGTTGGAATTACGGATCTTGGAGCGCAGTGGTTTGAGGAGTTGAAGGAGTGCATGAAGAAGTTGGGGGAGACGGTGAAGCACGGGAAGAGGTAGGGGGCGTCTCGAGGTTCGTGGGGGGGGGTTTGTGGT